>Ga0210389_10000103_pt1 | contig 83108 bp, 75 predicted proteins | sample IncBWH28OmetaG_FD_160127 | JGI IMG/M metagenome (GOLD analysis project Ga0210389, IMG submission 160127) | Forest soil microbial communities from Barre Woods Harvard Forest LTER site, Petersham, Massachusetts, United States - Inc-BW-H-28-O ...
CCATGAAAGGGAACCATACGCAGTCCGAACGCAGAAGCGCCGGGAAATCACTGCCCGAATAGGGACCATCCTTGCAATCAGCGTGGGTTTGGTTGATGACGTTGTTTGTAACCTCGAATGTAACCGGTAAAAAAAAGTCCGGCGCGGCGGGTTCATACCGGACAAGTGCGAAGAATTCCGGTTGCGGGTTCCAGTGCTTGATAACACCCACGACGCGATAGTCCTTGTTGTCGATTGATATGGTCTTGCCGACGCTGTTGCCGCCGCCGAACATCTGCTCGTTGAAGTGATCGCTGATCACCACCACCGGGATTTGACTCGCGTCATCGTCCTTGCTCCAGCCGCTACCGTAGTGAAACGGCACATCCAGCATGGGGAAAAAGTCGCTGTGGACCGCATAGCCGCGGGTTTCGATCAGGCTGTTGTCTTGGTTGGTGCGCGGCGGCATGATCGAACGAAACATCGGAATGATCGCCGATTGACGCGAGGCCCGATGTTGACGCATCAGATTCATGGCATCGATATAGGTCAGCGTCGTAGGCGGCTCGCCATTTTCGCGGTGCTCCGGCCCCCACGCGTCGATTTGCGGCACGAACAGTTGTGATGACTTCCACGGAATCGGATCGGCGGATAGGCCGCGGAATACCGAATACGTCGTCATTGATGCCGCCACGCCAAAGCCGATCGCCAGGATCATCAGTCCAGTAAGGCCCGGACTTCGCCGCAAGCTGCGCACAGCCAGTTCGAGATAGTAAGTGAACACTTCATTTTTCCCTGTGTCATCGACACGATTCTGATCGGGTCAAACTTCGACTTAACTAGCTTAGGAGATTGCCAATACAGCGAAAGATACTAGGCGCGATGCTGTCTTTGTGGATGGATTCCTCGTTTTGGCGTTAAACACCGCGATGGTGTTCTACGGGACGCATCGGTCAAAGGCGGGCCCTTATTCTGACTAAGGGGGATGTGTAGATCTCACGCGCGGACGCGACGTGAACGATTGGATTTCGGCCACATTTCAAAGTAGCCCGCGTTCCGCCAGAAATGTTGCGCTCTCACACAAGTCCACGTTCCGCCAGCGACAGGCACGCGCCGTCGCCCACGATGATGTGATCGAGCAGTCGGATGTCCACCAAGGCCAATGCTTCCTTGACTCGCTGCGTGATGAACTCGTCGGCCTGCGACGGCTCGGCGACGCCGCTCGGATGATTGTGCGCAATGATTACCGCGGCCGAGTTGCGCTGCAGGGCAAGCTTCACGATCTCGCGCGGATGCACGCTGGCGCCGTCAATGGTGCCGCGGAACAACTCTTCGAACTGGATCAGCCGGTGCCGCTTGTCCAGATACAGGCAGCAAAACACCTCGTGCTCCAAATCGCGCAAGCGGGCGGTGAGGAAGTCCCGGGTGGCCCGCGGGCTCGAGAGTGAAGGGCCGGCGCGCAGGGTCTCCGACAGCTGCCGTCTGGCGATTTCGACCGACGCTTGCAATTCCGCATAGCGAGCGGGCCCCAAGCCCGGCTCCGCGCAGAACCGCTGCCGGTCGGAGGCGATCAGCTTGCGCAACGAATGAAAGCTCTTCAGAACATCGCGCGCCAGATCGAGCGCCGAATGACCGGGCCTGCCGGTGCGCAGCAGGATCGCCAGCAGCTCGGCATCGGAAAGTGCCGCGGCGCCTTTCTCGAGCAGCTTCTCGCGGGGCCGTTCGTCGGCGGGCCAGTCTCGAATTGCCATGGGACGAGCATGGGCATTCGAACCATAGCGCACTAGACGCATTTCGCTCGCAACCAGCGAAATAGGCATGCAGACGGACCAACCGGTCGCATTTTGAGACCGGTTCAGTGCGCTTGCATGGGTAAATGGAACCGCTCCACGACGATCACATCGTGGGACTCGAAGTAAGTCTAACTGTGTCCCGAACTACCGAACCCGCCGCTGCCGCGGGCCGTGGCGGAAAAATCCTCCACCACTTCGAATGCAACCTGCACGACGGGTACGATCACCATCTGCGCGATCCGATCGCCGGGGTTGATGGTGAAGGGCTGCGTGCCGCGATTCCACACTGAGACCATGAGTGGTCCCTGGTAGTCGGAGTCGATCAAGCCAACGAGATTGCCGAGCACGATGCCGCTCTTGTGCCCCAAGCCCGAGCGCGGCAGCAGCATGGCGGCAAGTGCAGGGTCCGCGATGTAAATCGACACGCCGGTCGGAATCAGTTCCGCGGCGCCGGGTTGCAGGATGAGCGGCGCAGCGACGCAGGCGCGCAGGTCCATGCCCGCGGAACCTGCGGTGGCGTGTTGGGGCAGGGGAAATTCGCGTCCAATGCGCGGATCCAAGATCCGCAGCTTGATGGTTTGCATTCGAAGCCCCGGCGTCCTAGACCCGGCGCGGGCGGCGGCCGCGCACCCGGTCGCGGGGTGCAACCGCGCCGGTTCGGCGTTTTCTCGCGCCGCGCCGCGGGTTGCCGTCGCGCGGCGGCAGACGCTTGGCGATGAGCGCGATGAGTTCCCGCGCCACGTCTATTTTGGGTCCGCGCGCGACGTCCAATTTGCCGCCCGGCCAGATCACCGTCAGCGCGTTGTCCTCGCAATCGAAGGCGATGCCATCGCCGACTTCGTTGGCAGCGATCATGTCCAAGCGCTTGCGCTTGAGCTTGATGCGCGCATTCTCTTCCACATCGTTGGTCTCGGCGGCAAAGCCGACAACGAAGGGGCGCTTTGCCATGTCCGCGACCGACTTGATGATGTCCGGCGCCGGTTCCAGCTCCAGTTTTACCGAGCCGCCTTACTTCTTGATTTTCTGCTTGGCCACCGTCACGGGCTGAAAGTCGGCGACCGCCGCGGCCGCAATGAAGATGTCCGCGTCGCCGACCTGCCGGTGAACCGCGGCATACATGTCACGCGCGCTTTCAACGTTGATGCGTGTCACGCCGGCCGGCGTTTGCAATTGCACGGGTCCGGTCACCACGGTGACGTGCGCTCCGGCTTCGCGTGCCGCTTCCGCCACGGCAAAGCCCATTTTCCCGGAGCTTCGATTGGTCAGGTAGCGCACCGGATCGAGGCGCTCGCGCGTGGGCCCTGCCGTGATCAGGACATTCAGGCCCGCGAGCAATCCTGCATTGGGGGGCGCGGCGAGCAGCGTTTCCGCCAGCTGAATCGGCTCCCACATGCGCCCGGCGCCCACCTCTCCGCAGGCCTGATTGCCGGACGCTGGTCCCAAGATGCGGATGCCGCGCGCCACCAGGGTTGCCACATTCGCCTGCGTCGCCTTGTTGGCCCACATGACGCGGTTCATCGCGGGCGCCAGCATGATGGGGGCTTCGGTCGCCATACAAACAGTACATAGAAGATCGTCGGCTCGGCCGGCCGCCAGGCGCGCGATGCAATCGGCGCTCGCCGGCGCAATCAACACGATCTGCGCCCAGCGTGCCAGCTCGATATGTCCCATGGCCGCTTCCGCGGCGCTGTCCCACAGGTCGCTGCGCGTGGGACGGCCCGACACCGCCTGAAAAGTCATCGGCGAGACGAAGCGCTGGGCGGCCGAGGTCATGACGACCTGAACGTCGGCGCCGCGTTCGATCAGGCGCCGCACCAGATCCGGGCTCTTATAGGCGGCGATGCCGCCGGTGACGCCCAGGAGAACGCGAGTCTTCGGCGTCATTGAATATGTTTCAGCTCTTTGAAGCGGTCAATGTCGCTTTCGAATTGAATGCTCATCGCCGCCTCTTCGCTGCGCTTCTGTTTCAGATTCTGCTCCTGTGTACGCATGTCGGTGCTGAGGCGCACCAGATCTTCCGCCATTTGGTCCGGCATGCTGGGTGCATTGGGATCACTATTGTAGGGTTTGAAGCGCATGCTGTCCGTCCGCATTTTTTTCATGCGGCCGTTCAGCGTATCGAGAAACTGGTTGGTGACCTTGATCTGATCCGCGAGCAAAGTGAGGCGTTGATCGCGCAGGCGTTCGATCTCTTGTACCGAGGCGTAGGTACTCAGCAAATTCTTGTCGCGAAGCTGGCGCTGTTCCAGGTCGAGCCTTCTTTGCTCCTCGGCGGTCGCTTGCTCGGCCGTCTTCTGCGCATCGAGATGCTTGATCTCGTAACCCTGCGAATTGAGAATATGTTGTTCCTGCGTGGCGTATTCCGGCGGAACGTGATCGCCGTAGTGCGTCACACCGTCCTTGTCCACCCACTTATACAGAACGCGGCCGTTATTGGTCGGGGTACTACCGGGAGCGGCGCCCAGCGAAAAGCCCGACGCCAGCACTGCGCATAGACAGAGGATCCAAGCGACATTCTTCAAGAGCCTACCCTCAAGTGACGCGGCCGCCATTGTGAGGGGAGGCGGCGGCGTTTTCTAGGGGCAATTCCTCACTCTGCGAGCCCATACCGTTCGCGATACTGCCGCATGCTCGAAAGCTCGCCCGCGTGGCCCAGCTTGGAAACGTGCTGCATGAGGTCGGCCAAATTGATCACGGCCACCACCGGTACTTGGTACTGATCACGGACTTCCTGCACTGCCGAAAAATCGCTGCCGGAAGCCTTTTCCTGGCGATCGAGCGCCAGCAGCACCCCGGCGGGCGTTGCACCAGCGGTGCGGATCAGGTCAATGGACTCGCGGATGGCGGTCCCCGCCGTAATGACATCGTCGACAACGAGGACGCGGCCCTGCAAGGGGCTGCCGACGATCTGGCCGCCTTCCCCGTGGTCCTTGGCTTCCTTGCGGTTGAAGGCGAAGGGTATGTTGCGCTGGTGACGCTCCGCCAACGCCGCCGCGGTGATGGTCACGAGCGGGATGCCTTTGTAGGCAGGTCCGAACAGCATGTCGAAATTCAAGTCGGACGCCGCGAGGGCGGCCGCGTAGGCGCGTCCCACTGCGGCGATGGCAGCGCCGGTGTTAAATAGACCGGCATTGAAAAAATAGGGGCTTTCTCGGCCCGATTTCAAGGTAAAGCGGCCGAATCGCAGCACCCCGAGCTGCATGCACAACTCGATGAATTCACTTTGATACGCCGCAGTCATGAGCCTGATATTATCTCGCGCGATGCGCATCGTCACGTATACCGCCTTCCTTTGACAGGACAATCCAAGCCCTCGTTCTGGCACGCGCTGGGCGATAAACGAATTTTGGCCGTGCTGTTGATGAGCTTCGCCTCGGGACTGCCATTCAATTTGTCCGCATCCGGATTTGCCTTCCAAGCGTGGCTTGCCTCCGAAAACGTCAACCTGAAGTCCATCGGCTTCTACTCACTGGTAGGTCTGCCCTATATCTTTAAATTCTTGTGGGCACCCTTGCTCGATCGTTATTTGCCGCCGCTGCTTGGGCGTCGTCGCGGTTGGATCGTCGTCTTCCAAGCCTGCTTGGCGACCGCGATTGGCGTGATGGGATTCAGTTCACCGACCGAAGCGCCGTATTTTTTAGCGGCCATCGCTTTGCTCGTGGTATTTCTCTCGGCATCGCAGGACATCGTCATCGATGCGTATCGGGTGGATACCATCCCACCGAGTGAACGCGGCGTCGCGGCCGCCGCAACGGCCTTCGGTTATCGCTCCGCGTCGGTGCTGGCCAGCACGGTACTGGTGCTCATTGCCTCGCACACCAGCTGGCACCTGGCGTTTCTGGTCGTCGCTGTGCTCATGGCGGCGACCATGCTATCCACGATCTGGGCGCCCGAGCCCTTGACGCCGGGTCAGCCGCCGAGAACTCTCGCCAGTTCCTTCTGGAATCCGCTCAAGGACCTGATCAGCCAGAAGGGCGCATGGGGATTTCTCTTGTTGGTGCTGCTGTATAAGGCTGGGGATGCCTTCGCTTTAAGCCTGTACAGCGCCTTCATGATCAAGGGGGTCGGGTTCTCGCTTGACGAACTGAGCATTGCCGGCAAGGCCAATATGACGGTTTCGACCATCATCGGCGTGACCCTGGGCGGCTTGATCTACATGCGTTGGGGCATGTTCCGCTCATTGCTGGTCTTCGGCATCGGTCAGTCGGTTACCAATTTGCTATATACCGTGCTGGCGTTAGCGGGCAGGAAAGTGTGGCTGATGGCGCTAGCCACCACCTTGGACACCGGGATCGGCGGCATGGGGTTGGCGGCGTTCACGGGGTTCCTCATGTCGCTCTGCAATTCGAACTTCAGCGCCACGCAGTACGCGCTGCTTTCCGCCATGGCTTCCATCCCACGCGTCACGACCGGCGCCATTGCCGGCACGCTGGTTTCTCACATTGGCTGGCCGAAATTTTTTGTGGTGACCTGCCTCACGGCGGTGCCGGGGCTCGTTCTGCTGGTAATTTTGCGCCGTCCGCTTTTGGAACTTGCGGCACGCGACAGCGCCGATGCCAAGGTCTAGGGCGCAAATATGCGCGTGCGGTGGCGTTAAGTGTGCGGACGCTAAAGCTGGATCAGCGGCGCATCGAACGGTCGTGCGGACTGGACCAAGATGTTCTGGCGTTGTCCTCGAACTCGCGGCCTAGGTCTTCGGCCTCGACATCGATGGCGCCCGACCAGTCTTCCGGTGCATCGGCGGCCTCGATCAAATCGTCCCACAGATGTTCGTTCCAAGAATCAAAATCCATTTCAGCAACCGTGCCATCAAAATATTGGATTTCGATGGTCTGATCTTGATCATCGATTGCGACTACTTCAAAGAGCTCGTTGGTACCTCCCCGATACCATTCGCCTACGATCGGCCTGATAACATTCATCGGCGTCTCCGTCTGCTATGCTCTGCGCCATTCAACTCCCAATGAGCCCTTCGCGCAATATGTAATTTTTGCGCGCAGCAACAATACATGGTCGAACAGCTCATCAAATTCTTCGTGGTTTTCTTCGTCGTCGTCGAGCCGATTTCTTTGATTCCGTTGTTCGCCGGCCTGACGCAGGGAGCGAGCCTCCGCTACAAAAGAAAAATGGCAGGCAAGTCGGCGGCCATCGCCCTGATCATTTGCGTGCTGTTTGCATTGGTGGGCGCACGATTTTTGGATATCATGGGAATTTCGTTGAGCTCATTTCGCATCGCCGGCGGCACGTTGCTCTTCTTGATCGCGCTCGACATGGTGTTCGCGCGCACCTCGGGCACGAAATCGACCACCACCGAGAAAGAAGAAGCCAAGACGCGCGACGATATTTCGGTGTTCCCCTTGGCATTCCCCTTCATCGCAGGTCCCGGCGCGCTCGCCACGATCTTGCTGACCTCCGGCGAGTTATGGGGCAAGCCGCTCGAGTTCATCGCATTCCTCGGCGTGGTCTTTTTGGTGATGCTCGTGTGCTGGGTGCTGATGCTGGCGACGCCGCGTCTGATGAAGGTGTTCGGAGTCACCGGCGCCAACGTCATGAGCCGGCTGTCGGGAGTTATCCTCGCCGCGCTTGCCGTGCAATTCATCGTCGAAGGAATACGCGGCAGCTTCATGTCGTAGTTTCGCGCTTCGCATAGGCCAGATCCCATACGCCGTGGCCCAAGCGCTCGCCGCGCCGCTCGAAGCGCGTCGGCGGCCGAAACTCAGGCCTCGGCACATAGGTCAAGTCGCGGCTCAGGGACTTAAGTGCCGGATTCGCGTTGCACACCGCCAGTATTTGTTCGGCGTACTCCTGCCAGTCCGTCGCCAGCCTCAAGATTCCGTCGACCCGGAGTTTGCCGGCCGCGAGTTCCGCAAAGGACGAGTCGATGAGGCGGCGTTTGTGATGGCGCTTCTTGTGCCAGGGGTCGGGGAAGAACACCAGAATCTCGTCAAAGGAGGCATCGGCGACATGATCGCGCAACACATCGACGGCATCGCTGCAAATGAGACGCAGATTCTTGAGCGCGGCGTGTTGTGCCCGGAGCAGAAGCCTGCCGACACCGGATCGGTGCACTTCTATCCCTAAGTAGTCGATGTGGGGATTGCCCTCTGCCAGGGCCCCGATCACTTCTCCGGCCCCGAAGCCTATTTCCAGGCAGCGCGGCGCCTCTCGCCCGAACACCGCCGCGAGATCCAGCGGCGTCTCTTTCAGGTCAATGCCGTACGCGGGCCAGAGCTCGCTGAGAGCGCGCTCCTGCGCTGCCGTCGTGCGGCCGGCTCTCAAGACGAAACTGCGGATGCGTCTTTGCGTATGCATTGCTGCAAAGTGTGCCTGATATCATGATTCGATGCGCCATACCCTCATGCCTCTGCTGGCCGCCACGGTTTCCATGCTGGCCGGCTGCGCCGGTTTGCCGCGGCACGTGCATAAGACCCCATCCACGGCGTTTCAACACCCGGAGACCACGACACTCGGGCGCATCGTTGCAGCCGAAGATGCCGGCAAAAATCTTTCCGGCATACGCCTGCTGTCCTCGGGGGAAGAGGCCTTGGCCAGCCTCATTGCGTTGGCGGATCATGCCGAACGCACTCTCGACATCCAGTACTACATCATTCATGAGGACGACTCCAGCCGGGCATTGCTGTACCACGTGCGCCTCGCCGCGGACCGCGGCGTGCGGGTGCGCGTGCTCATCGATGACTTGAATACCGCTGGCGAGGATCGCCGTTTCTTGCACTTGAGTACGCACGCCAATGTCGAGGTGCGCCTCTTCAACCCATTTACGGCCGGAAGATTCGCAACCTGGACTCGCTTCCTCGCGTCCGCCACCAATATCCGGCGCATCAATCATAGGATGCACAACAAACTGTTCGTCGCGGACGATGCGCTCGCCATCACCGGCGGACGCAACATCGGCGATCAATACTTCACCCTCGATCCGCGCAGCAATTTCGTGGATTTGGATGTGGTCGCGGCGGGCGCCATCGTGCCGCAACTGTCCGCATCGTTCGATCAATTCTGGAACAGCAAGTACGCCTTTCCGATCGCCTCGGTGGCTTCGTCGGTGGACGCCGAGGCCGCATCAGCGCCCCCCGCGGAAGCCCAGATCTCCGATCCCGATCGATGGCTGGAACACGAAATCGCTGCACAGAAATTGGATCTCACTTGGGCGCCGGCGACCGTGCTGGCGGATCGGCCCGCCAAAATCACCAGCGAAACCTCTCCCGAGGAAGAGCTCACGATCGCCAACGACATTACCGCGCTGATGAGTACGGCGAAGCAGGATTTGAGCATCATTTCCCCGTATTTCGTGCCTGGCAAGCAGGGCGTCGCGCTCATTGCCAAACTGGTGGAAAGCGGCGTGCACGTGCGAATCCTCACCAATTCTCTGGCGTCCACCGATTCGCCCCTGGTGGACATCGGTTATGCGCGCTACCGGGTGCCGCTGCTGAAACTCGGCGTCGATCTGCGCGAGATGCGGCCGAAACTGGGGCAAAAGCACGCGCGCTTTCATCCCTTCCGGAGCTCCAATGCCAGCCTGCATGCCAAAGCGCTGGTGATCGATCAAAAAATCGTGTTCATCGGTTCTTTGAACATGGATGAGCGCTCGCGCAGGATCAACAGCGAGCTCGGGCTCGTGATCAGCAGCGCGGAGATCGCGCACGAAGTCACCGGTCTGTTGGATGACATCAGCAGCACAGACGGCAGCTACAAGCTGCAATTGGATCAGCACGGTCGGGTCGAATGGGTGAGCGGCGATGTCGGCTCGCAGAAAGTCTGGCACACGGAACCGGAGACCAGCCGAACCGAACGCGTCTGGCTCTCCATTCTCTCGCCCTTTGCGCCGGACGAGATCCTCTGACGGGGGCTGCGGCGAGATCGAGAGCTACGATGAAATCCGCAGGGTGCTCAAGTATTCCTTCACCTTGGCGCGAAATCCCTCGCTGCTCGTGACGGTGGCGCCGCCCGCCAGCACCAAAATGAAATCGCCGCGCAGCGTGCGATTCACTTCCCTGACGAAATTCAAATTGACCAGGCAGGAGCGGCTGATGCGCAGCATCGGTTGCGAGCGCAGCGCGACTTCGGCTTGCTGCAGCGTGCTGCGCGCGTGAAAGTTGTCCTTGCCCACCCGAATGACGACATAGTTGCGGTCCGCTTCGATCATTTCCACCTGCGTGACGTCGAGCACGTGCAGATGGCCGCCGAACTCCGCCAGCAGACGCGGCTTCTCTTCGCCGGCGGTGCGCGCGCCGCGCTCGAGTTGCGCCAGCAACCCCGCGAGCAGGGTCTGCCGTTCGTCGATGCCGGAATTCAAATGGCGCGGCCGTACCCGAGCCAGGGTCTTGCGAAAGCGCTCTTGGTCGAACGGCTTCAGCAAATAATCGACCGCGCACACCTCGAAGGCCTCGAGCGCGTACGTGTCGTAGGCCGTGACGAATACCAGCGATGGCAGCTGCGATGGTTCCAGGGCGCGCGCCAGGTCGATGCCGTTCAGCGGGTCCATCTGAATGTCCAGAAACAGGATCTGCGGTCTCTGTAATCGAACGGCGGCGAGTGCGGTCGCACCGTCTCCGAACTCGCCGACGACCCGCAAGTCCTTTTCGGCTTCGCAGAACTCGCGCAGTGTGCGCCTTCCGGCTGCCTCGTCGTCCACGATGATGACGTCCATCATGTGCCGAGCAGGGTGGTGGCATGCAATTTGTGGCCGGCAGGCGCCTCTCGCGTCATCGCGGGCGACTCGCGTATGGCCGGCATGGAAATTTCACTGATCCATTCGCTGCCGTGGGCGCCTGCCATGAGGGCGGCGCGGCCTTCGAATTGCACGGCCATGCGCTCGCGCACATTTTTGAGACCGATGCCATCGGCGCCCACGGCCCTCTCCGGCGACATCGAGTTGGTGACTCGCATCAGGACGGTTTCGTTCACCAGGCGCACCGTGACGCTGACGCGCACCGTGCCTTGATGGCCCGCCAGGCCGTGAACCACGGCGTTCTCGATCAGCGGCTGCAGTATCAAGCTCGGCACCCAGACGGCGGGAACCTCAGCGGGATTCGGCAGCTCGATGGTGAGGCGATCGGTGAAACGCTTCTCCTGCAGTTCCAGGTAGAGTTTCGCAAAATGCAGCTCATCCGCCAGCCGCGAAAAATCGCGTTCGCCGGCATTGAGCAAACGCCGCAACAGATCGGCGAGCTGCACCACCATGGACTGCGCAGCCTTGGGATCCCATTCAATGTGTCCGCGGATTGTATGCAGCAGATTGAACAGCGTATGCGGGGAGAGCTGCATGCGCAGGGCCGCCAGGCGTGCCGCGCTCCACTCGCGCTCCAGCGCGGCGAGCCGCAACTCCGAATCGCGAAAGCGCGTATACAGCGCCAAACCGGTGACCAGGGCCAGCCCGAAACCATACGAGGGCAAAAAACTCACAAAACTCGCCAGCCACAGCGTCACCCAGAACGGGTCGCTCCAGGCGCTGACCACATGCGACAGTGCAGTGCCGTGCTGCGGATCGGTCGCCATGATTACCTCGGAAAGAATCATCACCGGGTAGGCCATCGCGGCGAATACCGCGCCGAGTATCACTTGCAAGGGCAGCGCGATCAGGATCGGACGCCACTGAACCTTGAGCGACGCCCAAAATGACACCAACAGCATGGGCAGCAGCAGGAGGTGCTGCAAAAGACGGGTGTCCCAGGTGGCGAACACCGTCACGTTGGTCAGCTTCGCGATGCCGGCGCTCATGCTGTAGCCGTACAAGAGATTCGATACGGTCACATACACCCAGAACAGGCAGACGATACCCAGGAACTGGAGTTGGCTCAGCCCTCCGGCAAAGCGTTGCGAAGATTGAGCCGAACCCGGTGCGATCATGGCGATAAGCCTACCCCACGGCACACGCACCTGACACCGTATTTTGCCGTGCCCGAGGCCCGCTGCGGGACGAAACCGTTGCAATTTGGGACGAACTCGACGGCGGGCCGCATACGAATTGCCCTCTCGCGGCGTCTTATGGGGGTGTCTCGTAGATTCATCGAAGGAGAGATGTCATGACGCGAATAGCCACTAGTATGCTGCTGCTTGGGGGGCTGGCCGGCCTCGCTCTAGCGGGCGCAGCGGGAGCTGGAACTGTGGTCGGGGATGTGCCCGAGATAGTCGTGCACTACAGCAACGATTCCCTGGCGACCGACAGCGGAACGCGCGCCCTCTATCGCCGACTGGAACGGGCTGCCGAACAGGTCTGCCCCATGGCGAGCAATACCCGCCTCGTGAGTGAACGGGTACTGCAGTGCCGGCAGGAGGCCCTGACCGCGGCAGTTAACAAAATCCACAATCAGCGGCTCGCTGCCTTACATGCTGCGGCCAATCCGAAAGCAGGTTAACGGTATGACGTTTTAGCGGCCAGCCGCAGGATCAAGATGCACGGTGCGCTGCACCACCGTAACATCGCCATCCTGCGAGCTGGTCGCATTCTTCGGCCGGGCCTGCTGCAGTTTCTTGCCGTCCGGCAACGCTTCAGGTAACCCGTAGCTCTCATCGAATACTTGCGCCGCCATCGGTCCGGCGGGCGCATCAATCGCAAACCGCAACCCCGCTTCCTGAATTCCCGGGGCCTGCAACACCGTGCTGCCGTTGCGCAGTTGATGCAGCTTGATGCGCAGTGGACCCGATGGCGTCTCGACCTCGGCGCCATGAATATTCGCGCTGGCCGGAAAAATCACAAACGCGATCGGCGCGCCGCGCATCGAACGCAGCAGCAATTCCATATGGGCGGACGAGGCGTCATGCACCGGCGAGGCGCCATGGATTTGCGTCAGATCGGGCGGGGCCAGTTTCAAGGCGGGCGCGTCCGCAAAAAAACCCTTCAGCGGATAACCGGGGAAGCGCTCTCGAGGAACCTGATCGAACTTCAATGCGTCGCCCATGGCGCCGGGCAGGTGCAGCGATGCGGTTTGCATCCACCAGTGCGCTTGGCCGCTATCGCCATCGATCCAGTATTCAACGTTCACGCGTTGCGGCCAGCTTGCCGAGTAGGTCGGCAGCAGCACCGTCACGCAAATCGCGCCGAAGGTCGTCGCTGCCGCGAGCCAGGCCAGGCGTTGACGAGCGGCGCGGGTGGCGTTGGCCAATAGCGGCAGCAGGAAGCCGGCCGTCAAGCACAGAACGACGGAGCCAATGGGCCAGGCGGGAGCGCCGAGCGCGGAGTACAACAGCAGCAGCATCGGCAGAAGTGCCGTAAACGCGATGAGTCCCGGAAACAGCGCCGCAAATTCAGCCGCGCCCTGTGAAGGCGCTCGATCTTTCAGGGCGGCAACGAGGCTGGGCACGCACCCGAGCGCCGCCGCCACGGCCGCCAGCAACCACACATACCCGGCGGCGGGAACGATCAAGGCGGCGGTCAGCGACATCAGCGCGACCAGCATGGTGCCGCCGAACCACAATCCCCAAAAGCCCGCGCGGCGCGCGAACCACGCGGCGACCGCGGTGGCGATCAGCAATGTCAATGCCGCGAATCCAACATGCATTGGGAGTGGGTGCGCGATCCAGGGAGGTCCTTGCATGGGCGGTATTCTTCCCAAGAAACGCAGCAGCGCGAGCACGCCCACACTCAGTGCGCCGCCGAGCAAGACATTGGCGAGCGCGGCGAGTGAACCATACACGGCCTGGCGCGAGGTCATGTGTCCCTTGCGCACCAATAGAACCGCCGCAAGACTCAAGAGAAAGAGCGCCGCGACGGCTGCCGGCATCACGAGATCGATGGGCCAGACAAAAACCGTGCGCGCGAAGACATCGAAGAACATGGAATCTGAGGCGGGCGCACTCAGATCAGGCGCGTTGGCGAGCGCGAGCACGGAGCTCAAGGCATTCGCGCCCTGATGCTGCAGCGTGGTGGGCGAGGAATTCTCCCAGTTGTCCAGAGGCGTGTGATAGTGGGCGACATCGCCGATGAAGGCCAGATTGAATCCTTGATACCCGGCCGCTTTGAAGATGGTGAAATCCGTGTTGTTGGGCAGCATCTTGTAGACGACGTAGCACAACGAGTTGGTGACCGGCTCGAGGGTCGACTTGCCGTACAGGTGCATCAGCCACTCATTCGCCGATCCCGTTTCAAACATGAAGCTGGGCCCGGAAACGCCGCGCGCTTCCATGTTCACCGCGGCCTTGATTTGTTTCGCCAGTGGATGTTCTCGGGTGAAGAGCGAGGCGCCCAGCAACCCGGCTTCCTCGCCATCCGTCACCAGCAGAACGATGGGATGGCGGGATGCGGGCAGCACCGAGAGAATGCGCGCGATCTCGAGCAAATTCGCGACGCCCGCGCCGTCGTCGGAAGCGCCGGGGCCGGCGGCGACGGAGTCATAGTGGGCCGCCAGCATCACAGCATCCTTGCCGGCCAGATCGCCATGCGTCGCGACGATGTTGGTCGGCGTTGCGCATGCGCCGAAGTCATTGCACACAAGTCCCGTCTGCAGCTCCGTGGCATAGCCCAGTGCGCGCAATCGCTTCACGATCAAATCGCGGACCTTCGCGTCAGCTTCGCTGCCGAGGGGATGCGGCACGCCGTCGCCCACCAGTTCCTTGAGAATTTCACGGGCCCGTGTGGCGGAAAACACGGTCCCGGGAGCGTCGGCGCCCAGCGGCGCCGGAGTTTGGTACGCCGCCAGCGTCGCCGCCAGCAGCAGCGCGACGCCCGCGCAGGCGATGATCAGGCCGCGATTACTTCCCATCCCCATTTTTTTATTCCGCGACAATTGTTAGTTGTGCTGCTGTTGTTAGTTGCGCGGCAGTTGTTCCGCCTGGTGACGCCTGATGCCGTCCAGAATCTCCGCGTGCGCGAGTTCGATGCCGGACCAGCCTAAAACCTTGACCCACTTGCCCGTCTCGAGATCCTTGTAGTGCTCGAAGAAATGCTGAATCTGCTTTAAGCGAATCTCCGGCACATCCTCGATGGTTTTCCAATGCGTAAATAACGGACAGATGTCGTCGCTGGGCACCGCCAGCACCTTGGCGTCGCCACCCGATTCATCGTCCATGCGCAGCACGCCCAAGGCGCGGCAGCGAACCACGACGCCCGGCATCAGCGGAAATGGCGTATGCACCAGTACATCGACCGGGTCGTCATCGTCGGCGCGCGTCATGGGCACGTAGCCATAGTTCGCCGGATAATGCATGGCCGTCATCATGAATCGATCGACGAACAGCGCGCCGGATTCTTTGTCGACCTCGTATTTCACCGGGTCGGACGCTTGCGGGATCTCTATGATGACGTTGAATTCCCGCGGCGCGTGTTTGCCGGCCGTTACATCGTGAATACTCATTTAATGAACATACTCGGATCCGCGGATTAGAACTAGTCGATCGCGATGCCGTGCGGCTGCACACCCACCGCGAAGGGCGAGCCGGTAACCGGAACGAGCGCGCCGCTGGAACTCACCGTGTACGCAGACACATCATTGGAATTGGAATTCGTGGCGTACAGAAATTGTCCTGAAGGATCGATCGCGACCACGATCGGCAGGGTACCGGCCGTCGCCGTGGACAACACGGTCAACGCGCCGGTCGCCGGCGTGATGGCGAATGTGGCGACTTGGTTCGCCGTCTCGGCATTGGCGCCGAAGAGGTAGCGTCCCGTCGGGTCGATCGTCACGCCCAGTGGATTCGTTCCTGCCGCAATCGGCGAGCCGGAGACCGGCGTCAAGGCACCGGTTGTCGCGTTGAGTGCGTACTCGGCAATGCTGCCGGCGGAATTGCCGGACACGAATGCAAAGGCGTCGGTGGGATCGATGGCGATCGATACGGGTCCGGCGCTGGTCGCGAACGGCGATCCGGAGACGGCGCTCAGCATGCCGTTTGCCTGGTCGATGAGGAATACGGAGATTGTATTGCCGTTGAAATTCGTCACGTAGAGAAAGTTGCCGTTCGGATCGATGGCCAGCGAAGACGGGCCCGCACCCGCATTGAACGGAGCATCGACGACCGGGGTCAAGGCGCCACCGTTGATCAGGTAAGCCGATACATTGTTGGAGGTGAGATTGGCCACGTACACAAAATGATCGGTCGGATCGACCGTGACGGCGACCGGCCCGGTTCCGGCCGCAATGGCGGATCCCGTCGCGGTCAACGCGCCGGTCGTGGCATTGATCGAATACGCGGAAATGGAGTTGGATGCGTTGTTGGCGACGAACAGGAATTGACCGTCAGGGTCGACCGCGAGCGCTGCCGGCCCCGCGCCGGTCGCGGCAAACGGCGAACCACTCAAGGGCACGAGCGCGCCGCTCGTATCGATGGCAAAACCAGAGATGGTGTTCGACTGAACATCTGCCACGTAGGCAAATCGCCCGGTTTGCGTGCAGGCGACGATGATGTTGGAAATGCTTGCTTTGTCGATCGTGCCCGAACCATTGCGCACCGTGCAGGTCTGCGACGGATTGCCTGGCTGCGTCATCACGGTAACCGCATAGGCGGCGTTGTTGTCGAGGCGGGTGCCGAAGGAGAAGCCGCCGTTGCTGTTGAAAGTCAGGTCGGCGCCGCCGTTGAGCTCCAGCACCAGACCGGATCCGGTCAATCCGGTCAGGGTACCCCCGACGGTGTATCGAGCACCGCCCGTTATAGGGCAGCCCGACAGGGCAAGTGCCCCGGCGCTTACCGCCGCGATGGCCAGTATCTTCAAGAATGTTCTCCGGAAATTTTTACAAATCTGCTGCGACACCGTGTTCGTGCTGGGGACCGCGCTCCCTGTGGGACAGCAGCGCCGCGAATTGATGCGCTGCTTTTTGCGAAATTTGCGTGAAGAAATGTGTAGCTCCACGATGGCACTGCGTCGAGGCTTGGCCCGATTCATTGTAAGCTTCTTCAACGGATTCGTAATTGCCAATCGAAACTATCGGGTGACGCATGCGCTACCGGCTATTGGGACCAACTGGATTGTACGTTTCAGAACTTTGCCTGGGCACCATGACCTACGGCGGGAATGGGGGAATTTGGGAGGCAATCGGTAAATTGCAGCAGGACGCTGTCAACGAACAAGTGAAGTTCGCCGTTGATGCGGGAATCAACTTCATCGATACAGCCAATGTTTATTCCGCCGGCAAGTCGGAATCGTTGCTCGGTCAAGCGCTGAAGACGCTGGGTCTTAGGCGCGATCAGCTGATCGTGGCCACCAAGGCCACGGGCAGCATGGACGACTCACCCAACGGCCGCGGGCAGTCGCGTCATCATTTGTTCAACCAGGTGGATGCCAGCCTCAAGCGCCTGCAGCTCGATTACATCGACTTGTACCAGCTGCATGGGTTCGATCCCCTGACGCCTTTCGAGGAATCCCTGTCGGCATTGAATGATCTGGTTCGGTCGGGAAAGGTGCGGTACATCGGTCTTTGCAACATGGCGGCCTGGCAAATCATGAAATCACTCTGCGTATCGGAGCGCTTGAATTTGTCCAAGTTCGTGAGCGTGCAGGCCTACTACACCATAGCCGGACGCGACCTCGAACGCGAACTTGTACCCATGATCCGAGACCAGAAGCTCGGATTGATGGTGTGGAGTCCGCTGGCGGGCGGTTTGCTCAGCGGCAAGTTCAGCAGCGCCGAGGACAAGGGCCCGGCCGGCGCACGTCGCGCCGCTTTTGATTTTCCGCTGGTGGACAAGCCCCGCGCGTTCAAGTGCGTGGATGCGATGCGGCCGATGGCCGGCGCACGCAAGATTTCCGTGGCGCAGATCGCTTTGGCATGGCTTTTAGCCAAGCCATTCGTGACAAGTGTGATCATCGGCGCAAAATCCATGGATCAATTGCGCGACAATATTGACTCGACGCGTGTTCAACTCGACGAGGCCGAAATCAAGCAACTGGACGAGATCAGCGCATTGCCGGCGGAATACCCGGCGTGGATGTTGGCATATCAAGGACAAGCCCGTGCCAAGCCTCCGGTGAAGGAGTGATGTCGCCGATACCCGACAAAAACGGGCCCTTGTGAACCAAATGACACAGCGGCTCTCCAATGTCTGCAAAGGATAGTCATGCCATTATTCCAATCGGATGCTTTCAAACGCGCCGCGCTCGGGGCGGTGCTCATCACCGCCCTCGGTCCCCGCATCGCCTCTGCGACATTGGGCGAACCGGAAGTCTCGGTGCAGACCGACGTCGCACGGGCGCACGCGTCGATCAAATCCTCGCAAGATCGCGCGAGCTTTCGCGTGCACGAAATCCAATTGCCGTCGGGAACGATGATGCGCGAGTTCGTTGCCCCTAACGGCAAGGTATTCGCGGTCGCATGGCAGGGGCCGAGCCGACCCGATTTACGGCAGGCGCTGGGCCAATATTTCGATGCTTATGCCTCGGCACCCCGATCCAAATTGACGGATCGCCGGCATGTGCAGATTCAGCAGGGTGATCTGGTGCTGCAGGCCGGCGGCCACATGCGAGCGCTGTCCGGAAGAGCCTACCTGGTGAGCGCCATCCCTAGCGGCGTCAATGTCGGAGATTTGCACTGATGGCATCGATGCACGCGCTTCGGATGGGACTGTGTGCCGTGTTATGTGTGACTGCCATTGCCTGCTCGGGTGGCGGTGGCGGCGGCACCGCGGGCAGCAGCAGCGGCGGTGGCGTCGGCGGTAGCAGTAGCGGCGGTACCAGCAGTAGCAGTAGTAGCGGCGGCGGTAGCAGCAGTAGCAGCAGCAGCGGCGGCACCAGCAGCGGCGGCGGCACAGGCAACGTGGCCACCGTCATCATCGATCAGGGTCCTTCCAACGCCAGCGTCAACACGCTGTTCGCGACGGTCACGGTCTGCGTGCCCGGGAGCACCACCAGTTGTCAGACCATCGATCACATCCAGGTGGACACCGGCTCCTACGGCCTGCGCATTTTGGCGCCGGTGCTGACCCTGACGCTTCCCGTGGAGACAGTGACGAGCGGAAATTCCCTGGTGGAGTGCACCCAATTCGTCGATGGTTACAGTTGGGGACCCGTTGTCTCGGCCGATCTGCAAATCGCCGGCGAAACCGCGCATTCTGTGCCCATGCAAGTGATCGGCGATCCCCGCTTCACCAATATTCCCACTACTTGCTCCAGCACCGGCGGCACCCAAGAAGACACGGTCGCAAAGTTTGGTGCCAACGGGATTTTGGGCGTCGGCCCGTTCGAACTGGATTGCGGAGATTGCGATACGGTGACCCACGGGCTGTACTATGCCTGTGCCGCCACGTGCAGCGAAACCACTGTGCCGGCAAACTTGCAAGTGCCGAACCCCGTCACGCATTTCCCGGCCGACAACAACGGCGTCATTGTTGTCTTGCCGAGCGTCGCCGCGGGAGGTGCGTCCAACGTCAGCGGCTCGCTGATCTTCGGCATCGACACGCAAGCGAACAATGCATCGGGAACCCAAACAGTTCTAACCGTAGACCAGAATGCGGAATTGCTGGTGAACTTCAATGGCCAGGCCTTCGCGCAAAGCTTCATTGACAGCGGCTCGAACGGCATTTACTTCACGGACAAAAGCATCTCCACGTGCGTTGCTCCTCCAAACGATCCGTCGTCGCAAATCGTGGATTTCTACTGTCCCGCGAACACGCTCACCCTGCCAGTCAGCATCCAAGGCATGAATGGCACCATGACGAACAATCTGACATTCGACGTGGGCAACGCCCAGACCATGCTTAACAATAATTTTGACGCCTACCCAGAGCTTGCCGGCACCGTTCCGGCCGGGAACGCCGGGACCTTTGACTATGGTCTCCCGTTCTTCTACGGCCGGCGAGTCGCTGTCGCCGTGGAAAACGACAAGACTAGCGTCGGCACCGGGCCATATATCGCCTTCTAAAGCCCTATGCTGCAGCGGCTACCGTCGTCTAGAGAGGCAGGATAGACTGCCTCCTAAATGAGCACCACCGCATCTTCCACCGCGGCCGGCACGGGCAGTCTGCAACTCGAGTATTTGTCTTCGCGTCAACTGGTGTCCCAGCCCGCATCTTGGTGGCAGGGCGTCCTCGGCGTCGTCGGCTTCGATAAGCCGCCGAATGTCGGTCGCGCGCGCATTCCGGTGACCGCCAGCATGATTCGCTCGCTGTGCGCCGGCGATCTTTGCGAAGTATGGCGGGTCGCGAGTCCCGAGGTTCAGTTATCCGGCGGCGCCGAGCACGGAAAGATACGCTATCGCTATTCCGATGATTTGCTGTTCGGCTCGCTGTCGATCGCGGAGCAGGACATCGATGCGCGCAGCGAGGCGGAGGCGTTGCAGCGCGCCACCGAGATCGCATACCAGGAAATATTCGAGTTGCTGGATGACACCGCACATCCGCACGTGATCCGCATCTGGAATTATTTGCCGAACATCAATACGCAGACCGGCGGCGACGAGCGCTACCGGCATTTCAATTCAGCGCGGCAAATGGCATTTCGAAAATCCGGGCGGGCGACCATGGGGACCGTGCCCGCCGCCAGCGCGCTGGGCTCGCCGGCCGGCAGCCCGCTTTCCATTTATTTCTTGGCGGCACGGCGGCCCCCCAAGATGATCGAGAATCCGCGGCAGACAAGCGCGTACCATTACCCGCCGAAATTCGGCAGACATAGTCCGATATTTTCGCGCGCCTGTGTCTGGGGCGAAGCCGGCGGCGGCAGGCTGTTCGTTTCGGGGACCGCCAGCATAGTCGGACACGATACCATTCATCGCGGCGACGTGATCGCGCAGACTCGCGAGACCATGGTCAACATCGGCGCCTTGGTGGAGCAAGCCAATCGCCTCGTCGGTTCGAGCCGCTATTCTTTGGACGGCTTGAAGCTCAAGGTGTACCTGCGCAATCCCGCGGACCTGCCCGATGTCGAGGCCACGTTGGCCGAGCTGCTGCAGCCCGCTGCGTCCATCGTGTACTTGCAAGCGGATGTTTGCCGCGAGGACTTGCTCGTGGAAATCGAAGCCGTCGGTTAGCGCGATATCCTCAAGGTTTGTACGGAAAGGCCTTGTCCGGATAGGCGGGCGGCGCAGGCACGGGTCGCGGATCGTTCCGGATCTCTTGCTTCAATAAATCCAAAGCCGCCTTGAGCTGTGCGTCCGAACCTCCGAAGGTTTCGTGCGGAAGATTGTCGACGACGATGTCCGGCTCGACTCCGTGGCCCTCGATCAGCCACTTGCCTTCCGGCCCGTAGACCCCGAGTTCCGCGGCTGTGGCGATGCCGCCATCGGCTTCGAAGTTATTGCTGCTCAGCCAGATCTCTCCTCCCCAGGTGCGCACGCCGATCGTTTTGCCCAACTTGAAGCGGTGGAACCCTTCAGTGAACGCTTCGCCGTCCGACGCGGTTTCCTGGTCGCAGAGCACCACCATATGGCCGCGGAACGCGTATTGCATGTTCCACTCCGAGTCCCCGACGCGCGGCTGCCAATAAAACCAGGCCTGCCGCAGCAGCTTTTCCAACAACCAGGAGTCGATGTTGCCGCCGTGATTGTGGCGAACGTCGATGATGAGGCCTTGGCGTTTGTAGATCGGATAATATTCGCGCGCCCACTGGTCGATGTCCTCGGATCCCATGGCGCGCAAATGGACATAGCCGATTTGCTTTCCCGACTCCGCATCCACCTTGAGGCGGCGGGTGTACTCCCACTCCGAGTAGCGCAAGTTCACCTCGTCGGCGGCCTTGATGGGCGTCACCAGCACGTCGCGCATGTCGCCGCCGCTGGATCTCACGCGAAGCAGTACTTGCGTGCCGGCCTTACCGCGCAGCAACGCTCGCTCGTCGGATACGCTCAAGGCGCTGTCCCCGTTGATGCTGACGATCACTTCTCCGTCTTTGACCCGCGATTCGGGACGGTCCAGGGGCGAGGCGTTGTTCGGCAGGTCCGGATCGTGCGTGTAGACGTGCTCCACCACGAAGCCGCCGGCTTTTTCGTCGCGCCTCAAGCGGGCGCCGAGCGCCGCGAGGTCGATTTGGTCGGCGGATTTGCGCGTATCGCCGCCCCGCACGAAGATATGCAGTGCGGACAGCTCGCTGACCAGCTGTGAGATCACGTCGTTCAGTTCCTCGCGGTCCGAGACGCGGTCCACCAAGGGCAGATACCGCGCGCGCATGGCGTTCCAATCCACGCCCTGCATGTTGCGATCGTAGAAATAATCCCGTTCCAGGCGCCACGCATCGAAAAAGATGCCGCGAAAATCCGCGCGCGGATTCGTGAAGAACGACCAGCTCGACAAATTGATCGTCGACTTGTCGAGCACCTTCTGGTCAGAGAAAGCGGCGGCCTTGATGTCGGAATCGACGATGTAGAAGCTGCGGGCTTTCGCCACGAGCAGCTTTTTTCGATCGAGCGAGATTTCAAAACTCTTGATTTCGCTCGCGACGGTCTCCACCTCATCGCCCTTGTTGGCGATATCCAAACATTTGAGCGCCAATTTGCGCGGCGCCTCGTCCGATCCGTCGAGCCAACACAGCCGCTTGTCGGTGATCTGCAGCTGGTCATAGTTGCCTGGCGCGACGGGTACTTCCGCCAGCCGCGATTGCAGGTCGCTGAAGTCGATCCGCACCTCCTTGGGAGTTTTCGGGCCTGACACGACCGCGGTGCCTTTGGCGGCGGGCGGCTTGCGCTCGGCGCTCTTCGCATCGGCCTTGTCATCAGGTTTCGGCGGCGCATCCGGATGCAGTTCGTCTGGCGGCAGGAACGGAGACCGCAGACCCGGGACCAACGCGAGTTCGTAGATCTTCACCGGGCGGTCGAAATGCGGCTCGGGCTGTCGCGCGCCCCAGGGAGATTCGACCGTGGTTTTGAGCGATCGGTCGGACAAGAAGTACATCCAGTTCCCGTCGGCACTCCAGGCCGGGCTCACGCTGTTGTAGCGGTCCGAGGTGATGGATTGCAGGGCTCCTGACTCCACACTGAACACGCTGATCTGCAGAAACTGGTTCGCAGCCGTTTGCGTGAAAGCGAGCCAGCGGCTGTCGGGAGACCACGTGAGATTGTCGAAATCCCCGGATCGTGATTGCGCAATGCGCTTGTCCTGCTTCGTGCCGGTGTCGTAAATCCAAAGCTGCTGATCCTTGTCCCGATGCGCCAGCCATTTGCCGTCCGGCGAAGAGATGCCGTCCCAGCGCAGCACCTTCGCATTTCGCGTCCACTGCTCCGGCGCGCCGACCCCATTTGCGGGGTACTTCCAGAATTCGGTTTCGCCGCTTTCCGTCGACAGCGCGACGACATGTTTGCCGTCCGGCAAGAAGCGCGCTTCCCGATAGCGCACACCGGGATCGCCGGCCACTTTGATGATTCGGCCGCTCTTGGCCGGCAGGGTGAATACCTCGCCGCGCGCCGTGAAAATCGCGCGAGCGCCATCGGGAGAGATATGCACGCTGGATAGAAAGTTGAGCGGCGTCTTCACCCAGTGATCGCGCAGCTGGTCGAAATCCGACACCATGGAGATCGGAATGATTTCCTCTTTCCCGGTTTTTAAATCGAGCGACCACAAATCCGCGCCGCAGGCATAAACCACGCGTCCGTCGGACAGCGATGCGCTGGCGATGTCGAGGCCGCGCTGGTGGCTCTCCTGCCTGACATCGCGGCCTTGAGAGTCCATGGAAAAGACGTTCATCACGCCGTCGCGGTCCGAGAGAAAATACACACGTTCATTCCAAAACATCGGATTGCGGGAGGTGCCCGGCCAATCCGCCGTCAAGGGCGTCGCCTCGCTGCCGCCGTCGAAGCGCCAAAGGGTTTCGTTGTAGCCGCCTTGGTAGCGCTTGGTGAAGCTGGGTTGTTTTCGCCATCGGGTAAAGAAGAGTGTGCGGCCGTCGGCGCCGTAAGCCGCCTCCGAACCCTGCGCCAACGGCACGATATCGCGGCCGCCGCCAGCGTCGAGCAACACGAGCTTTGGGTCGGGCAACGTGGAGAAGCGATTGGTGCTCACCATCAGGCGCCCGTCGGGCGCCCAAGCTACCGGAGCCGAGTCTCCATTCCACGTGCGCCGTTCCGGAATGCCCCCCGCGAGGGGCAGCGTGTAAACGTCGCTGGCTCCCTCGTACTGGCCGACGAAGGCAACGATCCGCCCGTCGGTCGAAATCCGCGCCATGGATTCGACGCCGGAGTCGGAGGTTAGGCGCCGCGCGGTTCCGCCCCGGATTCCCACGGACCAAAGATCGCCTTCGGATGTGAATACAACGGTGTCGCCATGCACGGAAGGGTATCGATAGTAGCCGCTGCGTCCGGCGGTATCGGCCGCCGGCGCGGCGGAAACGGCGCAACATGCCGCCATGATGGCCCCTGTTCTCAGCAGGGTTCGCTTGATTGTCATCTTAATCCGTCCCCCATGTTCTTCCGGCCAATAATTACATACGATGCGGATCTGCCGATACTCGTGCTCGGCACGGCATCATTGGAATTGGAACCGACTCAAATGAACGACACAAAAGCAAGCGGCACAAATGCGGGCGCTCAGCATTATCGGTGGACGGAGATACCGAGAGAAGCGATGAAGGGCGGCATCACCCGTCAGCTGATCACCTCCGAGCGCATGATGATTGCCCATGTGCGCCTCAAGAAAGGCGACGAGGTGCCGACGCATTCGCACGAAAACGAACAGATTACCTACATTCTCGAGGGTGCCCTGCATTTTTGGCTGGGCCCCAAGGGTGATCGCGAAGTGACGGTGCGCGCCGGGGAAGTGCTCGTCATCCCGTCGAATCTCGAGCATCGCGCCGTGGCGCTGGAGGAGACCCTCGACGTCGATGTCTTCAATCCGCCGCGGCAGGATTGGCTGAACGGCACGGATGCGTACCTGCGCCGCTGAGCCAGGCAGGCCTGCCAACTAGTCGGTCAGCCTATACAGATACGCTGCCAGCTGCGAACCTAATCCGCTCGCGACAAATACCAGCTTGTTGTTCGAGGTCAGCTTGCGCAGCCAATCAAAGGCGCCGCCGTCAATCAACGGCATGTGCTCGCCGCTGCGGCAGCGCGCGCTGATCATGAATCGCAATCCGTCGTAGTAGTCATGCGCGAGCGTCTCGATCAGGACCGGGGCTCCCAGCAGGCGGCCCGCGATACGCTCGCCCAACTTCTTGCGTTCGGGGATCGCGAGGATCTTGATGATCCTGTCGGGGAAGGCGTAGCCATGCTGTTCGAGCCGATTCAACGCACCGAGATGCGTTTGAATGTGCTCGGTCAATGACTCCACCAGCAATTCCTGATCCTTGCGTTCGTGGCCCGCGGTCGTGATGCAAAACAGCCGAAAGTGTGCCGCGAAGCCGGGGACGTTCGGCACCGCTTGGGCGCGAACGCAGCGATGATTCGTGGTGAGTTTTATCGTTTGCGCGGCATGGTTGCGCAATCGGCGTGCGCTTTCGAGCGCCAACAGGTTGGTCGGATCCGACACGACTTCGGTGCCGCGAACCGTCGATACAATTCTATTTTGGCTGGTCAGCGCGATGCTCGAGCAGGAACCGAGCGGTGCCAGCGGCGAGAGCTCCAAGGCTTCAAACGCCGATGCGGCGGCCAGCAGATGGCCGTCCAGCTGGTTCAGCGTTCGCTGGTCGATATAAGCAGGGCAAACAAAGCGGTCCCTTTCCCATTGCTGCTGCACGATCGCAGCCGATCGCTCTGCGGCGCGCCGCTCAGCGACGTCGAGGAGCAGGGACCAAAGCTCGGACGCGGCCAATCCGCCGGCAAGCGCGGCGTAGGCCGCTTCTTCAATGCCCGCGCGTGCCCAATTGCGTCCCATGGTGAAGCCCCCTCAGAGCCAGTCGGCCTCAGATCATTAGGTGCGGCGGGACGCGCGCATTGGCCGTCCGTTCATAAGCCCTGGCGACCTGCAGCAGCAGCCCGTCCTGATTGCGGCGGGTCACGAGCGTGATGCCCACCGGCAGGCCGCTGATCAACCCTGCGGGTACCGTGAGGCTGGGATAGCCCGCGATCGCCGCGGCACTCGCGATTTGCGATGATCCACCGCCGCGCCGGTCACCCCAGACCCGATCGATGAGATCGGCAGGTCCGTTGCTCGTGCCCACCAACACCTCCACTCCCTGCTGGCCGAGCAGCGATGCGAGTCCTTCCACGTCTGCCGTGCGTGTCAGCGTGGCGCGGGCCTTTTGATAGGCCGGATCGCTCAAGGGTCCTTTGGCTTCCGCCATTTCGAAAAGCTCCTGACCGAAGACGATCAGTTCATCGTCTGCATGAGCTCGATTGAAGGAGATGAGGTCGGCCAGGGTCTTACAATCGACCTGCGCGGGATCGAGCGTCGTCAAGTAGGCATTGATGGCATCCTTGAATTCAAAGAGCAGCGCCTCGAGTTGCGAATCGCCCATCTCGTCGAAGGCTTTGGCGGGCTTCAAGTCAACGGTTACCGCGCCCTCCTGCTCGAGGACGGCACGTGCATCGGCGAACAGCCGAGTCGTGTCCGGATGCGCGCCTTGCGGAACGGGCATGACACCGATGCGCACGCCACGCAAGCGAAACCCCTCGATATCGGTGCCGTGCGCGCCGAATCCCAAGGGCCGCTCGGCGATCACGGCCGCGAGAATGGCGGCGTCGCCCACGGTGCGGCACATTGGCCCCGCCGTGTCCTGCAGCGGTGAAATGGGCACCACGCCCGTGCCGCTCACGACGCCGACCGTGGGTTTCAGTCCTACAAGTCCATTGATCGACGAAGGCGAGAGGATGGAGCCATTGGTCTCCGTGCCAATCGCCGCCGCACAAAAGCTCAGCGCAGCCGCAACCCCTGAGCCGGCACTCGAGCCGGACGGGTTTCGGGCGGGATCGTAGGCATTGCCGACCTGGCCTCCTACACCGCTCCAGCCGCTGCAGGAGCGGGTCGAGCGAAAATTAGCCCATTCGCTCAGGTTGGCTTTGCCCAAGATGACGGCGCCGGCGGCCCGCAGACGCGCCGCCAATGGAGCATCGGCGGTACGAAAGGATTTCGCGAGCGCGTAGGAGCCTGCCGTGGTCGCCATCGGGTCGCGCGTCTCGATATTGTCTTTAACGATAAGTGGAATGCCGTGCAATGGCCCGCGGAGCTTTCCCGACTTGCGTTCCGAATCAAGCGCTCGGGCATCCTTGAGCGCATTGGGATTGACTGCCAACACCGACCGGTATTGCGGACCGTGGTGATCGAATCGCGCAATGCGCTTGAGGTACGCCGCCGCCAACGCCTCCGAGGTCACAATTCCCGCTGCCAGCGCGCGCATCAATGCGGCAATCGACTGCTCGGTGGGGTCGAAATCACGCTCGGCGGCGCGCAAATCGCCGACCGCGGCGGCGAGCGACAGAGCCCCTGCTGTTGTAAGAAAGCCTCGGCGATCCATGAATTACCCCCTTTTGCGTTTGCAATCGGCTCCGCTGCGTACCCCGCACGTTCTAAGCGCGGACAACGGCTCAAATTATTTCTTCGGAATTCTTTACAGTTCCCGGTGGATTTGTTAGTTATTGATGTTCGGCTATGAGATATCTCATATACCGATAACGCCAAATATAACGCTGCAGGGGATGAATACCAATGAATACGACACGACTGCGTCGATATCGTGCGTGGCGCCAACTACTCGCGCTGCCCGCTCTACTCGCGCTCAGTATGACGGCGCACTCTCAAGCAACCCCGAAGGCGGCGGCACCGGAAGATACTTCGCTGCAAGAAGTAGTCGTCACCGGTTCGCGCATCGCGCGTCCGGAATTCGACAACCTCGAGCCTACTGCGACGGTCGACTCGAAGACTTTCGATCAACGCGGCTACCTCGACGTCGGCCAAGCATTGAGCGAATTGCCGGCCTTCGGCACGCAGCCATCGAGCGCCGCCAATACGCAGGGAGGATTCGGCATCGCGCAGAGCTTCGTCGACCTCTATGGCTTGGGCTCGCAGCGCACCCTGACGCTGGTCAACGGCCGCCGCTTTGTCTCGTCGAACACGTCGAGCTTGAACAACAATGGATCCAACACCTCGATCGGCGGTCCCGGTAGCCAGGTCGACTTGAACGTGATTCCAACCAAGCTGATCGATCACGTGGATGCGATTTCCGTGGGCGGCGCGCCGATCTATGGCGCCGATGCGATTGCCGGTGCGGTCAACATCATTCTCAAGAAGGACTATCAGGGCTTGGATGTCGACGCGTTGGTCGGCGCGAGCGGCCAAGGCGATGCATGGAATTATCGCGCGCGAATCCTCGGAGGCCAGAACCTATTCGACGGCCGGGCCAACATTACCGCGGTCGGCGAATTTACCAAGACTGACGGGCTCGTCGGCACGGCTCGACCCGTCTATGCGGCAGATCTCGGCTTTCTCGCACCAGCGACTCCCGGCCCTTTCAAGACCGTCCTGACGGCGGCCAATTCTGTGCCGCAGGTGAATTTCGGGGGCGTCCCGATGGTGGACGATGTATTCCTGTCGCCACCCATTTTTGGTGTGCCGAACACCGCCCTTGGCATCACGAATGGGGCGGGCCAGTTGCTCACGTTTGGACCCACCGGCACGCTCATTCCTTACAACACGGGCATCCAGACCGGGAACCCCATCTTCAATAGCGGCGGCGACGGTCTGCGGCTCTCGACCGTCAGTAACCTGCTATCACCGACCGAGCGTATCAATATCGACACGCTCATGCACTTTCAGATCAACGACCGTATTAATGTGTTCGGTGAAGGCTACTTCTCCGAGACTCACGCGACGAATTTGCTCTCTCAGCCTGCCTACAATGCGGCGATATTCGGCGGCGGCGGCACGGTCAACGGCAACTTCGTCATCAGCCTCAACAATCCGTATCTAACCCCCGGCGATCGGGCGCTGATTTCAGCCGCACTGAATAATTATGCGGCCACCCTGCCGCTCGGCAGTCTGCAATACGGCGGCGTCACGGCGGGGCCCGGTCAACCCGTCAGCTATCCCGCGTGGAATAATCAGCAATTCTACATCGGGCGTGCCAGCACGGATCTGCAAAGCGGCCGTGCCACGGGGACTCAAACCCTGGCTCGCGGTGTGACCGGCTTGAACGGCGACTTCTCATGGGCCGATAGGAATTTCAACTGGGAAGTCGCGGCAAGCTATGGCTCCTCAAGCAACAATCAAGTGACGCCGTCCTACGTATTCCAGAACGTGACTAATGCGCTCAATGCAGTCAGGAATCCGGCCGGCCAGATTGTTTGCGGAGGCACGCCGGTCAATGCGCCTATTCAGACGGAATCGAGCACGTGCGCGCCGCTGAACGTTTTCGGCAACGGTTCGCCGAGTTTGGCTGCCGAACAATACATCACGCACTTGGCGGCGGCCGAATCATTCAACACGCAGCGCGACCTCACGGCTTTCATCGCCGGCGACCTCCTTAAACTTCCGGCGGGAGAGTGGAAAGCGTCTGCGGGCTTTGAAAACCGTCGCGAGTCGGCCGCGTTCTCGCCCGACGCGTTCTACACTCTGGATTTGGGTCAGGCCCAGGTCACGCCGATCTCTGGGGCCTATCACACCAACGAAGTGTACATAGAGACCTTGCTGCCGGTCTTCTCGCCGATGCAAGACATTCCCATGTTGCACCGGGTCGAATTGGAAGGCGCCGCGCGACGCGTCGACAATTCGATCGCCGGCAATGCCGTCACCTACACATACGGTGCGCGCTGGTCGCCGATCGAGGATGTTCAATTTCGCGGCAACAAGACGAAATCGATTCGTGCGCCGTCGATCACCGAGCTGTTCCTGCCGGCGGCAACCTCGTTCCAGTTCGCCAATGACCCGTGCGATAAAAATTTCGTCGGTCAAGGGTCGGATCCGGCTCAGCGCCGGGCGAATTGCATCGCGGCGGGGATCAATCCCGACACTTTTGTATCGAACGTCGTCAATGCAACCGCAGTAGGTACGACTTCCGGCAATACCGCGCTGCAGAGCGAAGTGGCTTTCTCCAAGACCTACGGCGTGGTGCTGCGTCCGCGATTTCTTCCTAAATTGAATATTTCCGCTGACTACATCGACATTTCCCTCAAGGACGCGATCCAGACCCTGACCCTGGTCAACAATTTGGACGCCTGCTACGACTCGTCGGATTATCCGAACAATCCGTCGTGCAGTACGTTCACGCGTAACGCGGCCGGCCAGATCACGAGTTTTCATGCCGGCTTCGTGAACGCCGGACTTCTGGAGTTCACCGGTATCCAGGCGGCGTTGGATTACACGTTTGATTTGCCGTGGGCGCTGGGGAGCCTCGAGACCAGTGCGCACTACCTCGACACTCAGCGGCTGAAGTCGCAAGTCGCCACGGCCAGTCCGAACGAGTTGTCCGGCTCCTTGGGCGGCCCGAACCCGGGTCCAGCCAAGAGCAAGGGAAGCATCGATATGCTGTACGCCAACGGAGGCTTTTCTTGGGATTGGCAGGGGATATTCATCGGTCCGATGAATCTAAACAATCAGAATAAGACGGGAGATCAGGACTACATGACCGTCGGCCATTGGTGGCTGATCAATTCGACCATAGGCATGAAGTTTAACCCGCAGTTTCAAGCTCGGTTCATCGTGGACAATGTGTTCAACAAGCAGCCGCCATTCCCGGCCTTATCCGGAACCGGCGGTAACTTCGCGAATGCGACGACGCAGTACTTCTCCGGCATCATCGGCCGCGCGCTGCAGATATCGGTGGACTACAAGTTCTACTAACGCAGAGCGAGTGAGCATTTGAAGGGTCAGGAGGGGCGCCGCAAGGCGCCTTTCCTTTTCTCGCGGCGCCGATTTGCTTGAATCATCGCAAGGCGACTAGAATCTGCCGCTGAAGCGGGCGTCGTATAATGGTAATACCCAAGCTTCCCAAGCTTGAGCCGTGGGTTCGATTCCCATCGCCCGCTCCATTTCCAGCAATCGCTGGCCAATGCCAGCCAACTTGATTTCCAGATTACATCCGGTGGGACGTTGGTAGACGTTGGCTAGCGCTGGCCGTGGTTTCACACGCAATCTTGCCCGTCTGAGTTCGACCCCGTTGGAGCCAGTGATGACCGGCCGCTTTGTGGAATCAGGTATCGCCCAGACTTGAATGCGGTTCCTGTCCTGGTCAGCCTACTTACCGTGGGGTCAATGCTGCTGAAACGGCCTTCCAAAACTCTGCCTCATCTTGCCTACCGGCGGCGCCGGCCTCGCGGGATAATTTCGCCGCATGTAGGTGTGCACTATGGCCATGATCCAGCGCCAGCTGATGGGCCGTCCTCGATACTTCGGCGAAATCGACGGTGCTCATTGCCGCTCCTCAGTCTTCCCGTTTTGAGTGTCCCTTCACGACCCATGCCTGTCCTCGATCAACGGCCGCTTCCGGCATTCAATCCCGTGATTCGCTGGACCATCTGTTTCTACCTTCGGTGCTACGCCACCTGCTGCTTTGCGGCCGCAATGCCAGCGCAAGAGATCTAATCGGCGACGCCCTGTTCAGAAGCGCCCATGGCCTCCATTTCGTGCGCAGCCTTTTGCAGCTCTTTCGAGTCGAGCCACTTCCCAGATTCCGGCTCGAAAGCGCGGCCGTTAAATGACGCTACCAATGCTGACGCCAAGTAATATGCGCTCGCTGCCTCAAGGAAATGTCCACCAAAGTTAAAGTCATACACAGCAGTACTGTGCTGCCGCTTGATCGCTGGGATTTCATCGCCCAGCTCAACGATATCTGTATTCAAGAAGTAGAAGCCGGTTTTCTTGTTGTTTAGAATCACGGGGAAAAAGCCGCTCCAAGTGTTTAGCTTGATGCTCTTGTCCAACCGCAACGGCAACTGACTCGCGTCTAAGGCGTGCTGCCATTCGAGCACAGTCAGTGTCGAGCTATGGTCTACGAAAACGTATAGATCCATCGACATTCCATGTTTCTCCTAAAAAGTCCGCTCTATTTCTAATCCACATCTTATATGGGTCTTTCGCTTCCTTATCCTAAGGGGAGTCAGCACGCGTGAAGTCACGTTGCTTTGCTTCTCTCTTTTTCTTTGATGGCCGCAATCGCTGCATCAGTCATCGGCGCGGTTTTAGACATTCCGTTTACCGTTTCTATAGCCAGGGTCGTTGCAATGGTCCGACTCAGCACATCACGAGTCTCGCAAATGGCTTTTGCTAATGCCAAGGTCGCTGCCCGAAGGCGCTGCGAATGATTGCCACCAAGCGGCTTTAGGGACTGATCAACAGCAGCACGAGTTTCGTATGCCACTCGGATGGGAAGCAGAAAGGGCTGATGCTGTTTTGGTATCGACAAAGGCACTTTGCCCCAATCCTCGTTCTTTCCAATGTTCGCGGCGAAATGTTTGAATACGTCGTTCAAGATGGGAAAGTCTGCGCCTGTGAAGCCACAGGCGAGAAGTTTTTCCCGAAGCGTGCCAACAATGGACTCGGGCGGCGCGTCATCAAAGCTCTTGTCATCGCAGATTAGGCGATTGACGTTAGTAGAAAACACTCGCGTTCCCGGAACATGAGTATGTTGACGCGGATCCAGATCACCCGCGTTCGCGATAGCAGCCTCCCCAACAACCGATGCTGATGCCGAAATTAGGTCTTCGACACGTATGCGACCTCCCTGCGTCACCGCACTCTTCAAAACTGCATAGAGTCCGAGCACGCCTCAACTGGATCTCTCTCCTTTCGCTTCCAAAACATCGTTTAGGCCCCCTCCATGACGATAGCTTGGGTAATGATAATCGCCAATGACCGCTAAGGCGCTCGTATTTCAGTTGATCGACTGACCGGTCTTGAGCCGACTGCTGCCCGACGCTCGGGCCCCCGTGGGCAGGTCGCGACCCGCTGCTGCCGGTCACGAGCGACAGCTTTCGTACTCACGGCGCAAAAAATCCTTGTACCGGATGTAGATCATTGATCGTTGCATTCGGGTAGCGTTCAATCAGGAGGGCGCGAATCCTCCGCGACATCTCTGCGGAGGACGTGGAAACAGTGGTGAAGCGCCCCCATTTAGACTCAGTAACTGACAAATATATTGTCGGGTCTCGCGAGGAAATCGACACGGCAATTAGGCAAGGCCTAGGTGCGTTGTTTCCCGTCATTTGGACAAGGCATTGGTTGTCAGAGGATCCGGGGCGGACCGGTTGGTAAGACGTGTGAGAGGAGGTCACGTCTACCGTAGTCGAAATCGCATGCGCGAGTGCTACGCACTCATCCACTTTCGGAGGCTCGGGGAGTTGAATGCGGTAGACGTCGCCCGGCAAGTTCGTCAGGCATCCGCTAGCAGCCACAAACAATGTGGGCACCAAGAAAGCACGATTTAGCCACTTACTCATTTCGCGTCGTGCCAGCAGTTGTCAATTGTGAAGTGGCCTTGCGTATGACGTCTCGCGCTAAGCCATCTGGAGCTCGCTTACTCAAACTATATCTGAATGACCGCTTAGATACGCTGATATCAACATCTCCACTGACGGCTATTGAGCCGGGTAGGGACGGTGGTCGGCATTTCTGTGCAATTAGGCGACTATCCAATGGGACGGCTCGCTGGACAAGTGGATACGCTACATAAATGGCTGTTGGTAAGGCTGCCCTAGGCAAGGTAGAAGACATTACGCGGGCGATCCTAGTGTTGCGCGGACGGCGGGTGCTTCTTGACGCCGAGTTGGCCGTACTCTATGGAGTCACGACGCGGCGGCTCAACGAGCAGGTACGCCGCAATCGCAAGCGCTTCCCAGACGACTTTCTATTCGAGCTCACAACTGAGGAGTTTGCAAACTTGAAGTCGCATTTTGCGACATCAAGTTGGGGTGGTCGCCGCAAACGCCCGCTCGCCTTTACCGAGCACGGCGCGATCCAAGCCGCGACCATCCTCAACAGTCCTCGCGCGGTCGAAATGAGCGTCTACGTGGTCCGTGCTTTCGTGAAGCTACGTGAGGTGCTCAGTTCCAACCGAGAGCTCGCTCGGCGCTTCGAACAGCTTGAGTCACGCCTGGATAGCAAACTCACGGAGCATGACGAAGCCATCGCCGCGATCCTCTCGGCAATCCGCGAACTCATGCGGCCACAAGATTCGCCGCGCCGCGGCATCGGTTTCACCGCCAAGCTGGCCGACGATAGCTAGTAACCACTCAGTCGCGCTCGTTCTTGAGAGCCCTGTTGGCGAGAACGACCATGGTGATGGATTCGCGGGATTCGCAATATTTTTGGGTCACACGCCAATCACTCGCAGTCGAGTACGCTTGCTATAACCCGCTTACCGATAGGAGAAAATGACTTGACCCGGCTTGGGCAGTGTCCCAATAGCCGCATTGGCTGGCGTTGGCTCGTATGGCATCGTTTTTCACACAAAAATCGCACGCAGCTTCCGTCGCGCTTGCAACTTCATGATTCCAAAAGGCGAGTGCGCGCCAGCGGTATTTTCGATTCCCATCGCCCGCTCCACTCTAAGACTGGCTCGGACAACCCTGGACAACTCGCCCGAGCCAATATCCATCGATGAAGATCTTGGGATTTCGCGTCGAATTCACGTCAAACGCGTTGTCCTGGATCGTCTTGGGTTGCCCCAGCATTCGCACCAAACATCGCCCGCATCGATAAATACTTGCGGTTGATTTCGGCGTTCGCGCCGCAGCCCATTGACTGTGTGGGGCAGCTGACGGACAAAACCGGCACTTCATCACATTAGAATGCTCGCCGCGAAGCGGCCGTTCACGTCGTGCGGTAAGCTTAGGCGGAAGTCTATGGAGCCCTGCCGGATTGCAAGGAGCGCACAAAAGCCACTGGATGTATTCGTCGCGCTGTATATGACGTCGTCACCTAATTGATCCTTCGGCCCAAATGGATACAGCCAGTCTTCTCGCCGAGATCCGCCGCGTGTTCCCGCCAGTGCCGATGCCGAACTTGCACGATCTTCGGTTTCACCCGGCTGGCTGTGTACAGTGTCAATGGCTCTCCGAATATTTAGACGAAAATCGCGGCAAGCCCATTGATGGTCCGATTATTCGATATATGCATCAGGAATTAGGTTGTCTGTCTGCGAAAGGATGGGTCTGGGCGCTTCCGCACTATCTTCCGTTCTGTTTGACTGCAGAAGCAGCGTACAACCAAATGGAAACTGAGTTCTTGATCTATAACCTCGGGCCTGCAGAGGAGTACGAGGCTGAAACGAGACTTAGGCTCTCAACTTTAAACTCGGATCAAGTCGGCTGCCTTATACGGTTTTTGAAATGGTGCGAAGCGCACCCGCATTGGAGCGAATACTGTCCCGAGAATATCTCGAGTGCACTGCAATTTGTGGGTACCATAAAGGCCTGACTATCGGGAATGGACCTTGAGGAAATACCGCGCGACACTGACGTACACTGAGCCACTCGTTGCGCGAGCGGTGATTTTATACTGGCGACGAAGTATCGGCATTGGTCTGGTGGTTGCAGTTCTCGTCACAATCGCGGCACTTCTCTGGCTCGTTACAAACGGTGACCGTACCTGGATGGTCGGCCTCTTGGGAGCTGTTGTCGCACTTGGCATCTCATTTCCGGCGCTTGTTTACGTTGTGCACTATCGAAACTCGATGGGCAAATTCAGAGAAATGGGGAACCCAGTTGCGGAGTTCATAGTGGACGACGATGCGTTCACGCTGGCTTCGGACCGCGGTACCACAACTCTAAAGTGGACAGCGATAAGGGAAGTATGGCGATTTGAATCGCTCTGGCTGCTGCTGTTCTCGCGAGCCCAATTTGTAACGGTCCCATTGGACGGAGTATCCGAGCAAATGCGCGCGTTTGTTCTGGAGAGAATCAAGGCCTCGGGTGGCAAGTTTGCTGTTTAACCCCGGGCAGACGCTGGCGACAGTCCGGAGTGGGTCGATCTGTGTCATCGCGGCGCAATTGGCGGTCGGCTGGGGACAGCAGCTCCCCGATGGGTCATCAAGCTTTAAGTTACGGTATAACCACGGTTATACTGAGCTCATGAAAACTGCAATTTCTATTCCGGATTCCCTATTCGAAGAGGCTGACCGACTTGCCAAAGCGCGGGGCTGGTCACGTAGCGAGCTTTATTCAAACGCCGTGACTGCATACGTCAACAGCGAGAGATTTTCCGGTGTTCGAGAAAAACTCGACGCCGTGTATGGAAACGACGAGGAGGACTCGGCGATCGATCCCTTCCTCGCAGATGCGCAGGCTCGGTCCCTGCCAAGGGAGAAGTGGTAGTGCGGCGGGGCGAGATCTGGTGGGCATCGCTTGGGGAGCCTCATGGCTCGGGGCCCGGATACCGTAGGCCAGTACTGATAGTGCAGTCGAATGAGTTCAATGACAGTGCGATCCGCACATCAATTTGCGCCGCAATGACGTCGAACATGCGATTAGCTGACGCCCCAGGTAACGTTCGTGTGACGCGCCGCGCCAGCGGCTTGCCGCAGGAGTCGGTCGTTAACGTGTCACAGTTGATTACGCTAAATAAGCAACGGCTAACCGAGAAGGTTGGCCGTCTACCCGCTGAATCGTTTCGTGACGTGGAGGCGGGGATAAGGTTGGTGCTGGCGCTATAAGCTCGGCTCAACACGCGGCTTGTCTCACGCAGCCTTCCGTTGGCCCTCATAAGATGAAAATTCGCACGCGAATCGCACGCAGCCGTCGGCGCATCGCAAAAACGCGGCAATGCATAGGCTTTGAGGGACCGTCCGTTTGGGTTCGATTCCCATCGCCCGCTCCATCTTTCGTTGCTGTTGGCTTTTTTCTGGCGACAAGAACACTCCTCGAACGCAGCGCCTGCAGACGTTGTGCTTAAAACGATTGGGTGCGCTACGTTTATCGTGATCTATGCGGCCGCCACTTGATGCGGGGGGTGCTTGGCAATCCATTCCGCAACTTCGTTGGCCGGCATGGGGCGGCTGAAGAGATAGCCCTGACCGGTCTGGCATCCCATCGTGATAAGCCGTTGCAGCAGTTCCTCGGTTTCTATACCTTCGGCGACAAGCTCCAGGTGCAGACTGCGGCCTAGATTGACTATGGCACCAACGATCACGTTCGCTTCTTCCGAATTGGCCATGTCACGCACGAAGCTCTGATCGATCTTGAGCTCGGTAAAGGGTAGCCGATACAGTTGCACGAGCGACGAGTATCCGGTACCGAAATCGTCGATCGCGAGCTGAAAACCCTTGAGACGCACTCGGGTAAGTACCTCCAGCATGAGCGCGTGGTTCCCCATGGCCGCAGTTTCCGTCAATTCCAAGCGCAGCAGCCGCGGCGGAATGTCATGACGGGCGCAAAGGTCGATCAATTGATCCGGCAGAGAAGTGACGATGTTCGAGGCCGAGACATTTACCGACACAAAGGTATCGAGTTCGATTTTGCGCCACGTGGAGATCTGCGCCGCAGCAAGTTCGAGTACTCGCTCAGTCAGCCGCCCGATGAGTCCCTCCCGCTCGGCGATGCCGATAAATCGATCGGGCATCACGATACCGAATTCTGGATGCCTCCACCGCACCAACGCCTCGAAGCCGATCGTCTTTTGGGTGCTCAGTATGAGCAACGGTTGGTAAAAGAGCTCGAGTTCGTTGTTTTCAATTGCTGCTTGCAACTTGGCGGCGTCGATCTCGAGAGTTTTGCTGCGCAAGCTTAAAAGGATCTGACGAAGCTCAGCGGGGCGAAAGGGCTTCTGTAGAGGTTGACCCATGTCAAGTCCCAAATCGCGGCCAATTCCGCAGGCGAGCGTCATTACACGCGTATCGAAGCCGCTCATCAGCACAATCTTCGCGCGGCACTTAGCGCTTGCGAGAACATGAAGCAATTCGATCCCGTCAGAACCGGGCATCTGCAGGTCGAGGAGGACGACACTCGGAGGCTGCGTGCTTAAGACATCTTTGAACACGGCCGGGTCGGTGGTAGCCGTGGCCGCAAAGTTCGCTGACTTCGCCACTGCCCGGATGATATCGAGGAAGGCGGATTCATCGTCTATGGCCAGCACTACGTCATGCATGTTGAATCTCTCGATTCAGAGGCATCGAGCATCGTCCTGACGCGACGCGCCAAATCACTCTTGCGATAGGGTTTACTGAGCAAGTTCGAACCAAACTTATCCTCTATGGCGGCCGAGGCAGCTGCAGCTGTAAAGCCCGACGTAAATAACACTTGTAATCCAGGCACAAACCGACGCGCTTCGGCGGCCAGCGCCCTCCCGTCCAAGCCTCCTGGCATCACGACATCGGTGAATAGAAGGTCAATCAGGACACCGCTTTTGATGATTGCGAGCGCGCTGCCGCCATCGGCTGCCGAAATGGTGCGATATCCCAAACTCTCCAAGTGACGGACTGCGAGATCGCGAATGGCCGCGTTGTCCTCGACCACAAGGATAACTTCTTGATCTCCCGTTGGCATGCCGGCATGGAGGGTATCGGGCTCGGATACGTCGCCGTCCAATGCGCGGGGCAGATAGATCCGAATCGTCGTTCCCTTGCCCGGTTCACTGTAGATTTTGGAGTAGCCCCCGGACTGTTTGATGAATCCATACACCATGCTCAGGCCCAGCCCCGAACCGCGATTGCCTTTGGTCGTGTAGAACGGTTCGAACACGCGCGCCAGCACTTCAGGCGACATTCCGGAACCCGTATCGGAGACGGCGAGGAGCACATAGTCGCCCGGCGTCGCTTCCTGATTTCGTTCGAACGCGTGTTTATCGATGCAAACGTTAGACGCTTCGATGATCAGTCGCCCGCCATTCGGCATCGCGTCACGAGCGTTGACCGCAAGGTTGAGCAGGGACGAATCCAGCTGCGACACGTCGATCCGAACCGGCCAAATGCCAGGGAGTATTTGCAATTGCAAACTGATGTTTTCGCCGAGACTGCGACGCAGAAGTTTCGCGGCTGCTTCGAGTACCGGCGCGAGTTGCGTGAGCTTCGGGGCCAAAGGTTGCCGGCGCGCATAGGCGAGCAGCTGCCGTATCAATTCGGCGCCGCGCAGTGCCGACTGGATCGCCGCTTCGGTCAACTCCTTCTCCTCGCTCCTTGTTTGGAACTTTTCGGCCAGCAGGTCGAGATTGCCCAAAATGACGCCGAGAAGATTGTTGAAGTCATGGGCTAGACCTCCGGTCAATTGTCCGATCGCCTCCATCTTTTGGGCTTGCCGCAGCTGGTCCTGTACGGCATTTCGTTCGCGGGTATCCTCGATGGCGAACACAATGCCCAACAAGTTGCCTGCCGCGTCGGAGAAGGCGGATGCAGAAGAACTCGTGTCAATTGCAGTTCCGTCGCGGTGACGGCGATGCGACGCGAGATTTCGCAGCACTTCCCCTGACGACAACCTCCGGAGCCTGTCGTTGAATTCTTCTTGCTCCTCCGGGAGTACGAGCGGATAGGGAAAACCCATAACTTGCGCCGCCGAATAGCCAAACAGTTTTTCAGCCGAGGTATTCCAGAGAATTACCCGCGACTCCGCGTCGATGCAAACAATCGCATAGGGCGACGCGTCAATCAGCGCCGCCAACTGCGTGTTGGTTTTCCTCAATTCCTCCGTTCGCTCTTTCACCCGAGTCTGGATCAGGGAGACCTGTCGAATTCGCCCAGTCACGCTGAATGCGAGTGCTGCCGTGAGCAGCATGCCGGCGAGCAACAGAATGAGTGAACTACTCGAGCGCTCCGCGGCAACCGCAGCGGGAGAGAAGTAAGATACCAGCCGCCATTGTTCGCCGCTGACCAGGAACGAGCGAGAGAACGAATACTCGGCCGGCGGAATCGGTTCAGACGATTTTGCCACCCTGAGCGAGTGGTCCTTCGGCGAATAGACGGCAACCAGTTGGAGGGATCCCTCGGCAGCCCGCCGCGTCGGGTCGTTGCCCAGATAGAAATGTATTGTCCCGATGATGTCGGGTGTGTCGGCAAAAGCAATTTTGATGACATCGAGGACCCTGAAGACCCCAATGACATAGCCTTTCAGTAGCGCCCGCCGAGCGTCCACAGTTTCGGGAACCGCGCCGCCGGTGTAGGTCGGCCAGAAGACGAGATGGGTGGGACCCAAGGGGTTGCCGGCATTGGGAATGATCATAGACTTGGGTTCGCCGGAGTCCCGCGCCCACTCCAGCGTCGCCCGACGGGTTGGGTCCATCGATTCATCGAAGCCTAGCCAAGTCGGTTTGCCGTCAAAGCGATTCTCGATGACGATCGGTGTATAGCCATCCCGATTGGTTGCTGGGATCCGCTCGCCGTCTGCGCTGAGCTCGATGATCGGGAACCCGGCGCTCGCCTCGAAAGCTGCTCGCTGCTCGCGCGTCATCGGTTGCGCCCAGGCGAGTGACGCGATGGATTTGTTCTCAGCTGCGACGGCGCGCGTGAACTGATGAAACTCCTGGGATTCGACCCTTGGTTCAGTCATCACGTCGGTTGCGGTTGCCACCACGGCCTGACTGGCGAGGTTGATCTTTGCCTGTAAGTCCCTGGCACGCCACTCGACGCGAAAATCCAGCGCTCGAATGACCTTTTGCTCTTCTGCCCGGTTTACTGCCAGGAACGCAATGACGGTGATCGCGAGGCCGACCATAACGACGAGCATCACGGGAATCGAAACTCTCACAAACGAGCGGAGTTCGCGCAGTGACGGCCGTCTAACGGCTGCAGGGTGATCCTCGGTCAAGGTCCCCTCAGGGCTTGACGAAGGTCGCGCGATGGTGCGTTGCGGGATCATGATTACCGAATCCTTGGCCAATCCGCCGGCCATTCGGCGGCTTTTAGACGTTCCGTTAGCATCTCCTGTGCTAAGTGCTCAGCCATTAAGGCACGAATACAGAGATCAGGAGTGAACCGATGTCGAGGATCCCACGTCGGGAAACGTCTACTGACGCACACGCGAGTAGACCGGCGGCAAATATGACCGAGTGCGCGATGAAATCGGAGTGACGCGACCGCTCGAGCGCTCGCCCTATCTTGCCGGTCAGAGGTTCACGGCAGCGGACATTTCCGTGACCTACGCCCTAATGTTGGCTCGAAGGAACGGGGCAGTCGACCAGAACGTGGACTCATTGCTGGGCAACCGGCATGACACCCGGTCCAATGTGACGCTCCGCCTTCTGTTTCGCCACCATCGCTTTCACTTCATCGCGCAACTGCTGACCGTCATAGACGATACCGTCCTTGATGATGTAGTCGATACCACCGACTCGTTCGGTGTGTTGCGTCTGCTGGTTCAGGCGGATGGTACCCGTGGGATACAGCAGTTTGAGATTGGCCAGAGGATTGCCCTTGATGGCGATGATGTCTGCCTTCATGCCGAGCTTCAGCATTCCGACCTGGTCCTCGTGCCCCAAGGCTCGCGCGCCGCTCTGCGTGGCCGCACGGATGACTTCCAGCGGTGTGAAGCCGGCCTCGCGCAGCAACTCCAGCTCTTGGATGAAGCCAAATCCCGGCAGATTGAACAGAAAGCCGGCGTCGTCACCTGCCGGCACCAGACCGCCGCGGTTCTTGTACTCGTTGATGAATTGCATCCAGATGCGGTAGTTCTCGCGCCAGGCCATTTCGCGCTCAGTGGTCCAGTCGAACCAGAAGGAACCGTGGTTCAGCGGGTTGGGGCGCCAATAGTCCCACAGGGCCGGTAACGCGTACTCGTCCTGCCACGGAGCGCGGATGACACGCCAAAGGTCGCGGCTCGCGAGGTACGGCACAAAGGTCGGTGTGATGATGAACTGTCGTTTGAGAAGAGTGTCCATCACCTCCTCCCACTTCTTCGAGCCCGGCGGCGCCGCCTGCGCCCACAGCGTGCCCGCCTCGCCGAAGCGGTCCTGTTCATCGTCATAGATGTAGTTGTTCGAATAATGTTGGATGGAACGGTCCTCGAACATGGATTCGGGAAGTCCGTACCAGTGCTCCATGGCCTGCAGACCGTGCTCGGCGAGAAACACGATGTTGCCCTCCGAAACCTGAAGTTGGTCGTTGTGGATGGTGGTGCGCAGGCCGACACGTCGTGCCTCTTCGATGCCGGCGACGGTGAGAGCGGTCGGTGTGCCTAAGAATTTGACGCCGTCGACGCCCGCCTTCTTGAAATCGCGTATGCGCGCCCTGGCTTCCTCGACGGTCGAAAAGGGATGCACGGAGTTGGCGAAGAATGGATAGACATCGATGCGCGGCGCTGTGATCTCGTTGCGCTCGCTGCGTCTCTTGATGTTGAGGAGCCAGTCGGGTTGGTGAAAATTCTGGCCGAGATCGCGCACCGAAGTGATGCCGTTGATGAGCCACAATTTCAGGATGTAGTCGGTCGGCGTCTTCTGCTGGTGGTTGAGAGAGAAGGTGTGGACGTGGGTGTTGATGAACCCCGGCATGATGTAGTAGCCGGACAGGTCGATCTCGTGGTCGCCCTTCCCGGGTCGCAGGTTCGCCTCGATCCGGCCCGGCGCGCCGACCAACTTGATCTCCTTGATTCGGTCGCCTTCGACGACGAGATCAATGGGTCCCCGCGCCGGGGCACCGGTGCCGTCAATCATGTAAGCGCCTCGTAGGATGAGCCGCTTGAACGGACCAGAGCCTTCCGTCCGATTGGGAATGGGATCGTCCACCATGACTGCCGGTGGCGGCGCCAGCTGCGCAATGGCGGGCTGCGTGACCCAACCGGCCGCCGCCAGGAGCGTGGTGCGGACAACTAGAAGCAGCAAACTTAAGCATCTGGCAGTCAATTTCATCCCGTTCATTGCTATTCCCTTGACTAAGTTCGTGGTTGCCGTGCAACGGTGGTCGGACGGAACGGAAGGTCGCGTCCTCGGGCATCATCATTAGCAGCTACCAGAAGCGCCACCGACTGCTTTCTTGGTATGCTGCCCAGGCCCCAATCGCAAATAATTAATGTTCGTGATGTAGCCCATGTTGCTACCAGCGGCGTACGCTCGGTTTCGACGCGAGAAATCCTCAGCTTGTCTTCGCAGCGTTGTGGCGGCCGTAGCATTGCTAGTCCTATCCGGAGTGTTCGGTCCTAGCCTGGCGATCGCCGAAAATGTAACACCTCAATCCGCCAATGAGAGCGATTTCAATCCGTTCGCACCGTGCCCGAAGTGTAAGTTGCTGGTAGGGGCGGGGCAAACGTACCAATTCTGGGGCTGGTCGGATGGCATCGTGCTGCCCGTGACCCTCGAACTGGACGAGAGTCGCTGGGAACTCGGCGCGTTCCGAGTGGCTACCAGACAGATCGCGATAGGTCACGGCTACCCACCACCTGACTACACCTCCGCCACGCCCTTCTGGGGCTTTTCAGCCATGCGACGCTGGCAATTCCTGCACCGCTCGTGGCTCCGCTTATACGCTGGCGCTGGCGAGAGTTACAAAACTGAGATCGATACATTGGATGCGACACGTTGGAATTTTTCGTACTTGCTTGCGGCTCGATTCGATCTGGGCGCCAGTGGTTCGCTTTTTGAAATCGCCGCTCGCCATTGGTCCAATGCTTATATCAAAAGACCCAATATCGGTGAAAATTTCCTAACGCTGAGCTTTTCGTACTGAATACGAGCGGTTGGGAAAATTCAGGCTTGGTTTACTCGAAGCAGCCATTCACCGCCGGCGGTTGCGGTAGGGTGCCGGGCGGAGGGCTCAATTGCCGAGGCAAACTTCTCCAAATGCCGCGCGGCAAGCCGACGGCTACTTTCAAGACATTGACGTCGCAACATGTCGAATCGGACGAAGTCTGTTCGTCGTAGGTTCATACGAATCGTCGGTGCCATGGTTTCCATGGAGAATGTCATGCAATCACCCGGAGCCTTCCAATGATCCCCACCATTACCGCATTTGAAACGTCGCCCGATCGGGGCAGGGGACTGGCGCGTGACATGCGCGTTCGCTGGGCGCTTGAAGAAGCCGGCCAACCTTACGAGGTTCGTCTTGTTTCGTTCAGTGCGATGAAGGAGCCCGCGCATCGAGCGCTTCATCCATTCGGGCAGATCCCGACCTATGAAGAAGGCGATCTTGTTCTGTTCGAATCGGGGGCCATTGTGTTCCATATCGCAGAGCGCCGCGCAGGCTTGCTGCCTGACGATGCGAATGCCCGGGCGCGTGCGCTCATGTGGATGTTTGCCGCGGTCAACACGATTGAGCCGCCGATTCTTGATCTCGTAGTCGCCAGGCTCGTGGAGGGCGACAAGCCCTGGGCCGCGCAGCGTTTGCCCCTCGTCCACGATCGCATCCGTGCCCGCCTAAACGATCTTTCCGCTCGCCTTGGGCGTGCCGATTGGCTTGATGGTGCGTTCAGCGCGGGCGACTTGATGATGGTGGCTGTGCTGCTCAGGTTAAAACCATCGGGAATTCTGGACGGATATCCGAACCTCTCTGGCTATGTCGCCCGCGGCGAAGCGCGGCCCGCGTACAAGCGGGCTTTCGATGCTCAATTGGCGGTTTTCACCGGCAAGCCTCTGGGCACCCAACCAAGCTAGTGCCGAATGGCGGCCCTTGTTATGCGACGGTCACAGGACCGTCATTCTGTCGATGCCTTCGGTCGGTATTGTCACAGAAATGGTGTCTGTAATCTCTAAGACCGTATGAGCAAATCGTTCAACGTTAAATCTTCGTGGATCGCCGCGAGCTTGGGTGCGATCGCGATATGCGCGGGCACACCCGCGCATGCCTCGCTGGTGGCTGACGGCTTAACGTACTCCCTGTTTGAAACCATTCTCACTCCGACAGAAGACCAGTTCACCCTCGAGATTACCGGTATCAATGGTCCCAGCGACACGGAAGGCGGGCGCTTCGGCGTGGGTTCGCTCGCCTTCAACGAGCCAAAGCAGGGCTCGGTCCTAAGCGGGACCATGACCGGATTTACATTCATGACGGGCGGGTTGAATGCCATGGGTTGCGACGGGAAAGGAAATTTCTTCTGCTTCAAAGCCAACGCGGCACCAACGGCACCTGCGCTGGCGGCAAATAGCGAACTGCAATTCAGTTTCGATGTGACTGTCGCGCAGTCCGGCGACTTTGCTGGTTACAATCCAGACTTCAAGATTCAATGGCTCGGTAGCAAATCGGGTAAATACGATCTTGTGTCACAGACGCTGACTCCGACCCCTGTCCCCTTGCCCGCTGCGCTACCGCTGTTTTTGGGGGTCTCGCCGGTCTCAGTTTTGTTAGGCGACGCAAGGCGGCCTGATTTTCGCGCGACCTATCGATATCTCGGCTCGGATCAGGATGGGTGCCCCGAGGTCTTCTCGCGATCGTAGTAATCAACCGTCGCCTCGGCGCGGAAGATCTTCCGCAGGTTTCTCGCCCCACGCTGCCCCGCTACAATGAGGATCTTCCCGGAGTCCGGATACTCGCATGCTTCGACGTCAACGAGAGTTGACAGTGACAAATAGCGCAGGGGCGCAGTGCCGGTATTGATGATTTGATGTGCCACCTCAGGGCCGCCTGGCGGGCATGCGATCACGTCGTGCTTTCGAATCGGATAGCGCCCACCGCCAAATCGCAGTTCGCCCTCACCCTCTAGGACCAGGAACATCTCCTCATCTCCATGATGGCAGTGGAAGGGGCATTGGGCCTTTCCCGGCGGCAGAACCGTCAAATTGTAACCGAGCTTTTTCGCTCCAATGTGATCGCTGATCTGGCCACGGCTCGATGTGTAGAGGCCGTTCTCCTCCACGTCGTCAAACTTGACCTCGTCGATGTTCATGACGGGTTTCATAACGGGTCCTACTCCTTAGCTGGTATAGTTCGCAGGTCAATCGCGGCATCACAGTGAATATACCAAGACATGCTGATCGACCGTAGAACCGTGATATTCGGCGCGGCCTTGGCCGCTGTCAGAACTGCTGCTGGCGGCACACCTGACACAGCGGATGTGCAGACGAACACGCCAACTGAGCGCGTACTGGGCATCGGCGGACTATTCTTCCGGAGCCGCGACCCCAAAAAATTGGCGCAGTGGTATCAACTCAATCTCGGGGTTGACCATCAAGTGTGGCAACAAGCCGCCGGCCCGACCTCATTCACTCCATTTGCGATGGACTCAGACTATTTCGGATCGAAGCAGCAAGCGTGGATGCTGAACTTTCGAGTTCGAAGTCTGGACGCCATGGTCGCGCAGCTGCAGAAGTCCAACATTGAGGTGAAGGTGGATCCTGAAAAATATTCCTACGGTCGATTCGCCAGACTGCACGATCCGGAAGGCAACCCGATCGAGCTTTGGGAACCGGCAAGCCCGGCATAGCCATTTGCCTAGGCGTGCGATCTATGCGACTTTTCGGCGCCACACAACCGCTCTGACGCGTCCTCTATCTGGCCGACCATGAGATCGAACATCTCTTTTCGGCCGAACCCGGGCAAGATTGGAGAAAGTACCTCAACTACAATTGTTCCCGGCGGTCGCAGAAACTTGCGTCGAGGCCAAAGGACTCCTGAGTTCAGGGCAACAGGGACGCATGCTACTTCCAGAGCTGTATACAAGTGGCTGATGCCGGTTTTGTAGTTCGCCGCCTGACCAACCTTCGTTCGAGTTCCTTCCGGGAAAATCACCACTTGCTTGTTTTGTGTCAACGCGATGCGTGTGCCTCGGACCATGTTGTCCAGCGCACTCTTGCCTGTGCCTCGCTTGACAGGGATGCAGCCCAGGCGCGCGAGCGCCCAGCCGAAAAATGGAATGAACATGAGTTCGCTTTTTAATACGTAAACTGGACGATCAAAGATCGCGAACAGCGCGCAAGTATCCCAGACCGATTGATGCTTCACGGCCAAAAGGCAGCCTCCGTGCGGTATATTCTCCTTGCCCCGCACCTCATAATTGACCCCGCAGATTGCGCGATACATGGCCAGCCAAGTACGCGACCAGAATCTCGTGAATGGCGGCAAAGATTTTGGCGAAATGAGCGATATGCCGGCGGCCGCAACCGCGCTGAGGGCGAAAAGGCTGTAGAATAAAATCGAGAATATGAGGGAACGAAGAACCAACATGGAATCGCCGGACATAAGTGGACAATACGGCCCCTACATTACAACTATCCTTTCATTGCTGGGGAGCTCTCCTCGGTTTTCTTCAGAACCCAAAGCTCAACGTAAGAAAATCCTGGCCGCGATTGGGCTGCTTGATCCAGAAATTCGACCAGTGATGTATGCCGAGCTCCAGCAGCCTGCCGTGCGAGTCCAGATCAAAGCGCACCGCCACCAGATATGCGAAGTTCCACCGAGTGGTCTCGAGGTAGTCGATCTCGGAGCGGTAGTTCGCGCCGAATCCTAAGTACAGCCTGTCCCGCGACCGGTGCAGCACCTGCCAACGCCGCATTGCAGTAAATCCCCAGTAAGGGTTCGTGGCGTGGTCGTTCTCGCGGTAGCGCTGAGCGTTCGTCATGCGGAAGGCGCCCAGTTCCCAACGACTCTCATCCAACTCGAGCGCCACAGGCAGTACGATTCCATCTGTCCAGCCGAAAAGGCGATACGTCGCTCCGACCCCAACCAGTAAATTGCAACGCGCACACAGCCCAGCCGAATCTTCCGCACATGCAGTACCCGGCGCGAACGCCACCAGCGCAGTCACGCAGATCACGGTTAGCCAGACCCGCTTCGGCAGACTTACGCCTTTGTATTCAGTGTCGCGCCGCACGGTCGCACTTTGATCCGTTCGCGGCAATATTGGCAAGAACCGACTACGCCAAGCTTCAGCGTGCCAAAAACGGGCCGCGACCCATATCATCGACATGTGACCGACGCTGTCACTCCAGTTCGAGAAAACGGCTCTGGCCGGGGCACCGCGTGGGCGGTCTTTGCCCTCCTGGCCATCGTCATGTATGCCAATTTCTACTCCTACGACTCAATCGGACCGGTCGCAGATCTGCTCCAACGGTGGCGCGGGTTCAACAGCACTCAAATCGGCATGCTCAATGCCATCTACAACCTGCCCAACATCGTGCTGATTCTGGTCGGGGGTGTCCTCGTTGATCGTTATGGTGCGGCCCGTGTGACACTGTGTACCGCTGCCTTGTGTTTCGCCGGCGCGGCACTCACTGCTTTCGGTCCGAGCTTCGCCGAGATGGCCGCCGGCCGGCTCCTCTTCGGCATCGGCGCCGAGACTTTCATCATCGGCATGCTCGTGGCCATCGCAGAGAATTTCGCGGGCGGCAGCGTCGCCTTCGCGATGGGCCTGTCGATCGGCGTCGGCCGCCTGGGTTCGTTCTCTGCGGACATGTCACCAACCTGGTTTGCCGAAGCCTATCGTCAAGGGTGGCAACCACCGCTCATAATCGCAACGCTCGTTGCGGCAGCATCGTTCGCCGCGGCCGTGGGCTATTGGTGGTTAGACCGCCGAATGCGCGGCGATGCACCGGCCCGAGTGCCAGGTACGGTCCGGCGCTTCGTGCTCGGTGACCTGCTGCGCTTCGGGTCGGACTACTGGTATCTGCTGGCGTTGTGCGTGCTCTGGTACGCAGTGATGTTCGCGTTTCGCAGCACTTTCTCGATAGAGTATTTCCAGCACGCACACGGCCTGGATCTCGCCGCCGCGGGGGCGATGAACAGCTACGTGTTCCTGGCCGCCATGTTCACGACGCCGGTCTTTGGCTGGGTGTGCGACCGAACCGGCCGGTACGCGCCGATGCTGGCGTTCGGTACGCTGTTGCTGCCGTTGTCGATCGCCGTCATGGCGCTGACCCACTGGAGCCTATGGGTGGCCACCGCGATGATCGGCGTCAGTTTCTCGTTGGTCCCTGCGGTTATGTGGCCGCTCACGAGCAAGCTTGTTTCCCCAACGCGGTTCGGCACAGCGCTCGGCCTCATGTCGGTCGTGCAAAACACTGGCATTGCCGGCGCCAACTTGGCGGCAGGCGCGCTCAACGATTGGTACGCCGCAAGCTCGCACAACCCGGCCGGCTACCAGCCAATGATGCTGTTCTTCGGCGCAGTCAGTTCGCTCGGCTTTGGCTTTGCGCTGCTACTGTGGTTCACTTCCGGCCGGCGCCAGTAAGGGGGTAATATTCGCCATCATGACCGCCAAGAAAAATCCGGTAAATCGATACCCTCCCTATCTGCTCGCGCGACAGATCGCCGCGCTCAAGAGGCTCTCAGACGACTCGGGAGCGCCGGTGATGTACTACATTCGACAGGCGATAGACGAGTACCTGGAGAAGCGGAAAAGGAAAAAGAAAAAGGCCGGCGGCTAGCGTCGGGCTTGGTAGATGTCCGCCGCTTGGCGCTGGCGACAAGTCGGGATTGACCGGGCGGGCGTGCGCTCGTGCACGATTCAGGAACGCTTAACAGTCGTTAAGAAGGTTTTGGCTCGCGCCGATCCCACCGGCGTACCTTTTAATTGTGCCTGGCTTGAATGCGCGCTTCGCTCGCGGCAAGCCGGCAAAATTCAACGAGGTCGCCAATGTCCGCAAATTCACATCGTCATCATGCCACTGTGCGAGGCGCTCTGTACTACGCGGCCGCCAGTAACCGGCCTCTCTTCGCTTATGCCTATCCTCCACGCGGAACAGAAGAAACCAACATCGAGTTTGTGGAGCATGTAGTCGAGATACGTGACGTGCGCCAATCGCAACCACTTCGGCTCGAAGTGGAAGGCGCCAGCGTGCTGCATCATCGGAGTGCAGTGCATAGTTTCTATGATGAGGACGAACTGCGTCGCGTAGGCTATCCGGAAGCAGCCGATCTCGTTCGCTGCGCAACCGGCGCGGTGGATGTCATTGTGTTCGACCACAACATCCGCGGCCGGGGGGGTCCACGCAAGGCGCTCGCCGCGAACGACGTCAGACAACCGAGCTTTCACATCCACACCGACTTCAGCGGTAAGTCTGCGCCGGCCAGAGCTGTCGCCGTCCTCGGCGGGGCTCCGGCACCAGGGCAACGAATGGCGGCGATCAACGTCTGGCGCCCGATTGCTGAACCTCTGCGAGACTGCCCGCTTGCGATATGCGATGCCTCTTCGGTTGACGAGCGAGACCTCCTTGCGGCGGACCTTCTTTACCCGGATCGCACCGGACAGATCTACTACGTGACGTACAATCCTGCGCATCGCTGGTATTTTGCGTCGGACATGCGAACAGATGAAGCTTGGATATTCAAGAACTACGATTCGGCCACGGATGGAAAGGCACGATTTGCTCCTCACACTGCCTTTATTGATACGACCCATCACCCGGTGGTAGCACCGCGACAGAGCGTCGAGTTTCGGACTTTCGCATTCTTCAACGACTAGCCATCTGATCCTGTCGGGCCTTCTCTCCTCCGTGGACAGCCCTGCGCAACCGTGGTACCGCGCCGAACGTTCTTTAACACTTGTGCAATAAGAATACAGTCGCCCAATTCTTCGCTTTGCAGTTATGATTTGCGGATGGGGAGCTCACGGCAGGACCTGTGCTGCCAGTGGATGCCGCATAACACTAACTAGAATCGGAGAGCTGCATGAAATCAAGGGTCAAATTGTGCGCGGCACTGTTAGCAGCATGCGCCGCCGGCGCCGTGCAGGCGGCGACCGAATACCGCTACACCATGTTGTTCTCCGGGCACGTGGGGGGTGAGCATGTCACCCGCATCGCTGATGACGGCAGCATCACGACCGACTTTAGCTATCGCGAAAACGGCCGCGGCCCCGACTTGAAGGAAAAGCTCGCGCTGGCGCCTGACGGCACCTTGCAGCGCTTTGCTATCAGCGGAAAGTCGACCTTTGGTTCGCTCGTCGATGAGCGCTTCGAGCGCAAGGGCGATCGCGCCGAATGGTCTGGCAAGGTCGATCATGGCACGCTCAAGATTAGCGGCAAGGCGCTGTATGTGCCGATCGATTCGACCATCGAAAGCACGGGCATCATGCTCCGCGCCCTGATCCACGACCCGACGTTCAAACTGCCGGGAATTCCGGGCGGCGAGTTGTCCATCGTCAAATTGATCGATACCAGCGTGACGAACGGCAAGGATACGCAGGCAGTGGCGCTCTACGCCATACGCGGCACGGACCTGGAACCGGATTATGTGTGGATGACGGCCGATGGGCAGAGGCCGTTCGCGACGATTTTCCCGGGCTTCGCACAATTGATCTTGAAAGGCTGGGAAGGCCAGGCGGCCGGGCTCGAGCAGCAACAGCTGGAGGCCCAGGCCGCATACCAACGCGACATCGCCAAGCGTGATCGGCACGAGCTGGCGCAGCCGGTGCTGATCAAAAACGCGCGAGTATTCGATTCCGAGCATGCGGTGCTTGGCGCCGAGCAAGATGTGTATGTGAATCATGGCCGAATCGGGGCAATCTATCCCGCCGGGTCGCCCAGCCAGACGCCCGGCACGGTCATCGATGCCAAGGGGCGCGCGCTGCTGCCGGGATTCATCGACATGCACGCCCATGTGTCGCCGGGCGATTACCTGCTGAATCTTGCATCCGGCGTGACGACCGTGCGCGACATGGGCAACGACAATGCAACCCTGGCGGAAGCGATCGGGCGTCTCGATCGACATGAGTCCATCGGTCCGCATGTCGTGCCCGCGGGCTTCATCGAAGGCAAAAGTCCGTTCAATGCGAGCGGCGGCATTCTGGTCGAGAGCCTCGACGGCGCGAAACGCGCGGTCGATTTCTACGCGCAGCGCGGCTATCCGCAAATCAAGATTTACAATTCCTTCAAGCCGGAATGGGTCAAGGAAACTGCGGCGTATGCGCACCAGCGCGGGCTGCGCGTGAGCGGTCATATCCCGGCGTTCATGAAAGCCGAGGATGCGGTCAAGGACGGCTACGATGAGATTCAGCACATCAATCAGGTGTTGCTGAACTTCTATGTCAAGCCCGATACCGATACACGGTCGCTGCAGCGTTTCACGCTGATTGCGGAAAACGCCAATTCGCTCGACCTCGATGCACAGCCGTTCCAGGATTTGGTCAAGCTGTTCGTCGCGCACAAGACCGTGCTCGACCCAACCCTGACAGCCTTCGAAGCGCAATTTACGCAAATGCCGGGCGAACTCAATCCGTCGCTGGCGGCGGCCGTGGATCATCTGCCGATCACCCTGCGCCGCGGGCTCTACAAGAGCGAAAGCGAAATCACCAAGGAGATGGCGCCGCACTGGCGCGCTTCCTACGCCAAGATGCTCGCGGCGGTCGCGCGATTCCACCGCGCCGGGATTCAGATCGTCTCGGGGACCGACGATGTCGCCGGATTCGCGTTTCAGCGGGAACTGGAGTTGTACGTCAAAGCCGGGATACCGGCGAACGAAGTTCTGCGAATCGCAACATGGAACGGCGCGACCTACGCGCGCGTACTCTCGGATCGGGGCTCCATCGAGCGGGGCAAGCGTGCCGATTTGATACTCATCGATGGCGATCCGACGCAGAACATATCCGCCGTCCGCAACGTCGCCCTCGTCCTGCAGGATGGGGATGCCTATTTCCCGGCAGAGTTGTATGGCGAACTTGGCGTAAAGCCCTTCGCGCCGGCGCTGAAGCCGCAATAGCCGTCTTGTTGCAGTGCGATTGGGCCAGAACAAGGTGTGATTTAGCGCACATGCCGCCAATTTTTGCGGCAAACACAGCCTTTTTATGCGGATCGGTCTTCAGTCTTAAGATCGCCAAGCGGGTAGGCTGCGGGCTCAAATGGACCCCAATCTGCACCCATGACACGGCAGCGACGCAATCCGATCGACGACCCGCAGGAGCCGGATGATCTGTTTCGCTCCATCAAGTCGAAGCTCGCGCAGCGTGAAAACGGCGCGTCGGCCGACGGCGTTACCGTCGATGTGTTTCCCGTCATGGCCGAGCCGCTCCCCGAACTTCATCCGCCTGAGCCGCGCGACACGACGAGCGCGCCCTTGGGTGTGGGCGAAATCCTGCGTGACCGTTATGTAATTGAAAGCCAGCTGGCCAATGGCGGAATGGGCACTGTGTACAAGGCGCTGGATCAATCCCGCAGCGAGCACACCCAGGCGGATGCCTATGTCGCCATAAAAGTATTGCATGAGAAAACGCGGTCGCGATCGGACGTGCTCGCCAAGCTACGGCGCGAATTCTATTGCGCTCAAGCGTTATCGCACCGAAGCATCATCAAGGTTTACGAGCTGGATCTGCATCAGTTCCCCTTTTTCACCATGGAGCTGGTCGACGGAGAAAACCTCCCCAGCTTGATGCAGAAATTTCATCCGGTGCCATTGCCGCGCTCATATGTATGGGCGGTCATCCGTGAAGTGGGTGAAGGACTGGCGCATGCGCACGAGCGGCGCGTGATTCACGGCGACATCAAGCCGCAAAATATCATGGTCACGAATTCCGGAGAGGTACGCATTCTTGATTTCGGTACCTCGGGCGGATCCGCCACGGCGATGACGCCGGCGTACGCTTCCTGTGATTTATTGGAGGGGCGTGAGGCTGATCCGCGCGATGATCTTTTCGCGCTCGCCTGCATGTCCTATGAATTGCTGGCGGGAGAGCATCCATTTCAGCATCGGCGCACGACCGAGGCGCGCGCACAGAAGATCGCGCCGCCCCGACCGCCGGGGCTGACCGGACGGCAATGGAAGACGCTCATGCAGGGCATCGCGTGGGAGCGCGCTGATCGTCCGCCGTCGGTGCGCGACTGGCTGTCGAATCTCGAGCTTGGGCGCACTCCGTTGGGGCCGATACCGCAGCCCGAGAAGTCGAAGACCTCGCTTCTCGCGAAAGGCGGCGTCGCATCGGCGCTGATGGCGCTGCTTGCCGCCGTTGTCGTCGGAGGAATCACCTGGGCCGTGCTCAGTCGCCCCAAAGCGCCAACCATCGCCGCGGATACGGCCGCCGCCGATGCCGACGTCGCCCCGGCGGTGATTCCTGCGCCGAGCGATGTCGACGACGCGCCGCCGCCCGCCGAGCCCGCGCCAAAGGCAGACCTCAAGGCTCGGAACGCCGCGGTCCGACCGATCGACAAAACCGAGAAAATCGGCATGGTGACGAGTTCCTACTCGTTTGGACCCGGTCAGAGATTCGCCGAGATCCGCGTACATCGCTCGACCGGATCGAAGGGCGCGACCAGTTTCGATTGGTGGACCGAGCCGGCCTCTGCGCTCGCTGGCGCGGACTTCGCGCCGCAAATGCCGGCGACAGTTTTTTTCCCGTCGGGCGTGCGCACGGTGAGCCTGTTCGTCAAGCTGCTTCCCAATGCATCGCGAAAACGAACCGCGCAGTTCTTCGTCGTCCTCGGCAACACAAGCAGCGGCACCACCTTGAGCAGCGCATCCAAGGCATCCATCGCGCTGCATCCGTGACGCCGAAGTCGGCGCCGACCATCCCCCCTTTGGGTACCGCCTATTTGTTGGCGCTGGCGGTAGCCGGCGTCGCTTCGGAATTCGGCGCGGGCAAATCGGCCTCGAGGCCCACCGTGGCGATGACGCCATCAGCCTTTTGCAGCACTTCGCGCGCGTAATCCCAGTGAATAGCCACGGTGGTATCGCCGACTGCGGCTCTCAATAAGTCCGAAAATTGCTCGATATCGGGTTCAAAGCTCTGTCCTTGCGCATCGACGGGCGGATGCGCTTCAAGCAACAGCTCGCCGTCGACCCAGGCGACTTTTACCGGCACGTTGATGAGGCGCACCGGCGTGCCGACGGGAATTTGCGGGAACAACGCCGCCACATCATCGGGATACATGCGAATGCAGCCGTGCGTGACGGCGAGTCCCACGGCAATCGGATTGTTGGTGCCATGAATGAGATACGTCCCGTTGCCCGCCGCTAAGCGCATCGCGTAGGCCCCGAGCGGATTGTCTGGCCCCGGGCCGACCTTGGGCGGGAGAGGATCGCCTGCTTCCGCATGTTCCTTGCGCACAGACTCAGGCGGATACCATGTCGGATTCTTCTGCTTTTGAATGACGTGGGTGACGCCGAGCGGCGTACGCCAATCCATCTTGCCGATGCTGACCGGATACGTGATGACCTCGATCGGGCCGCCGCGTTTGGGTTTGGGATAGTAATAAAGCCGGTGCTCAGGAAGGTTGACCACGATGCCTTCGTGGGGACCGGGAGGCAGAATGTGTCGCCCCGGAACCACCAGCATTTTACCCGCCCCCGGCAGCCAGGGATCGACCCGAGGATTGACCCGGATCAGTTCCTCTGAACCTAAGCTGTAGGCTCGTGCCAGATCATAAAGGGTGTCTTCATAAACCGTTTCGATGTTTTGGTCTTCACCGATCACGGCGTCATCGGCTTTCGCCAGCGTGTAAGTGGTCGCATTTGCGAACGACCCCGCGCCCAACAAAAGCAAGCCTATCAGGCACTTGTGCGCCGTCCTATGGCTGCGTCCGGCGAGGTCCGCATCGAGATTCAAGGTTTCCACGCGATAAGCCTAGCATGCACCCACGGGGTTTGACTCACGGTATCCTGGCATCGGGTTTTATGGGAGCGGATGATGGTCAAATCAAGGCTGGTCATTGGGTTGATTCTGGGCTGCGGGATATTGTCGGCGCCGCTGCTGCGTGCACAGACCAACCCGCCGCTGCCTGCACAAACCGATCCGGTGTGGACCACGCCTATTGCTCCTTTCCATATCGCCGGCAACCTCTACTACGTCGGCAGCAAGGATTTGGCCTCATACCTGATCGTCACGCCCGAGGGTGACATTTTGATCAACTCGAGCTTGGAAAGGTCGGTTCCCCTCATTCGCGCCAGCGTCGAACAGCTCGGCTTCAAATTCAATGACATCAAGGTCCTATTGATCAGTCATTCGCATTTCGACCATGACGCCGGCAGCGCCGAAGTTCTTCGCCTGACAGGCGCCAAGTACATGGTGATGGACGGGGACGTATCCGTGGTTGAAAGCGGAGGCGCCACGGATTTCGCTTATGGCAAGGATACCTATCCGGCGGCGAAGGTAGATCGAATCCTGCACGACGGCGATGTCGTGAAGCTCGGCGGCACGGCGCTCATTGCCCATAAGACTGCCGGACATACGCGGGGATGTACGACCTGGACGATGCAGGTGAACGAGGCAGGGCATCCGCTTCATGTGGTCATCGTCGGCAGCTGGAATGTGAACCCAGGTTGGCGCCTGGTCGACCATCCGGACCTGCCGGCCTCGTATCCTGGAATCGAGGCTGACTATCGACGCACCTTCGCCACCTTGAAGGGACTTCAATGCGATGTTTTTCTGGGCGCGCACGGCGCGTATTTCGGCATGCTGGCGAAATTGGACCGCATCAAGGCCGGCGCCAAGGAAAATGTCTGGGTCGATCCCAAGGGTTATCAGGCGGCGGTGGCCGAGCGCGAACAAGCCTTTGAGACCGAGCTGAAGCGCCAGCAGCAGTGACCTATTTGTCCTTGGCGGGCCCCTTCCTTCTCGCCACGGCCTGCCGCAGGACAAACTCAATCTGCGCATTCACGCTGCGCAAATCGTCTGCCGCCCACTTTTCGATGTCCTTCCACAGATCAGGCGGAATCCTGAGCAGAAAGGGTTTGCGCTGCTCCGAGGACACGTCAGGTGTAGAGCGTGCCGGTATTGATGACGGGCGATGCGTCTGAATTTCCGCACAGCACGACCAGGAGATTGCTGACCATCGCGGCCTTGCGTTCGTCGTCGAGCTTCACGACATTCTTTTGATCCAATTCGTCGAGCGCCATGTGAACCATGCTGACCGCATTTTGCACAATGATCTTGCGCGCGGCGATGATGGCTTCCGCTTGCTGCCGCCGCAGCATGACCGGCGCGATTTCCGGCGCATACGCAAGATGGGTGAGGCGGGCTTCCTCGACGATGACACCGGCCTTGAGCAAGCGCACCTGCAATTCTTCCTTCAGCGCCAGTGCCACTTCATCCGCGCCGCCGCGCAACGTAATCTCGTGCTCTTCGCCCTGATCGTATGCGTAACGGCTCGCGATGCTGCGAATGGCCGACTCGCTCTGTATTTCGACGTAGCTCGTATAGTCCTCCACGTCGAATACGGCTTGCGCGGTATTCTCCACCCGCCATACCACCACGGCCGCGATCTCGACCGGATTGCCGCGTTTGTCATTCACTTTTATGGCGTCGCTGCTGAAGTTGTGGGCGCGCAGCGATAATTTGGTGGAAAGCCATTGCAGGCCCAGTCCACCGCCGCCGCGGCGATGGCCCGGACGATTTCTCTGGTCGCCCTCGTTGGATGCCGCGTTCTTCTGCGGGTTCACGCCACGGCTGCGGGAGTAGAAGGGATTGGCCCAGTGAAAGCCGCTGCTGCGCACGGTGCCTTTGTAGGCGCCGAACAAAATGAGTACCCGCGCCTGATTCGGCTGCAGCGTGAAATAGCCGCCAAGCATGATGAGCGCGATCAGCGTAGTCGAGCCGCCGATCACCCGCATCGGACCGCCATCGGCCGCGGTTGAAGCAAACAGATAAAACCCGCCCAACAGCAACGCGATGTTGAGAATCAACATTCCCCAGCCGTTCAGGGTGCTGGCGATGCGTTCCGATGCAGCGGATTGCGTAGTTCTGGCAGGCATGTTTCGCTCCCGGCGATGATATTGGAGTGATATCATAATGAAATCTATGACGCTGTCAATTCGCAGGCATAAGTTAACTCCCCGAGGCAGCGAATCCGCCGCAAAACGTGTAATGTCGACGGCAATCAAGGGTTTAAAAAAGTCCGGGGAGCGGAGCAAAAGCGATGGTATCGGTGTTGAATGTTCAGCGTCTGGCGGTGGCGGCGGGGTTTTTGTGTTCAGCGGCCTTGGCGTCTGCACAGGTCCCTTCGGGGCTCAAACCCTACGTGAGCGAAGATGCGCCCGTTCTGGTACTCATGCATGTGCGCGTGATCGACGGCACCGGCGCGGCAGCGGCTGAAGATCAGCGCATCGACATCGAGGGCGGCAAGATCGCACGGGTGCAAAGCGCCAAGCTTCGAAATGCCTTTCCGCCCAACGCGAAAATTCTGGATCTCAGCGGCAAGACCGTCATTCCCGGCCTCGTCGGCATGCACGAGCATCTTTTTTATACCGCGCCGGAACGCGGCAAGGACGGCCTGCCGTTCTGGATCGAGATGATCGACAGCGGACCGCGACTGTATCTGGCCAGCGGCGTTACCACGGCGCGAACCGCCGGCAGCATGGAGCCGTACACGGATCTGTCATTGAAAAAGATCATCGATCAGGGCGAGAAGCCCGGTCCCAAGCTGCGCATCACGGGTCCCTACATCGGCGATCTGTTGGGCGTCGCGCCGCAGCTGCATACCTTGAGCGACCCTGAGGATGCCGGCCGCACGGTCGACTATTGGGCGGCGGAGGGCGTCACCTCGTTCAAGGCCTACATGGGGATCAAGCCGGACGAGTTGAAGGCCGCCGTTGAACATGCGCATGCCAAGGGATTGAAAGTCACCGGACACCTCTGTGCGGTGGGTTTCAGGGAAGCGGCCGCCATCGGCATCGACAATCTCGAACACGGCATCTTCGTGGATACGGAATTTCTCCCCACCAAGAAGCCCGGCGTATGCCCGGCGAAAGAGGCGGCCGAAGATTTCGCAAAGAATGTCGACATCGAGTCGGCGCCGGTGCAGGAGATGATTCGCGATCTCATCGCGCACCACGTCGCCGTGACTTCCACGCTGGCGGTGTTCGAAATCAGCGTGCCGAATCGGCCGGCGATGCGCAAGATGCTGCGCGCCAAGGAGGCACTCAGCCCGCAGGGCTGGTCCACGTATTTGCGGATTCGCGCCGGCATCGCGGAGGACAACAATCCCTTGAGCGCGGTTTCCCTGACGAAGGAGATGCAATTCGAGCGCGACTTCGTCAAAGCCGGCGGACTGCTGATGGCGGGGTGCGATCCAACCTCATTCGGCGGCGTCTTGCCGGGATACGGCGATCAGCGGGGCGTAGAACTCTTGGTCGAGGCCGGATTTACGCCGCTCGAGGCCATCCACATTGCGACCCAAAACGGCGCGGTCTACTTGGGCGAGAGCGGGCAAATCGGCTCGATCGCCGCCGGTAAAGCGGCCGACTTGGTGGTCATTGCGGGCAATCCCGCACAAAACATCGAGGACATCGAGAATGTGCAACTCGTGTTCAAAGACGGTCTGGGCTTCGATCCGGCCAAATTGACTCAGTCCGTGCAAGGGCTGGTGGGTCAGCGATAGGTTGAGGATGCCGGCCGGGTCAAAACCTGTTGCGCTGCTTGCCGCCGACGAGCCGCCGGCCTTTCAGGAATACCGGATACAGGGGCAATCCGACTTCATCATCGTCGCGGATCACGCCAGTGCTCGCATTCCGCGGCGGCTGGCGAACCTGGGGTTGCCTCATGCTGAGCTTGAGCGGCACATCGCCTGGGACATCGGCGCTTTGGGCGTGGCGCGGCGCGTGGCGGAAATCATCGATGCGCCGCTGGTGGCGCAAAACTATTCCCGCCTGGTGATTGATTGCAACCGGGACCCTAGGGTTCTGACCTCGATCCCCCGCATCAGCGAATTGCGCGAGATTCCCGGTAACCTCGACTTGAGTGCGGCGGAAATCGCCGGGCGGCGCGCGGAAATCTTCGACCCCTATCATCGGCGCATTCGCGATTTGATTGACGGCAGACTGGCCGCCGGCCGTCGCGTAATATTGGTCGCCCAGCACACCATGACGGATGTCTACAAGGGTGAGCGACGCGAAATGCACGCCGCAGTGCTGTACAACCGAGATCGACGCTTCGCCGGTCTGGTGCTCGAGATGCTGCGGCGCGAGCCGCATTTGACCGTCGCCGACAACGAGCCGTATTTTGTCAGCGACGAGACCGACTACACCATTCCTCACCACGCCGAGTCGCGCTCGTTGCTGCACGTGGAGATTGAAATTCGCCAGGATCTCGTCACCGACGAGGCGGGTCAAATCGAATGGGCGGAGCGCATCGCCCGCACGCTTGAAGATGCACGGCGGCGCCTCGCATGAATGAAGCACCGGCGCTGTTCATTTCGCATGGCGCGCCGACCTTCGCGCTCGAACCGGGCGTGCTCGGGCCGAAGCTCACCGCGCTGCAGATGGAACAGCGGGGTCTAAGGGCCGTCATCGTGGCCTCCGCCCATTGGCAAACCCCCGGCGTGCAACTGATGCGCAGCGAAGCGCCCAAAACCGTGCACGACTTCGGCGGTTTTCCAAAAGCGCTGTACCAGCTGCAATATCCCGCACCCGGCGAACCCGGGCTGGCCTCGAGCGCCGCGGAATTGTTGCAGGCCGCGGGCTTCGATGTGTCCTTCGATGAGAGTCGCGGTTTCGATCACGGCGTATGGGTGCCGTTGCGCTACCTGCTGCCGGCGGCACGGACGCCGGTGTTTCAGGTGTCGCTTCCGCGCGATCTCGATGGGCAGGGCGCGATCCGTATGGGACAGGCGCTTGCGCCGCTGCGCCGACAAGGTGTGCTCGTCATGGGTTCCGGCAGTCTGACGCACAATTTGCGCGAGATCTTCGACGGGTCCGCCGCTTCAGCAACCTACGCGTTGGAATTTACCGAGTGGGTCCGCCGGCGAGTGCAGGAACGTGACCTCGCGGGACTGATGGACTATCGGCGCCGCGCTCCTCACGCGCTGCGCGCGCATCCCACCGAAGAGCATTTCCTGCCCTTGCTGATCGCGCTGGGTGCCAGCGACGAAGCAGACGACGTCACGGTCCTCGAGGGCGGTATGACCTATGGCGTTCTGTCCATGGAGTCGTACCTGTTTCGCCGGAAGCCGAAATAACCTTGTCGCGCGGACAGGGCTGGGTCGCCGGTAAATTGACCAGCCGGGGCCCCGGCGGGCCCTTGCTGCCCATTGTCTGACAGCAAACGGGGGAGAAGTCCCGGTGCCTGTTGGACCGGCATTTCGCGATCATGGGCACACCTTAAAGACAGAGAAATGTCCGATGTCAGATTCGCGATGCAGCAACCTTGCGTTGCTTGCCCTTGCCGCTTTCTTCGAAATAACGATGATGGGATCGGCGCAGGCGTCGACACCCGATCACGCGGCAGGCCCTGACGAGCATGCGGCAAGTCCTGACGAACTCGCGCCTCAAAGCGCGCAGAAACCCAACAGACTGGCGGTCATCAGCAAACCGACGCTTGATCTTACCGGCAAGAAGCGCGTCGGCAAGGCGTCGTTTTACGCAAACATGTTCGCCGGCAAGAAGATGGCCGACGGCAAGCCGATGAATCCGCAACACGACAACGCTGCGAGCAGGACTCTTCCGCTCGGTACCACAGCAAAAGTGACCAACCTCGATACGGGGAAGAGCGCGTTCGTCACCATTCAAGATCGCGGCCCCTACGTCAAAGGCCGGATCGTCGATCTGTCGCCGTCGACTGCGCAAGAGATCGGCATCACTCGACGTCAAGGCGTGGCCAGAGTGGAAGTTGCTCCGCTCGCCGTACCGCTGCCGAACGGCGGAGTAAAACTCGGCGCTGCCGCAGACGCCACGCTGGCGCGCGACCTCATTTTGGCACGCAATGATCGGGCCTATCGGCCCTTCCCGCCTTAGGGACTCTAACTGGCGGGTGTTTCTCCCCGCAGTACCTGTAAATATCGGGCTCGCTCGATATTCCCGCCGGTTAACACGACGGCAACGCGCTTGCCGGCCATTTTTTGCCGATCCTTCCACAATGCAGCCAGCGGGGCGGCGCCGGCACCTTCGGCAACCTGGTGAGTGTCGTCGAAATAAATTCTCATCGCTTCGGCCATTTCATCCTCGCTGACTTGAGTCCAACGCGAGACACCCCGACAGATCGTCGCGATGGCCTGAGCACTGGGCTCCCGGGTCGCGAGGCCGTCGGCGAACGTGTTTGCGGAAGGGTAGGTAACGGGTTTGCCGGCGGCAAAGGACAGCGCGGAAGCAGGCGCTTTGTCCGGGCCGACGCCCACGATCTCCGTTTTCAAGCCCAGTAGATCGCGAGCCACCATCAGTCCGCAAATGCCCGAGCCCATGCCGACACCGACATAGACCGCATCCAATTCGCCCGCGCCACGGAACAACTCCAGCGCGTAGCTGGCGACGCCGGCGACAAGATCTCGATGGAAGGAGGGCACGAAGTGCAGGCCCTCGATGGCGGCTACCCGAAACGCCTCGTGTTTGGCTTCGTCGAAGTCTTTGCCGAACTCGACCAGGTTCGCGCCGAAGGTGGCAATCGCCGAATTCTGATCCGGGGAGTTGCCCTTGGGGACGTAGATCGTCGCGGGCACACCCGCGCGAGCGGCCGCGAAGGCAATGGACTGTCCATGATTGCCTCGCGTCGCCGAGATCACTCCCGGAATCCCGGGCTGAGATCGGCAGAGTCGATCCACATAGACGATGCCTCCACGCACCTTGAAGGCGCCGGTCGGCGTGTGATTTTCGTGCTTCACCCAGACGTTGCAACCCAGGCGGCGCCTGAGCTTGGGCCACGCGTACTGCGCAGTCGGAGGCATCACGCGATAGACGAGTGCGGCGGCACTCTCCAATTCCTGCAATTCAAAAGAAACTGTCGGATCGAGCATGAGGCCTCTCAAATTAGCGGCAGCAGCCGCGCTCTTCTTGCATGGGTGGACAGGCTACCGTGCCGTAGGAACAGAAGACACAGCAATCGCCGGGTTTGGGCCGAAGCAAAGTCTTGCATCCCGTGCACTCGTAGAAGAACTGGCAAGCGTCCGTCGGCATCGTCTCCTCGCGTTTCTGGCCGCAGTTCGGGCAGGTGACGATTGACTGCAATATGACTTCGCTCACGCTTTGCGCGCCCCATGCTTAAAAGGACATTGCTAGACTACATCGGCAAACTTCCCGAGGCCCGACATTTGTAGGACACCTTCATTGGAGGAGCATTGAACCGCCATCGTCTACCCTTGAAATTGAGCGCCCTAGGGCTTCTATTGATCGGCAGCTTACCCACCCTCGGCGCGTCCTCGGCCGACGATATCGAGCCGCAAACACCGGCCGCATTTCTGCCCGGCGGCATGCTGGGCATCCAACTTGGTGGATCGTGGCAGCAAAGCAAACACAATCCATCCCTGCATAAACTGAACTGCCAGGCGGTCAGGGATGCGAGCGACTTCGACAAGGTTTGCTTTTTCCGGGCGTCAACGGCGAGCCGCGTAGGCGGAGCACTGATCCACGACGGATTCATCGTGGGCAAAGGTGATCAGGTGGTTTTGGTCGGCACCGGCATCAGCATCAAGAACGCCGACGACCCGTTGGCCGAATCGGTGGTGCACACCTTCCAATCGCAGATCAACTCGGCATTTCAGCACACGGGCGATAACGTGCTGTTCGTGACGCTGCCCGCGAGACACATGTCCGCTGAAGAGCTGGCCGGTTATTCGAAGAAAGCACCGGTTCTGTTGCTGCAGCTTGAGGCCAAGACCAACGAGCTCGCCGTGCTGTACGGGTATCTCGCACCCGTCAATGCATTCGGGTCGCTGACTTCCGACTGACTCAATGTGGCATTTGCCCGCTCCTTGGCTTACCTCGGAGCGTAGTTCGTGAAAATGTAGTCATTTGCCTTGACGACCGTGTGACATGCGAAGCCGCATCCGTGTCCTGTTAAGGAAAGCGGAGAAGGTTTGAAAGTCTCAGAAGCGGCATCATAGGCAAATTGGGCATATGCCCATCCGCGCGTGTCCGGGAATCTCTTGGAATCCTTCTCGATGAACGAAACGGATTTCAGGGTCTGGGGGATTTCTACGAAATAGGGGGACACCGCATTTTTCTGCTTGATCCATTCGATCTTTGCAATCTTGGAGCCTTCGGGGAACGGCTTGCCATTGCCTGGAATCCCTTCCCGGTAGGCTTTGATCATTGTGGGATTCGCCAGGATAGACTTAACGCTTGTTTCCGTGACGCTGACTGCGACACTTTGCCAGTCTTCGTATCCTTTAAACTCGAAGAACGCTAGTCCGTCCGGCACCTTGACGCTGTACTTGTCTTGGGCGGAAATTGCCGCCCCTGTTGCGAGAGCCCCGAGCAGTACTGCGCCAGTGACGCTGATCAATACTTTCTTTCTTATCATCGACGCCCCCTTTTCATATGTTTCCTCGCTTAATAAGTGAGCGCCAACGCGACGGTTGCTCAATGCAATTATCGATAGGCGCAAGATTAAGTCGATAGTACGTTGGTATCGTCGTGCAGGGCGACGGTGTTCCTTTTGCGGGGTCTGCTCAGGTACCAGGGCAGAGACTGGGCCAACAGCCGTCTGTCGGTAGGCAGAAATGCCTTTGCGAATTCGGTCACTCGATGAAAGTTTGACGACCGGGAGTGCAAGTGATCTTGCGACTAGGATAGGGCAGCCATTCGCAGTGCTCTAGGCGCTCTTAAATCGCTTCGAGTGAAGCCCGGGTTACTTCATGTCGAACTTGATCGTCAGCTGCGCGCAGCCGGACGCGGGCGGCCCCTTCGGCGAAGTGTCTGGCCGGTAGTAAGCAGAACCGGATACTGCAATTCTCACCGCGGCGTGATCGAGAGATGCTATTCCAGAAGAGTGGACGATTGTCGGGTCCTGTTCTAGTTTTCCCGCTTCATCGACGCAGACATGCACAGTCACGTTGTTAACCTGGCCGGGGGAGTCATCCTGTTTCGCATTCGCCGTTACCTTCGCCGGCGCTGCCGCGATCGGTTCAGATGCGTGACTTGCCCAACCCAAGGCAAACTGTTGCCACGAGTCGATCGAATCGCCGTTGCCCAGCGTGGTTGCGGCCGCGAATCGAAGCCTGGAGACGCAGCTGATCGTCGCGGAATCCAGAGCATTCGAACCCGAAGACGACCTGATGGAGATGTGTGACGGGATCCCACTGCTTGGGAGCCAGAAAACAGCCACCGCCATGGTTCCCGCATCAGTGATCCGAAGGTCGGGACACAGTGTTTTGGGATTGAATCCCAAAGCCGTTTGCGCGTGTAACGGATTTTCGGGAACGGGCGGCATCGCAGCGGCGTCGACGTCTATTGGAACGCTCAAAACAACGCATGTGAGAGTCGCACCAAGCCAATTATGCATCGGGACCGCCAATGTTCAGGCATTGCCTGCGAGGAATTAATAGACAGCGCCGTCGCTGCTCGTAATTTTACCGCTACTTGCGCCAGTGTCTAGCACCTGAGATTAACCAACCGGGAGCCGGCGCCGCTTGACGAATCATCGTTCTGGCCCCTCATCCGCTTGGGTTCGCTTGATGAAATTCTGTAGATCCCTTCACACCATCTCCGGAATTGTAGACTGATGCGCTACTTGGTTCGTGGGCTTTGTATGCTGCCAATGCTTAGTGCATTCAGCTTCTGCATCAACGACTCCATACCGGGGGTTGGCACGAATGTGGGATTACTGCCGGTCAAGATATCTTGCATTCGCTGCTCTATGAGCGGGTGGTATGCGGGGTGAGTGAGAATATAGAAGCGTTCATCGCGAATGGCGTTGAGCACTTGGTCCCCAACGGCGCGGGGGCTCATCCCTTGCTTGAGTTGCTCCGCCATCCATTCGTTGATCGCTTGCGTTGTGCGGCTTTGGGGTTGGGGCAATCCTTCCGTCAATTCTTTGGGCCGATTGCGGTGGGCGTTGATGATGTTGGTATCGACGAAGCCAGGGCATAGCACGGAGATTTTCGGCTTGAGCCTGGCGCGTTTAAGCTCCAGGTAGAGGCTTTCGGACAGGCCGACGACGGCGAATTTCGTCGTTCCGTAAAGCGTGGTATTGGCGATCAAACCGGCCATGGAGGCCGTATTGACGATGTGCGCTTCGGTATCCTGTTTGATCATCACAGGCAAGAAGGAGTGAATGCCATGCACTACGCCCATGAGATTCACGCCCAAGATCCAGTTCCAATCGTCGAGCGAGCTGGTCCAACAATTGGCACTGCGAACGCTGACGCCGGCGTTGTTGCAGAGAATGTGTACTGCGCCGTATTTGTCGAAGGTACGCTGGGCGAGATTCTCGACCTGATCGGGTTTAGAAACGTCAGTGACAACGGGGTACACGTCGGCGCCGATGGCAAGTAGGGAATGCGCTGTCTCCTCGAGCGCCCCTTGTTCGATGTCGGCGAGAACGACTTTCATGCCGGAGTCGATGAACGCCTCGGCCATGCCGCGACCGATGCCGCTCGCTGCACCGGTGACCACAGCGATTTTGTTTTTCAGGTCCTTCATTGATTTCTCCGACGTATCCGACCCTTCAAGAGGACTTTGATGGTGCGGCAGTGCGCGTGTGTCATCAACTGATTTGGGAACCGCGAATCGCCAGCGCCGGAGGTACTTGCGCCGCGCGCATGGCGGGCCAAAGCACCGCGAGTTGACCGAGCAGCAGCAGAAATATCCCACTGCCGATCACGTGGGCAGGATTTAAACGCACCATTTCGAAGCGACCGATCAGCCAAAGGTTCAGGGCCAGGCCTAAGAGGCTGCCGACCAGTACACCACTCAAGGTGATTAGCAGATTTTCCCTCTGGAAGAGCCGCAAAATCGCCCGTCGGGTGGCGCCCAAGGCGCGCCGAATGCCGATCTGCCGGCGCCGCTCTGCAACCCAATAGCTGGTCAAACCCGCCATGCCGAAGGTGGTAACCGCCACCAAGATGAATGCTACGGCGCCCAGTATCAAGGTGAGGCCTCGATTGCTCCGATAGGCCCTTGCGCGTACCTCAGCCATCGATTTCGCGCTAATCATGCGGGTTCCGTTGCTGCCTTCCAGTTTGTTCTGCGCCGCCTTCATGACCTCGTTCAGTGTGCCGGGTTTCGCGCGCACGACATAAGTTGGGGAATCAGTCAGGAGACGGAAGGGCGCGAGTACCGAGTACTCGGTGAAGGTGCTCATGAAGCCGGTGGCAGCGACAAACGGTCCCTGGAGTCGATCGATGATGCCGATAATGGGCGACGGATTTTTAGTTTCAATGTAGATCGATTTTCCCAAGGCATCTTCCCTGGGGAACAGCCGCTGCGCCAGGGCTCGCGTGATAATAATGTCCGTGGCGGGTGGAGTGGTGCGGCCGTCCCGATCGAGGACTTCGGAGGCTGTGAAATTGCGTCCCGCAATGAGCCTGACGCCGAGCGTGTCGAGCGCCTCCTGGTCGCCAAAATACAATGAAACATGGGCCGTCGGTGACTTCTGGTCTGGCTGCAGATCCGCACTCGCCGACCAGCCGCCGCCTTCGAGAGGAAACGAATTGGTCGTATAGGTGTTTGCCACACCGGCGATGGATCGAAGCAGGGCGAAATCAGATGATTGAAGAGCGGCCAAATTGGGCGGTTTATCTACACTGGTAGCGTAAATGAAGAAGATGTTGGCCTCGTCGATACCGGTCAAGCGCGCGCTCCATGACAGGCGGTCCACAATCAGGGCCATTGCATTGGAGAGAATCGCCAGTGTGACGGCAATCTGGACTGCGATGAGCACCGCACCGGACTTCTTCCGGTAAATGGCGAAACGTGCTGAACGGGACTTCAAGACGGGCTACTCAGCCTTCAATTGCAGGGCGGGTTCAACGTGCGCGGCGCGCCAGGTTGGGTACAGGCCGGCGCCAATCGTTGCGATGATCGCCAGCGACACCTCAATGCCAATCATCTTGACGTTTAAATACGTGAGTGCCGCGTAATCGTCCGCCAACGCTGTACGCATGGCGAGCACCCCCAATAGGGTGAGTAGAAATCCGAAGATTGCGCCGAGGACACCGATGACCGAGGTCTCTACCAGGCATTGAGCAATGATCGCCGTGCGGCTGGCACCCAAGGCTCGTCTGACGCTTAAATCCTGAGTACGCCCGATAATCCTCGCAAGCATCAGCCCCATGGCATTCATCAGGCAAACGAAGAGAAAGCCAAACGAAGCGAGCATCAAGAGCCCTAACTCATTGGGAACAATATGTCGATACTGCAGCCATTGCATGACATCGCGAATTTGGGTGTGCGGCGGCCAATGAAAGCGGCCCGCGCGCTGCTGATCGGCAGCGTAATTATTTAACACCGTTCGGTATCTCACCACGTCTGCCGCGGCGGGCAATTGCACCCAGAGTTGAATCCACAGGCATTCGGAGTGCAGACGAGCCTCAAAACTCGGATTGCTGACGTCCTTGCAGCTCATGCTGGTCGCCGGGGCTTGCGCCTTGATTGCGCGGCTGAAAGGGATGAAGACCTCGTCGACACGCCCGTAAGGTTGAATATGCAAGCTGTAGAACCGCGGCACCAAGGGCCAGTTGTCCAGTACGCCAACGACGCGGTAGCTTTGCTCGTCCAGAGTGAAGGTTTTGCCAATGCTGTTGGCGCCCGCGAAGAACTGATCGTTCAGCTTGCGCGAAATGACGACCACGGGGCTGCCCTCTTGATCATCGGAACGATCCCAGGGACCTCCGAACTCAAACGGGGCGTTAAACATGGGGAAGAAGTCGGCATCAACCGCCGGCACGATCACTCCGACCGGCTTAAGCTTAGGATTCTCAGGTCTTGCATTAAAGTAGGTTGAGTAAATGCGCGTTTGGCGCTGGGCCGCGTGAAGATTATTCAGGCCCGTGGCATCGAGGTAACTAATGAACTCGTCGAGCCCGTCCTCGGTTCGCTCGACCCGTCTGTCCGGCCCCAAGTTATCAATCTGCACCGTAAACAATTGCCGCGACTTCTCAGGTATCGGGTCCCCGGACATGGCCCGAGAAACGGAAAATGATGTCATTGACGTGCCGATCCCGAAGCCAATTGCAGTGATCATCAAGCCTGTGAGCACGGGGTTGCGCTTGAGACTGCGGAGCGCTAGGTCGAGGTAGTAGCCGAACAAGGGAATCTCATAATTGTATTTGTACCAGCCAGCTGCTCAATAAGGCTGTTCAATTCTCGAAAGGTTCCGCGATTCAGAGCATGTCGCGCGCGGAAATGCTGGCCGGTATCAGGCCCGCCCTTAGACAGACCCCGTACAAATCAGCCCGGTCCCTTGAGGGATGTTTCAGCAGGCCCGTGAGCGAGGATCTGATCAAGTCCTGCAATGTCCGACCAACCATAGGCCAGCTCGACGAGGACGGTGCCGTCACGAAGATCCTCTCTTTCGGCAATGACCTTGGCACCGTAGTGTTCATAGAAACGACGGGCTCTTAGGTTTTCGCGCAAAACCCATAGGGCGGCGGCGTTAAATCCGCGGCGAGTGAGATCCGAAGACATCGTACGGAGGAGCTGGGTTCCGATATTGCGCTTCTGGAACTCGCGCAACACATAATTGGCGCTGATTTCCCCATGGAAACCTTTGGCCTTTAGGCTTTCAGTGCGCTGAGCCCCGCAGGATCCAAAGCCAATAATCGTTCCTTGGTGCTCGGCAAGGTAGACCACGGTCGAACGCCCCGTCGGGGGTTCTTGCATGATTTTTGCCCACGCCGCCGCGCGGCCTTCGACCGAGAGTGCTGAGAGCATTTTGTCGGGCAAGAGGCCGGCGTAGGTCTCGTGCCAGGAAGCGATGTGCATTTTCCCGAGAGCTGGAGCGTCATCGGGAGTGGCGATACGAATTGGAGCAATATCGTGACCCGCAGTCATTTTGGGGGTTCACTCTCCTCGGGCGGCCAGCGTGCCGGTTGGTCGGGCTCGGCCATTAGTCGCGCAAGGGGTTTGATCTGAAAGCGCACGCGTTCTGCGTCGGTAACGGCGGTGTCGTTGATCGGGTAGATGCCGATTCGCTTAAAATTCGCGTCGAGTCTTGGTTGGACGCCGTACCACTGTGCTTGATCGCGCTTTAACATCATGCGGTCCCAAGTGGACGCAGTTTCATAGAGGTACTTCGGTTTCGGATCGAGCGTCGCTGCGATCCACGCGAGTGAAGATGCCGTGCGATAGTGGTCGTTGGTCTGGCCGTGGTGGAAAATCACCGCGGAATAAAAGTAATCCTGCGCCGTGCGAACCTTGCCTCGAGCAAGTAACGCGAGTATTTCTTGCCGGCGTGCTTCGTCGCGTTCGTTGATTTCCTCATAGGTGCGTTTGGTGTTGGGGAACCCATGCCGATCGTCCTGATCTTCCTGGAAGAGGACTGCGAGACGTGGGTTATCGGGGAAGTAGCGTTTGGATGGGGACTCGGCGGCGTGAGCGCTAAAGACAAGAGCGAGAAGTAAGCAACAGATGGATCGCATCACTGAACTCCGTATGCTTAAGGACCTTTAGACATTTGACTGCCCGAGGATTCTACGCTCGCGGGTTATGAGGATCACAGGAGCAAGTAACCCTGTAGTGGCGGCATTCCTGGCGGCGACTTTGTGAAGGCGGATGGCATCGGCGATTTAGGTGGCTTCGTTGGTTCTCGCGCGGCTTTCTTCGCGCCCCAGCGGCGAGGAAGCGACGCTCGAGTTACTTCACAGGGCGGCTGATGCTTGATCACGTATCAGGGCGTACCTCTCAACAATTGACATACAAATGGCTACAATCCCTAAGCCATGCTCATATTAACTGTCCGACCCACCGCTGACGAAGGGCGCGGACTCGCGAAGCGATCTCGTGGCGCGGGGATCAAAAAGGCCACGTTTGCGGGTCCGAGTGCAGGTGAAGTAAATCCCATACGAGGAGAAGGCCGCCGATGACGATCCATTTCAACACACCGCCCGTACACGGCGGCATTTGCGCGAGTCGCACAAATCTGGCCGGGGTGCTGGTCCTTGCCGCCGCGCTGGTTGCTGTACCCATCGGCCTGCATAGCGGCTTATCACAGGCGGCCGAGTCGGCTGGGGCGCCCGCGAAGGCGGCAATGGCAGCACCCCCAGCGGGCGCGTACAAGCTCGACAAGTCTCACGCCAGCTTGGTGCTGCGCGCCAGTCACATGGGTTTCTCCACCTACACGACGCGCTTTAGCCGCTTCGATGCGGACTTGACGTTGGACCCTCGTAATCTATCCGACTCCAAAGTGGTAACGACCATCGAAGCTTCATCATTCGAGATGGACGCCGCGCCGCAGATGTGTCTCGACATCATGAAGGGACCGCAGATGCTCGACACCGCGAAGTATCCACAGATCGTCTTCAAGTCTGAAAAGATCCGGATGACGGAGGCGAAGTCGATGGAGATATCCGGCACTCTCACGCTGCATGGCGTCACGCGGCCGACGGTACTCGTGGCAACCTATAACGGCGGCTATGCCGGCATGCCTAACATGGATCCACAGGCACGCGTGGGCTTTTCCGCGCACGGCTCGTTCAAGCGCTCAGATTTTGGCATCGCCTATGGCGTGCCTGCTCCGGGTACGACGCTGGGCGTTGGTGACTTGATCGATTTTTCGATTGAAGCTGAGTTCACTGGGCCGCCGCTGGCAGCCTCCGCCGCTCAGACGCACTAAGGGGATTCCCGGTACAAAGAGTCCTCCTCCTCAGCGGTCGGCGGTGGACGATCGCTCGGGGTCGACAATGCGAGTCGCACAGCCACTGGCAACAGCCGGCCACAACCCCGCATTCAGGTGCCTGATCCGCCTGCCCTAAAGCCTGCGCTCGGTCGCGACGGCGACCTATCAGCAAACTTTGATAAAGACGGGGCTAATCTGCCAACATGACGTAAATGTCGGAGGGATGGGCGTGGCTGAACGCGGCAGCGACGAGCAGGCGACGGGCGCCATTTCCGGCCCCCCCGACGTATTCCTAAGCTACGCCTCGCAGGATGCGGCCGTAGCCGATGCTGTCGTCGCGGTGCTCGAGAGCCAAGGAATCAGGTGTTGGATTGCTCCTCGGGATGTGACGCCTGGCGAGTTCTACGCTGGCTCGATCGTTCACGCAATCGACACCACGAAGGCGATCGTGCTGATCCTATCGGGGAACGCAGCCGTCTCCCTGCACGTCGTCAGAGAGGTGGAGCGGGCGGCATCAAAGCGGCACCCGGTGATATCGCTGCGGCTCGACCAGACGCCGCTACCCGCAGATCTTGAATATTTTTTGAATACGTCACAGTGGTTGGATGCCAGCGGCGGCAATACCGACCGCGCCATGCCGAAACTGGTGGCTGCAGTTCGCGTCGCCATCGAGAAACCGGCGACCGCAAAAGTCGCGGTGGCGACAACGATTGCAGGGAGCGCTTCGCACACATCGTATCCTTCAGACAACGTTCGATCGCGCTACCAAGTAGCCGTTGTAGTCGGGTCTCTCGTGGCCGTGTCGATTATAGGACTCGTGGCATCCAGATTATGGCTTTCTGGACATCAAGTGGTTGCGCCCGCGCCGGCCGTGGCCGCGCAAAAGCCAGCGGCGGCGACAGCCGCAACAGCTGTTCCTGAAAAGTCCGTGGCTGTTCTTCCATTCGTAGACATGAGCGAGAAGAAAGATCAGGAGTATTTTTCCGATGGAATGTCGGAAGAACTCATTGACATGTTGACTAAAATCCCCGATTTGAAGGTTCCCGCCCGCACATCGTCCTTCTACTTCAAGGGAAAGCAGGCGACGATTGCCGAAATCGCCAAGGCGCTTGGTGTGGCGCACGTGTTGGAAGGCAGTGTGCGCAAATCGGGCAAAACCTTGCGTGTGACCGCACAGCTTATTCGTATCGATAGCGGCTACCACATGTGGTCGCAAAGCTACGACCGCGACGTCAAGGACATCTTCAAGGTTCAGGATGAGATCGCAACCGCGGTCGTCGAGGCGCTCAAAGCCCAACTCTTGCCTGCGCAGCAGGCTTCACGCGCGCACCGCACCGCGAATACCGAGGCCTACAACGAGTACCTGCTGGGACGGCAGTTCTACAATCAGCGGAGCGACGAGGGCTTCCGGCGCGCACTGATCGCCTATCGAAAGGCAATCGCGCTCGACCCCGGCTACGCGGCCGCCTACGCCGGCCTCGCCATGTCCGAGGCGCTGCTGGCCGATTCAACCAGCGCTGCGATGAGCGTTCAGCAGGCCGCGGCGGACGCCGAGAGCGCGGTGACGCGGGCCCCGGATCTCGCTGACAGCTACGCGGCGCGCGGTTTCGTTCGATACTACCGCGGCTGGGATTGGAGCGGCGCGGAGGCGGACTTCATGAAAGCACTGGCGCTCGATGCTTCCGACAGCACGGTTCAGGTGCGCTATGGCGGTTTGCTTGTGGCTTTCGGCCGGCTTGACGAAGCCATCTCTGCGACCAAGATCGCAACTGGACTCGACCCATTGTCGGCGCTCGCCTGGCAGCGCCTCGCCCGATACTACACTTCAGCACAGCAGTTCGCTGCTGCACACGAAGCCATTCGCCGGGCCCTCGAAATACAGCCGGAATACGCCGCCGCGCAGAGCGCCCTGGGCACGCTGCTGCTGCTCGAGGGCAAGGGTGCCGACGCGCTTGACACGTTTCGCCAAGTCTCCTCAGAGTCGTCCCGGCTCAGCGGCGTCGCGATCGCCGAGCACACGTTGGGTCACACCGAGGAGTCGCAGAAAGCCCTCGACGAGCTGATCGACAAGCACTCACGGGATTCGGCGTTCTTGATCGCCGAGACATATGCGTGGCGGGGCGACAAGGAACAGGCATTTGCATGGCTGGAGCGGGCCTACGAAAGGCACGACAGCCTCTTTTTCAACCTCAAATCCGAACCGAGGTTCGCCTCGCTGTTGGGCGATCCGCGCTACCACGCATTGCTGCGCAAGTTGAACCTGCCGGACTAGTCACGTCGGAAATACCGTAGCTGCATTGTCTTGATTCCAGACGGTGGTGTGGGTCCGGAACCGGCCCTTTATGGCTATCCGGCTGTCGCGCAAATCCTCCGACATGCCACACGAATTCCGCGCTCAATCGGCGGCACGCACCGCGGGATCACCGCGCCAAGAAAAGTTTGGTCTCCTCGAAGAAGCGCTCAAAGGCTGATTCGTTCCCTAAGGGAATGTGGTTTCTGCCTTCCAGCGCGATGAAGCGAGCGCCAGGAATGGCCGCAGCAATCTGTCGGCCTTCCTCAAACGGCACCCGCATGTCGCCCCGCCGGTGCATGACCAAAGTCGGCACTGCGACTTTGGGGAGCAGGGCCCTCACATCAATTTCTCCCGACGTCAGAAGGTATCGCGCCGCGCATTCGCCCGAGGTGACCAGTCGCTGCCACTCGTTGAACGAGTCGAAGAGCTCCTTGGGAGCGTCCGGTACAAATTCGGTTCCAAATATTTGACGGATGATTGGGTTGTCTGCACCCCATTCGAGACGCACCAGGGTGGCCAGCGCTTTATGTCTTTCCGCTGCGGCCGGGGACCTCAAGCAGGCGCCGACAGCAAAGCCACCGTACAAAATAAGATGGGAAACCTGCTCCGGGTGTCGGACTGCGTAGGCTATCGATATAGCGCAGCTTTGCGATACACCGAAAAGCGCGAAACGCTTTACCCCGACGGCTTCGACCACCGTTTCAAGGTCGCTGACCCATGCATCAAAGGAAATATCCGCTACCTCCCAATCCGAGAGGCCGTTGCCTCGCGCGTCACAGCGAATTAGTGTGTGCTCGGCGGCAAGCCCGCGCAGCATGGGTCCCCAAACCGGGTTATCCCAATCATGCTGGAGGTGGTTTAGCCAGTGAGCTGTCCTCAACAATGGCGTTCCTTGACCAACTGTCGAATACGCGAGGCGAACGCCATCGGTCGCTCGGCAATATTTGATTTCTTGGTTTACGCCCGGCGAATCGAGGAACGCGCGTGGCACCTTCGCTGTTGCTTTTACAATCCCTACGACCGGGGTGTGAGCATCGTGCGACAACGGCGACGCGGATTTCGCTGCCAAAAGATGATCCATTGAATGGATCAATCGCCCTATTTGCTGATCGAAATCCCGGCCTGCATCGACCTCAACTGCGTTTCGAAATGTAAATTCCCGCAAACTCTCCGGAAGATCGACCGCGTGAGGCATGCTGGCGCGATTCGTGAGCACCGGAACGATAGGAACACCGCGCCGAAGGGCGAGCTCGATCTCGATTCGGACCGGATCGTCCTCATCACTGATACGGTTGCGCCCTCGTTTCCGGGCACCCACCCAATCCGGCCCGACCACGGCAACCACGAAGTCGGCTTCCCGCAGAGCTTCGTCGATTTGTCCGCGAAAATCGCTGCCCAGCGGAATCGCATCGATATCCATGAACACTGAGTCCGTTCCATAGTGCGCGACCAGGCGGTCGAAGATGCTGCGCACCGTCCATGCCGAGTCGGCTCGACGATAGGAAATGACGATCTTCTGCATGGGTTAAACCCAGCGATGTCAAAGACGACATTATTGTGGCATGGACGCGACGCCGCAAGTGCGGCAGCCGGAGTCGCCACTGGCCCAACAACGAGCGCGCATTCTCGTGGGCCGCAAAGGCGACGGTGGACTCTCGGGCGGCTCGGAGTCGTGACTTGCTGATGCCGCGCCGGAAATTGGACCGCGAATTCGCGCCGCGGGCCAAGTTGAGCGCAGTCGGTGCGCCGAAATCGTCGCCCGGAGCGATACTTACCGCTTGCAGCGGGCTGCGCGATACTCTGAGTTGGGGAGTTCAATTACCTGGCGGTGAACCATGATCGAATCGTCTTGCCACTGCGGCACGGTGAAACTAGAAATCCTATCCGCGCCGGAAGAAGTGACCGACTGCAATTGCTCTATCTGCCGCCGCTATGGCGTGTTGTGGGCCTACTACGCTCCCGCGCACGTGCGCATTATAGCGACCGAGGGCGCAACGGAAGGCTATCTGTGGGGCGACAAGTCCATAGCATTCCACCGTTGCCGGAACTGTGGGTGCGTCACTCACTGGGCGGCCGTGGCTCAGCCTGCTGATCGCATGGGCGTGAACGCTCGACTGATGGCGCCCGAAGTCTTAGCGACAGCACGCCTTCGCCGTCTCGACGGCGCCGATACATGGAAATATCTCGACGGACCGATTGGACCGATCGACAGCCGGCGGTCGTGAAGGACCGCAGTCTTCAATTTCAGCTCGGCGTCATATTCGAGTCCGCAACTACTTCGAACCACCGCGCCCGTTCTCTAGTGGACAACACCGCTGCGACTCTGAATCGAGCTGTTATCGTATTCCTGTGAGATATCCTGGTTGGTGTAGTCCTTGAGCATCGCAGTCGAGATTAAGCTCAGAATCGCGCAAAGCAGAATATATGCAGCGATGGCGTAACCCGATCCGTATTGCGCGAATAGCCACGCCGCGATCAGCGGAGCCGGACCGCCGGCAATGACCGACGCCAGCTGATAGCCCAGTGACGCCCCGCTGTAGCGCAGCCGGCCAGTGAAAGATTCGGCGATCAGTGCGGCCTGCGGTCCGTACATCATATTGTGTGGGACCAAGGACAAAATTATGGCCAGAAAAATCCATCCGGGAAGCGCAGTGTTGAGCAGCGCAAAATAGACGAAACCGAACACGCCGGTCCCGGCGGCGCCGATCATGTACATACGTTTGCGGCCGATCCGATCCGATAAGTATCCTGAGAACGGAATCGTGAAAAACGCCAGCACAGAAGCAGTCAGAACGGCGGTTAGAAGCAGCTCGCGCGAAGCACCCAGAACCTTGGTCCCGTAGGTGAAAACGAATGCGGTGTAGAGGTAGAAGGGCGCCTGCTCTCCCATGCGAGCGAGCGCCGACAGAAGAATGTCCCTGGGCTGTCGCTTGATCACTTCCAACATGGGGGTACGCTCAATCTTGTTCTCCGACACGAGGCGTCTGAATACCGGTGTCTCCAAGATATTCAGTCGAATGTAGAGCCCGATCGCGACCAAAAGAATGCTGAGAATGAACGGGATTCGCCATCCCCAGACGGAGAATTTGGCTCCGGAGATCGCGCTGAACGCCAGCACCGACAAGTTGGCGAGGAATAGTCCCGCCGGGACACCAAACTGCGGCCAGGAGGCCACGAAACCGCGATGAGCGTTAGTCTTGGTCCACTCCATAGACATCAAGACCGACCCGCCCCACTCGCCGCCAACCCCGACACCTTGAATGAAGCGCAAGACGGTGAGCAGCACCGCGCCCCAAATACCGATCTGTTCATAGGTGGGCACGAAGGCCACCAGGAAAGTGGCAATGCCCATCAACAACAAGGTTGCGATGAGCGTCGATTTGCGGCCAATGCGATCGCCGTAGTGTCCGAAGATCGCGGCGCCGACCGGGCGCGCCACGAATCCGACGGCATAGATTGCGAATGCTTGCAGGGTTCCGACCATCGGATCGGATTTCGGGAAATAAAGCTGCGCGAACACCAACCCAGTAACCGTGCTGTACAGAAAGAAGTCGTACCACTCGATGGTCGTACCCACAGTGCTCGCAATTACCGCGCGCCTGAGCTGCCGGCGGTCGTCGGGCTCCGGGGACAAGGTTTTCACGGTTTTCGCGGTCACCATAAGATCCTCTCCTCCGCGCATGCCCCCCAATACAGCTCCGCGCGAAAATCGTCGGTATGCCGAGCCAAGATGCGCATGAATACGGACTAGCGATTGCGATCGATCAACGACCTTCGGTGGATGTTGCCGCCACCACGGAGACCAACAGCGAGTGAGTCCCTTCAGTTAGCCGCGTACTTTTTATAATCGTCGTTGCTGGAATATGCGCCTGAATTCAAGTTGATATCAACCGCAAATTGACTATAAACGCGCTGAAGCACGCGAAATGCGACCGGTAGCTTTCAGGCCAGCAATTTAGCTCGATCTGCGACCGCAGTTGGCCGATCGGCGACCGCCACTGCTGGTCACGTTTCGATAGCTGCTTCGCGACCCATTGCAGGCGCTGGCGCACGTCGGGAATCTGGCAGTTCAATCCGGTGAACCGCCACCAAACGCGCTCCGCTACGACGAAGGGTAGGGCCGGCCGTCCTTATGCACGAACCTCCCGTCGGCATTGGAACTCATCATGTCGATATCGGAGCAAGTAGTGAGGTCTTGCGGGTTCCGAGAGCCTACCTCAAGATAGATGGCCATCGCAGAGGACCTGTTGATCAGGTGATGACCGTTGCCTGTGCCTTTCGGAAACGCACCACAATCGCCCGGATGCAATACAGTCTCGCCGCCGTCTTCGATGAGCACCAACTCGCCTTCAAGCAGATATACGAACTCGTCTTCGTGGCTGTGCCAGTGGCGCTGACTTGACCAGCCACCAGGCGGCAACGTCATCAGATTCACGCCGAAATCGCGAAGGCCACCCGCATTGCCCAGGCGCCGCCGCGTACGCGCAGCACAGGGTTCATCGAATGGCGAGGGATAGCCTGAACCCTTTCGTGAAGGTACGGAACTGGTGTCTATTTTTGGCATGCATTGCTCTCTGTTCGCGCCTAAGTAGCGTTTAGCCTGGGCCGCTTCCAAGCAAACCAAACGATCAGAATGGCGGGTATCACCTCAATCACACCAAGGAAATTGTAGTACGTCAATTCTCCCGTCATGGTGTTCTTACCGCTTGTCCTACGGCCAAGCTTCAATCGGTGGCTGAACATCATCCTTGGATTGGTATACGCGGCGATTATGCTGGTCACGATGCCGACCTAATGACCTCTGCCAAATCACTCGGGAAGATCACCTCGCTCGTCTCTTCTATTTCAGTTACCGACCACCACCGCAGAGCTTTCATCGCAGCTCGCTCAGCTTCGGTGACAGATTGCAACTTCGGCATGCAGACGGCGCATTCGCCGACAAAGAAAGTATCCGCGTTTCTGACCAATTCGCCTTCGTGCTCGAATTCAGAGGTATGGCTATGCACTGGCCCCGTGAGATCAATATCAAGACCCAGCTCCTCCCTCAGCTCTCGTCGGGCCGCATCTAAGTCAGTTTCATTGTTTTTGACACCTCCGCCAGGCGTCGCCCAAAATGTGAAAGGCTGGCCCTTCCGCGCGACAACAAACTTGATTAACAGCACCTGTCGACGTTCGTTCAACAAAATGATTCGAGCTGATCGACGTCGACGAGGAGTATTCCCCGCACTCCCAATCCGTCCGGCGGCAGCGTTAAGCGTTGCCAAAACGAAGGCGGATTTTCCGGCGTTGTAGGCAACGCGATCTTCGGAATGTTTCTTCGCTAGCGACCGCTTCAATGCGGTGTAGGCATCACGAAGAGCTGGGTCTGCGCGCAAGGCATCGCGGAACACAATATGGCGTCGAAGCTCAGGTGCCTCTGCAACCAGCACGTAGAGGTGATGTCGCGCTTCATCGGTAGGACTGAAGAACGCTTCCCGACCTCTTATCCCCAGGTCCCCTTCATGTACATATCCAAGCATCGCGAGACGCCTAATGGCCTCGGGAAGGTCAGCTTGTGATTCCAATACGACGTCGAAATCGATGATCGGTTTTGCTGCAAGACCGGGAACAGCGGTGCTTCCAATGTGCTCGATTCTCGATACGAGGTGTCCCAAAGCAGTGTTTACTCTGGCTGCAAGCTTCGCAAAGTGATCAGGCCACGTGCGATCATATTCGCGAATGGCTAATTTTTCGTCCGGATCCATCTTTCGATAGCCTTGATAAACTGGCGCTGACTGGTCAGGTCGTCGTCACTTGTGAGAAGTCCCCGCCTCTGTGTCGGCCTGCATCCGCTCAGTGCAGCGCCCCTCGAATCGCCGCAATCAAATCCCATCGTGCAAGACCGATTCCATGCGGATCCACGCCGGCGGAATTGACGGCGATGACCAGGTGTTCGCTCGGGTAAATGGTGACCGATTGACCGTAGGCGCCGACTGCTTCGTAGCCGCCATCTTGGCGGATCTGCCAATAGTATCCATAGCCGACAATATATTTATTCGGCTCACTGGGTTGCGGCCTCCAGGCCTCATGGATCCAACCATCGGGCAAAACATCGACGCCGCCGGCACGACCGCCCTCGTCCATGAACATTCCGAAGCGTGCATAGTCTCGTAGCGTAATGGACAGACAACAGCCGCCACGCTCGATCCCCGCCTTGTCGACCACCCAGTTAGCATCGGCCTCCATGCCGAACGGCTGCCAGATTTTCTCAGAGATGTATTCCGCGAGGGTGCGGCCCATGAGCGCTCGCGATAGCACAATCCCCGCAATGTCGGCATCGATGGTCTGATACTTGCGCCGCGTGCCCGGTTGCGCCTCTCGATCTAGCCGCGCCGCATACGCGACAAGCGGAGGCACGCCGCCAACCATATTTTCCCCGCCGGCCAGCGCGACATCCGAACGCAAGTCGACGTAGTCCTCCTTCCAGCGTACGCCGGAGCTCATGGTCATGAGGTGCCGGATGGTGACACCGTCAAACGCCGTGCCTTTGAGCTCCGGGATATAGCGCACGACAGGATCGTCGATCGAGTGAATCAGCCCGTCCTTCACAGCCGCGCCGATTAGGGTCGACGTGACACTCTTCGCGACCGACATCGAAATCCAGCGGTCGTCCTGCGCGCGGCCGAGAGCGTAGCGTTCGAGAATAATCTCTCCATCCTTCACCGCAATTACGCCCGTTATGCGCTCGGCGTCCATGAGCTGCTCAACGCTCACCGTGGGAAGACCGTCGCTTTGCGTTACAACAGGATCGATCTGCACCGCGGCGCGGGGCAGGGGGCGCACATTGGTACCACGCCGGATCGTGTGTGTGGTGAAGAACCGATCGATGCTGCGAAAATTCACCAGCGTCTGCTCCGGCGTCCAGGACAGAAAGACGCCGATGGTGTCGGGTGGGGCGTTGGCAGGTACGCCCCGGGCCAACGGACCCGTTTTATGGTGCAGCGTCGCGCAGGCGGCGAGACCCAACACGGCGACGCAGGCAATGAGGCGCTTCATGACGTTCCGCAACTAATCGCGAAAGGGCAAAGGGATGTGATTGGCCGAAAGCACGGATCGATAGTGCGCGAGCATCTCCTCCATTCTCTCAGCGACCTCCCGCAATCGACCGGCTGGCTCCTCCTCTAGACCGGAATCGTTTTCCATCACAAATCGTAGTGATGCAATCATTCCATGGAGAGTGTCGCCCTGTACTAAGACTCCGGGAAAAGCCCGACCCGGATGCCTTATGACCGCGTTATTTGAGGCGTCGGGATAAATTTCCACGGATTCCATTTTCATCTTGTCACCACTTTCAAACCAAATTCGATGCCCGACCGCCGGTCTCTCGGCAAGTATAAACCCAGGTGAAAGCAGCCACGTTTTCTCCGTCTGGCCGGGCCATTGATACCGCCAACGCTACGCTGTCCGTGCTTCGCGGCGGTCGGTTACACTAACCGCGGGCTAAAACGATCTCGATCCGATTTGGACCGCCACTGGCAACCGGACCGGCTGCGAAGGGCTTTGACCGGCGAGTTTGAGACATTCGAGGAGCCGGACTCATTGCTCTGAAGCGGCCGCTCACAACTTGGCGTAGGCTATGGCAACGTTAATGAAGAGCCCGTGAATGGCCGACCGCGTCGAACAAGAAATATCTCTGATACCCGCAGATAGACTTAGGGCCGCGGAACTCCAAGAGACGGAAGCACTTTCTACGCCGGAGATTTCAGCGCCTATGCTCGACGTGCATGCACCCCATGAATCAGTGCGCACATGGAAAGATTTTCTTATCCATATTGCGGCGATCGCAGTCGGTCTGCTCATCGCGCTCGGCCTTGAACAGACCGTCGAGTATTTTCATCACCGCCATCAGGTTTCGGAGACTCGCGAGGCGCTTCGGGTCGAACGTGAACAAAACCACTTGCGCCTCGCCGACCAGCTCACGGAGTTTCGCGTTCGTGTTCCAATAATCCAGACCAACCTGGCAGTGTTCCATTACCTGCGCCTGCATCCTGGCACCGCGGAGAAGGAGCTTCCCGGCAAGGTGAACTGGCACAACTTCGGCTCGCCATTTATCGACTATGTGTGGCAAACAGCACAGCAGACAGGCGTTACGGCATTTATTGCCCAAGGCGAAGTCCGCCGTAACTCGGAGCTTTACCGTCGCCTTAGAATCTGCACGGACAGCTACGCCGCCTTTCGCGTAGCCAACACCGAGGCCCGCGCCTATACCGTTGACGACGCCGATCTTTCTCATCTCACGCCGATTCAAATTGAAGAACAGATCCGATTGACGAGAATTCTATTGAATCGCCTTTACCGCTACGGATCTGATCTTCGTAACCTCTCCATCGCAAATCCCGATTTTGTGCCGGCACCCAGCGTCGAAGAAATCGGAAATATAGTCCACGAATCGGCGCAAGAACGCCAGGAGCAGGAAGAGAACATGAAACGTCTTCATAGCCTGGATGACCTGCCTGAGTCGTTCCCTTCTGGCGAGAAACGATGATCTCGGGTAGAGGGCGCAAGGCGTGGGTTCCTGCGCAGCCATCACGTTGCATATGGGTCCGCGGCACGACTCAGTCGGAGAAACGGCATTTTGCGGGAACCCGACGTCTACGAATGTAGTGTCGGGGTCCGACTCCGGCGTAGAGACCCTTGTCCGGCGGCAGGCGGCCAACTGCGGCCACTCGACACCCTAGAGTCGCCGCCTCGAAGCTGCCGTTGGTTGACCCGAAGGCTATGCCACTATATTGACCTTATGTTGGCGTCTGATGGCGGGATCTGAGCGCAAGTTCGGTATTTACAAGTTGAGTTGTGCGCGAGGGGTCATCTGCATCAAGCCCGCGACGACGGAGTAATACCATGAACACACGAATCCTGTTACACGGCATCGCTGTTGCCCGCGCGCCGGGCCCGTCAATTTCCACGGACAATAGCAGAGCGAATGGGTCGAAGAGTGGAAGTCGTCGTCCATGAACTCCATGGTTCGATCGTCGCGTCGCTTTGACCGCCGTCTGTGCTTGGGTGCCAGTCTTATCTTTTTTTCCCTGGTTTTCTGGACATTTGCGCGTACCTTCTACCTAAAGCCGTTCTTCAGTACGCCGCCTTTGTCGGTGCTGTTACACATTCACGGCGCGGTGATGTCCGGGTGGGTCGTGCTGCTCGTTGTTCAAACCAGTCTGATCGCCGCTCATCGGGTCAATTGGCATCGGCGGCTCGGCGTATTTGGTGCCGTCTGGGCCGCGCTGGTTGTAATTGTAGGATCAGTTACGACGCTGCACGCTGCGGCGCGCGAAGTTCGAGGGCATACAGACTTTGCTGCAAGTCAGGTCGTCATCACAAGCTTGGACTTGCTTCAGATGTTGTTTTTTGCGGGTTTCGTCGCTATTGCGATCTGGCAGCGCCGCCACCGCCCCGACTATCATAAACGGCTGATGCTATTAACCATCGCTTGTATGCTACCGGACGCGCTCGCGCGGCTTCCCGTCAGCTTTATGGCACAAGCGGCAGAGGTAGATCTCAACTTACGCATCATGGTGGGACTGGATTTGTTCCTATTAATATGCGTCGGGCTCGACACGCTTTGGCATCGTCGACTGCATCCAGCGTTTGCTTGGGGCGCGTCGCTGTTCGTTGGAGCATTTCACCTGGCGCTGTACGCCACGCAATCTCGAACGTGGATGGCGTTTGGTGAGTCTCTAGTCTCTTGACCGTACCCATTGAGTTCGAGCGACCGCGGTCCACGCCTTGCTCGGTTCAAACTTGGTTCCTCAAAGCGGCCGCTTGCCGCCGTCAACAACGGGTCGCGACGAGCCAGTGAATGACGCGAGCCACGCCGCGGCTCGACCCCAGCTGACGCGCGACGATGGCGCGTCACAGGCCGCCAACGACCCGTTTCTGCCGGTGACGAGCGGCTGCTCTACGGCATCGGGAAGTGCTGCCGGATGACTGAGTATCACGATATATCGCGTGAACAGTTTGTCCGCCATATTGCTACTCCCGACCAAGCCTTGTGGCTAAGGGCAGCCGATTACTACATCGCGGGCGGGCGGGCAGATCATCGCTTGAGCGTTTCTGATCGCTCCATCCCGACTCACGGCGACCAGCCATTCGGACATG
>Ga0210389_10000104_pt1 | contig 83104 bp, 72 predicted proteins | sample IncBWH28OmetaG_FD_160127 | JGI IMG/M metagenome (GOLD analysis project Ga0210389, IMG submission 160127) | Forest soil microbial communities from Barre Woods Harvard Forest LTER site, Petersham, Massachusetts, United States - Inc-BW-H-28-O ...
CCCCCCTCGCCAGAACACAATTCCGCCGCACCCCCTCCTCTCGAGAGGGGAGTTGCCATAACGCTCATATTACCAACCATATGCAACTTATTATATTGGGATTGTCAATCGCTAAACACATACGCGATAGCTATCAGGGACACCGATTGGGGATTGATTACACCGATTTTTTGTATGGTGCGCATTAACTTCTATCTATAAATGGGTGCACTTGTTCGTTGAACCAGGTACATTGGGGGTTTATGAGTTCCAATTTATTGCTAAGGCGGTCATAAGATGCGACAGGACCGACTTCTAATTTGGTGGCATTAACAAAATAGGCAGACTCCAATTGCTCGAAATGCTTCTGAAATAACGGCAATGTGTTTTCATACATTTCGCGGATTGTATCCGGCTTAACAAGGTGGCGACCGCTCTCAAATCTGAATTTTGCACGTTCGAGACAAAGATCTAACTCATCAGTATAAAACAGGATGACATGAAGTGTGTTATCCGACCTGAATTTTTTAGCAGATAGAATATAGTCGTAATGTTCTGGGTAGCCCAGGTTTAGTTCGAGGGCAATATCTTCGTTCCGGATTAACTTCGTACGTATAGCCTGGGTGAACCGCTGAATGGCCTGTTCCTTGTAATCAGGGTAGCCCTGCGTCCGGTATTTGAACGCCATTTCGTCCTCGTTCAGGATTTCAAGTTCAGGGTCAACAAACTCATAACCGGACGTGCTTTTTCCAACCCCCGGAGGTCCGGCAATAACAATAATTTGGGACATTAATCAATTCGTTGAATATGGCCATCGGCAAATTCGGCTACAAAAACTCCGTCTTTAAGGGCTACATACGGCTGCCCAATAGAAAACAAATATTCGCGGGCGCGAACCTGCACCTGGATTTTCCAGTCTGCATATTCATCTGGCGTCATATCAAACGGAGACTTGACCATCCCGCCCCTGCGCGTCATATCCTCTAAAGCTATTTCATGGTTCATATACAAATATAGTTAACGACAGTAAATTTAACAATCATTTCCCCAACTGTTCTTTTATGTACGTCATAAAGCGATTCTCACGATTATAATAATACCCCAATTTTTTTTCAGACGAATTTGCCGCCGTTTTTAAGTAATCGGGAGAATAGTATTTCAGCAGCAGGGCAAACAGGTCGGGGAAGCACAGATTTTCTTCTCTTTCTTTTTCTGACTGCGTATACGAATCCCGGTCGGATTTACGGATAATGGCTTTAAGCAAACCTTCCTTATCAGCGGTATGCATGCGTTCAAAATATTTATAAATGGCAGGGTATGGCGTAAACCGGGTAATATAATCTATCATTTTTTTATACTTTTTTTCGTAATCCATCAACAGAAAACTAAACCAGGCAGCCGCAGTGTTGTTCGATTCCGTGTGACGCGCGTTGGTGAGCACTTTGACACGAAATTTCTTTTTTTCTTCTTCGTCCATCGGCCCGGTAACAAAAAGATATTCGTCAAAATCAAACGTGTATGGAAGAAGTTGCGTCATCACTTGAACCCGGTTTTTCTCATCATTTTCAGTGGCATAAATGGCTTTTAAAATTTCCAGGTACGGCACGTTGTATATTATTTGGTAATTAGCAGCAATTTGTTCCCGGCAAAATTTCTTTGCCGGCGCTAATTGGTTGTTCGCTACCAACTGGTTAATCAGTTGCAAATTATACTCATTTTCATACCGCAGCGGCTTAAACGACTTATCAAATTGCGGAAACAAATTGTTGGCGCTTACCATTTGAAAAATCATTTTGGCATAGCCCGTAAACTCCGCATTGTCCGTTGGCGTTTGCTTTTCGAACTGCCGGGCAAGGGTGCTGATAAGCTTTTCTTTTCTTTCACCGTCTGCTCCATCGATGATACTTTTCAAGTGCAACAAATAATGCATCCGGATGTGGTATTTGCCATCAGGGACGTAAAGCACAAAATAACCCGCCGCCTGTAACCAGCCGTCTTCGGCCTGCAATTGATTTATCGCAGCTTCACTCTCTTTCAACACATCTTCTACATAACGGGTTATCCGCACGCTATTGGTATTAATACCGGAATTTGTAGCCCGGCATTGCTCCACCAGCGTATGAAAGCTTAAAAATGCTTTTTCATCCATTGCATTTGCCTGGTAATATTGTGTTACCGGTTTCAACACGTCGGCCCAAAGTTCCACCAGTCTTTTCACCTGCGAACTGTCTGCGTTCCTTTTGTTGCAACCCGCTGCAGTCGCCGTATCTTTTATCAATTTTATTACATCATCGGGACTGTAGTATTGCCGCCCTGCCGAAAAATGGCTGGCAAAGGCAAGCTCTATCTCCTTGTTTTTTTGCATCAGCGCCTTCAGCCATTCCTTCAGGTCGCCCACGTCGATGTCGTCCAGCAAAATGGCTGCAGCGCTCTCCTTTTTATTTGCTTTTACCAGCTTAACCTCGGTTTTAGCGCCATTGGCGATGTGCATTAACAAGGCAACCCTGTGACGGCAAAGGGCTTGCCTGTCGCCGCAATCGCAACTGCTGTTAATTATTTCGCCTTTGGGCGATACGCTGAGTGAAACATCAAATGTATTGCTGCCTTCATCTACATAGGCTACAAACACACCTTTTTCCGTTTCGTCGCATTCCCTAACCGTACTTTTGCCGGCGCTCTTGATTAGTTCTTCAGTAAGTTGTTTCGCGTAGTTTTTAAGCGTTAGTGCCATTGTACCTCTCTGGTATTAAAAGGGCTAAAATAGTTTATTTTTGTGGGAGACCGGCGTGGGAATTAAATTGGGATTCGATGCGGGAGGATTTGATAACTTTTAAAAAATTTTCAAATCTAAGCCATTATCAAAAGCTCAATCAGAAATAATTTTTAATTTAATGTTGGGCAACACCTGCCAATCTTATCTAAAAAAACAACGGATCCTGCCGATTATCCCAGAAATACAGAATAACAATCTCAGTTAAATCTATCCAATAAAATATTGAGCAGTTTTATGCAGAACGCATTTGTGGACATCCATTCCGAAGTCTGCTAAAGGGTACAACATTGGAGTTGGAGATTAAGATAGTTGCCTTCGCTACTTTTTGTTCAAACTCGTCGACAAATCTTTTCCCCCACCGCATATTTATTTGTGTGATAATTGCATCGTAAGTTTCGCCAGCCTGTATAGAAAACCTGACCGGAAGGCTCATTTGTTGCTCAGGAAATGTTTTTGTTTGAATTCTTCGAATGATATCGTCTGCCCGGCACGAGCTTCTGCCATGGCCTGTTCAAGACCAGCGATTACGTGTGGCGGAAGTGTGCTTTTCTTTACCTCGAACTCAATCTTTAATGATGTCAGATAAGATTTAATCTCCTCCAGCTGACTTTGGTTTTGGGGATGTATCAAAAGGCTTTCCATAACATTTATATATTGATAATCAAAAATACGTTAAAAGCTCTTAATTATCAACCCGCCCTTTTTGAAAGCAATAGGGGCGTCTCTCAACGCCCCTACCGCAATTTATGGAGTAACTGGTGCTGAAACGTTGCTGCCTCGTCCTTTAGTATCAAACGCGCGGAACTTTATGCCATTTCCCGCATTTGTAACGGCATCGTTATATACAGGGCTGTTTTCATTGGGTTCCGAACCATCGGTGGTGTAACGGATGGTTAATCCGGGGAATTGTTCATTGGCAAAATACTTACCGTCCTGCGCTGTAACGCCGGGCTTCGGCACGCGATAGTTATAGCCGCCATCCAAATAGCTTAGTCGCGGCAATTCTCTTTTACCCAAAACATTTAAAAAGTTTACCCAGGCAATTTGGTACAGCGAATCGCTTTTGGCGGTATTGGGTTCGGTCGCCCAGTCGGGGTTTTGCGCCCAGGCGCGCTCGGCAAAGCCAAGCATGCGCGGCAGCAGCATGTATTCAAGCCGTTCGGTGCTTTTTATGTTTTCGCCCCAAACGGCGCATTGCAAGCCAATAATATTGTCCTTGCCATAATCCGTAAGCCGTTGCTTGCCGATGAAAATACTGCGATCTAAAGGCAGCCCGTCACGGTCGACTTTCGAGTTTTTGAAATAATCGAAGGGGATAAAAGAAAACGGCTTGTCTATGTCCGAAAACGCCCCCCAGTAATAGCCCGGCTCATCGTATGATTTATAATGCGCCATATCGAAATAAAGATTGGTTACCGGTGTGAGTACGGTTTTATACCCGGCATTGGCCAGTTTGTACGCCAGGTCCTCATTACCTCCGCCAAGGGTATTGTTCCAAACCTCGGCCTGGGGGTGCTCGGGCATAAAATCGGGGTTAGGCACATAAAATGGCCGTCCGTCCAATTTGGTCTTTCTCAGCGCCATTTCTTCCCATCCCGACAGGTAAAGCCCCCTGTCTTTCATCATTTTGTTGATGCGGCCATAAAAGTAATACCACAGGTCGGCGGTGCTTTGTATTTCGGGGTGCTTCGCCTTTAGCGCAAAATAAGCGGGTGATTTTTCCCAAACGCCGCGCGGCACTTCATCGCCGCCCCAGTTAATGGTAGTTAGCGGCACGCCGGCTTCTTTATACATACTGATAATGGCATCAGTCACGGTCTCTACAAAATTATAAGTTGAAGGCATCGATACGTTGATCACATTATCCGACCAATATTGCGCCGTACTGTAAACCGATTTATCTTCCGGGTCGCTCAATAAGTATTTGGTAGCTTCTTCCTTTTTACCCTCGGCCATCAAACGGTTGTACCGCGCCTCCATCGATTTTACCGCCGCCCTTGCATGTCCCGGCGCCTCAATCTCCGGCTCTACCATAATGTGCAGCTTGTTAGCATATTTTAAAATATCCATAAAATCAGCGCGGGTATAGTAGCCTGTGCCGGTTTTATTATCAACCTCCCCACCCGAGCCGTGCGATGGCGGTAAATTGTGTTTGGTGTCCAGCGTGTGGCCGCGTTTGCCGCCAACTTCCGTTAACTCAGGCAAGCTTGGTATCTGCAGCCGCCAGCCTTCGTCCTCGGTCAGGTGCATGTGGAATACGTTGAGCTTGTACAGGGCCATCACATCGAGTATTTTGAAGACTTCCTGTTTGGTTTGAAAATTCCTGCCCACGTCCAGCATAAAGGCGCGGTAAGCGAAGCGGGGTTCGTCTTTTATTTCAACAAAAGGGATTTGGATTTCAGCTTGAGGGTGAGCCCAGGCGGATGTAGGAATTAGTGACAAGAGCGACTGTATGCCGTAAAACATACCATCTTTGCTTGAAGCGCTAATTACGGCCGCCCCAGGAGATATGGTCAACTCATAGCCTTCCGACGGGACGTCCTGTTTTAACAATAACGCAATCCTTGTAAGGTGTTGTGCCGGCCCCGGATAGTGAACCAGTTTCTTATCTAATAAGCTGTCTAATTTACTTTCTAAAAAACGACTTTCGTCAAAAAACATTCTATTGGAAGCCAAAGAGGTTGTATTCGTCACTTTTAGATATCCTGCGCTCTCTTTATAACTCACCGGTGTCGGAAAAACCTTAGTCAACTGCGCTTCCGGTATATCTTTTATATTTTTGTTCTGATCATAAATAATGGCTGGTGTTATTAAGCCTTTATAATTCGGACTGAAAGGCTTTATGGTTAAACCTGCGGTATTATAACCCTGGGCCGGCTGGCTGTCCCAAACCAGGTAGAAGCCGTCGGGGCCGTCGGTAATGTTTACCACCTCGTCCTCGCCAATAAATTCCACCCGTACCGAAGCACCGGGCTTTAGCTCGCCGAAAGTTGCGGCAGGCGCCAGGCTGAACAAATCGCCATTTATAAATGTGATGGTGGCGTTGCCGGTGGGTGTATTAGGCAGCAGCATGCCCGCATCGTTGAAAAACAGCTTCCAGCCAGTAGCCGGCAAAGTATTTTTACCGTTATTGGTGATGGTGAGCGCATTTAACGATTGCCCCTTATTTTGATAGTTATTTTGAATGGGTTCCCAGGTGAGGCTCAGGTCATGCGCATTAAAGGCAGGCCCGCCAGCGGGCTTCGCGCTCAGTTTTGAAAAAAACAGTGCCATCAGGATGGCAAGTATAAAATACTTCATTTTGAATTAAAGGGATTTAATTGATGAAGTAAATATAGTCGATTCGGCAAATAAACCAATACTTTTTAAAATATTTTAAAAAGTATTGGTTTACAATAAAAAAGTGCTAAATATTACGGTTTAATCCATTAACAGTACAACCATAATTTACGAAACAGGTGATATTCAGTCAATTACAAGCATGAGGTTAAAAGTTTAAAAATACAGCCACTGATTATCAGGAATTTATACAAACTCAATTATTTGTTAAGTACCGAAACGATTGATTATCAGCATGTTTCATAGTGTTCCACGTGTTCCGTGTGCAAAAGTGGAACGATTGAAATCGAAACGCCGAAGGCAGGTCAGTGCAGGAGGCGCAATATTTTGCGTCTCCCGCATACATATCCCGTGTCGAATAACTGCCCGGTTTGGCTGAAGACAAAAAATATTGCGCCTCAAACATATAAAACCATTTTTCACCAGCTCCCAAAAAAATAAAAAGAGTATATCCCCCATCCGCTTTGTGTCCTTTGCGAAACCTTTGTACACTTTGCGGTAAAATGCCCTGCTTCCTGGTTATACAAAATAATCCCTTAAACTGTCAAATATTGTTCACATTACGCCGTCTATAGTTATTATATGGTTAAAACATGTATTTTTAGCCGATTTAACTTTATAAATGTTCACCAGCTTAGGAAGATACATACTTTTACTTCGATTAAGTTTCCGAAAACCTGAGAAATTCAGCGTATACTGGAAAGAGATCATGCGCGAAATGGTTTCCCAGGGCATTGGTTCTTTGGGTATTATCGCCATCATTTCGGTATTTATCGGTGCCGTGGCTGCTATACAGGTTGCATTTCAGTTGATAAGCCCCTATATCACCAAAACCGTTGTCGGCAGCATTTCCCGGGATTCAACTATACTTGAATTTAGCCCTACCATTTCCTCCCTTGTACTTACCGGCCGTATCGGGTCAAGCATAGCCTCGCAAATTGGCACCATGCGGGTGACTGAACAAATTGATGCTTTGGAGATCATGGGCGTAAATGCCCCGGGTTACCTGATATCGCCAAAGATAATAGCAGGCATAACCATGATACCCTTGCTGGTTATCATTTCGGTTATACTTGGATTATCCGGCGGTTATGTTGCTTGTATGATGTCCCGGGATGTTTCAACAACTGACTATGTTTTGGGTCTTAGGGATGGCTTTAACCCCGTAACCGTAACGGTTTGCGCGGTAAAGGCCGTGACTTTTGGCTTCATTATAACTTCTGTTTGTGCTTATTTTGGCTTTTACACTTCCGGCGGCTCTCTTGAAGTTGGCCAATCGGCTACTAAGGGTGTAGTTTTTAGCTGTATCTGGATATTATTCGCTGACCTCGTCATCTCAAGCCTTTTATTATGATCGAAGTTAAGAACATCTATAAAACATTTGGCGAAAACGAGGTACTGAAGGACATAAATGCCACTTTTAAACCGGGTAAAAATAATTTGATCATCGGTAGTTCAGGCTCCGGCAAAACTACTTTGTTAAAGTGTATTGTTGGTTTGCATGAGCCCACCAGCGGCAAGGTGCTTTATGATGATGTAAATTTTACCGATATGCATTTTGAAGGCCGGGTGCCTATCCGCAAGCAAATCGGTATGCTTTTTCAAAACTCCGCGTTATTCGACTCCATGACGGTGGAGCAAAATATCATTTTCCCGCTTGACTTGTTTACCAATATGTCCAAAGCAGAAAAGCACGAACGGGCCGATTTCTGCCTGGAACGCGTAAACCTTGCCGGCAAAAACAAACTTCATCCTTCGGAGTTATCCGGAGGGATGAAGAAAAGGGTGGGTATTGCGCGCGCTATATCCATGCAGCCAAAATACTTATTTGTGGATGAACCTAACTCGGGCCTCGATCCTTTAACGGCGATCCTGATCGATAACCTGATCAGCGAGATCACCCAAGATTTCCAAACCACTACAGTTATCGTTACGCATGATATGAATTCGGTGATGGGCATTGGCGACCATATCATTTTTTTATACGACGGTAAGAAATGGTGGGAAGGAACCAATCACGAGATCGCCCATACGGACAATAAGGAACTTAACTCCTTCGTATTTGCCAGCCCCTTTATGCAGGCAGCACGGGAGAAACTTTAATTAAGTCGAAAGTCTGGAGTCGTAAGTCCTAAGTCGCATTCCGTTTCATATCTTTATATTTGTCATCAGCTTAAGCACGTCATTTGAATTACGACTTAAGACTACAGACTTAGGACTAATGATAGAACTCCTGGCCCCAACATACTGGAAAGATTATGAGCTGATAGATTGCGGCGATTTTGAAAAGCTGGAACGCTTCGGTAATGTCGTATTGATCCGCCCGGAGCCGCAGGCGGTTTGGGGCAAGCAATTGAGCCCGGCTGAATGGCAGCGGCTTCACCATATTAAATTTAAGGGCCGCTCGGCAACCTCGGGCGACTGGGTTAAGAAGACACCAAACATCCCTGATCGCTGGCACATCGAATATAAAAACCCGGAGGCAAGCATCAAATTCAGGCTGGCGCTAACGTCGTTCAAACATGTCGGTATTTTTCCGGAGCAGGCTGTAAACTGGGATTATATCACCACTTGTCTTAAAAAATTTAAAACAGCGGAGCCGAAGGTGCTTAACCTGTTTGCCTATACCGGCGGCGCATCATTGATTGCACGGGCCGCAGGCGCCGATACCACGCATGTCGATTCTATCAAACAAGTAGTTACCTGGGCCAACGAGAACCAGGAACTTTCCGGCCTGGGCGATATACGCTGGGTTGTTGAAGACGCGTTAAAGTTTGTAAAACGGGAATTGAAACGAGGCAAAAAATATAACGGCATCATCCTGGACCCGCCTGCCTATGGCCACGGCCCGAATGGCGAAAAATGGAAGTTGGAAGACAATATCCAGGAGATGATGCGCGAGGTGATGCAACTGCTTGACCCCGAAGAGCATTTTTTGATATTGAATACTTATTCATTAGGCTTTTCTTCGGTCATTATTGAAAACCTGATAAAAATTACCTATCCAGAGGTGCAAAACCTGGAGACGGGTGAACTCTATTTGCAAGCAACTGCGGGATCGAAGTTGCCATTGGGCGTGTTTGGTAAATTTTGTAAATTGGGAGCCTGATGTTAAGCCCATTATTTTTTCTCCTCTTTCCGCTGGCGATGTATGGCATTCACCGCGCATTTCCGTTTCGCAGACCTGCTGATTATGTTGAGCCGACTTATGAGCAGATGAGCAAATACAACTCATGGAGCAAAACTTCCGGCTGGCTGCTGCTTTTGTTTTTTGCCTTGTCTGTTTACCTCATTGGCGGGCCTTTATGCGACTATAGCGTTCAATCCATGCAGCCGCATGGTGCTGCCGTCTTTTACGTTTTGCCCGACCGCATGTACTGGTATATGATCGGCTGGATACCGGTACTGGGGCTATCAGCTTTTGTTTATACTTTGTTGACAAAAATATATCTTGGGGTTGATTTTAATAACTTTATAGCGTTTTACAATCAAAAAGTTGGCTACAACGCTTTTAAAGCTGTTATTCCCTTCTGCGGCGGATTTGCCCTGTTGGGTTTTTGGCTGATGTTTTGCCTGTGGAATTACAGCATTTATGCATACCAGTATAAAATAGTAATACACTGGTTTGTAAGTGCGAATGCCAAAACCTACACTTACAAGCAAGTTAAAAAGATTGAATTTACGCCGGAAACACAAAAACAAGGCCCGCAATACACGGTAACGTTTAGTGATGGGGAAGACTGGACTTCGCCAACAGCTTTGGAGGACCCCAACGCGGCGAGGGACTTCGGTTTTATCAGCAAACAATCCGGTTTAAAAATTGATACTTTAAAAGAAAACAACCGTTAAGTTATTTATGAAGATACGAGGGGTGATTTTTTTTCTTTCTTTTTGGTTCGTCAATTTAAGTGCCTTCGCGCAGCAACACTTTGATATCCTTATCAAAAACGGCGATATCATCGACGGCACCGGCAGCCCAAGGTTTAAAGGAGATATAGGCATCATAAAAAATAAGATCGCTGCCATCGGCGATTTGTCCTCAGCCACTGCTGATTCCGTATTGGATGCTTCGGGTTTGATCGTCGCGCCGGGATTTATCGATGTGCATACCCATATCGAAGGCGACGAAGCCAAAACGCCCACGGCAGATAACTTTATTTACGACGGTGTCACCTCCGTAATAACCGGCAATTGCGGCAGCTCCAGGCTTGATATCAAACATTATTTTGATACGCTCCGGATTGTAAAACTTTCAGTAAACGTTGGCACTTTGATGGGCCACAATGATATCCGTACAAAAGTATTGGGACAGGGCGACATTGCCCCGACCAAAACCCAACTGAAAGAAATGGAAGCCATTGTGGCGAAAGGAATGCGCGACGGCGCCATGGGTTTCTCAACCGGCCTGGAATATACCCCGGGTATCTATTCGAAAACGGATGAGATTGTAGCGCTTGCTAAACAAGCCGCAAAATATCATGGTGTGTACACCTCGCACATGCGCAACGAGTCGGACCATGTTTTTGAAGCGATAGCGGAAACTATTGATGTTGGCCGCCAGGCAAAGATGCCGGTCGAAATATCTCACCTTAAAGTGGGCCAGCCCAATTGGGGCGCTTCGCAAAAAATGTTGGCCATGATCGACAGCGCCCGTGCCGAGGGCATCGATGTAACGGACGATGTTTACCCCTATACCGCCAGCAGCACCACCCTGTATATTTTACTTCCCGACTGGCTGAAGGCCGGCGGCACTAAAGAAATATTAAAAAGACTCAGCGACCCGGCACTCCACCAAAAAGCAGTTGATGATATGATCGTTGATATGCAGCGCCGTAAACGCGCGCATTTCGACTACGCCGTGGTGGCCAGTTTTTCGGAGAATCCTTCGCTCGACGGCAAAAGTATTGCACAAATAAATGTCGAAGCTGGAAGGTCGGCTACGATACCCAACGAAATCGAGACTATCCTCGACATCGTTAAACTGGGCAGTGCCAGCATGGTTTTTCACAGTATGAACGAGGCCGACGTAGACAATATTTTAAAATATCCTTATACCGCCATTATTTCCGACTCCGGTATCCGCACCTTCGGCGAAGGCGCCCCGCACCCTCGTGGATATGGCAGCAACGCCAGGGTATTGGCGATGTACGTTCGCGATAAAAACCTCATCACACTGGAAGACGCTGTCCGCAAAATGACTTCCCTGCCTGCTCAAAAATTTCACATTACCAATCGCGGCGTTTTACAGCCCGGAAAATATGCCGATATTGTTATCTTTGACGCCGCCAGGGTAAAAGACGAATCGACATTTGAACACCCGCACGCCTATTCAACTGGTTTTAAGTATGTTTTGGTGAACGGCGCGGTAACTGTTGATAATTTTAAGCATATTGGTACACGTAATGGAACTATCTTGTACGGCCCCGGGTACAAGAAATAGATTTAATCTCCTTGAGTTAAAAAACAACACCAAAAAATTTAGATGAAAAAAATTATTCTTCCTGTTATATTGTTCATGTCGTTACTGGCATTTTTGTCAAGCTGCAGCCATAACAGCACTGTCACAAAATCAGCTATAAAAGACACGATAAAAAAAGTGGCGGCCAAAGTAAACGCAGATACCGTTGTTGCCCCGGTAACCTATCCGCCGATTGATAAGCATTTGTACGACTCGCTGATGAAAAAATTGGCCAATGGTGATACTACCGGCAAATGGCCTGTTAAAAATGCACCTTACCCTTTACCTGGCGCCATATTGCCCTTTAAGCGTGTAGTTGCATTCTATGGCAACCTGTCCGCCAAAAAGATGGGTATCCTGGGCGAATTGCCGCCAAACGAAATGCTGGCCAAGCTGCAGGGAGAAGTAAAGCATTGGGCGAAAGCCGACCCGCAAACACCTGTGCAACCTGCGTTGCATTATATCGCCGTGGTGGCCGCCGGCTTCCCCGGCAAGGATAACATGTATATCAACCGCATGCCGAATAAAAAAATAGACAGCGCCGTGCGCCTGGCTAAAAGAGCCCATGCCATACTTTTCCTGGATATACAGGTGGCGTTAAGCAATATCCACGCGGAGCTGCCCAAGCTGGAAAAATATTGGCAAATGCCCAACGTACATTGCGGCATCGACCCTGAATTTTCCATGAAGGACGGCACCCATCCCGGCAAAAAAATAGGCACCTATGATGCGGCTGATGTTAATTATGTTTCGGCTTACCTGGCCAACGAGGTGAGGAAATATCACCTGCCGCCAAAAATTTTTATTGTGCATCGCTTTACGCGTAAAATGCTGACCAATTATCAAAACATTAAACTTCACCCCGAAATCCAGTTCGTGATGGATATGGACGGCTTTGGTAACCCCGACCTGAAAACCGGCACCTACCGCGATTACATTTATCACGACCCGGTACAGTTCACCGGCTTCAAGCTGTTTTACAAAAATGACTCGTGGTCGGCGCCGCATCACATGCTCACACCCGAGGAGATATTGAAAATGTACAAACCGCATCCGATTTATATCCAGTATCAGTAGGGCAGTGATTGGTGGTTGGAGATTAGAAATTAGTTTTTTGTGAAGCTACTATGAACTATGAACCATCAACTATAAGCTCGATAAAATGGGGCATCATAGGCTGCGGGCGTATTGCACACCGGTTTGTGCAGGGGTTGCGCGATGTGCCGGATACTAAGTTGGTTTCTGTTTGGTCACGGCGGCCAGAAGCCGTCGACGCCTTTGTTGCTCAATATGGCGGCCACGCCTGCAATAGCGTTGAAGAGCTTTTTTTAAGCAATATAGATGTTGTCTATATCGCAACATTGCCCGATAGCCATCATCTATATAGCGTTTTGGCGCTCAATCATGGCAAACATGTTTTGTGCGAAAAGCCTGCGGCGACCAATCTTAACCTATTAGAAGACATTCTTAAAGCAGCCAAATCCAGCGGCCTGCTTTTTATGGAAGGGATGAAACCCCCATTTTTTCCATTATACCGTCGCATAAAAGAATACCTGCTGATAGACCCGATTGGACCTGTCGGCTATGTAAGGGCCGGCTCGGCAGTTGCGGATTGCCCGCCGGAGCATCCCAACTACAGCCACGAGCTGATTGGCGGCAGCCTGATGCAAATCGGCGTTTACGAAGCTTTTTTGGCTATCGACTGGCTTGGCAATACCCTGAAAGTGCAAACGATGGGGCGTTTTGCAGACAATGGCATAGACATGTTCTCGATCGTCCAATCTGAACACGAAAACGGTTACGCCCAGCTATATTGCGGCCTTGATTTGCACGGCAAAGGTGATGCCCTCATTTGCGGAACACTTGGAAACATCACCATTCATAAAAACTGGTGGAACCCGGCAAGGGCAACGATCAACTACCTGGATGGCCGGACTGTTGAGCTGGATGAGCCCTATAGCTCAGGTGGCCTCAATTATGAAATACAGCACTTTTGCGAGTTGGTAAGAGAAGGAAAAACGGAGAGTCCTGTGATCAGCCATGATATGTCCAGGGAGATGATCGGGATGCTGGATAAGGCAAGGGAGCAAATTGGGTTGAGGTTTAGGGGAGAATAAACGCAGCTTTTCAATGTAGAGACGCGATACGTCGCGTCTCTGAACGAAATGATAAAATTAAGCAACAATTTTCTTGCGCATCTCAAAGTTTATTACCTGTCAGCGGAAGACGCGAAGTATCGCGTCTCTACAAACAACCAAAATCGCCTATAAACAATAAATCCCGGTCACCCGGGATTTGTTGTTTATGCAATTAAATATTATTGATTTGCCGGACTGCCCAGCCCTCCGCCTGTGGTGCTGGTAAACTTATTATCGATGCCTATATAATCTGTAAGTATTTGGCCGGCCTCTTTCTTTAAAAAATCGAGGTCCTCATTTGTCGGCTTAGGCTGGCCCTTCTTCAATGCCGGCAGGCCCATCGCAACACGGCGGTCGTTCTCGTTATCAAATGATTTCTTATCATCGGCCTCGCGCTGTTTTTTTAGCTGATCCTCGTTCAAAACAATGCTCTTCTCGTCATCATGCTTTTTAAAGTCGGCGATATCCTCCAACAAATATTTATAGCTGGCGCTGGCAGCCATTCGCTGATCGTGCAGCTGTTTTAACTGCGGCAATACTGCTGTAAAATCGCCAACCTTAGTGTAATCAGTTTTAGCGATCACATCAAAAGGCATAGCAGAAGGCTCGGTATCTTCGCCGTATTTATCCATCGGGATAACCGACGGGAATTGGATATCCGGCATTACCCCTTTATGCTGAGTGGAATTACCGGTAATGCGATAGAACTTGGCGATGGTTAAATTCAGCTGGCCAAAAGTGCTTTGGCTGCCTGTAGACACTTTACCTGCTTTAGCTGTGAACTCGGCAACGCGGTCATGCAGGGCAGGTATTTTATCCAGGTCGATGGCATTTTGTACCGATCCTTTTCCATAGGTTTGGGTACCGATAATAATACCGCGTCCATAATCCTGTATGGCGCCCGAGAAAATTTCAGTAGCCGAAGCGCTGAACCTATCAACCAATATGGCCAATGGGCCGCTATAGGCGATGGACGGATCTTCATCCTTATCCTGCTCTACCTGGTTGCCGGAATCGCGTACCTGCACCACCGGGCCTGTTTTGATAAATAAACCGGTAAGCTCGATGGCTTCCATCAGCGAACCGCCGCCATTTTCGCGCATATCCATTACCACACCGTCAACACCTTCTTGTTTGAGCGAGTCGAGCAGTAACTTAACATCATGTGTAGTGCTCTTGTAATTCGGGTTGCCTGAGCGGTAATCATTAAAGTCGATATAAAAAGCCGGTACAGAAATAATACCTATTTTAATGGTCTTACCATTGCTTTGATAAGTTTTGATCTCTTTTTTGGCCGATTCGTCCTTTAAAATGATCTTTTCCCTTACCATCTCAACAATCTTAGGCTTGCCCGAAACAGCGGTGCCTTTTGGCAATATCTCTAACCTTACCGTGGTGCCTTTGGTGCCGCGGATCAATGCAATGGCATTCTCTATCCTCCAGCCAATAATGTTCTGAAACTCGCCTTCTTTACCTTGTGCCACGCCAACAATGCGGTCATCAACCCCAAGTTGCTTGCTCTTGTCGGCAGGGCCGCCTGCAACGATGGATTTAATAACAACATAATCATTATCGATATTTAAGCCCGCTCCAATCCCTTCCAACTGGCGCGACATGTCAATATTAAAATTTGCAGCATTTGAAGGTGTAAAATAATTGGTATGCGGGTCGATAGCATTGGTAAAAGCATCCATAAACGCCCCGAAAACATCCTGGTTGTTTAGCTTGTTCGCCTGCGATAACAGGTTTTCGTATCGTTTTTTTAGCGTTTCTTTATCCTTGGCCATGTCCGGATCCGCAAGTTTTAAGTTCAGCAGGTCGTATTTGGTACGGAGCGTCCAAAGCTTATCCATTTCGGTTTGCGATGCGACCCAGGGCAGCTTTTCGCGGTCATAAACAAAAGTTTCATTTTGGCTGAAATCGAAGTCGTTAGCCAGTTGTGCTATCGAATATTTTACATGTTCGATATATCGTTTTTGGTAAACATTAAAAATGTAGAAGACATCGTTAAGGTTGCCGCTTTTTACGTCATCGTCCAAAACGTCCTTGTATTTGCTAAAATCGGTAATGTCCGAAGCAAGCAAATAATTGTGGCCTTCGTCAAGCATTTTTATGTACCGGTTAAATATCACTTCCGAAATTGAATCGTTCAGCGGTACCTTTTTATAGTTATAATTGGAAATAAGTTCTGCTACGGTTTTACAAACGATACTTTCCTGCTCATCAGGTTGCAGGTCGTTTGAGCCGGCAACTTTAATAGGTTTGCGGGGCGCTGCATGGCAGGCGAGTGCGACACCTATCACCAGCATTAAATAAATTCTTTTAAACATGTCTTTTACTGTCTTTAAATCGGGTATATTCAATAACATCAATTGTTGTGCCTATTAAGTTGCTAATGTATAAATAAAAAGAGACAGCTTAATGCCGTCTCTTTTATATGACTAACAATAATACAATAATGTTTCAATTGTTCAACAAAACATTTCGCATTTGACGATATTGTTACAATAGCACGTTCATACTTAACTAAATAACGACGCTTTTATTATTCAGCCTTGCCATTATTTTGAGCGCCGTCGGCATAAATTAAGGCCGCTTTCTGCTTTGGGAGTTTGTTTTGGGTGATGTACTGCCCGGCCAGTTCAATGGTCTCCAGGTATTCATTCAGGCCCTTTGAATAAGCCAGGTCATGGGCCTCTGTCAGGTCTTGCTGGGCAAGCGCAATCTCGCCCATCTTTGCCTTTATGGTGGCAATATCTATCAAATTCTCGATAGTATGTTTGTCGTCGTTCTCCTGGCGGGATATGTTGTTGCTCTGCAGCAAAAACCAAATCGCTTCGGAGTAACGGCTTTCCTTCACATACAAATGGGCCAGTTCAGTAAAATTATAACTGGCGTCATGATAAACCCTGAAACGCATGTTATGCTGCGCAACTTTCATCACTACGTTCTCGGCGGCTTCCAGGCTGTAATCGCTGGGGTCAAAGCTTACCGGCGAAATTTTAGGACTGAGAACCTTATAGGGCGCAAACCGGGTTATCGAGCTGGTAGTTAATAATTCAGCCTCGGGGCGCACGAATTTCTTTTTAAACGGGCTCCATTGCGCCGATGCCGACAAGCAAATTGTAGTTAAAAGCACCAGCAGAATATATCTCATTTGATCTTTGCGCCCGTTTAAATTAATCTGTCCGCAAAAATAACAATAATTGCTTTAACCAATCCGGCTATTTTTGCAGGCCAAAATTAACGAATAAACTGGTAATACGGATTTTTCGCACTGAGGTTACGTAAGAATCCCCGTCAGTTCGTCAGAACCCAAGCGTAAACCCGAATGAAAAATTCTTCAATCCCTGCTGGGCCGGGCTGTCCTGGAACATATCATTGGCATAGTATTTTGCAAATATGCCAAAGTCGCCATAACCAACCCGTGCAAAGCCCCCATATTCGAAAGTGCTGAAATGATAAGGGTTATAAAACTTTTGCTTGCCAAATTCCTTACTGATCTGTTTTATCATGCCCTCCAGCAAAAAGCCGCCTTCGGGGCCGGCTATAAAGTGCCAGCGGGTTCCATGGCGGTCTTCATTGGTTTGAAAGGCAAACGAGAGCGGTACCCGCAGGTAGGTGGACGAAAAGCGATTCTTACTGTATTGTATGCTGTCCTGCCTGTAGGTTAAAGTGGGCTGATTGCGCAAAATGGTGATATTGTCATGCAAACGTATCAATGTCCAATCAAAACCGGCCGAAGCATACAGTTTAAAATTCGGGCTGAATTTTATCCCCATCTGGAAAACATCAAAGCCTACATTGCTGGTTTTCCATTGCCTGTAGCTTAAAAACTGGTTTTGCGATTGCAGCGTAAAACTGCCGTGATCAACCAGGGTTGCTAATCCAAGATCGAGCCGTGAAAGCGTGATGCCGATAAAGCCCCTGGGGTAATGCCCTTTATAATGGTACGTCGAATCGTTGCTTTGATGGCCGCCGATATGAATCGAAAATGAACCATTATTTTTTGATGTATCGTTGCTTGTGGATTGGCCGAAGCTAAATAAAGCGCCAGCCATAAATAGTGCTGTTAATATTAGTCGTTTCATATTGTGATTACATAATTTTTCCTGTAGCGATAGGTTTAAAACCCATCGCTATAAATGGATGTGTTTATTTATTTGTTTATTCTCCCTTTTTGATCTTTACAATCCCCAGGTTAACCCCCGTAAGATGCGAGTCGCCGTCCTCATTATCTGCAAACTGGATCACCTTATCCTGGCGTTTGTCCAGCTTATCCACCACCAGGTTGACCAAATCGCCGAAGTTGTGAATTTTGCGCTTCCGTTTCACCAAAACAGAATCCTTCTTGTTATCCGTGGGGGCCTGGCTTGCCAGTTTATCAGGTTTCAGGCTGCCGGCTGTCAGCTGGTCGATGCCTGTCTTTACCGCCAACTGTATTGCCGGGTCCGGAACAACGGGTGTTTTAACGGTAGTTGGCTGCGAAACATTTGCCATTAATTGCGGTTCATTACTTTTTGCTTCTTTGGGCGCTAAGCCGGCCGTGTCGACACTTTTCAGCGAAGTGATGGTTGCTGGCTGGTTATGTTGAACACGCGCCACTTCGCTGCCTTCCTTTGGTTTAACCGGGTCGCTTTTTACCGGCGAAGTCTGAATGGCTTGACCCGGTGCCGTTTGGGTCGTAGTTCCCGGCTGCAAAGCTTTGGCTATACCAGGTTTAACGGGAAGGTGCATAATGGTATTTGTTTTCTTCGGGATAAATAAAAGTCCGACCCCTATCAAAACCACAATGCCTGCAGCTATGCTAAGCCAGGGAGCCAGGGTTCTCCTGCGTTTGGCCGAATCTAATTCACCTGCTATCCCCGGCCACACGTTTGCCGATGGTTCGGTTTCAAAACTATCAAGTTTCGCCCGGAACAATTCGTCAAATTCTTTATCCTGCATATCCATATTTTTTCCCTTCCATTTTTATTATCTGTTCCCTTAATACAGCTCTCGCCCTCGATAGCTGCGACTTTGAAGCGCCTTCTGTTATCCCTGCAATCGTCGCAATCTCCCGGTGCGAATACCCCTCAATGGCATACAAGTTAAAAACGATGCGGTATCCCGGCGAAAGCTGCTGTATCAGCAATAACAAATCGTTTGCCTCCAATTTAGCAGTTGCAAGCGGGTTTGTGGAGCTTTCTGCTCCGGCTTCATCCAACTCAACCAGCTGCATCATTTTATGATGTTTGCGGTAGTATTCAATCGAGCTATGCACCATAATGCGCCTCATCCATCCTTCAAATGAGCCCTCGCCCCGGAAATCGCCGATCTTCTGAAAAACCCGGATAAACCCGTTTTGCATCATATCCTCCGCTTCCATCCTGTCGGTCGCATACCGGCAGCACACACCCAGCATTTTGGATGCAAACTGTTTGTACAGCATTTCCTGGGCTTTTCGTTCCCCGGCTTTGCATCGTTTTACCAGTTCGTCTATTGGGTATTTGTTCTCCAAAAACATCATTTACAGGTAAGATGGGAAGCATAGGGCAATGGTTGCATCGGATTGAAAATAATTTTAGTTTTTATGCTTAAAAGACCATTATCTTTATCTGAAATGAAAAAAATCATACTGTCGCTGCTGTTTGCCACGCTATTTTTTGCACAGCTTTTTGCACAACAAAGCCCCGACGATGCTTACATTCTACTCAAACCCGATCGCGTTTTCGACGGAAAAGAAATGCATACCGGCTGGTGGGTATTGGTAAAGGGTAAAAACATCCGGGCGGTTGACGACTCGTCAAAAATATTTAAACCCTCATCTGCACAGATAATCAACCTTAAAGGAACAACCCTGATGCCCGGTATGATCGAGGGCCATTCGCATTTGTTCCTTCACCCTTATAATGAAACCAGCTGGGACGACCAGGTTTTAACCGAAAGCCGCGCCGAACGCACCGCGCGGGCAGTTACCCATGCCAAGGCAACGCTGATGGCGGGTTTTACCACGGTAAGGGATTTGGGTACCGAAGGCGCCGGCTACGACGACGTTGGTTTAAAAAAGGCGATTGAGAAAGGGATTGTTCCCGGCCCCAGGATGCTCTGCGCTACGCGCGCCATCGTAGCTACGGGCAGTTACGGGCCAAAAGTTTTGGTGAACGAAACTGACAACCTGAAGGGTGGCGAAGAAGCTGATGGAATAGACGGTATTACGCATGCGGTGCGCTCGCAGATAGGCCATGGCGCCGATGTGGTAAAAATTTATGTAGATTACCGCTGGGGCGATAATGAAGAGGCTGAACCGACTTTTACTTTGGAAGAGTTAAAAACTGCTGTTGAGGTTGCGCATAGCAGCGGGCGCATTGTCGCCGTTCACTCGGGTACTACCGAAGGCATGCGCAGGGCCATACTGGCCGGGGTAAATACTATCGAGCATGGCGACGGCGGCACACCGGAACTTTTTGCTATGATGAAGGAAAAAGGCATCGCGCTTTGCCCTACTGTTGCCGCCACGGAGGCCATCGCTACCTATCACGGCTGGAAAAAAGGGACCGACCCTGACCCTGCAGGCGTTAAACAAAAGCACTATATTTTTACCGAAGCTATGAAGGCCGGCGTTACCATTTGCATGGGCGGCGACGTGGGCGTCTTCCCGCATGGCGATAACGCCCGCGAAATGATCCTGATGGCTGAATACGGAATGAAACCTATTGATGTGTTACGGTCTGCCACTTCGGTAAACGCCGAAGTTTTTGGATTGAAACTATTGGGCAATATTAAACCCTTGTATCTTGCCGACCTCGTTGCCGTTGAAGGCGATCCTTCTGCAAATATAAAAGCTGTAAAACAGGTAAAGCTGGTAATGAAGGACGGCATTATTTATACCAATTGACCAATTTGCAAGTATAATAACCTATAAACCGTAATGGAAATTATCACCGAAATAACCGAACTGGATCACAATGAGTTTTACCGTATCTACAGTTTAAAAAGAGGATGGGTGCTGCGCTTATTGCTTTTATTGGCCCTCGACCTTCTTTTATCGGCATTCATACCCCTATCGTCATTTTACCTGGTTACTGTCATCTTTATGGGCATAATATTGCTCCCATTTTTGTTTGGCATCCCCTACCTGGTTGCAAAAAAACGAATCAGGCGGCTTTATGAACAAACGCCTTTTCCCAATGGTAAAAAGACGTTTAAACCCTTTGCGACAGGAATCGAGATTACGGATGAAACTGCCACCAACTTTTTAAGGTATGAAGACATAAGGCAAGTGGAAAGAACCGGCGACTATGTTTATATTATAACGCGCTTTAACGGCTATTATCTTTTACCGGCCTGGTGTTTTTCATCTGAAGACCAGGCGGCTCATTTCATGCGCCTTGCTAATAGCGGTATGGCCCAGGCCACAGGAACCAGGGCCAAAACTCCGCTTACTTTTAAGCCCATATACCTTTTAGGGTTGCTTTGCCTCATACCGGCGCTTGGTTTTTTTGCGGGCCTTGTGCTATTGATATTAGGTATTGTGCATTTCAAGGATAAAGTGTTCATTATTATGGGCGCGATAGGAATGCTGATCACGATAGGTGTTTATGCCTTTCTTTTTCATTTTATGATGACCTCCGATGTCGTCAGGACCGGATTTTCAGAAATTGCACAAACCGAGGTAAATGAACTGGTGAAAAACGTTGAGTTTTACAAGCTTCAAAATGGAACTTACCCAGATAGTTTGCAGCAACTTGACACCAAAGGCAGTTTCACTAATATATACGATCCTTTATCGTCAGCTAAAATCGGCGATAATGCGACTCCCTTCCGGTATAGCAAAAAAGGTAACAAATATTTATTGTTCTCGGTAGGAAGAGACGGCAAACCAAATACGGCTGATGATATTTATCCGACGCTTACCAACGCGGATACCAGCAAGCTGGGTTTTATAAAGAAACCGGAATGATAGCTTACGATGTAAAATTGGACAGACAGTGTTTTGATCCTTAGTCAAATAAATAATTCCGTTAATGACATTTTGGCCAAAAATGTGTATATTTATCGGAAATAATGTGTATGAGAACCAATATTGATATCGACGACGATTTAATGGCTAAGGCACGAAAATTAAGCAATATTAAAACCAAAAAAGCTTTGGTTGAAGAAGCTTTGCGGCTATACATCACAATCGAAAATCAGAAGAAATTGATTGATTTGTGGGGAAAGGTTGAGGTTGACGATAAAGCTTATGAATAATGGATACCGTTTTAGTTGATACTTCCGTTTGGATAAACTTTTTTAAAGGACAGGAAACTCCCTCAACTATTCTTTTAAAAAACAACCTCACCAATTTTATTATCGCTACTTGCCCGGTGATCATCCAGGAGGTTTTACAGGGAGTATTATCTGACAAGGAGTTCAAATCCGTCAATACGCACTTTAATAGTCTGGTTAAGTTTATTGACGACCCCTACGAGTTAGCCATGGATGCGGCTAAACTATACCGGGAAATAAGAAAAAAAGGGTTTACAATCCGGAAGCCAAATGACTGCCTTATTGCTTGCTATGCCATAAAAAACAAGGTAAAACTATTGCACGACGATAAAGATTTTACTTTCATTGCCCAAAACAGCAATTTATCAATTCAGCTTTAGCTATAGGTTTTCACTTCTTCATTCGAACACGTTTGTAAATTTTCACCGCGATCATCAGCACTACAAATAAAGCGATTAAACCAACAGTGCCATAGATCATATTCAAGGTATCTTTTAGCACTGCCAGGAACACAATGGCAAATAAAAATATGGTCGCAACCTCATTCCACATACGCAGTTGGGTCGATTTCCATTTAAAAACACCCTTGACCATTTGTTTCATTATCTTTTGGCAGATGAAGTGATAAACTACCAGGCCGGCAACAAAACCAAGTTTAACCAACAGCCACGATTCGCCAAATAAGTGCCCGATAAATCCCATGGCGGTCCCTGCCGCCAGTACCAGGAACATCGATGGTACCGTGATAATATACCACAGCTTTTTTTCCATGATTACAAATTGGTTGGATAATATGGTCCGGTCGGGTTCGGGTTTTTCCTGCGCTTCGGTGTGGTAAATAAAAAGGCGCACCATGTAAAACAAGCCCGCAAACCAGCAGACGATAAAGATGATGTGTGTGGCAAGAATATAATTATACACGAATGATTACGAATTTATTTGACACGAATGTTCACTAATTTAAGCGAATTACACGAATTCCGACCGCTTATTCACAAAGCAGATTTGTGAAAATTCGTCTTTGTTCGTGCAATTCGTGTTAATAATTTATTTGACACGAATTTAATCGAATTACACGAATTTCGGCCGCTCATCCACGAAGCAGATTTGTGAAAATTCGTCTTCATTCGTACAATTCGTGTTAATTGTATTCTTTTATTATATCTACCGCGTACTTCACATTATCAAACGGGATATCCGGCATAATGCCGTGGCCCAAATTGAAGATGAAGCCATTTTCGCCTTTCATCCTGTCGAACAGGCGGTAAATGCGCTCTTTAATTACTTTTTTATCGGCATACAAAATATGCGGGTCAAGGTTGCCCTGAACAGCCATTCCGGCCGGCAAACGTTTTTTTATGTCGAGCAGGTCAGCGTTCCAATCGATTGAGATTACGTCGGGCTTTGCTTCGGCCATAAGCGGCGCGAAAACAGAGCTTCCTTTGCAAAAGGAAATTACCGGTATGCCCGTCCTGTTAAGTTTGCCGATTATTTCTGCAATATACCGGTGAGAAAATTCTTTATAATCGTCCCAAGCCAGCGCCTGCGCCCAACTGTCGAATATCTGGATAGCATTCACGCCGGCGGCTATCTGCAAATTAAGATAATCGGCAGTTACAGTGGCTATCTTCGATAACAATTTATGAGCCAGTTCCGGTTCATTGTGCATAAACAGCTTGGTTAGCTTAAAGTCTTTGGACGAACCACCTTCAATCAAATAACTCATTACGGTAAACGGCGCCCCGGCAAACCCGATAAGCGGGATGCTGCCATTTAGGCGTTGTTGTATAACCTTTATCGCATCGGCCACATACTGCAGCTTGTGCGCTACGTCTGTTTCCAGGCGGTCAATATCGGCGGCGTTTCTCACGGGATTGGCAAACCTGGGCCCTATGTTTTGGGTAAAGCTTAAATCGCCGCCCATGGCCTCGGCAGTTACCAGAATATCCGAAAACAAGATTGCGGCATCAATGCCTAACAGATCAACCGGCAGCATGGTAACATCAGCCGCGATCTCAGGGGTTTTGCACATTTCCAGGAAAGAATATTTATTTTTTATATCCCAATATTCCTTCATGAAACGGCCTGCCTGCCGCATCATCCACACCGGTGGGCGTTCGGTTGGCTCAGAAAATGCGGCTTTTATAAATAATGAATTTGTCATATAATCATTCGTACGGCGCCCCTTGTGATCGCCCCTGCTAAATATTTACCAGAGAAGGGCGACCACAAGGGTCGCCCCTACGGGTTGTGTTTTTTTAATTCTTCGTGGAGGCGCTTAATAACATCCTTCATTTTGGCATTTATTTTTTCCCGGTGTTTTTCGGTTAATTCAAGATAGGCTTTCGCTTTTTCAAAATTGCCAAGCCTGATATTTAAATTGGCTACATGAACCAGCGTGGCAACATGGTCGTTAACCGATCGCAGGGGGTATTGTGCCGCTATTTCGTAATGCTTTTCCGCATCGTCAAAATCCTGCTTTTGCAGGCAAACGCCGGCCATTAAAAACTCATAATACCCACGGCGGTTTTTGCTGAGCCATTCCGGTTTTAGTATTTCCAGGAGCGAACGTTCCGCCTTTTCATATTCTTTATGATGAAAATAGCGGGCAGCAACCACCAGGGTGCCCTGGCGGAGATAGTCCCAACCAAGTAAAACGATCATCATCAGCGCAAGGGCGGCCAACTCATACCAATGTTTATCCACCAAAAGTATCAGCGAAAGAAAGAATATAGTGCCGATGAATAAGCGGGTACGATTGCTGAACATTAATGCTGGTTGTCGGTAAATTTATAGCCTACGCCGCGTATCGAATGAAAATAAACTGGGTTTTTCGGATCGGGTTCAAAATATTTACGGAAGGTGAGGATAAAATTATCGATGGTGCGGGTGGATGGGTACACGTCGTAGTTCCATACGGTTTCCAGTATTTGCTCACGCGATACGGCATCATTGCGGCGCTCGATCAACAGCTTCAACAACATGGTCTCCTTTTTGGTGAGCGGCGTGATCGATCCATCTGCATTCACCAATTCAAAAGAGTTGAAGTGGATGGTTTTGTCGCCGATTTTATAGCTGTTAAACTCCTTCAGCTCATCACCTTTTAAACCACGTTTAACCAGGTTATTCACCCGCAGTATTAATTCTTCCAGGTTAAACGGCTTGGTTAAATAATCATCCGCGCCTTTTTTCAGACCGGATATTTTGTCCTCATTGGTGTTTTTGGCGGTAAGGAACATGATCGGCACTTCGGAGTTTTCAAGGCGGATAGTCTCGGCTACCACAAACCCGTCGATCTCCGGCATCATTACGTCCAGGATCACCAGGTTAAAGCGTTCTTCCTTAAATATTTGCAGGGCCTTTTTGCCATTGGTTGCGGTTGAAACCTTGTACCCTTCCAGTTCGAGGTTAAGCTTTATGGCTTCCAAAAGATGCTCTTCATCTTCGGCTAATAGTATTCGTTTTTTACTTTGCATAATATGTGACACTAATGTTTACGAATTTTTTCGAATTACACGAATTAAGTCGGATTGCAGGGGCTGTTAAAATGGGGACCATGTAAGAACTGATTTGTGATAATTCGTCCTCATTCGTGCAATTCGTGTTAATTCTTATCCGAAAACCACCTCAAATATACTACCAACCGGACGGTTATCTTTCACTTTTATACTTGCCTGGTGCTTCTCAAGCACTTCTTTTACAATATACAGACCTAAACCCGTCCCTTTGGTATTACGCGTATCCTCACTGCCTACCCGGTAGAACTTATCAAATATCTTATTTTTCTCGCCATCAGCTATGCCAATGCCATGATCAGCCACCTGTAAAAACACTCTTGAGTCTTTCGAGAACAATTTCACTTCCACAATTTCACAAGGCCCCGAATATTTGATCGCGTTCTCAATTAAATTCGTAACCACCGATGTAAGTGCAAATTTGTCACCCGTAATCTGAATTTTTGGCTCAATTTCAGCATCGATCACCTGTTGGTTGCTTTCGCATTTGCTTAGCTGCAGTCGGTTTACGATACTATCGACCAAAACAGACAGGTTAAACTTATCCTTTGGAAAACTATAGGAGCGGTTATCGATCTTCGAAGCCAGCAGCATATTCTCCACCATATCATCCAGCCGCTCAATATCGGTCAGGCATTTGCCCACAAAATCCATTGTTTGCTGTTTGCTCAAATCGCGTTTCTGGATGGTTTGCAGCAATATCTTCATCGATGCCAGTGGCGATTTCAGCTCATGCGTAACCGAAAGCAGGAAATTCTTTTTTTGCTCCTGCAGTTTCCGCTCCCTGATGATTGACCGGTGCAGCCAGTATGCTCCTACCAAAAAAACGATTATAAAAATGGAGCCTTCTCCTGTTATCATTGCCAGGCTGCTGGGCATCAGCTTAACCAGCAGGTAACCCCACCACGCCAACTCGGTAAGCGCGTATATGATTAGGGCATAAAATATTATGAATGATCTTCTCATTTTTTAAGTTGCAGTTATTAGTGGCAGTGGCAGTCAAATAAATAATACTGCTACTTTTTATTGCCATTGCCATTATTTTGCATTAAACACTACTTCAAGACTCTCAAATATAGCGCGTTTTGCTTTTTCCAGGTCGATTTTGGTGTGTACGGATGATATAAAGCCAACCTCGTAACCCGACGGACCAAGGTAAACGCCCCGGTTAAGCAATTCCCGGTGTAGCTTTTTAAATTTTTCCATACTTGCCGGATCGATCTGGTCAGCACGGCGGATTGCGTCACTATCGGCAAAAGCAAACCAAAAAATCGACCCGATAGCGTACACCTTAAACTTATAGTTCCTGGCGGTAGCAAAACGCTGTATTGCTTCGGTAAATTCTTCTGTTTTTTTGTTCAGGTCCTTATAAAAACCCGATTTCAATAGCTCCGTGAGCTGGGCAATCCCAGCAGCCATTGCCACGGGGTTACCTGATAGCGTTCCACCCTGGTAGACACCGCCGTCCGGAGAAACCACGCTCATAATCTCCGCCGATGCCCCGTAGCATCCAACCGGAAGCCCGCCGCCGATGATTTTGCCATAGGTAACAATATCCGGTTTAATGCCATAATAACCGGCTGCCCCCTCAAAACCGATCCTGAAGCCGGAGATCACCTCATCGAACAGCAATAAGGCGCCGTTTTTTGTACAGGTATCGCGTAAAAACTGCAGATACTCTTTCTCTTGCAAAAGCAAACCATTGTTAGCAGGAACCGGCTCAATAATTATCGCAGCGATCTGGTCTTTAAATTCTTCAAATGCTTTTTTGATCGCCTCCCGGTCATCCAGCGCAACAACGATGGTTTCATCTGCAAAAGCTTTGGGCACACCCGCCGAAGAGGTTTCGCCAAATGTTACCAGGCCTGAGCCGGCTTTTACCAGCAAGGAATCGGAGTGCCCATGGTAGCAGCCCTCAAACTTTAATATCTTATCTCTTTTAGTATAACCGCGCGCAAGGCGGATGGCCGACATAACCGCCTCGGTACCTGAGCTTACAAACCGAAGTTTTTGAATATACTTATTGTTTTTGGTGATAAGTTCGGCCAACTCGTTTTCCAAAGCAGTGGGGGCGCCAAATGACATACCATTCTGCATTGCCGTAATTACCTTTTCGCGAACTTTTAGGTGATTGTGCCCAAGGATCAGCGGCCCCCATGAACAGCAAAAATCAATAAACTGGTTGCCGTCAGCATCCCACAAATGGCAACCATCGCCTTTTTCGATAAAAAGCGGGGTACCATAAACCGATTTAAATGCACGTACCGGCGAATTTACGCCGCCGGGAAAATAAGTTTTCGCCTTTTCAAATAGTTCAGCTGACTTTTCCCGACTGATGTCCGGCTTTGCAGTTGAACTAATTGATTCATTTTCCCCGCTATTCAGCTTCTTTTTTATTGCGTCGAACATTTTGTTTGCTTAAAATTTTTACTCCACATCCCAATCCCTTTTATTAATCGCCTACTAAATCCAATTGTTCAGCAACGCTTCTTTCGCGTGATAAGTTAATATTACACTGGCGCCAGCCCGGCGGATACCGGTCAAAATTTCGCTAACCGCCCGTTGTTCGTTCAGCCAGCCGCGCTGCACCGCCGCTTTTACCATGGCATACTCGCCGCTCACATTGTAGGCTGCAATGGGCAATTCCGTATTGTCTTTTAATAATTTGATCACATCCAGGTAAGGCAAGGCCGGCTTCACCATCAAAAAATCAGCGCCTTCTGCTTCGTCGAGGTCGGCCTCAATCAATGCTTCCCGCTGGTTGGCCGGGTTCATTTGATAAGTTTTCTTGTCACCGAACTTCGGCGCGGAATTCAATGCATCCCTGAACGGCCCGTAAAAAGCGCTGGCATATTTTGCCGAATACGACATGATGGATACATTGGTAAACTTGTTTTCGTCCAGTATATTGCGGATGTACCCCACCCTGCCGTCCATCATATCCGACGGCGCTACAATATCTGCCCCGCATTGCGCATGGGCAAGCGCCATTTTGCCCAAAATTTCGAGCGTTTCGTCGTTCAATATCTCACCATTTTCAACCAAGCCGTCATGCCCATCGCTGCTGTAGGGGTCCATGGCAACATCCGTGATCACACAGGCCTCCGGAAAATTCTTTTTTACTTCGCGGATGGCGCGCAGGTAAAGACTTTGCTCGCGGTGACTTTCGGTAGCGTATTTATCTTTTAACGATTCATCTATATTGGGGAAAAGATCGAAAGCATTTAACCCAAGTTTCAAACAACTCTCAATTTCGCGCAGCAAATTATCTATCGAATACCGGTAAATGCCCGGCATGGACGACACTTCCGTCTTTTGGGCGTTGCCGTCGATAATAAATAATGGAAATATCAGGTTGGCGGCACTTACATGCGTTTCCTGTACCATCTGGCGGATAACTTCACTTTTTCGGTTTCGTCGGGGTCGTTGTAACATTTTGCAGGATAAATATCCCTGTAAAAACAGGATAGACAAAGTTAATAAAGGAAAACAATTTAATGCAGTTTTAACAGCGCTGGTATTTATGATGCGTGCTAAAACGCCTTTTTTTGTAAAAAAATGTCATCTGTATGATTTTTTTTATAGACAACATTGTTGCATTTAAAATTTTACAGAATATTTTCTATTTTTATAAAAATTTTATCACTGGATGAAAAGATATTTTTACACACCCATATTCGCACTATTGATCTTACTGGTAATCAACGGCTGCCAGAAAAAAGATATTGACCCTACCCCCATTCCTCCAACCCCCAGGGATTCGGTACCTGTAGCTAAAGCCCCGGCTGATACAACCATTACGTTGCCGGTTAACTCCGTTACGCTGTCTGGCTCCGGTACCGATGCCACCGGCCATATCGTTGGTTATTTATGGAGCCAGGTTTCCGGGCCAGCTGAAGCAGCAATAGTGGATGAAAGTTCCCGCACCGCTACTTTTAGCGGGTTGATTGCCGGCACATATACAATTCAATTTGAAGTGATAGACAATAACGGCCTTACCGGCCTGGCAAATTTTTCGATAATTGTCAAGCCCGTACAAATGGTTACACTCACCCTTCAACCCGCTAACAACATTGGCGAGTCAAACGTCGGGATATGGAACGGGGCCGACTGGAGTAACCACACATCCGTCGAGGAGCCGATTTCTGCGTGGACCAAAGACGGCACTCCGACCGTTATCAGGAATCTTTTGAAATTCGACCTGAGCAGCATCCCCGCAAACGCAACAATCGTTAAAGCCGACCTTCAATTATATTCGGATACAATTCCATTGAACGGCGACCTGGTACATGCCAATGCCGGAACGGATAATTCTGTATTGATCCAACAAGTGGCTACCAATTGGGATCCGGCCTCATTAACATGGTTTAACCAGCCGGCCGGTCTCACCGCGAACCAGGTAATTATACCAAGTACAACGCAGCCTTTTCTTAACGTTGATATGGACGTAAAAGGCCTTATTGCATCAATGGTAAGCAGCGGCGCAAACTACGGGTTTAAGCTGCAGCTTAAAAATGAAGTTGAATATACGAGCCGAATATTCTGTTCGAGCTATTATTCTGACGCCTCGCGGCATCCGAAGCTGGTGGTGCAGTATATAAAGAATTAGTTCATAGTTGATGGTTCATAGTTCATAGCCGAAGCTGCTATGAACTATGAACCATCAACTATAACTCAACACCAAACACGGCCTCCGCCAGACCGGTCTCATCGGGCGAGTAGGGCAGCCTATACTTTACTTGTATCTCGTCCAGCTTTTTTCCTGTCGATTTTCCTATGGCGATCACTTTCTGATCGGGGTGGATCAAATTATTTGCAAAGTAAGCTTCAACATTCGATGGGCTGGTAAAAACCAATATCTCCGCGCCACTTGGTTCCGGATCTTCCTCTAAAATAGTCTCATATACCGAAAGGTTGATCACGCTGGTCTCCGGCGATAGCCCCTGCTGAATGCTTCGCATCGAGTTTTCAGCAGACGGGAACATTACCGTTTTTCCGTTTGCCAGGGGTGCAAAAGCTGCAGCAACATCAACGGTGTCGATCCCCTCGCCTGTAAAGTCTACAAAATATCCACGCCGCCTCAAGGCATCTTCCGATCCGCTTCCCATCGTCCCGAATTTCACCTTCTTTGGTAATAACGGCTCCAGCTGAAAAAAGTATTCAACCGCATTTTTACTGCTGAAGAATATCCAATCCACATTCCTGAATATAAAACTATCCAGTTTGTTGATGACGGGAACCGTGCGGATTAACGAGCGTCCTTCAACTTCTATATTATGCTTTTCCATCGCCCGACGGAAATAACTCTGTTCAGACAAATCCCTCGAAATAAATACTTTTTTGGGGAAAACCCGGTCTGTGGCAAAGTACGCGACTATTTTCTCCGCCAGGCCTTCGGTCGAGCCCGCTTCAATAAATAGCCTGTCGGGAAAGTCGTCGCCTTCATCCGCTTTTGAGGTAAACACCTGGTAGCCCCCGTCCTCCCTGCGGCAATAACAGCCCAATGGCAAGTGACACCCGCCGCCAAACAGTTTTAAAACCTTACGTTCAACCGCCAGTTCTTCGGCAACGCCGGGATGGTTCAAAGGCTGCAGGGCCGTAAAAAGCTCCTTATCATCTGCTCTTATTTGTATCGCAAGCGCTCCCTGTGCAGGCGCCGGGACCAGCTCCCCCGGGCTTAGCTCTTCAACATGAAAATCGCTCAAATCAAGGCCGAGACGATAAACGCCGGCTTTGGCAACCATGATGGCGTCGTAGTTTTCGTCTCGCAGTTTGTTCACGCGTGTTGGCACATTCCCCCGCAAATCCTTAATATCCAGGTCGGGGCGGTAGGCCAGCAGCTGCGCTTTACGGCGGTTAGAGGACGTGCCTACGATACCGCCATATTTTACCGAAAGTTTTTGATGCACGTCAACGCAGTCTTTCAGTATCAGCAATAGTTCCGAGGGGTCCTCCCGCTCCGAAACTGCTGCGATAATCAATCCCGGTGGATTTTCAGTGGGCAAATCCTTGTGCGAGTGTACCGCAAGATCAATTGTGCCGGCTATAAGTTCTTCTTCCAGTTCCTTAGTAAAAAAACCCTTGCCCTCCAGCTTGTCGAGACTTAAATGAAGAATACGGTCACCCTGCGTTTTGATGATCTTAAGTTCGGCTTCAATATTTATTGCCGCCAGGCTGTCTTTTACAAAGTTCGCCTGCCATAAAGCCAGGTCGCTGCCTCGGGTACCGATGATGAGTTTTCTGTCCACTTTTGTGATGTCCTGCAAATTTAACCTTTTATAAATGGCATAAAAGGACTATTTAAGGATATGAAAGGTCGCTGACTTTTAGCGAATTGAACAACCAAATCATGGCTTCAGAAAACCCGTTTAAGCAAGCCCCGGCGATTAGTATTTTTGACCGTTAACCGGGTATTCAAGTGTTCACGTTTTGCACACATACACCCTATTGTTAACATGAGTAATGTACTGATTTTTAGCCTATTAAAATTTACACTATCCCCAAATTTGACCGTTTTTGAGGAATTTCGTGAACACCTGGATGAGTGTCTGTCATCGGTTTACATCACGTAGGGGCACCCCTCGTGGGTGCCCTAACTCCACATGCATCCGTCCATCCCGGGCGACCACAAGGGTCGCCCCTACAGGCGTGCGCCCTTTAATGCCCTTCAAAACGGGTACGAACAAGACACAAACGGCATCGAAAATTTTTGCCCGGGGCTAAAAAGCGTGCGTTTTTGTTCATCGCGGTGAACGGCCTGTGGCCCAATTTTGGTGTCTTCGCGGGGATAGAAAATAAACCTTTTACATCCGCCGCACCGATTAGTATCTTTACCCCGATGTCAGCAATACCTTTTCTGCAAGCTACAGCAGTAAGCAAAACTTACCCGGGCACACAACAGGCCGGCCTTAAAAAGACCGATCTCACTATTGCACAAGGCAAGATCACCGCCATCATCGGCGAAAGCGGCAGCGGGAAAAGTACTTTGCTGAAATTACTCTACGGGCTGATCTCGCCCGACAGCGGCGAAATAAAGTTTAAAGGCGTGCGTGTTTGGGGCCCTGACGAAAAGCTGATCCCGGGGCACGACGCAATGAAAATGGTTACCCAGCAAACCGACGACCTCAATATGTTTGCCAAAGTACGGGAGAATATTGCTGCCATGCTGCCCCATACCGATTTGAAGGCCAAACACGATAAAACCGAAAATATAATACAGCAGCTCAAATTAGCTGCGGTTGCCGATAAGCAAGCCGTAAATTTAAGCGGGGGCGAAAAACAGCGGGTTGCCATCGCGAGGGCTATCGTGGTCAGCCCGGAAGTTCTGCTGCTTGACGAGCCTTTTAACCAGGTGGATACTTCCTTCAGGGAAGGGCTGCAGCATGATATCAGGCAGATTGTAAAAGATACGGGGTTGACCGTCATCATCGTATCGCACGACCCGGCCGAAGTACTTTCCATGGCGGACGAGTTGCTGGTGTTAAAAGAGGGCAGGATTTTGGAGTCAGGCGACCCTAAATCGATGTACAGAAAACCGAAAAACCTGTACACCGCCAAACTGCTTACCAACTGCACCGTATTAACGCGGGAAGAAGCCAAAATTTGCGGCCTGAAAACCAAAGCAGATCAGGTGGCCATTTACCCGGAATGGGTTGAAACCGTAAAAACCTGGGCCCATAACGACTGGGAAATAAAACAGGTATTATTTAAAGGCAATTACGAAGATCTTTTACTGGAGTATAAAGGAATAACTGTACGCGTATTAAACGATCAGTTTGGCAAATATACCGAAGGCATGAAGGTAAACCTAAAGCTGAACAGGTGGCTGGAATATTAACAAACCTTGTTATTTATTCATATAGTCACTCAATGATGCCAGGTAATTATCATCGATATCGCCGTTGTTGGCTTTAAAATAGGTGTCTGCCTTGCTCTCGTCCCCACCAAATGCCTGTTTCAATACTTTCTTTCTCAGGCTAACCTTTTGCAGCTGGCTTGTTTTAACGTTTAAAACGTAATAGGTAAAATCGTCCTGGTACAAGTCGAAATTGTTTCCGGTCGACGCTACGCCGTCATTTTTGTAGTTCGACTGGATAAACCTCGTAGTCACCGCTTTATAAATATTGTAATTGTTTCCGGATGCGATCACCTGCACGTAGTGCGTTTTATCAATTTCGGGCACCATTGTAAAGGTAGACGGTTGGTTAAGGTCGTTGAATAGCGTAAACGATTTTATATTTTCCTTATAAACCGCTATTGCGCTGTGCCGGTCTTTTGTAAGTAACAGGCTGCCATCCATCTTGTCGTAGTTAAAAAATAGCGCGGGATTTTGGATCATCGAATCGCGGGCATTTATTACGTAACCATGCACCCAGGTATTAAATAAATAACGGCTTCCCTGTGTTGCTTCTTTATGGATAAATACCGGAAAAATCGCGCCCTGCACCAGGCCATATTTGTCGGCTAAGGGTTTCGATGCCTCGTCGTTGTGTTTCGTTCCGCCGCTAAATGCCTCAAAATTAATGTCATTATGATCGTCGGCCTCCGGGGTAATATTTGAACGGCTGGCAACGATATTAACCGCCGGTCTCAAAACAATCGCGAAGGTGGTTTGGTTGTTGATATTGATCAGGGTGTCCCTGAAACCCTTGCAGCCCACTTTCAACTTTGAATTAGGGCTAACCGTTAGCGAAAAATTTCCAGACGAGTCGGTGTAGGCGCCATTTTTAAATTGCTTGTCCTGCACAAAGGCCAAATGCAGCGCATCGCCGTCAGCTGTTTTAACCGTGCCGCTGATGTTTATTGTTTGCCCCGATGCAAACTTCAGCATAAATGCAATTAATACTGTAATTAAACCAATCCTTTTCATAAACAAATATTTTTAAATAGGGATAGTTAAAAATTGAAAATACGGGTTTTTTCCCGGTAAAAGCGGCCTGGTTGCTAAAAATGTCACTTATTCATATAATCACCCAATGATGCCAGGTAATTATCGTCAATATCGCCGTCGTTGGTTTTAAAATAGCTGTCTGCTTTGGTCCCGTCCGCAGCAAATACCTGTTTCAGTACTTTCTTTTTCAGGTTAATCTTTTGCAGCTGGTTGGTTTTAACATTTAAAATATAGTACGCGAACTCGTCATCATACAAATCAAAATTGTTGCCGGTTGATGCTACGCCGTCTGTCGTATAGTTTGCCGCAACGAACTTGGTTTTTGTCGTTTTGTATATCTTATAGTTATTTCCCGACGAGATTACCTGTACAAAGTGACTTTTATCAATCTCGGGCACTATGGTAAAGGTATATGGCTGGTTAAGCGCGTCAAACAGCGTAAACGACTTGATTCTCTCCCTGTATACTTCTATTGCCGCGTGCTTATCTTTGGTAAGCAGCAGGTTACCGCCTATTTTATCATAATTAAAAAAAAGCAAGGGGCTCTGAATGATCGAATCGCCGGCATTTATTACATAGCCATGCACCCAGGTATTAAATAAATAACGGCTTCCCTGCGTTTCTTCCTTGTGGGTGAACACCGGGAAGATAGCGCCCTGCGCCATATCATAAAACCCCGAAGTATAGTTTATCGGACCGGGAGGCCGTTGGGGGTGCAATCGATTAGGACTTCTTTGATCAGAGAACGACGGCACATCGTCGACTATTCCTTCGCTAAATATCTGGAAGTTGATATTATTATGATCGTCGGCCTGCGGCGTAATATTTGATCTGCTGGCCACTATATTAACAACAGGTCTCAAAACCACCGCAAATGTAGTTTGGTTGTTAATGCTGATCAACGTGTCTTTAAACCCCCGGCAGCTAACCTTCAATTTCGAATAGGGATTTACCGCGAGTGAAAAACTCCCCACCGAATCGGTATAAGTTCCGTTCTTATATTGTTTGTCCTGCACAAAGGCTAAGTGCAGCGCATCGCCGTCAGCGGTTTTAACCGTGCCGCTTATGCTTATTGTTTGTGCCGGCACAAATCCAATTACGCCCGCAACTAAAAACATTAACAAAGCTATCTTTTTCATAGTTGAATACTGTTGATAGAGACAGTGTGTACAGGGAAATCGCTTTTAAAATCTTCTCAGCAAGAGGAGGCTCCGCTGGAGCCTAAATTAGTTTTTTTTATCCTATAAACAGGCGACTCCTCTGGAGTCGACCAACGATATTACTTTATAACTCCAGAGGAGCAACCTGTTTATAGGAAAGTCGGTTTTTCTTAAAGCTCCAGCGGAGCCTCCTCTTTAAAAGCGATTTCCCTGACAGTGTGTAACCATACTATGGATCAGCTAAATTATTCTTGCCCGTGCATTAAAAGCTTATCACTTGTTCATGTAATCGCCCAATGATGCAAGGTAATTGTCATCAATATCACCGTCGTTGGTTTTGAAATAGCCATCGGCTTTTGTTCCGTCGGCGGCAAAGGCCTGCTTCAGCACTTTCTTTTTAAGGCCGATCTTTTGCAGTTGATTGGTTTTAACATTTAAAATATAATAGTCGAATTCGTCCTGGTACAGGTCGAAATTATTTCCCGTTGAGGCCAGGCCGTCACTTTCATAATTGGAGGCGATGAACTTGGTTTTTATCGTCTTGTATATTTTGTAGTTATTCCCCGACGCGATAACCTGCACATAGTGGGTTTTATCTATTTCGGGCACCGGTGCAAAGGTGAGTGGCTGATTAAGCGCGTCGAATAAGGTAAACGATTTCACATTTTCCCTGTACACCTCTATCGCCGCATGTTTATCTTTCGTAAGCAGCAGGCCGCCGCCAATTTTATCGTAATTAAAAAACAGCACCGGATTTTGAATAACTGAATCCGCGGCAGTTACAACATAACCATGCACCCAGTCGTCAAATAAGTACCGGCTTCCCTGGGTTGCTTCTTTGTGCGTAAATACCGGGAAAACTGCACCCTGGGCCATATCAAAACTACCGGAAGTCAGTGTGACTGTAACCTTATGGGTGGGGCTTGCCTGGTAAGAATATGTCTCGAGGTGATTGGGCACCGATGGCTCGTCACGCACCGTTCCGGCGCTAAAGGTGGCCATGTTAATATTATTATGATCGTCCGCCTGCGGTGTAATATTTGAGCGGCTGGCTACTATATTAACGGTAGGTTTCAAAACAATCGCAAATGTGGTTTGGTTGTTAATATCAATCAATGTGTCTCTGAATCCCCAGCAGCTAACTTTTAGCTTCGAGTTGGGGTTTACCGCAAGCGAAAAACTTCCCAGCGAGTCGGTATAAGCGCCATTTTTATATTGTTTGTCCTGTACAAAGGCTAAATGGAGGGCGTCGCCGTCAGCCGTTTTAACTGTGCCGCTTATGCTTATCGTTTGGGCCGATGCAAACCCTATTATACCCGCAACTAAAAAAATTACTACACAGGTCCTCTTCATTTCTGGATATTTTAAATATTGCTAATTGTTATTTTAAATTACCGACTATCCTGCAATTTACCAATTGGGCGTCAAAAAATTATCATTTATTCATGTAATCGCCCAATGATGCAAGGTAATTGTCATCAATATCACCATCGTTGGTTTTGAAATAGCCATCGGCTTTGGTTCCGTCGGCGGCAAAGGCCTGCTTCAGCACTTTCTTTTTAAGGCCGATCTTCTGCAGTTGATTGGTTTTAACATTTAAAATATAATAATCGAATTCGTCCTCGTACAGGTCAAAATTATTTCCGGTTGAGGCCAGTCCGTCACTTTCATAATTGGAGGCGATGAACCTGGTTTTTATCGTTTTATATATCTTGTAGTTATTGCCCGACGCGATAACCTGCACATAGTGGGTTTTATCTATTTCGGGCACCGGTGCAAAGGTGAGCGGCTGATTAAGCGCGTCGAACAAGGTAAACGATTTTACATTTTCCCTGAATACCTCTATCGCCGCATGCTTGTCTTTTGTAAGCAGCAGGCCGCCGCCCATTTTATCATAATTAAAAAATAACGCGGGATTTTGAATGACCGAATCGCGGGAATTTACCACATAGCCATGCACCCAGGTGCTAAATAAATACCGGTTTCCCTGGGTCGCTTCCTTATGCGTAAATACCGGGAAAATAGCGCCTTGCGCCATGTCATAACTGCCCGAAGTAAGGGTTACGGGGCCACCCGGGCCCGTATATATTTCTTTGTGATTGGGCACTGACGGCTCGTCACGCACCATTCCGCCGCTAAAAGTGGCGAAGTTGACGTCATTATGATCATCGGCCTGCGGTGTAATATTTGAGCGGGCGCCTACTATAGTAACGGCAGGTTTCAAAACCACCGCAAATGTAGTTTGGTTATTAATGCTGATCAGCGTGTCCTTAAACCCCTTGCAGCTAACCTTTAATTTTGAATTTGGATTTACCGCAAGCGAAAAGCCCCCCACCGAATCGGTATAAGCACCGTTCTTATATTGTTTATCCTGCACAAAGGCTAAATGCAGCGCATCACCATCAGCGGTTTTAACCGTGCCGCTTATGCTTATCGTTTGTGCCGATACAAACCCTATTATGCCCGCAACTAAAAAAATTACTATACCGATCCTTTTCATTACTTGATATTTTAAGTATTGCTAATTATTAATTGAAGTTACGGACTATCCGGCAATTTATCTTTTAATCGTAAAGAAAATTTTTATTTATTCATGTAATCGCCCAACGCGCCCAGGTAATTATCGTCAATATCGCCGTCATTGGTTTTAAAATAACTGTCAGCTTTGGTCTCATCGGCGGCAAAGACCTGTTTCAGCGCCTTCTTTTTAAGGGTAACCTTTTGAAGCTGGTTGGTTTTAACATTCAAAATGTAATAAGTGAATTCGTCCTCGTACAGGTCAAAATTATTTCCGGTTGAGGCCAGGCCGTCATTAGAATAATTTGAAGGAATAAACTTTGTTTTTATGGCCTTATATATCCTGTAATTATTTCCCGGGGCGATAACTTGCACATAATGGGTTTTATCTATTTCGGGCACCAAAGCAAAGGTATATGGCTGATTAAGCGCATCAAACAACGTAAACGATTTCACTTTATCCTGGTATATCGCTATCACCGAAGCCCGGTCCTTGGTAAGCATAAGTACCCCTCTAATCTTGTCATAATTCAATAAAAAGCCCGGGTTTTGTATTAAGGTATCCTGTGCGTTTATAACGTATCCATGCACCCAGGTTTTAAAAAAATAGGGGCTCCCCTGTGTCTCGTCTTTCGTATGAATTATGGCGACGGCCGAGCCTTGTTGAAAATCAGATGCTACGGTACTCTTATTTGTAAGTTCCATTTGCTTAACTAACGCATCCTGCAATGCGGTATTCGTTGGCTGGCTGTCTGTATTATTAGCGGCAGCATCAGGTTGCAATGTCACAACAAGGTCGTTTTGGCCGTTATAACTTACAACCGCGTCCTTATACCCGGCGCAGTTAATGTGAAGCTGCGCGTTTGCCTGCGCCTGAAGGGAAAAATGGCCCAGCGAATCGGTATACACACCATTTTTAGCCTGCACGTCCTGTACAAATGCATAACGCAAATAATTTCCGCTTTTGTCCTGCACACTTCCCGAAACCGTAACCACCTGTGCGTTTACTATGCTAATAACCGTAAAAACCAGGTAAAATAAAATCAAATATTTTTTCATTCTTTTTTTAATTGAAGGGCAAAATACCCCATATGCTTTATATCTGCAACCCGTTTTTGTAACGAATTAGCAACAAAAAAGGTATTTTGTTATCACATTTACGCTTTATGACATAATTTCAGCCGACTGTGCTATAAAAACCTAATTGAAGGGCCAAAAAAAACCCCGGAACTTTATAGTCCGGGGTTAAAATATCAGTTAATAAATATCGCTGGCTACAATGGCCCCTTATAGGTTAAGGTGTCTGTCGTACCCCGGGTACCCGGCGTACTCCAGGTCATCGAGACATAGAACGTCTTGGTAGCAGGGTCATACCGGCTATCATATCCGGCTGAGTTAGTCAAACTAGCATTGGTTGAGCAACCGATGGTAACTTTATTTGTAGCAGGGTCGACAGTAAAGAAAGTTCCGGCAACGCCTCCCGCAGGCACATCGGTGGCCCAAAGGATGGTATAACCAACTGTGAATTGACTAATAGTGTTCAATTGCTCGTCATATCCCTTAAAGTAGCCGCCGAGTACATTGTCACCGGCACGCAAGGTAAAACCGTTGTCGTTATAGTCACCCTCGTACAAACTCTGCAGTGTAAGTGCGAGTATGGCAACGTTCAGGTTTGAAGCTACCGTAGCTCCGCTTGCCGACACTATTTTTACGCCTAAAACCCAATTTTTAGTAAAGTCTATCTGATTACCTTTAAAGTTTATTTTAAAAGTAGCGTACTGCTGCCCCGCCGGGATGGTTACCTGCGAAGCGGCAATAGTGTATTCCGACGTGGGCAATACATATGTAGTATCACCCGCAGCGGTTTGTGCATTGGCATAGGCGTTCGCGTCAGCCGGATCGTCGGCTATATTAACCGTAACCGCCGAGCCTAATGTGATGGATGCCACCGACAAAGTAAGCTTCACGTCTGTATTATCGGTTGCTTCCGCGTGTAATTTTGTAGTAATGGGCGTCTCGTTGAAGCCGTAATATTGAAAGCCGACCAAAGCAGGACTTTTGGATAGGTCAAGAGAGCCGGGGCTGGTGTCCTTCAAACACGAGCTCAGCAAGGTCGTAACCAGCAAGCCTACCACCAGCGCTATGCGACCTTTGTTTTTTAAAATATAATTTCTTTTCATTTTCTTGTTCATTTATTTGTTCAAACAATACTTTTAATGTTAGTGCAATTTATCCCAAAAAATAGGCGTGTATGCGCCGTTTGCAAGCGATGGTATATTTTTACCGTTTGTATCATATTCGCTTTGCGGATAAAGGTAGCGGTAAGGTATCGCATTTTTAACATGTGAATTAGCATGCGAGATTCCCAAAACATCAGATAACGGGAAGCCTGTTCTGCGATAATTTGACCACTCCTGGAACCAATCTATACCATTAAGTGCAATCCATTCCTGTGTCAAAACTGCCTGTAGGCCAGGGGTCGCATCAACACCAGAGGAAGGAAGTTTGCCAACCTGCGCCACTGCTGCCGCGTAGTCAACATCCGGATTACCGGCGTTGGAAGAATAGTAAGTGTCAGCATCGCCGGCGTTGTCGCCAACATAAACAAAGTTTTGTTCAATTGCCGCTTTCAACAGGGCTTCAGGGGTCGCTCCTACTCCTACATTGAATCCGCGTGCGGCGGCTTCCGCTTGTAAAAACAAACTCTCAAAGTCACCAAGGATTATCTGATCGGAATTGGGGCCTTTTGTTAAGCCTGTACCAATGCCCGAAGTAAACGAATTGGTTAGGGCTTGCAGGTCGCCGTCGTAGTTGCTGCCTATCGAGCCATTGCTCAGGGGAGTATACACCAATGGCGGCCTGTAGCTGTCGCTGGTGGCATTATAGAAATTTACAGCGTAAGTATCTGCCCTGTTAAATGCACTGGTAACAGCCGTCGGGTTGCCTGCAGTGGTATAGAATTGTCCATAAAAAGGCATCAGCTGCGCACTGTTGGAATTGCCGTAACCCGGGTTTACTGTTGCAGATAAACCGGCGGGTAAAAAACCGCCGCTGCTTACCGCTTTGGTTATCTCGCCGGCAATGTCTATGCCTGATGGTGCAGCTTTTGCCACATTCATCAGCAGGCGCAGTTTCACGGTATTAGCAAACTGTATCCATTTTTGCATACGAACCCCAGGGTCTGTTCCCTGCCCACGGCCGAACATGATATCGTACTGATCATCGATATTTATCACCGCGGACGATGCATGAGCATAATAGACCGTTGCAACGCCGAAATAATATACAGCACTGTCCAACTGGGTGATCAATTTTGCATAAACTCCGGAGGCGTCGTCAAAAGCCGGGGTAGTGTACTTATTGATCTGAAAAGCCTGCGAGTAAGGCACATTGCCAAACATATCAACAAGTTGGCCGAAGTGCAGGGCTTTCATAGTTTTAGCCACACCCGCATAAAATGCCTCGGAAGTTGCATTTGCCAGTGCGGTTTTTTCAATGTAATCATATTTACTGAGCGTGCCATACAAATCCCGCCAGGTACCGTCCGCGTAACCTGTATTCAGCTGGTATTGCTCTGTTGACTGAACGGCAATATAGTTACCGCTTCGTGCCCAATAACCCATCCACTCATTCAACGTAAACTGATCGGTGCCGACGCTGTTTCCCGAAGCGGCCAAAGCAGCAGACAGTACTACGTTAGGCGTTACCGAAGTCGGGTCGTTGGGGTTTTGGTTGATATCCGTAAATCTTTTACACCCGGAAGCAATCGCCACCGCTGATAAAAGTAATATCGTTATTTTTTTCATGATCTTTCTTTTTTGAAATTATACTTACTGTTAGAAAGTTAGGGTGATGTTACCGCCAAAAAACCTTGTTGGAGGCGTTTCGTTTACTGATGTTTGGCCAATGGCATTACCTGATCCGGCATCGCTAAACTCAGGGTCGGTATACGAATTTGATTTCGGCCTGAACATAAACAGGTTACGGCCAAGAACGCTAAGAGACGCTCTTTTTATGAAAGAGGCGTTTCGTGCAAGGAAGGCTGCCGGAATATTGTAGGTAAGATTGGCTTCTCTCACTTTGATGAAAGATGCATCATCCACAAAAATACTGTTTATATTATTTGAGAATATAGTTGGCCAAAAACCGCTGCCCTCGGTGTCGCCGCCATTATCAACAGCAACCGATGTGTTTGGCGTGTAGCCGCCGCTTCCGTTAGGAATAACAGAGTTGGGGAAAATAAACCTTTGACGACCATTTTGGGTGGTTTGTGCCGAAACGCCTGTGAAGGCTTCGGTTGCAGCTTGCTGGTTGAAAACCTCGTTGCCGCCGCGATAGTCAATTACAAAGGCGAAAGTCCATGATTTATAGGTCAATGAACTGGTTAAGCCAAAAATACGGGTGGGGTTAGAAGTGCCGTAAGTAGTAAGATTTGGATTTTGGCTGGGTTCGCCGGTTACCGGATCAACAATTACCCGGCCTTGCGGATCCCTGTTAAAGTCATTTACTTGTATAACAGGGTATGGCTTGCCAACAATTGCGTAGATATTTGTACCGCCGCCGTCGGGATTCAATATTTGTATGGAGGTCTGTCCCTGCGCCAGTGCCTTTACTTCGTTGCCGTAATGTGAGAAATTCATACCCAGGTTCCAGGTCCAGTCACGGCTTTTTACAGGGATAACGTTCAGGTCAATTTCCTGGCCGTCGTTAGTAACCAAACCTGCGTTGGTTAGCTGGCTGCTAAACCCTGTCGCTGTAGATACTGCCTGTGTCAAGCTCAGGTTCCGGGTATCGCTATGATATGCCGTTACCTTTAAGTTGATACGGTTCTTCAAGAATCCAAGTTCCGCGCCGACTTCGTACTCAGTAGTCTCTTCCGGTGTCAGGTTAGGATTGTTGTTGTTCGCGCCGAGTGAGTACCCGCCTAAGCTGCCGAAAGGAAAGCCGCCGGCAATACTAAATATATTTTGCAGGGAGTAGGCGCCAAAAGTGTTACCGCCAAGGTTAATGTTTGCCACTTTAGTTATACCGCCATGTATCTTTCCGTACGATAAGATGTCATTATCCTTTAGTTTATTAATGGCATCGGTAAACACGAATGAAAGGTCAGCACCGGGGTACTGGTAGTGATTTTTATCAGGATTCAGCACCGAGTTCCATTCGTCGCGATTGGTAACGTGCAGGAACAAATAGTCATGATATCCAAAGGTGGCTTCTTCGTAAACAGCAATTTCACGCTGGGCGAAATTAGCTTCACCATAACTTGGAATACCCAGGCCGCTTCCCACGTTAAAATCTCCGGGGAATTGCAGCTGACTGCTGCTAAGATTCATATACCGCTCGTAGTTTTGCTCAAGGTTGTTACCAACTACGCCGCTTATTGAAAACTGACCGAATTTTTTGTTAAATGCAAGTATCAGGTCATTATTCAAACGCTGCTCGTCATACATTTCGTCGGCCTCGCCGGCATAAACGTATGTTAAGCTGGAAGGTACGTTACCGGCCTTCCATGGGTCGGCGATGGCCCAGGGAGCAAATTGAAGCTGAGGACGTGTTTGTTTATAAGTAAAATCCCGTGAGGTAAGACCTACCCGGTCTGACAGGGTTAACCACGAGGTGATCTTAAGGGAAAGGTTAATGTTGGCTAACCAGTCATAATTGACAGTGTTTTCCCTTGAATTGTCCACGGTCCAGTAAGGGTTGGTTGCGTAAGCATTATAGTAGGAGTTTATATTGCCCCAACGGCCGTTTGGATCGCTGAAACTGGTTAGCGGAATATTAGCGCCAACGTTCAAAACTTCAAAGTACAAAGGGTCGCCGTTATTTACGCTGCCATTGGTTTGGTTGTAGCTGGGGCCATATGTACTGGTAGTACTCTGATCATAAGAAGCATTGTATTCAATACTGAATTTACTGCCAAAATTACGCGTTCCGCCGATACGGATATTGTCTCGTTTGTATAAATCGTTCGGAACAACGCCAGGCTGGTACAGGTCCTGGAAACCTACGTGTATTGTGCTGTTGTCATCACCGGCATCAATTCCAAGGTTAATCTGGTTAGACCATGTGTTTTGAAAGAAATCCCTCCTGTTATTCGGAACGTTTGAATACTTATTGTAAAGCGTATCATAACCGGTAAGGGTAACACCGTCCGCAGCAAAAATCGGACTAAGGGCCAGTGGCTGCATGCTGCCGTTGAAAGGAGGGCCGTAATTCTGGTTTTCATAAGGTACAGGTTCCGGAATACCATCAGCTGTAGTATAATTTGCTTCGCCGCCGTATGGCCCGAACTCAGTTTGCAGGTTTGGCATGTATGAAACCGCCTGCTCTTCTGTGGTGTTACTTACGGTAATGGTGGTTTTACCTTTTGTTCCTTTTTTAGTAGTAATGATCATTACACCATTTGACGCTTTTGAACCGTAAATGGCTGCCGCAACCGCACCCTTCAGAATGTTGACATCCTGGATGTCTTCCGGGTTGATGGTATTGATGTAATTGTCATCTTCGATTGGTACGCCGTCAACTACCAGTAACGCCTCGTTGTTACCGGTGATAGACCTGTTGCCGCGCAACACGATGCGGGTAACGGGATTAACGCCGTTGTCTGCGGTATTTACCTGCAAGCCGGATACCTTTCCTTCAAGGCCTGTGGCTGCATTGGTAACTTTAGCCTCGGTCAGCAATTTGTTGTCAACCGTTGCTGTCGAGTAGCCCAATTGCCTTGCCTGGGTTTTTATACCCAGCGCGCCGGTAACTACTACTTCGCCCAACTGCTTGCTCTCGGGCTCGAGTACAATGTTAAGGTTTGAGCTTGTGCCCACAGGACGCTCCTGCGCGGTGTAGCCCACAAAAGAAAAAACAAGCACACCGCCGGAAGGCACACTGATGGTGAACTTACCATTGGTGCCGGTTTGAACGCCGGTAGTTGTTCCTTTAATTTTTACTGTTACTCCCGGAATGGGTAGGCCATCGTCTTTGGCCGTAACCGTACCAGTAACTGTACGGTTTTGTGCAAATACCTGTGTAATGCATAACATCAGAAAGCACAAACTTACTAGTAGAAGTTTTTTCATGTGTGTTAATAATAAGATCAGTTAATAGTTAATTAATGATAAAAGTAGTGTTCGCTTACCAAAAACACAAATAAAATGTTAAAAAAGTTAAAAAAAGTTAAATTTTTAACAATTGAAAGCACAAAGTACAAAAAATATAGTACTATGTATTGCATAATACAATTTAAAACATATATCTTTGCAGTATGATTGTTGAAAACACACAAACCCAAATGCGGAAAGGAATACTGGAGTATTGCATACTTTCCATCATAGCAAAGGGCGAGACCTACGCTTCGGATATCATAGCCGAGCTGAAAAAGGCCCAACTGCTTGTCGTTGAGGGTACTTTATACCCTTTACTAACCCGTTTAAAAAACAACGGATTGCTTACTTATAACTGGGTTGAATCGACCTCCGGGCCCCCAAGAAAGTACTATGTACTCTCCGACGAAGGCCGGAATGTACTCGACCAACTGGATAAAACCTGGGAAGAGCTGGCATTTGCAGTGCAAACGGCGATTGGAGAGCGAAAACAGTAGCAGTTGGCAGTGGCAGTATTGACGCCTGAAACCACATACTACTAATGAACTAATGAACTAATGAACCAATGAACCAATAAACGAAGATCATGAACAAAACAATAATAATCAACATAAACGGCATCGTGTTCCACATAGAGGAGGATGCCTACGAAATCCTGAAAAATTATATGACGGATGTAAAACGTCATTTTTCAACCTCCGCCGACAGCCTGGAGATCACTACCGATATCGAAAACCGCATTGCCGAAATGTTTGCGGAAATTTTGGCCAGGGACAACAAACAGGTTATCATCGAGCAGGACGTTAACACCGTTATCGGGCAAATGGGTACCGTTGCCGATTTTGAAAATGCGGATGCAGAGGAAAAACCGGAAGAAAATCCATTTGGCCCCCGGGGCGGCGAAACCCGCAGGCTCTTCCGCGACCCCGACGACCGGCTGGTTGCCGGTGTTTGCGCCGGCATTGCCAATTATTTTGACTTTAACCCGGCATGGGTAAGGCTGGCCTTCGTAATATTTACCGCTTTTGCCGGAATCGGGCTGCTTATATACATTATATTATGGATAGTTATCCCAAAAGCGGTTACCCGCGCGGACAGGATGGCTATGCGGGGCGAAAAACAAAACCTGCAAGGTTTTAAAAAGAACTTTGAAGAAGAAATGAACGCCATGCGCCAAAACCTGAACAACTTTGGGCACGAGGCCAGGCCATTTGTGTACAAGGCCCGCGATTTTACCGGCGACTTCTTCCATCACTTCGGGACATTCCTGGTAGGATTCGGCAGGGTACTCGTTAAAATAACCGGCGTACTTATCCTGTTAACCTGCCTTGGTTTTGCAATCACCGCACTGGTTTTCCTGATCATGTTTGTTGGTTTTGGAGAACATTCTGCTAATTTCTTCCCGAACAGCGTCATATCGGACCACTATGCCGACAATGTATATGTCTGCGCATTTCTCGCAGTGCTAATCCCGCTTGTCAGTATTATTATGGTGACGCTTAAGGGGATCTTTAATGTTGGCAGCATAGGCAAGTCAACCGGCACCGTTTTCCTGGTGATCTGGATATGCTCGATCGGCATGCTTGTTTATTATGCCGTGAAGATCACAGAAAACTTCAGGGAATCAGAAACTTTTACGGAGACCATCGCTTTAAAACCCACTAAAGACAATACGTACTACCTGCAGCTAAACAACATCAAATACTTTACGCATGACGACAGCGTACGGCTGGACATAAAGGACCACTTTAAAAACATGACGGTAATTGACGATGACTATAACGGTTTTCATAACGAACCGCGCAGTGTTAGCATCGATATTGAAAAGAGCGATGTTAAAACACCCGTGCTCGTGGAGGAGTTTACCGCAAGAGGCCGGGACGATTATGATGCGTTGTTAAATGCCCGCAATACCAGTTACGTTTTTGCACAACAAGATACCGTGCTAAAATTTGACTATGCGCTGCGCAAAGCGCCGAATGCGCCATGGCGCGAACAGGAAATCAGGCTTACCCTGAAAGTTCCGTTAAATGCCAAAGTAATCATAGACCAGAAACTGGACAACTATGTGAACAACATCAACCTGTACGATTGCAACCAGCTTGACAAAAGACAAGGCTACGAGCCGGCAGTTTTTATGATGACCGACAATGGCCTGCAATGCAAAATAGATACAGTGGTAACGGCCAAAAAAGACTCGGCAAAAGTTAAGGCCGACAGCGCCCAAACAGCACACTAATGAAAACACTAACGGGACACAAAAGCCTGCTGCTTGGCAGCGGGCTTTTGTTAATCAGCTTAATTGGTTTGTGCCTTGGCCAGCCAAACCGTATTGATAACCCGCGTGCCCAAAAAACGCACAAAAAAGTGATGGCAACGAAATGTCGTTCCGGCTTAAACGGCGCCTCATGTATTAAGAACATCGCCGAAAAACTGTTCCCGGCGCTAAAAATTTTAAATGTAATGTAACCTTGGACCCTCTTTTTACATCTTATATACAGTAATACAAATTAACAAACAGGCTTAGCAAAGGCAATTAATTGTTTGCCGAATTTAAAAAATGGGGTGATGCCCTGCAGGGATTGTTATGGCCAAAAATTAACCATTAAAATTAAACGGAGGGCGCGAAAATACACCTATATAATATACACTAACTCAACAGCTATAAAACACTAAGCCGGTTATCGGCCGGAAATCAACACAATAAGTCGATCATTTAAAAAGAACTGAAAATTCTTTAAAGGGATTGCTATTGCCAAAATTTTAAAAGAAAACACGCAGCAAATGTTCAGTGGTCAGCCAAAAGCGCCCGGTGGTCAAAAATAATTTACCAGGAAAACAGGGCGCCGTTCATTTGCATCAAAACGATATAACCATGAAAACGATCACCATAAAAATATTACTATTACTCCTTATTATTTTGCCGGCAGGCGCATTGTTCGCGCAAAGCAACAACGCGGGAACCGTTTCAGGCATCCTGAAAGACGAAACCGGCAAGCCCATGGACTACGCCACCGTGAGCCTGCTGAAGGCGCAGGACTCAACCGTTGTAAAAGGCACGCTAAGCAACGAAACCGGCGCATACAATTTCGATCACATCAACCCCGGCACCTATATTATTAAAGCAACCGAAGTTGGCTATGGAAAAGCCGTCAGCAATGCCTTTACGCTGGTAGCAGGGTCGCTCAACTTTAACGTGCCGGTTTTAAAAATGCAGCAGGCCAGTCACACCTTAAGCACAGTAAGCATAACCGCCTCAAAGCCGCTGATCGAACATAAGGTAGACCGCACTGTAATGAACGTAGAAAACAGCGTACTGGCAGCGGGCAACTCGGCGATGGACATCCTCGAGCGCGCGCCCGGCGTTTCCGTGGATAAGGATGATAACATCAGCCTGAAAGGCAAACAGGGCGTAACCGTGATGATCAATGATAAGCTCACTTACCTTACGGCTGCTCAGTTGGCAACCTTGCTGCGCTCAACCGATGGCAATACCATCGCGACCATTGAGATAATTTCCAACCCATCGGCCAAATATGACGCCGGGGGCAACTCGGGCATTATCAATATCAAGCTAAAAAAGAACAAACAAACCGGCACCAACGGCAGCGTGACCCTGGGTGCAGGCTATGGCAAATATGGCAAGGATAACGAAACGCTTACCTTAAACCACAAGGAAGGCAACTTCAATATTTTTGGCACGTTTAGCCATAACGATACCAAACGCTTCCAGGATATCGGCCTGATGCGTATCATTACCGACACAACTGGCCACAAGACGTACTTTAACCAGCTCACTAACCTGCCCGAGACCGACCATAACAACAGCTACCGCCTCGGCGCGGATTATGACCTGTCGTCCAACAACACCATCGGCTTTATTGTGAGCGGTTATTTTAATGGCGAAGAAGATGATAATGACACCCGCACATATATCGGCCAAAGCTTTACCGAGGTCGACTCCTCGCTGCATACCGTGGCGCCTATCCGTCAAACTTATCATAACATTGCCTTTAATTTGAACGACAGCTGGAAACTCGATACCCTGGGCCAGGAATTGAGCGCCGACTTCGATTATTCCAAATTCGCCAATGGCTCCGTTGCGGGCTATACCACCGATTTCTTCCTGCCCGATGGCGGCCTACAGCACCCGGAAAGCTTTTTGGGCAACATCACGCCTTCCAATATCGACATCCGCACCGGAAAGATTGATTACAGCAAACCGCTGGGCAAATCCCTGAAGTTCGAGTCGGGCCTGAAGTTTAGCGACGTTAAAACGGATAACGACCTGCTGCAAACCGAATCGCTTAACTCGCCTTACGTGGATAACAACCGGTTTGTGTATGACGAGAAGATCGATGCCGGCTATGTAAACTTTAACAAGGATTTTAAAGGCTATTCCGTACAGGCCGGTTTGCGGGCCGAGTATACCAGCTCATCAGCCGTGGGCGATTCGGCTAACGTGGTGCAAAATATCCCGAGGCATTACCTCAACCTCTTCCCAAGCCTGTTCATCGATCATACCATTAATGATAAGAACGAGGTCAACTTCTCATACAGCCGCCGCATCGATCGCCCGCAGTACGACAATTTGAATCCCTTTGTGTACCACCTCGACCCGTATACTTACCAAAAAGGCAACCCTTACCTAAGGCCACAGTATACCAATAACTTCGAGTTTAACTATACCTATAATAAGAACATCACTTTAACGCTGGGCTACAGCCGTACCACCGACGTGATCACCGAGATCCCCGGCACCGACCCCGCAACTAAAGTATCTTTTGTAACCAACGAAAACCTGCAGACCCAAAATGCCTATAATATTAACCTGTACCTGCCCTATACCTTTACAAAATGGTGGGAAGGCAATGTTAACCTCACCGGCTTTTACCTGGGCTTTGTATCAAACGGGCTGGAAGGCGCCAACCTGGACAACGGCCAGGCCGCCTGGCAGGTGCGCGCTACCGAAACCTTTACGCCCATAAAAGGCATTAAGTTTGAGGTGACCAGCAACTACCAGTCGGCACTGGTGTATGGCCTGTTTAATGTGAAGCCGCAATACCGTACCGATGCCGGCGTAAGCCACTCCTTTGCCGACAAAAAGGCCAACATCAAGTTTTCGGTTAGCGATATATTTAACCAGCGCACCAATAACGTAACCAGCTTTTACGCCAACAATTACCTCATCATTAACCAAAAGCGCGAAAGCCAGGTGGCCCGCCGTACTTTCACCTACAACTTTGGCAACAACAAGATAAAAGCCCGTGAGCACCAAAGCGGCGCGGATGATGAGAAGAACCGGGTGAAAGGGAATAATTGATAATTAAGTAGCAGTGGTGAGTGGCAGTGGCAGTTCGATTTGCCAACTGCTACTGCTCACTGCTACTGCTACTGCTCACTGCTCACTGCTACTGCTACTGCTACTGCTACTGCCACTGCCACTGCTACTCCTCCGCCCACCCCTCTTGCAATTTCAATACCTCTTTCCTACCTTTAATCCAACTTAAATTTAATTGGCGAAATGCATTCACCGCAAAGCCGCGCAATGCCCTTTGCCCGTTAACCAAACCCAAACATCAAAAAATATGAAAAATAAACAATCAACTCCGGCAACAACCGACGACAAGGTACACACCCTCCCCGGTTTAAATACTCCCGGCCATAAGGTACAAGGGGTAGAATTTGCAGGTTATATGCCCGTTACCGGCAGCGCAAACCCAAATGGCCCGGGCGATGGCCTTTTCTATTGGTTCGCCGGGACGGAGGATTATGCCAAACGCCCCACCATCATCTGGACCAACGGCGGGCCGGGCTCCAGCAGTTTCTGGGGTTTCTTCCTGGAGAATGGCCCCTACGAGATCAGCCAGGATACCGATGGCGCTTTCACCCTGAATCCGCGCTCCTTCGCATGGAACCAGTATGCCAATTACATGATATTTGAACACCCGCTCAGCGTCACCTTATCATTTGCAAAGGACGAGGATGTGCCCAAAACCGTTCAACAGGGCATGGAACAATATTACCAGGCGCTGCTGAATTTCCTGGTCAAACACCCCGAGCTTGCTAAGAACCCGATAATCCTGGTGGGCGAATCGTACGCCGGCACCTATCTGCCGTTGCTGGCCAAACAAATTGTGGATGGCAACGCCAAAGTCCGGGAAGACCAGCAACTTAAACTGGCAGGCACCGTATTGCTCGATGCCTGGGTTGACCCATGGGTACAAATGGCAACCGATACCACCTATGCCTATTACCACGGCCTCATCTCGGCCGCGCAAAAGGAAGCCCTGGATAAAAATGTAGCCCTGCCCATCATCAATGCCGAAATTGAGGCCATCAGCGGCGCGTACATGGCCAATATTGCCGGTACCGGCGATCCCGCATTCGGCCCGGTGATGAAATACCTCAACAATAACGATTTCCGCAAGGCCGTACACGCCCCACCGGTGGGCAAGGATACTACGGTAACCCAAAACTGGTCGGCGGTGGTATCCAAAAACTATACCCCGCAGGTTAACGACAGCTTTGCCCCGCTGGTGCAGGAACTGCTGGACGACAAGGACCACGACGGCAATTTTAAACAGCGCATCGTCGTCATCTCCGGCCTCAACGATGCCAAGGACTGCAACTTCCTGGGCACCGGCGCATGGCTAAACAAACTGGGTGGCATTTCCGCAGCCGAGTTCCGCATAGCAGGCACCACCAAATGGACAGACCCCAAAGACCCCAAAAAAGTGCTCGGCTACGAACAAAACGGCGGCAGGCTAAGCTGGTTAAAAGTCCTCAACGCCGGGCACCTTGCGGTGCTTGATCAGCCCTTGCTTATACAGTATATTTTGGGTGCGGTGGGGTTGTAGGGGGGGATTGTAATGTTGTAATGTTGTAATGTTATGTATTACCTGTTCCTCAACTCCTCCCATGAACTATGAACTATGAACCATTAACAATGAACCATTTTCAATTTGCTGAATGTTTGGTATATTTGAATAAAGCTTAAAATTGGGATCATGGGAAGAATTGTATTGGAAGTTGATGACAAGGTGGCGAAGGCCTGGCGCGCTGCTTCTGTTAAATTGAAACAGGAAATAGGAGGCGTCATGAACCAACAAATTGCTGCCATCATCGACAAAAAAGAGGAAACAGACATTATCCAGTTCCTGAATGAAATTCGGCAGGAAATGGCTGAAAAAGGGCTTACACAGGAAATACTGGATGATATCCTAAAGGATGAACAGTAAATTATTTGTTTTTGATACGTGAGCGCAGCGCTTCAACGGGAAGGTTAATCCTGATTTCGGCTAATTTTCTTTTCCAAATAGTAGACCGCGACCATGTTATATTGTCTAAATTTATTGTCTGTCCTATTAAGCCAATAATTTCTTTCTTTCACTAAAAATCTATTAAACCCAGCTTTGTCATTTTTTAACCTTGTCCCCTCAATTTTTACTTTTCTCTGTACTTCCAAATATATTTCACTTCGGGCGTCCTTAAGTGTTTGCATATTCAAATTCAAAATAGAATTTAATTGCCTGTTTATGTTTTCATCATTGTCTACAGAACTAATCTCACCCTCTGAATTATATTTGAAAAGAAACTCGCAATTAGGCGCAGTCGAAGTTGGACTAATTGTCAAATCCTCGTTTCCCTTACGTGTATCGCAAGTTTGCAATTTCTTTGGTTTTCCTTCATTACCTGTACAGGCACCCAGTAGATTTGAATATACTAATTGCAGGAGAGGATGCTTATCCTGACATTGAAAGTGTTCTACTTTCATGTCATAGCTAACATTGCCATTTGCATCTATTTTCTCAGGAATCCGTTTCATACAGTAACAACAAATATGTCCCTGTTCAGACAACAAATTGCTTCTTAATTCCTCTTTCGCAATTATAGATAGTCCTTCATAATAAGCAGGTTGGTTAGCGCGATGTCGAATTAATGATTGTGGTTCGGCTATTTTAATTATTCGCTTCATTGTCCGACTCTTTTAGATAATCTAATTGGATTTTTGCCCGTACAATTATCGGGTCATCCTCACCCAGAAGATCGGAGAGTATTTTGAATTGTGCCTCTGCTTCATCCAATTCTTCATTCTCAATATAATTGAATAAACCACTTAAGGACTTGGCCACTTTCTTGTTCCTTCGTTCCACACCCATCATTTCATAAAGAATAGTGCTTATATCCCTGCCATAATATTTCGGGGTTATCTTTATAATCTCGCCATCCTCCATAATTTGAACGTCGCTATTTGCAGGATCTGCATTGCTCAATAATTGTGGCGAATGTGTTGTTATCAAGAATTGACTCGTGTTAAATTCTGACCTGTTTGCCAATTGATTAATGTCTTCAATAAAATTTCTTTGCCAGGAGGGATGGAGGTAGGTGTCCGGTTCGTCAAATAAAAATAAAGTGTTTTCATTGTTGACTAATTCAATAAGCCCCCTGATAATAATAGCTTGTTGCTCTCCTTCACTTAAAACATTAAATGACCTATTACCTTTTTCATCTTCCTGAATGAGTGAAAACCTGACCTGGGGCGAAAATCCATCAATTACTAATGTGTTTAGGACGTTGAACAATGTTTGTTCTTCAACAAAATACTCACGTATTTCAAAAAGTTTTTTTTGTTGTAGAATGTGTATGTTAATGAATTCATTTTGTATACACTCAATTATCACGTTTCCATTTGAGTTATTGCTATCAAAGCTTTCATCAATAATTAAAGGCGACCCTATGCTATCTAAATAATCTAAAAGGGCTTTCACTTCCCCTTTTGCACCCCACCAATCTCTTATTTTTCCTTTTGCCCAGCGAGGTTTTTTTAGAGAAATTTGAATGCTATGAAATGATCTGATCTTCGCTATTTCACGAAGAAATTTTGGGATATCACCAAACTCGAAAGACAAGAGCGCAATTAAAATAAGGTTGAATAACGGAGGTTCAAAATAGAAAAAGGGACGATGAGTACCCATCTTTCCACTTCTAAAATCAAACGATAGCTTTTCATCATGAGGTAAACATATTTGTTTCATTATCTCGGCAAGACCCGAGTAATAAATTACAATATTGCTCGGCAATATTTTTTCAAAAAAACCAAAGTGCTTTTCAATCTCGCTTTCTTTCTCTATTATATTATTGCCGGAATAAACCTTAAAGGATAGGTTGTCATTTTCTTGATTAGCTGATATTTCTACTTTTATATATTCCGTTTTAAATTCACCGGTAGTCGCTGATTGCTCTAAAATTTCTTCTAAGCGCAATTCATATTCTAATTTGAACCCGAACTTTGATTTTTCTTTCAAAAAGGAGTCACTAAAAATCTGAGCGATACATTCCAAAATAGTTGATTTGCCTGAACCATTGATACCAATCAAAATAGAAACATCTTTACGAAAGTTGATGCCAAACTTTTTTAGCAGTTTATAATCATCGATATACAAGGAGGTTATTTGCATTTATTGTACGCTAAATATAGCTTGATCAAACTCCATTTCTAATGCACCTCTATTGTTAGCCGCTAAGAGCAGTTTATTGTTTCGTAGATCAATAATTTTTTCAATCTCAATAACAAGTTCTTTTTGTATAGTCATTGGGGGAACAGGCAATAAAACGTCCATAAATTCTTCAGTATTGATACTTTCAACGGTTACGCTCTTTTTAGAAGCTTTATTTAACAGATAGTCTCGAAAAACATCCACAAAATAAAGATAGTAATGCTTATCAATTATAGCTTCATTAAGTGTATACGCTTTTACATCCTGGTTAATAGTAGTCTCAATTTCGGTAATGAGTGTAGGAAATGAGTGTCGTAGGATACCACTTCTAAAAACTGAAAGTAAAGTTCCTTTAGGGAAAATTCTAATGCCAGTTTCCGTTACCGCCGTTAATGTTATTTTATCTTCTGTACTAAAAAGGGACGGGCCCTTAAAATCTTTGGGGGATGCCCAAGGTATATCTCCATTCCAAAAATCTCGCCTGTTTTTTGATGGCGTTTTCCCACCCTCAAAAGATTTCAGGATAGATTTGACAGGGAGAAAACTAAATGGGCAATTCTCAAAATTTAGACTGCCCAACTTAATCGCATGGCTTAAAGCCCACCTGGTCAAACTAGAGAATTGTATGGTCTTTAAACCGCTATATTGCTTTTTTTCAATTTCCTTTCCGACATACAGCTTTTTAAGCATGTAATTTCTTTTTCTTTGCTCTAAATCATTTGCCTCTTGTTCTAATGCTTGAGCCTGATAAAGTTTGTCATAATATGTATTTACAATTATATTCTGATCGCTTATTGATGGCAGAGGGATTTTCTGATTTAAAAACATTTCAATATCCATTCGCTGCCTGTTGGTTGTTCCACTACTACAGCTTTGAGCAAACTTTATAAATTCCCTGGTTGTAGTAATAAGCAATAAAAACTGGGGATTGATTTTTCGTTGATCGACATCAAATAAAGGGAAATCATTTGTAACTATGGCATTGTCTAATTCTTCCGGAATAATACCCAAAGCGCCGTTTCTTGCATCTATTTTTGAAATAATGAACTGGCCCGCCTTTGCTCTATATTGTTTTTTTGTCCCTATGTTAATCCCTTTTTCGGTATCCCTAAGTTCCACGCCTTTGTTGTTGATTCTAATAGTAACCCTGTTGTAAAATTCATCATCTTCAACATCTACTATTTCCCTGCTTTTTAAAAGGAAATCGCCAATTCTTGCCAAATCAAATTTATTTGAATAATTAAAAGTAGAATCAAGCAGGGCTTGCACACTCCAATTATCAAGTTGCAATAGGTCTATTATATTTAAATATGTTTTGTATCCCTGCATTACGGTTTCGTTCAACTTAGTTGCCGTAAAACACTTCAGGTTCTGAAGCGACTAAAGGATCTTCTGTGATTGGCATTCTATAAATCTTTTTATCATCCAATATTTCATACTTGATGTTTTTAAATTTATTCGGCCAGAGTCTATTATCTTCCCGATATGTCTTAAATTCTTTAGCCAATGGTTCTAACTCGTTTTCAATCTTCGAGCCGGTACTGCTAATTCCGGCCTTTTCAACTTCGGCAACTGGTATTTGATAATTAAACTCTTTTTTTATTTGTGCTTTTACTTCTGCCGATATTATTTCTTCTATCTGCTTTAGTTCGGCTCTTAATTTTTTCTTTTCTTCAACGTCAGGGGCGTCCTTTCCCCTTAATTCCAGTTTTTCTGAAATAGGCTGGGTCTGATGCAGATATTTTTGAGTGATTTCATGAGTGGCTTCTTCGGCAATCATTTGCCATTCAATACCCTCATCCTCGGTAAATTTTTTAAAAAACAACAAACTTGGTTTAACGCTTGCGCCACTTGCGATAAATACATCTTGTGGTATAGACGTAATTAGTAAAATTTTTGCCTTACTTTCTACAAAATCCCTGATCTTTTGAAGATTGGTATTGTTTAAAACCCCCTCGGGCAATACAATGCCCATTCTGCCGCCCGGTTTTAATAGGTTCAAACATCTCTCCATAAATAGCACTTCGGTAAGCGAACTCATACCGCCCGTTTCGAATAAGTCCAGTAAAGATTTGCCGATATTGTCATTAACCTGTTTCAACGCATCATCATAGGCTATCCCATAGCGCTCCTGGTATTTTTTTATTCTGTCGGTATCAGTGTACTTATCCGCTTCTGTTATTTTCAACGATTTCTCTACCCGACTGCCAAAAGGAGGGTTGGTTAGGATAACGTCAAAACGATTCTCAAAAATCCCATTAACATTTAACAGGCCATCATTGTGATGTACCCCGCCATGCCCGTCGCCATGCATAATCATATTCATTTTGGCGGTACGGCTCATTCGGGGATTGGCATCAGTGCCAAAAATGCAATCATAGCTTAACTCCCTGATTCGACTTTTGGGGTTGGTAATATCCAACTCTGCATTGAGCTTCGAAAAAAGGTCATTTACTTTTTCATCAATTATTTCTTTTTCTTTTTCCGCGGCCTTTAAGTATTTATCATCGTAATATTGCAGCTTGATCTTTTCCTTCGCCACATGAATTTCATTCTCGATTTTTGCCCTGACATATTCAAAAGCTTTGATTAAAAAGCCTCCGGAACCGCAGCAAGGATCGCAAATCTTCTCGCTTTCCTGTGGGTCCAATATTTCCACCATAAAGTCAACAATAGTTCGGGGAGTAAAAAACTGACCTAATTCGCCCCTGAATGTTCGCCCTAAAAATTGTTCGAAAGCAATGCCTTTTACATCATCAGAGGTGGTAGATAGATTATAAATCTGTAGTTCTTCTACTATTGCTTCGAAGCTATTTTCCCGAATTCGGATAATCTCATTTGGTTCAAACAAATCATCATCCTTAAAATCTTCTTTTGTCTGCTCGAATAAAAATTGATAAAAGTCTTTGCCGTCTTTGGGCTTAAACTTCTCATAACTTTCCTTTGCCTTTTTAAATTCATCCTTTGAGAAAATTTGATTTTCTGAATTGCTTCTTTCATACCTGATTTTAATGAATAAGATTTTGCTTATTTCATCAAAAGCTGCTTCCGGCGATAACTTATCGTTGTTGCGAATAATATTGTGGCATTTAAACAGCAGCTTGGAGAATTCGTCTCTTGTAAATGCCTTTGTTTGTCTCAGTAATTCACTAACTTTCTTTTCATCATTTATTATTTTGGCATCAGGTATGTTTACAACTTCTTCCAATTGCTTTGGTATCTTTCCTTTAACAACCTTGAAAATTCTGGTCTCTTTTAAATTGGTTGTTACAAAAAAGTCAGCACCTGCCCATGAGGCATAATTATACCCTTGAAAATAATCTTCATCCCTTATCGTAATATGCTCTGCTTTACACTCAACAACGATTATGGGGCTATTATCATCTGTTTTGTCTTTGGCATTCCTCCAAACAACAATGTCAGCCATTGCGCGGCCCTGGCCCCTTTGTGAGTTGTTGACTTTAACTTCCTGGGCCATTTGATCTATGTCAAACCCGTAATTGTTTATTAAGCGGCAAATGTAATCCTGCCTTACTTGCTCTTCAGGTTTAAGCACAAGCCACACGTCCTTTCCCTTTAGTGGGGCCTTGATTCTATTGTTCTTTACCTCTATTGTTAGTGCCATATTAATTTATTGCCCTGCCTATTTTCCCTTTTCAAGTTATCAAAGGTACATTGTGATATGATAATTTTGGTCAAGATACTAAAAAGCATCCCTGATGGTCTCAAAATATAGTCAAAAAAATATACCACAATATCAAAGAACACCCGCTGTTGGAAGTATGCCACTTCGGACGACTGCGCCTGTAGTTTAACACTATAATTATGAAAAACCAGCAAATCCCATCGGCAACCCAATTGCCGGTATTTATCCAAAAACAAATCCGAGCACCCGCGCCCCACCCGCTTCTCCACCACCGACGAACGTACGTCTTTATATGCCAGATCGCCCCTCGTATCCCCTTGCAACGGCAGCCAAGCCATTTATTACACCTGCGCTCTCGCTTTACTGCACTGCCCCATATAATAAAGCGACGCGATAGCCAGCAAGCCAAACAATGCCACGCTTGACCAGCCCATGGAGTTCCCTTCCTTGTTTAACACCGAGGCCAGGGTTATGCCCAGCTGTAAAAGATCGTAAAAAAGGCTGTACAGCAGCAATTTCGGCCACGATTTTGCCGCCGGCGAAACACCGCTGTACGACCAGTAAATAAGGCCTATAAACACATTGGCTGATCCAAAATACCGTGCTGCGATGATGCCGCTGGCGTTAAGGCTGCCGCCATAAAATTCGGCTACTTTTTCGGGGACAAACAAAAATGCCAGGCCAAAGCCAATGGCCAAAATGGTGACAATAATTGCGTAGGTTGAAAGTTTCATAACGTTAGGTTTTTATTTAATATAAATTTACCTGTTCCCGCGAAAAAACCAAACCAAAAGCAATTAATTTTCAGCGCTTTAAATTGAAAACCAAAGTCAGGCCGAAAACCCCGGTTCGCCGGCGTTTGAGCCGGGCCGCAGGCTGTGATGCAGGCAGAAATCCCAGCAGCCAAGGTTGACCTAATCTAACAAAGCGCTCCGCTACCAATTATCCTCCGGCTCGCCCACATGAAACTTTTTAAATACTTTGTAAAAATTGATCAATACCAGGGGCACGATCAGGTACATCCAATAATCGTGGTTAAAAGTATCGAACCTGAGCCGAGGCTGGAAGTCGTACTTAAATTCGGCCCCTCCTTTTGCGGTATAAAGGTCGCGGTAAAAATCCGAGGTGTGATGGCTGCCCATGATGGTGCCGGCATGGGCCATTACACACAAAAACAACCCGAACCAAAACAAATTGAAGTTTCGCTTTGAAAAAAGGGTGTCATAATCTACTTCAAAAATATACCGGGCAAACACCAGGGCCGCCGCTATTTTAAACAGGTCGACCAAAACATTTTCATCATCCTGCGTAAGCAGCAGCCAATCCCAAACACTTGCGGGTTTTACCTTAACGTCAAAAACCTCCATTTTGGCGCCTTCAACGGTGTACCCTTTAATGTAGGCGCTGGAGTCGCTGTAATTTCTTTTATAGACGGTGATCGTCCTGGTTCCCGTCGACTGCACGGCAATGGAATACAGTTGGGCAATGATATAAGCCCCGACAACGATGAATGTAAAAAACTTAAAAGAGCCCATTAGGTTAACAGCCTGTGAAATATAAGGTGCGATAAATATAAAAAATATCAAAGCAAATGGTAATGGGGCAGGCTTTACATTTGTCTCAATTTCTTACAAAGACCCAGGTGTTCAAGTGTCCCTCTAACCTCCACCGTGCTCCCGGCAAAGTGTATGAATGGTTCGCTTTCGTACCCCCGCTGATCGGGTGAATTTTTCATGCGTAAAAATAACCATGATATATAAAAAAGGCCTTTTAACAAACTTTGTTTTAAAAACGTAAGTTTAACATTAAATTAGCCAATCACAATTCGGCGCTATGTCAAAAAAACTACTGCTTTTTGTTTGCTTTTTTGCGATAAACCTCGCAGCCTTCGCACAGGAAATCCGTTCGCCCGAGAAATTTTTAGGATATAAGCTCGGCGAGCAATTTACCCCGCATTCAAGGATAGTTGAATACTTTCGGTACATCGCGCAAGCATCAAAAAATGTGCAGCTGGTGCAATATGGTACTACAAATGAGGGGCGGCCGCTGATTGCTGTTTTTATCGCGTCGGACGAAAATATCGGCCGGCTTGAGGAAATCCGGGAAAATAACCTGAGACTGGCAGGATTGGGAGCAGTGGCAGGTTTAAGTAGCAGTAGCAGTGATAAACCGGGTGCTACTCTTACTGCTTCTGCCGCTGCTACTGCCACTCAGAGCAACCCGGTCATCTGCTGGCTGAGCTATAATGTGCATGGCAATGAACCGGCCTCCAGCGAAACCGCTATGCAGGTTTTGTACGACCTGGTCGACCCGTCCAATCAGCAAACCAAAGTGTGGCTGAAGAATACGGTAGTGGTGATCGACCCATGCCTTAACCCTGACGGCCGCGAACGGTATATCAATTTTTACAATTCGGTACGCGGGGCTTTGCCTGACGCTAATCCTGCAGCGCGTGAGCACTCCGAACCCTGGCCCGGCGGCAGGATAAACCATTATTATTTTGATTTGAACCGCGACTGGGCCTGGCAAACACAAAAGGAATCGCAGGCAAGGCTGGCGCTGTACAACAAATGGCTGCCGCAGATACACGTTGATTACCACGAACAAGGCTACAACGCCCCTTATTATTTTGCGCCGGCTGCGGAGCCATTCCATAAAGTGATCACCCCCTGGCAGCGGGAGTTTCAGAGTATTATTGGGAAAAATAACGCCAAATATTTTGATCAGAATGGCTGGCTGTACTTTACCCGGCAGGAGTTCGACCTGCTTTACCCGTCCTACGGGGATACCTACCCGATTTACAACGGCTCCATCGGCATGACTTATGAGCAGGGCGGCATTAGCGCAGGCTTATCAGTTATCACCAGTTCGGGCGATACACTTACCCTGGCCGAAAGGATCGCCCATCATCATACGACCAGCATGAGCACCATCGAAACCGCATCCAACTATGCCCAAAAACTGCTGGACGAGTTTAAGAAGTTTTATGATAACAGCCGCAACACCCCTCCCGGCGACTATAAAACTTATGTAATAGAAAATGATAACACCGATAAAATAAAAACACTTGCAAAACTCCTGGACCGGAACCGCATTCAATATGGTTTCGGACTAAAAGGAGCCGTTAGCGGATATGATTACATGACCGGAAAAACCGGGCAGTATAATCCTGGTCCGAATGATTTGGTAATTAATGCTTATCAGCCTAAATCAGTTTTACTGGAAGTGCTGATGGAGCCGAGGACCTTCGTTGCCGACTCTGATACTTACGATATTACGGCCTGGTCGCTCCCTTATGCTTACGGGTTGAAGGCCTATGGGGTGAAGGAATCGCTGCTGCCGGTTTCTGTCACCCCGGCGGACGAAAATGTTCATGCAGCGCCCAGCGCCCGCGCCTATGCCTATGTTTTAGCCTGGCAATCGGTAAATGATGTGAAGTTTTTGGCGGCGCTATTGAAAAAGGGCATCAAAGTAAGATATTCGGAACAGCCTTTCGAAGCAGCAGGCAAGAAATTTGCCGCCGGGTCGCTGCTGATCACCAGGGCGGGGAATGACCGTGCCGATTTTGATGAAACGGTTACCAAAACCGCGGCTGCGCTCGATCGCGAACTGGTCCCGCTGGCGTCGGGATTTGTGGACAAGGGTCATGATTTTGGCTCGGATGTTATCCATTATATCCGTCCGCCGCATGTGATGCTTATTGCCGGGGATGGCGTGTCGGCTGAAGCGATGGGCGAAGTATGGCATTTTTTTGAACAACAAATAGGTTATCCCGTTACGCTGGTAAAATATAAGGACCTTGAACGCGCCCGGCTGGAAGATTTTGATGTGGCGATCTTTCCTGATGGCGATTACAAAGATTTCCCCTCGGACCGGCTGCAGGACTGGGTGCATGCGGGCGGAAGGCTTATCGCCATGCAAAGTGCTGTGGCACAGCTATTGGATAAAAAAGGTTTCGACATCAAGAAAAAAGAAGAAAAGAAAGACGATAAGACGGACGATAAAGCCAAAAACCAACCCCAGGTGCGGTACGGCGACCGTGATAAAGATGCGCTTCGGTCGTCAGTGCCCGGGGCTATTTACAAGATAGACCTGGACAATAGCCACCCGCTGGGTTTCGGGCTCAATGAAGCCTATTATACGCTGAAACTGAGCGACGATATTTATGAACTTTTGGGCGCTGATGACTGGAACGTCGGCACCATAAAAAAGGAAGGCTATGTTGCCGGCTTTGTGGGCCAAAAAAGCAAACAAAAGATACAGGACGGCCTGCTGCTTGGCGTACAACCCATGGGCCGTGGCGATGTAATTTATTTGGTGGATGACCCCATCTTCCGCAGCTTTTGGGAGAATGGCAAACTGCTGTTCGCCAACGCGGTGTTTATGGTGGGGCAATAGAAAAAGTTGGCAGTTAGCAGTGGCAGTGGGCAGTAGATTTCTATCTACTACTTTTAAGAATATTATTTTACTTTAAGTTAACAAAAAGTAAACCAACCGACGTTTTAGTTGTTATCTGACTAAAACATCGGTTGAAAACGGTCATAGCCATATTATCCTGCTTGCTGTCGTTTGCTGCTAATGCACAGGTTGCTGATAGTACGAAAGCGGCCAACCCCCAGGTTGCGGACTCGACAAAAAATGACGCTTCATCGCGCGATCTATCGCACTATGTTTACCATAAACCGGGCACATACCTGGTACCGGTAGTATTGGTTGCCTATGGCGTATCGTCGTTTGTAATAAAGCCGGTTCGTAACGTGGACTACTATTTTAAAGGTGTAGCGGCCCGCACAGCTCCCAACTATAGTTCAACGTTTGACGACTATCTTCAGCTGGGACCCGCTGCCCTGGTATATGTGCTGAACCTGGCCGGCGATGAAGGCCAGGACCGGTTTGGTGACCGCACCGCCTTACTCGCCCTGTCAGGCGCCATATTAACCATTACCGACGGTACCAAATACCTGGCCCACCGCGACCGCCCCTACGGCACCGACCCGCTTTCATGGCCCTCCGGCCATACCGGGGCCGCGTTTTTATGTGCGGAATTCCTGGCGCAGGAGTATTCGTGGAAATCACCCTGGTATGGGGTCCTCGGTTATACAATGGCGGGCGCCACGGGCGTTTTAAGGATTTACAACCGAGCCCATTGGTTTAGCGACTGCGTTGCGGGCGCGGGGTTTGGTATGCTATCCACCAAAGTCGCCTATGTGCTTTATCCGCACGTACGTAAAATTTTTATGCACAAGGATAAAAGCGGAAAGAGCACCATGCTGGTGCCCACAGCTGTTGACGGAGCGCCTGGGCTGGCTTTTGCCATGCAGCTGTAGGTATTTCAATACGTGTCCGGGCTTTTATAAATCGTAATCCTGTTCGTGCTTGCAGAAGGACATCCTGTTGTGTATTATTGTCAATCCGTAAAACGGGTTACTGCACAAAAAGCCTGAAATCAGCACACATGAAATTTTATAAAAGCATCAATCCTGATGTCATAGCGGTAGCTGGTACCTGGGACCCGCTGTTACCCAGGCACACTGCCTTATTTAAAAATTTGCTAAGGCATAGCCGAAAAAAGGGATTGAACCCGTATTTGCTCATGTTTTATCCCACGCCGGCCAATCATCTTCATCAGAATTTTTACAAAGATTATTTTGACCCAGATGCCAGGATAGCGCTTTTTAAACGCCTGGGCATCCATAATGTAGTATTGCTGGATTTTAAACAGGACGACCTGCGCCGCGGCACCGGCGAATTTTTTGATGAGCTGGCTAAAAACACCGGGATTACATTAGCCGAATTTTGGGTAGGTGAAAACCAATCGCTGGGAAGAGCGCCGCAAGGCCTCCTTTCAATCGGGCCGGAATGTGCGGCCAGAAATATTAAGCTAAGAACCCTGAAAAACTCTTTCCTGGTAAGTTTGGATAAAGATGCCGTTTATAGAAATTTTAACCAGGGTAATTTTGAAGCAACCGCGGCTATTATCGGGTATTTCCCAACTTACAAGCTAAAAGGTGATCTGCAGGTAAACATGCACGAGGGGGTTTATGACGCGAGGCTTAGAATGGCCCCGTTTGACGCCACAAACGAGCTACCGGTTACTGTTAAAATCAGCGATGATCACTTGCGGGATTTTGAAAAGCCTGCTGAATATGACTGGCTGGTCCTGGTTAAGCGGGTCGATCAACCGAAAGGCGAAACGGAACTATCGTAAATTCATTGCCGTCGAATTTCGTCGACGGCAATGAATGATTTTCAGTTTATAAATTGTTATTTTCCGGTGAGCTCCGTAATCGCCACTTCCGGCGCCAGCGCTTTTTCATCCTGCTCTACCACCATATCTTTTCCAAGCTTAAAGGTGGCCGTCCCCTTGATGTCTTTGGAGGATGCGCCAACACTTACTTTATAGTCACCAGCTTCAGCAACCCACGCTTCCTGCGCGGTATCGTAGGAGGCAAGGGATTTGGCATCCAGATCGAAGCTCAAGGTTTGAGATTCGCCTGGTTGCAATAACTTAGTTTTGCCGAAGCCTTTTAATTCAATGGCCGGTTTATCCAGTTTGGTTGCCGGTGCGCTTAAATAAAGCTCGGCTACTTCCTTGCCGGCTACTTTGCCGGTATTGGTGATGGTGATGCTCGCTTTTAATTTTCCTTTAAATGTTGGCGAATTCAGCTTCAGGCCCGAGTAGCCAAATTTGGTATACGACATGCCGTAGCCAAACTCATAAGCCGGATCAACCTTGTAGGTGCTGTAATAGCGATAACCTACATAAATGCCGTCCTCATAAGTTACTTCGGCGGGCATAATGGTGCGGTTGCCTACCTTTACCGCCTGGTCGGGGAACTCCTTGCCGGGGAAGTTTTTGGCCGATGGCACGTCCTTGTAATCCATGGTAAAAGTTGTGGCCAGTTTGCCCGATGGGTTTACCTTGCCGCTCAGCACGTCGGTAATGGCGTTGCCGGCTTCAAGGCCTGGCTGCCAGGCCAGCAGAATACCATCCACCTGGTCGCGCCAGCTGGCAACTTCAATTACGCCGCCAATATTTAAAACCGCTACCACCTTTTTGCCTTTGGCATGAAAAGCATCACTCACGCTTTTGATCAGGCCCTTTTCAGCGTCGGATAAATAATAATCATCCGGCAGCTTCCTGTCGGCGCCTTCACCGGCGTTGCGGCCAATGGTAATCACCGCGATATCGTCGTTGGCGGCGTCCTGCTGCACATCGGCATCGGCCAGGGTCATTTGGGGTACGGGCGGAGGGCCGCCAAACACACCCATGCCCCTTTGCGGTTTGGGCTGTTTGGCCCTGGCATCGGCAATATAGGCAGGGTATGCTTTTAGCAAGCTCTCATCCACTTGCAGGCCGCCGTTTTGCAATCCTTGCGCCAGCGAAATGGTGTATGCCTTATTCACATTGCCGCTGCCAGTGCCGCCTGCAATAATATCATAACTCGTATTGCCAAAAAGCGCCACTTTTTTAACTCCGCTGAAGGGCAGCGGGGTGCCGCTGTTTTTCAGCAGCACCATGCCTTGCGCGGCAGCCATGCGGCTTACCTGGGCGTCCTTTTTAAGGTCGGGGGCATCTGAGTATTTGTAGTTGGCAAATGCCGGCGATTTTAAAATAATATTCAGCACGTGCTCTACGTTGGCATCTAAAACCTTCTCATCCAGCTGCTTGTTATTTACTGCGTCAATAATGGCTTTTGCCTGGGCGGGGTTGCCGGGCATGATCAGGTCGTTACCCGCGTTCATCTGGGCAACAGGGTCGTGGCCGCCGCCCCAGTCGGTCATTACAAGGCCTTTAAAGCCCCATTCGTTGCGTAAAACGGTGGTTACCAGGTCATGTCGCTCGCTGGTATAGGTGCCGTTGAGTTTATTGTAGCTGGTCATCACCGTCCAGGGTTGGGCGTCCTTAACCGCTATCTCAAAGCCGCGCAGGTAAATCTCGCGCATCGCCCTTTCGCTAACTATGGTGTTTACGGTATTGCGGTGTGTTTCCTGGTTGTTGGCGGTAAAATGTTTGATCGACGTGCCTACACCGTTACTTTGTATCCCTTCGACCATTGCTGCCGCCATTTTACCGGTAACCAGCGGGTCTTCCGAGTAATACTCAAAGTTGCGGCCGCCCAGCGGATTGCGGTGGATGTTCATGCCGGGACCCAGCAATATATCGATGCCATATTCGCGCACCTCATAGCCAAAGGCGGTGCCTACCTGCTTTACCAGTTCGGGGTCCCAGCTGCTCGCCAGCAGCGTGCCTACCGGGAAAGCCGTGGCATAGTAGGTTTTGGAGCTGTCGCCCTTGCGGATTGGGCTGATCCTCACCCCGGCCGGGCCATCCGAAACCACGATGGCCGGAATCCCCAAACGCGGTATGGCAAAGGTAACACCGGCAGCGCCGGGCACTTTCTGGTCCGTTTGGCCGATCATCGGTGCGGCCACAGGGGGCGCAGCAACAGGCGTTGCAGGTGTTGCAGTCCCGGGCGCCGGTGCGGGTGCAGGCGGCGGGCCGAAGCCCCTGCCGGCGCCTACCAGCAATTTTGCCTTTTCTTCCAGCGTCATCGCGGCAATCACGTCCTTAACGGAAGCTTTGCCAAGCTGCGGTGCGCTTTGCGCCTTCACATAACTTTGCACCCCGGTGCAAAGCAGTAACACGCAAGCGATCTTAAAAAGTTGAGTTCGGTTCATAGCATACAGGTTAATTGGTTTAATTGGTAATTGTTGAAATGTTGGAAAGTTGAAATGTTATAGTGTACAGGTTTGGTATTTGGATACATGATTCTACCCATGCAACATTTCAACCTTACAACATTTCAACAACACTACGCCATACTAATTAACACACAAGAGGCCGTTATTTAAAACGCAATAGATAAACAGTAAACAAACATAGATGGAAATGTTTTTTAAAGCGATGGTTGTCTTGTAGTTTGATGGGAGATTTTGCATATAAATGTTGTGCGGGTTGGGCGTTGCCTGCGGCCCCCAAAGCGAGTTACCAACGCAGCAGCCGATTAACCGCCGGTAAACAAATCCACCTTGCCAAACTCATACATTATTCGCACCTTTGCAAAAATTAGGAAACAATCCGGCATATCGGATTTCGGATTTTCGACGTCGGATTTAAGAAAATAAATCCTCAATAAAATAAATCCGAAGTCGTAAATCCGAAATCCGAAATCAAAATGGCCCCGTAGTTCAATGGATAGAATAGAAGTTTCCTAAACTTTAGATATGGGTTCGATTCCCGTCGGGGCTACAAAGTCACCCACCTTGGGAGTAAGGTGGGAAAGAAGTTAAGGAAAATTATTATGAAGGCCTTTGGATAAGTATCCGAAGGCCTTTTGTATTAATCATCAATTTGTTCATTGATAATTAATTGTTCCCGTTTTCTTTCTGATTTACGCCTTTCGGATTTTGCCTTTTGTTGGTACTTGCTTTTGTCACTGTCAAAATGAATATTGCTCCAAGCTAATCTTGAATCTGGTCTAACCATCAGGCCTTGATAAATACAATCTTCGTATGGGCAACTGTGTTTTGAATAAGTTCCAAAATTTCGATGCCTAATACGTTTATCATTTAATATAATTTGTTGATTTTTTATTACTTCATCCCAAATTTTTCTTTCATCAGCTTTAGTGAGGTCCATTCCCAAACTTGAAACGTCAACAAACGTTTTAGGATCTTTGAGCTGTAGAAAATCAAAATTCTTTTTGAATAAACTATGTGCATGATCTCTTATTGCGATTTTATCCTGTAAAGACAATTTGTCGTTTTCAATTAGTGAGCGATACAAGCCAAGCGTGTTGAAATCTTTATACTTCTTGCGATTATCAATGAAGAAAATATATTCTTCAGGATTTAACTCGTTGAACTTTCTTTCTATAGTCATGTTCAGGTATTGAAATCGGTTTTTCCAGTATTATTAGGAGTAAATATAAACGAAAAGTCTGAGCTTCCATCAAATTACAAAAGTCGAACAATCATTATTATCGTTCAGAGCAGTTGCAAGCATTAAATCATCCGCAAAGGTGTTCGACTTTAGTAGCTTATCGGCTACTTTTAAATCAAAAGTCTCAAGCCGAAAGTCTTGAGGCTTTTTTGTTGGTAACCGTGGCCGCGGGCTAAACAGCCGTTGGGTCCAGCGGCAGGCGGATGATGCGATGGCTATAGCCCGCATCATGGGCCGAATGGGTAACCATGATGATGGTCGTCCCCTCCTTGTTCAAGTCAGTAAGCAAGGCCATTACCGCGTCGCCGTTGTCGATATCCAGGTTTGCGGTTGGCTCGTCGGCCAGGATGAGGCCGGGTTTATTTACTACCGCCCGCGCCAGTGCGACACGCTGCTGCTGCCCGCCCGACAACTGCTGCGGATAACTTTTGCGCCGATCCATAATCTGCAGTTTATCCAGCACTTCCTCAGCCCGCTTAGTTCTTTGCGCGCCACGCACACCTTTATAGATGAGCGGCAACTCCACGTTTTCAAATACGGTGAGGTCATCGATAAGGTTAAAATTCTGGAACAGGAAACCGATGTTTTCCTTGCGCAGGTCCGCGCGTTTGCGCTCTTTAATATGCGTCACCTCATAACCATCGAAAAAATAATTTCCTTCATCGGGTTCGTCAAGCATACCCAGGATATTAAGCAGGGTTGATTTCCCGCAGCCAGAGGGGCCCATAATGGACACAAATTCTCCTTTTTCAACTTCAATAGACAAGTTTTGCAAAGCAAAAATTTCCATCTCGTCGGTATAATAATGCTTTTCCAGGTTAGTAGCTTTTATCATGGCCGTATTGTTAAGGTTTCCGAAAAAATTGAGGATTGCTCAACAGGCCGCAAATACTGCGCCAACGAAGTAATTGGTTTATTATCAATTATTTACTTCAATAAAATCATGGCCGGCGTTCGGTTTTGGAACATCCCAATGTTCCAATATGATACAATTGCGGGAGGAAGTCGGAAATCGGTAGCTACCCTCTTTCCGGCGAAGCTGAAGGGTCGACAAGTGAAGCCCACACATGCGGGAGGTGAGTCAACCCGGCGGACATTACCGCCAATCCCTGCACCACGCGTAGACTCACCCCGGCGTTGCTTCGCTCGCCGACCCTCTCTCCGGCTTCGCCGCAAAGAGGGTAACTGCAAATAACCAATAATATGTGTTTACCCTCTTTGCCGATTTCGGAAGAGAGGGTGGACCACGCATCGACTCACCCCGGCATTGCTTCGCTCGCCGACCCTCTCTTCCGCTTCGCCGCAAAGAGGGTAGCTGCAACTATTTTAACGTTTTGAACATACAAGGCAATGCCCCCCTCAATGCGCCCTTCCCTGCTCGCTATCAGCCCCGCCGGTTTCCCGTTTCTGTGGTATATTGTTCGACTGGCCAAAACTGTAGGTAAACGCAAGCGTTACCACGCGTGTGTCAAGCGTGTTATGGAACTTTGCCCTGGCATCCACAATATTGGTGATAGTGCCGCTGGGGCTAAAGCTTTGCAGCATATTTTGCGCGGTTAGCTTCAGGCTGCCTTTGTTGTTCAGTATCTTTTTTTGAATCGCCGCATTCAGCATGCCTTTGGGCAGGGTAACAAATTGGCCGTAGGTGCCGCCGGTGTCAAAAAAGCCGCTCAACTCGGCGCTCCAGGTGGGCGATATGGCGAACTGGTTATTGCCGTTGCCCGAAACCGTAATTTCCGACTGGTTTAAATAGCCGGTATAAAACGCGCCCTGGTAGGTGTTTTTATATACCTCGGCATACAGGTTAACCGTCCACCATTTGGTGGGCGAAAAGTTGGTGGTTACCGAAAAGTCCAGCGTTTTTTGCATGCCAATATTGCCCTGCGTGCTAATAAATACGTCGCTGTCGCGATGGATGGTTTCGCCCTGCACATCGGTGGTGTAATTGTAGGCCACGGCCACGGTAAACAGGCTGCGGTAGCTGTAGGCCAGCTTATAATTATCGGTAAACTGCGGCCGCAAAAAGGGGTTGCCGGTAAACTGCGTAAACTCATCCACAAAAAAGGTAAAGGGGTTTAAGCTGCCGTAATTGGGCCGACCTATGCGGCGCCCGTACGAGGCCACCAGCACATGATGCCCCGCCGTATCCAGGTTGTACGACAAATACGCCGTGGGGAACAAATTGGTGTAATGGTTAATAAACGACGAATCGGCCCGCTCGGCATTGCCCAGCTGGTGACCGTCGCCATTGGTGTTTTCCGCACGCAGGCCCGTTTGTATGGCAAAGCGGCCCCAGTTTTTATTAAAATTAACGTAGGCGGCGTTGATGTTCTCTTTGTATAAAAACCGGTTGGTGCTGTTATAATCAATGCTGCTTACGCCGTTCACCACGTTAAAGTAATTGGCGGCATTGTCGGTATTTACATAGCTGCTTTTAATGCCCGCCTCAAATTTGGCCTTACCGGGCAGCGGGTGCGCATAATCGGCCTTGGCGCTGTAAATATCAATGTAAGCGGGCAAGTTATCCGTCAGCATGGTGGTATTGGTCAGCGTTCCATCCGGCAGATAGGTATCGTTTACAAACTGCTGGTTGCTGTTGGATGCATCGCGGATATAATCCAAATCGAAAGTAAGCTCGCGGCCCAGGCTGTCAAACTTATGGGTATAGTTGATGTTGATGCCGTTGCTGTTAAACTTGTTTTGCGAGGTGTTGAGGGTGGTGATGGTGGAATCCAGCGCCGCGTTTTGGCCGTATAGCAGGCTGTAAACGGGGCTATTGTCGTGGTCGCGCTCGATGGTGCCGGTGTAAACAATGCCCCAGGTTGTTTTGGGCGAGGCGTAAAAGTCCATCCCCGCCTTAATATTGGCATTATAGCTCGTTGGCCTGAAATACGAAATATCCTTTAGCGACGAGGTGGTATTGCCGTTCGCGTCCAAATAATCCCGGTCAATTTCCAGCCTGCGCCAGCTGCGCTGCTCGTCGTAACCCAGGTTGGCAAACAGGTTAACTTTATTTACGCGATAGTTCATGTTAATGTTCTCGCTGTTGCGGCCATAAAAGCCCTGGGCATAATCGCCGCCCAGCACGGCATGAAAGCCTTTGATGGTATTCTTTTTGGTTTTGATATTGATCACCCCCGCATTGCCGGCCGCATCATATTTGGCCGGCGGATTATCCATCAGCTCGATCTGATCCAGCGACGATGCCGGCAACGACTTCAAATACGTAACCAATTGGGTGGCCGAAAGATAAGTAGGCTTATCATCTATCATTACCAATACACCGCTTTTGCCCTTAAAAGTGATATTGCCGTCGGCATCCACCTGCACCCCGGGCGTTTTTTGCAGCACCTCCAACGCGTTGGTGCCCGTGTTGCTGATCAGCGCGCCTACGTTAACCACCGTGCGGTCTATCTTTTGCTCGATAAACGATTTTTTAGCGGTTACCGAAACCGCACTCAGCGTTTTACCGGCCGGCGCCATTACAAATGCAGGCAGTACCACCCCCTGCTGCCCCGCAAGCGCCACGTTGCCGCTCAAAAAGTTTTTATAGCCGATAAAGGTAGCCTTAACCAGGTAAGTATTGTCCTTTAAGTTGCAAACGCGAAGCTGCCATCCTGCCCAACCAACTGGCTGCTTACCACGGTGGAATCTTTTGCGATGAGTAAAATAACCGTTGCCCCGTCCAGCGGTTTTTTGGCTTCATCCAAAACGGAGCCGGATATTTTACCGGCCGGGGTTTGAGCGTGGGCAATATTGAACAATAAAAGTGTGAAAAAGGTTATAAAAAATAGCAGTTTTAGTTTCATAGCCATAAGACGGCGAATGGGGGTTAGGCGTTACAGGGAAATACTAATTTATTAGGAGGGGTGGGGCAAACCATGCGCGAGGTTTGGGGGCCTTGCTGGGTCCCACCGACAGCGGGAGGTAATAAAAATTTGTACCTGAAAATTATTACCACAATAATTTATTGTAAAACATTTTATTGTTTATAAAAACCATATTTTTAACGATGAAATAACAACGTTTCATTAAACAACCTTATTCCTTATGCCCAATACATTACATGAGCGCGTATTAGAGTTTTTGCTCGACTACCGAAAATCAAACCCAGAATTTAAATTTTGGCTACGTCAGCGAGACCGTGGTAGTCGATTATCTGAAGGCGTATGGTTTCAAGGCACTGAGAGTTACGCCTTTGTTGGATTATACAACCGAGGAGGCGGGACTAATATGACAAGAAGTTTCGGCCTAATTTTTTGGGAGGCTGAAGATGGCTCCTTGGCCGCAAATATTGAAGTAGTTTGGAATGAAGAAAAAGATCGAAAGATAATTGAATTTTATAAGCAAGCGATGGACTTGTTGGGTGGTTTTCAGGAAGAAACTTCCACGAAATACCGAAAATATTTGGCACCTAATAATGCTGAGGCAACTGTCGTCACATTTCTAAACAACGAAAAATCTAAAATTGATAGCTTAGTTGCGGAATCAGGACTTTCAGAAACACTTTTTTTAAACGAAGAAACATTCGAAAAACAATTAAATAAGGTACTTGCGAAAAAAACCGAGGCTCCGATGAAAATGCTAGATGAAAAATTTGTAGCAGAAATAAAAAGACTTTTTGAGAACTTCAAGCTAACTAAGGAATATCAAAATCGTCAATTACAAGCTGCTTTCATTCCATTTGGCAAAGATTTGATTAGAGAACTTTTGGCAAAGGCTGAGATTACAAATCTTGATCTAACGGGCTTAATTCAAATTTTGAAAGCTGGTTCAGGCGATCACATTGCTCAACGTTATCTTCCTCAAATGTTTTCGGACAAAAATACCTCGAATAAGTTATTAGAAGAATTTGAAAACCTTGAACATAAGGGATTTACTGGCGCCGGAAAAAATGGGATCACTAAACTCAACAAGAAACAACTTTCAGGCGTTGCGGATTTTTTATCCAATGCCTTTAAAGCAAATTCTGTTGTAGATGCCGTAACGCTATGCGATGAATATGATAACCTAAATATCCCAGAGGTAAAAAAAGGCGTCTATTCTCCTTGGTTATTTTACATAAATCCTACCCTATTTCCAATCATAAACAATAAGCATTTGCAATTTTTGGATTGGGTTGAGGTATCACATAAATACAGCGACAGTATCAAACTGTTTAATGAATTAAAAGACATTCTACATACCGACCTTGGTCTTGTAGATATATTTGTTTACTCCATGGATTTTACCGATCCAATTACTCAAAAACCTTTAGCTATGTCACTCAACACAATCCTCTACGGCCCACCTGGAACCGGAAAAACATTTAATACAATCACTAGGGCAATTGCAATCGCAAACCCCTGGTATGATTTTAAGGATAAACTTCGACACGAGGTTAAGCAAGAATATCAACGACTTTGTTTTGAAAAGCAAATTGAATTTGTAACATTTCATCAAAGCTTGGGGTACGAAGATTTTATCGAAGGTATAAAACCACTAAAGCCTAATCCCGAGGACACATTTGTAAAGTATGATATAGAAGATGGCATATTCAAGGTAATCTGCAAAAATGCCAGGTACATTCCAGACAAGCAGACTAACCGTTTCCATGTTTCTAAAGAGGAATTCACCAAAGCATCATTTTTCAAAGTGTCGCTTGGTAACACTTTAAACCCTGAAGACGGCGAAATTTATAATTATTGTATAAAAAACGATTGTATTGCCATGGGATGGGGCGGCAACGTTGATTACAGTAATTTGAACGAAGCGGAGACGAAATCCAAAGCAAAAGAGAACGGTGAAAGCCAATTTGCAATTACAGCCTTAAATTACTTTATTCATTATCTAAAAAGGGGGAACTACGTTTTAGTGTCAAATGGAAATCACAGTTGCAGGGCCATTGCTAAAGTAACAGGGGACTATTTTTATAAAAAAACTGATGAGATAGAATATTCCCAATTTAGGCCTGTGGAATGGTTGGTTAAAGATGTTAACATACCGGTTTCGGAAATTTACGGCAGGGTCTTTTCCCAAGCAAGTATTTACAAATTAGACAAGCCAAGCGTAAAACTTGATTTTTTTGTTAAAAATGCTGCTGAAATAGCAAAAGAAGAGTCCATAAAACCAAAAAACTATGTGTTAATAATAGATGAGATTAACCGGGGAAATGTGTCACAAATCTTTGGCGAATTGATCACTTTAATCGAAGATGATAAAAGAGATGGTTGCCCAGAGGAGTTAACCGTTACCCTTCCTTACTCAAAGCAACCTTTCTCCGTTCCACAAAACATTCACATCATCGGCACAATGAATACCGCCGACAGAAGCGTAGAAGCCCTTGATACAGCTTTGCGCAGACGTTTTAGTTTTGTTGAGATGCTACCTCAGGAAAACCATGAAGACATCGTAGATATCGAGGATATAAGTTTAAAGTCAGTTTTACAAAACATCAATATTCGTTTGGAAAAGTTACTGTCTCGCGATCATATGGTCGGACACTCATTTTTTATGAGTATACAAACAGTGGAAGCGCTCTATAATACGTTTTACAACAAAATTATCCCCCAACTACAGGAGTATTTTTTCGGCGACTATGGCAAAATAGGCCTAGTTTTAGGTAAGGCATTTATTGATACTATTACTACGCAACCGAAATTTGCTGATTTTGAGTATGAGGACAAAGACATTCTATTGGAGAAAAAAGTTTATCGAATCAATAATTTCAAAAATGACGACAATGAAATTGAAGAAGAAGAGTTTTTAGAAGCCGTGCAAGCAATCATTCGGTAACATGAAAACACTGAAGGTTTTTGAGCATCAAACTATTTCCGTGGACCAGTTACTCACTTTCTATTATGGTAAAGAGCCGAGGAAAGAAGAACTTGAGTCGAAATATATTGATGCATTATGGAAGTTATACGATGACAAAAAAAGGCCATTTTTTAGACCGACACGTAAAGGAGTCTGTTTTACCGAATATGTTGGTGTTGTAAAAGTATTGAATCTCACTATTGAGATTTTACCTAAAGCGGACAATCAAAAAACTAGCTTGGATGATCCGATAGCATTAAAAAGAGAAGAAAATAAGTGGCAGAGCATTTTGATAGACATGTTGAAAGTGTGTCATTTGATAGAAACGCCATCTATTTCAGATGCACACTTGAAAACACGGAGCAACTCGATCCTTGATCTTTATATTGAGCGCTTCATAAATGAAGTTAATACATTAATCAGGCAGGGCCTTATAAAGCGTTACCGAAAAGTTGAAGGTAATAGCAATGCGTTAAAGGGAAAGCTGCTTATTGGGCAGCATATTCAAAAAAACCTTGTTCATCAGGAGCGCTTTTATATAGCTCAAACTCAATACGACAAAAATCATTTACTGCATAAAATTATCGCAAAGGCGATCGACATCTTACCTGAATTGTGTAACAGCCAGTCCTTAATTTCCGAGTGTTACGCATTAAAATTGAACTTCCCCGAGGTCGACGATGTTAAGATAACGGAAAGTCTTTTTGATCGAATAAGTTTTGACAGAAAGTCTGATCCATACCAAATTGCTATTCAAATTGCAAAAATGCTTTTATTAAACTATCGCCCTGATTTAAGCACCGGTGCCAATAATTCGATTGCAATACTATTTAACATGAACCAACTATGGGAGGAATATATATATAGAATATTGAATAAAGTCAAACCTGAAAGCGTAAAGGCGATTTATAATCAAAAATCAACAGGCTTTTGGGAGGCGCCTGGCACCAAAAGAACCCTTAAGCCGGATATAGTAATTGAAACTAAGGATTTTGGTAACATCGTTTTAGATACGAAATGGAAAAACATTAACAGCGACCTCTCAAATATCAGCATGGACGACTTAAGGCAAATGTATGCCTATCACCATTTTTACCAGGCAAGTAAGTGCTATTTGCTATATCCCGGAAACACTGAGCCGATCAAGGACGGCGCCTTTTGTAGGACTAATTTCTTCCGTGGAGAAGAGCTTCAATCAAAACATTGCGGTTTAATTATTTCAAAATCCTGGAATGAAAAGACAGAGATGAACAACTCGTTTTTAAACAAAGATTTAGCTGACCAGATCTACATATCATTAGGATTGTTAAATGATTAATTTTCCGTCCCCGCAGGGTCTCCGGCACGGGACCCTGCGCTGTGTGCCCCCCGAACCCCGATCAGCCGAACCAGTAATTGCGGTAATCATAAATGTTTCCGTCCAAGTTAGATCACTCGAAGATTATCCTACCTCCTCTCTCACATGTTACAACGCAGGGTCCCGTGCCGGAGACCCTGCGACAACGGAAATGTCGAATAATGATATCGAATATCGAACTTCCGTCCCCGCAGGGTCTCCGGGACGCGACCCTGCGCTGTGTGCCCCTTGAACCCCGATCAGCCGAATCAGTAATTGCGGTAATCATAAATGTTTCCGTCCAAGTTAGATCACTCGAAGATTATCCTACCTCCTCTCTCACATGTTACAACGCAGGGTCCCGTGCCGGAGACCCTGCGACAACGGAAATGTCGAATAATGAATATCGAACTTCTGTCCCCGCAGGGTCTCCGGCACGGGACCCTGCGCTGTGTGCCCATCGAACCCCGATCAGCCGAACCAGTAATTGCGGTAATCATAAATGTTTACAAACGGGTGCGAAATACTCAGCTCATAAAATGCCGCGCTGCTGTGCGGGTAATCCGTAAACTCCGAACATAGCTGCCATTTACCGCTAACCGGGTTGTGATGGATATAGTCCAGCTTTTGAAACAAAAAATCAACCGTATAAACCGGTTTTGCATCAAACGATGGTTCAAATGCCCGGTGCAACTGACCTTTTGCCCGCTCTTTTTCGGTACAGGCTGCTGCCAGCAGGTTTAACACATCGGTATGCTTTTGCTCTGCCAGCCGTTTTACCAGGTCGTAAGCCATAAATCTTTTGGCATTGGCCATAATGGTATTCAAATTAACATTCAGGTTGGTTAAATGCAGCAGCACGTGAACGTGATTAGGCATAATAACGAAACCAGTTGTTTTAATTTGGTACTTATCGTCTATCAGTTTAAGCCATTTGTATACCAGGTGGTACGAATTGGTTAGCTCAAATAAAGGCAGCCAGTTATGGCAGGTAAAAGTAACAAACCAGGTGTCTTCGTTTATTTCGTGCCGGGTGCGGATGGCCATGGGTTAAAAATAAGCAATTTCTTCATTTGGAGATACAGCGCAGGGTCCTCTTCGAGAGACCCTGCGGGGACGGGTTGGCTGGGACGGATTTCTTCGCCCGGAGATACAGCGCAGGGTCCTCTTCGAGAGACCCTGCGGGGACGGAATAAAGGCAGCCAGTTATGGCAGGTAAAAGTAACAAACCAGGTGTCTTCGTTTATTTCGTGCCGGGTGCGGATAGCCATGCGTTAAAAATAAGCAATTTCTTCATTCGGAGATACAGCGCAGGGTCCTCTTCGAGAGACCCAGCGGGGACGGGATTTCTTCATCCGGAGATACAGCGCAGGGTCCCGTGCCGGAGACCCTGCGGGGACAGGAGAAAATCAACGCTATGCAAATAACCACGTGGTGTTTGTTGCGAAATGGACAGCGAAATGGACAAGTAGATGGACAGCTTTTCCCGCGTTTTCCCCGTCTGCCCCAAACAAATGTAAGCGTCCCGCTTACAATAACCATTTGTAGTTTGCGACTACATTAAATAACCACCGCAGGAGATCACTTGGTGATGTCAGGGGGTAATAGTCGCCAACAAAAAAAGGCTGGAAATTGCCAACCTACTTTATCTTAATTATATGAATTATTTTATTTCTTTTCAGTTGCAGGAAAGGTAAGTTTGCTTACAGCAACCCTGGCTTCTTCGTTTTTTTTAACAATAACAGGGTCGTTAGCATAGCTTTTAACATCGCTTCTCACTATTGCACCGCCGCCATAACTGATATTGCTTTTTGCTTTTTTAATTGCCGGCATAAAACCCCCTCATTTATACAATGAAACATACGATTTTACTTTCTTTTCACCAAAAACGCATCATAATTTACATTCTTCTGAAACGGGTAAGCAATATCCTCTATAACGCCATAAACCTCAAAATCTTTGTTTTATCTCGTCAAATAATCCGGCAATGCTCATTTGATAAAGCCGCGTCCGCACTGGCGTACTGCCTTTAGTATAAATAAAATGGTTTCCATAATGCGCGCTAAAATCTTTTACGGTGTAAGCTACGGTCGCAAGAATAATATCTCTGTCGCCATTATCACTTACTGTCAAATCACTCGCCAAACCGCCAACCGGGTCTATGTCAACAAGTGTAAGGTTATAAATCGGTGGTTCGTCCTGTATGCGGCTAAAAGTAACCACTTTTTTTATCCGACCGTTTGGCCCTTCGCTATAAAATTGATACGCCTGAAAATCACTTGTTAAATAATTGTAGTGCGGTAGGTTCATTCGGTAATATTTCGGTCTGCCTAAGTTATTGAAAAAATCGATAAGTGCTTGCATCCACATTGCCGCCCGAGGCGAGTACCCTCCATTTGCACGAGTCTAACTCACCAGTCCCTTACGGACAGGGTTCTCGGGTTCGGCGCGTGAGTATTGGTATAGCAGCGCGAATCCTGAGCGTCCGCTGAAGATCATTTGGTAATGCCAGCGGGACGCTGACAGAGGTTTGGGTTGAAGCGAAAGCTTGAACCAGCGGTGGAGTTAACTCGCCGCCAAACGGGTTAACATCATTTTGGCCTGAAATATATTAACTATTTGATTATCAATTATTTAAAATATGGTTAACATTGAAATATGTTAAGTTGTGTTAACCCTTTTGAAACAGCGAGCCTCCCAATGTTCCGCGTGTAAAAGTGGAACGCCTGACAAACGCTGGTACCACTAATATTAACGGGATTAACAAAATTCTTTTAATTCCGCGATGGGAAAACACCCTGCAATGCGATAACATAGTTAACAGCCAGGTATGGCTGTATGTTGGTGTGCGGTTGTGAACCGCCAACCGTTGAAATTGCACCGGGAATTAGCGGCACGACGTTCCCTTCATTAGTGTCGGTGGTATATGTTTTTAACTCAGCAGCATTCGGCCCCGATCCTGTTGAAGGGCCGGCGGAAAGGTAAGTTGTACCGGAAACAGGTACGGCGCTGGTGCCCGCACTTTTATTTGCAATAAATGTGTGGTTATGTACAGGCATTTGACTTTGCGTTAATGTCACGTTTTCGACGCCGCCGAATTGCCCCAGTACGTAAGCGGACAAACCCGGCCCCTGCCCGGAGTTACCCCCGGTATGGATGGGTGCGCGGCCGCGAAGGTCGGGCAGCGCGAAATTATTTTGCCCGTTGCCGCCATAAAAAGTGCCGATAAGCGAAAACAGTGCCGTATTTGTGGAAATTGCTAAAATTTGCCCGTTGCAAAGGGCATAGCCCTGCGGCGCAAAATTGCTGGCAAATAAAAATATCATAGCTAAATCTGGAGTCATAATATAGATGTTATGGTAGTGATCGATAGATAATTTATTATCAATATTAAAACATTATTTTGAAAAAAAAAACACCGGCGAGGGGTATTTGACAAATATTTTTAACAGCCTCGGCATTAATTTCTTCCGTTGTTTGAAGCGTGCGACTACATTCCAATGAAGCTAATACTTTTTCATGATCTTAACCAGCATATCGGCTATGCGCTGGTGACCTTTGTCGGATGGATGGAGGCCGTCATAAACCCAGTTCATCGCTTCGGGCGGGTAGGGATAATCATCGGTTGCGGGATTATAGGGAATGGATAGCCAGGCAGGATAGCTGTAATTTTTATACACGCGTGTTTCCGGATCACGCAGGCGGCGATAATTTACCGCGTTTTTGGTAGTGATGCCGCTTTTATAATAAAGATCGACCAACTGTAGATGTTCAGCCTTTGCTATGGCCTTTATGGCATCGGCGTATTGCGACAGGCACACACCGTCTTTATTGGCGCTATAATCGCCATGTATAAAAACAGAGGGGCTGTTAAGGTCGACATAATCCGTACGGTGCAAAGGCGTTATCAGTATAATTGCTGCCTCAGTATTCAGGGTGTGGATCTTGTCGATAATTGTACGGTACGATCCATAAACGGTTTGGTTGCCTGTGTTATTTTCATAGTCGCTGAAGGCGCCGATGGGCAAACAGGTCCACCAGTCGTTCGTCCCGAGGAATACCGAATAGATATCCGATTTTACCAAATCCAGGTTATTGATATTATCCGCAATTGCTTTTGCCGTCCAGCCCGAGTGCCCATTGTTTACAAAATGCACATAGGGCAGTTGCGCAACAACATCGTCCATATAACCTTTTGAAATACGGTTTTTGGACAGCTCGGGCCTCCCGTTCATATAGGTGATGGAGTCGCCGATAGCCATCCACGTAAGTTCTTTATGGGTCGAGAAAGACGTAAATATCAGAAAAACGAGTAGCAGCGCGATCAATTTTTTCACGAGTTAAAACTATAAAATATTGAGGAGACCAAATATTTTATCCTGTTGTTGTTACAATATGAGGAATGGACAACGGGTTAGCAGGCCGAACCCACCGTGTCTTTGCCGTTTGAGTTCTGCCGCTACGAATGATTATGCTTGCAGGTTGTCATCCAACGGCTGCTTCATTGCATCCTCCAATATCATCGCCTTAAACAACCCCTTGCCGCATTTAAAAAATGTGTTTATATTGTACCTGAGTTTTATTATCAAATAAAATGGTCCTTGTAGCCTTTTTCACCCTTGTAGCAATACTTAACAGCATATTGTTAATTGTCAATTTCGCGCTGTTCAGATCTTTTGCCTGGCGGATACTTTTTTATGATACAGCTGCCTTTATCATCGGCTGGGTAATGCTGTCGTACCAGGCCGATGACCCGGCAAATTACATCACCACCAACAGTGGCCGGGTATATACCATCAGCACCTGCACCCCAAAAACAACCGTGTACATGGACCGGGGCTATACTTTTATATCCGTACCGCGCGAGCTGCAGGATGCGGTGCTTATTCAAACCGCCAATGCCGATAAAGCAAGCGACCAGAATAATTTATTTGCCATCCACGTGGCCAATGGCAAGGGCGCCAAAATTTACCTGGTGATGGATGCGCGGATATTTGCAGGCAAACCGCCTGCTGTTTTTGGCGCGTATAAACAGGTTAAGCTTAGCGGAGTATTGCGCAGTACCGATAAGCAGGCCCAATACGTGGCATACCAGCGTATACTTGCAACTGCCGATGTTAAGCTGCAATTTGAAGGAAATTTATTTCCGCAGCAGGGGAAAAACAACAATGGCAATTTCAGCATGTATATGGTGATGGCCGGTGGGGTTGATGCCGCACAAATCACCAATGGCAATGCCGAGGAAGACGGGCTAAATTCGTCATACCTGCAGGTCAAGCCGGAGGACAGCACCCATTTTAAAGGGCAACTGAAACTGCACCGTGGCTGGCTTGAACACGGCGCTGATAATTCGGAGCGCCTGGATTTATCGAACAAAAAAATAAGAAAAATTTCGGTTTATAACGCCACGCTGCAATATGCCGACCTGTCGGGCACGACATTCGACTCGGTGGACTTCTGCTCCTCGGTGTTAAAAGAAATTGAATACTCCGATTCCAAATTGACGGAGGTCAATTTTTACAACTCTTACCTCGACAGCGCCAATTTTAACGGGGCCTCGTTTACCGATTGCTCATTTATAGGCGCCGACCTGCGGCGAAGCATTTTTACAAACGTGAAGTTTAAAAACGTTGATTTTACCCATGCAAATGTATCAGGAATGATTTTTGAGCCCGACAGCCTTCCGGATGTTGAGGGAATGGCGAGCGCCGATAACCTCGACTCGCTTACTTACCGCACAAATCCGGGGATGCTGATAAAATTACAGGGGGAATTTAAAACGGCCGGATTTTACCGCGCGCAACGGCAAATAACAGCTGCGATTGAGCGACGCAAACACGAGCTGAACCCGGATTGGATTACGCGCACCATTGACACGCTGCTGTTTGATGTGACGAGCGACTACGGCTTAAAGCCATTCAAGCCGCTGATGATATTGATTGTGCTGATCTATTTGTTTTACCGCGTGTATTTATCACTCTTCTTTGCCGGAAAGCTTAAGATTGAAATACAGCATCCGGCCGAGAACGACCGCGGGAAAGAGAAAGTGGTTAAGGACGGCATCTATCCCGGCAGGCTGGTATTTTTGAGCATTATTACCGCTTTCGCTATCGGTTTTGGCGAATACAACATTAATGAATGGGCAAAAAAACTGCTCAGGGAAGAATATCAAATCCGGAGCTTTGGCTGGACCAGGGTAATTTTAGGCGTACAAAACCTGCTAAGCCTGTTCCTGTTTTCGCTGACAGTGGTATTATTGCTGGGCAACCCGTTTGGTTAATGCTGATTTAAGCTTTTAGTTTCAGTTAGCCGGCTACAGATTTAAGTTTACCGGCAAGATATCCGGTAGGAATCCCCGCCGCCCTGCTCATCCCTATAATAACATGATGATGATCTTTTACTTTACCACCGGCTCAATAAAAATCTGCTTGATCAGCGGGAACTCCGCCTGTATGCCCTTGCTCACCCTTTCAATGGCGTCGGTAATTTGTTTGGTAGTAAGGCCGTCCTTAAAAACTGTATTCAGCTGCAGCAATATTTCTTCGGGGCCCATATACATGGAAAATTGTTTTTTGATCTTCAACACAGCCTGGTCTGCTTCGGCTATCTTAATAATGCGCCTGAACGTGCGGCGGCTGGTGGTTTCGCCCATTAGCAGGCTTTTACTCTCGCGGATCAGGAAGCCTGAAATGCCGATGAGGATGACCCCGATGACCATGGAAGCGACAGCGTCGTAATAAGGGTGATAGGTCAGGCGCCCTAAAA
>Ga0210389_10000105_pt1 | contig 82668 bp, 74 predicted proteins | sample IncBWH28OmetaG_FD_160127 | JGI IMG/M metagenome (GOLD analysis project Ga0210389, IMG submission 160127) | Forest soil microbial communities from Barre Woods Harvard Forest LTER site, Petersham, Massachusetts, United States - Inc-BW-H-28-O ...
GATCGGGTTTGCACCCGCCTCGGCAATATGGTAACCGGATATAGAAACCGAATAAAAATTCCTGACCTTTTTATCGATAAAATATTGCTGGATGTCGCCCATCATACGCAGCGCAAATTCAGTGGAGAAGATGCAGGTATTTTGGGCCTGGTCCTCCTTTAAAATATCCGCCTGCACCGTACCCCGGACCGTTGAAATTGCTTTGGCTTTTATTTTTGAATAGACATCAGCGGGTAAAACCTGGTCGCCGGTAAGGCCGAGGAGCATCAGACCAAGGCCGCTGTTGCCGGGGGGCAAATCACCATCATAGTGGGGACGTACAAGATTTTTATCGTCATAAACCTGCTTGAACTTTATTTCAACCAGGTGCTCCAACCCATGCTCCGTAATATACTTTTCGCATTGCTGATCGATAGCCGCATTCATAAAAAACCCAAGCAGCATTGGCGCAGGGCCGTTAATGGTCATAGACACCGATGTAGCCGCCTCGCACAGATCAAAACCCGAATACAGCTTTTTGGCGTCATCCAGCGTGGCGATGCTTACGCCCGAGTTGCCTATCTTACCATAAATATCCGGCCGGGTATGTGGGTCTTCGCCATAAAGTGTGACCGAATCAAATGCGGTAGATAAGCGGTGCGCGGGTTGCCCCAAAGAAACATAATGAAAACGCTTATTGGTCCGTTCCGGCCCGCCTTCCCCGGCGAACATACGTGTAGGGTCCTCCCCTTCGCGTTTTAGCGGGAATACGCCGGCTGCGTAAGGGAATTCGCCCGGCAGGTTTTCCGTCAGCAGCCAGCGCAAAATATCGCCCCAGGCTTCATATTTTGGTAAAGCAATTTTTGGGATTTTTAGCTGCGAAAGCGAGGTATAGTACAGCGGCAGTTTGATCTCTTTTTCCCGTACCTTATAAATAAAGTTTTCGGCGGTATATTGTTTAATGGTTTCGGGCCATTGGTTTAACAGGCGTTTACACTCGGGATGAAGATGATCTTCGAGATGTTTTTGAATATCCTGTAGAGACGCAATATTTTGTGTCTCGGTATGCGGGTTTGGAGACGCAAAATATTGCGTCTCTACATTTGACAAAAGATCAATCACCCCATGTATTTGAAACAATTGCTGCGCAATTTTACACTGTTCATTCACCCATTGGTTATAATCGGCGCTGCTTTCAGCAATTTCCGCCAGGTACCGCACCCGGTCAGGCGGAATAATATATATCTTCTCCGACTCCTCACCCTTCACCTTAAACCTTTCACCCCTTGCCTCAAAAAAATCGGTCCCCGTTTTGGTTTTAACGGCGGCCATCAATGCCGAAAACAGCGTATTCATTCCCGGATCATTGAACTGGGATGCCATAGTGCCGTAGACAGGAATGTCCTCATCTTTGGCAGCAAACAGCTGGTGATTGCGTTTGTATTGTTTGCGCACATCCCGTATAGCGTCCAGCGCGCCGCGTTTATCGAACTTATTGAGGGCCACCAGGTCGGCGAAATCCAGCATATCTATCTTTTCCAGTTGGGTGGCAGCTCCAAACTCCGGGGTCATCACATAAAGCGACAGGTCGCAATAGTCCGTGATCATAGTGTCCGACTGCCCGATGCCCGATGTCTCGACAATGATAAAATCATAACCCGCTGCTTTGCAGATATCGATGCTTTCCTGCACATGTTTTGATAACGCCAGGTTGGCCTGCCGTGTAGCCAGCGATCGCATATAAACGCGCGGGCTGTTAATAGCATTCATCCTGATCCTGTCTCCAAGCAAGGCGCCGCCGGTTTTGCGTTTGGAGGGATCGACGGAAATAATGGCAACGGTTTTATCGGTCTCCACCAAAAACCGCCGTACAATCTCATCCACCAGCGATGATTTCCCCGATCCACCGGTACCCGTAATGCCCAAAACCGGGATCTTACTGGTTTTAATCATTTTGTGCACCTCGGACAGGAAATGATGCGCCTCTGTTGGATGATTTTCCGCTATGGTTATTGCGGTGGCAATGGCGGTCGCATCTTTTTGGGGCAGGTGCCGCAGCTCCCCGTTTAGCTTTATCTTATGCTCAAAGTCGCACTGGATCAGCATGTCGTTGATCATCCCCTGCAAACCCATCCGGCGGCCATCATCCGGAGAGTATATCCTGGAAATACCGTATGCCTGCAATTCCTCGATCTCCTGCGGCAGGAAAACACCGCCGCCGCCGCCAAATATTTTGATATGCCCGGCGCCGCGCTCTTTCAGCAGATCGTACATGTATTTAAAGTATTCCAGGTGGCCGCCCTGGTAGCTGGTTAGGGCTATGCCCTGCACATCCTCCTGTATAGCGCAATTCACCACTTCATCCACCGAGCGGTTGTGGCCAAGGTGGATCACCTCCGCACCCGACGATTGCAATATCCGGCGCATAATGTTAATGGTGGCATCGTGCCCGTCAAACAGCGAAGCGGCGGTTACAAAACGTATTTTATGTTTGGAATGGTAGGGCGCGATATGTTCCATTTTGGCTTGAATTGGCGACCCGCAAAATTAATCAAATAAAGCGGGCAATTGCTATGCTTGCATAATATTAGTTAACGGTTGATAGTTCACGGTTCATGGTAAAATTAATAATGTCTTTTGCTCTTAGCGGCGTCACCCAAACGGGCGTTAAAGTGTTCACGTTTTGCACACATACACCCCGCTAAACCAAAGCGAAAAGCACTGATTTTTAGCGGGTTAAAATTTACACTATCTCCAAATTGTTACGTTTTTGAGGAATTTCGTGAACACTTACAGCGGACAACCGGCGAAACGGCGCTGCGCCCCTTGTCAAACACGTCACGAAACGCTTAAGAAACATCTTAAAACGCATTTGAAGCGGGTACGGCAAGGGTACCAAAAGCATCGAAAAAAATTCGAGACAAAAAAAACGTTCACTTTCGTTCACGCGTAAACGCACGCATCTAAAAATATTTAATTTTACAAAATAAGGCACGGTAGCTGTTAACAACCGTGCCATTCGTTTATTTGGTTTGACCGGACAACCGATCAATAATGTTATAACAAACATAATCTGGCTGGATGCAATCCTCAGATATAAATAAAAAGTTTTACGATTCCTAAATAGGTATAATATTTTATACCTTTGTATGCTAACTCAATAAATGAAGTCGTCGGAGCTGCTAAAAGAATTCAAAAAGGCCGGTTGGTACGAAGTCAGACAATCCGGCAGCCACAAAATCATGAAGCACCCCGACCATGAGGACAGCATAAGCCTTCCTTTTCATGGAAGTAAGGAAGTTGGCACTGGCTTAGCTAAAAAACTAATGAAACAGGCCGGGATCATAAAATAATATCCTGATAAAACAATAGCGGGGCGGTAAAACAGCAACAACGAAGTAAAGATGAAAGACGTAGAATTTATAGTAGGTAAAACAAATACGGGTTTTGATGCCTACCGGGAAGAAAACGGCAAGATTGTGGCGGTTACAACTGGTACAACCCTCGCCGAATTGAAAGTAAACATGCTGGAGAGTTACAACCTGTACCAGGAGTATAATGGCAAAAAGAAAATTACACCGGAGCAAGTAAGTATAACGTTCGATGTGCCGTCGTTTTTCGAGTATTACGATATTATAAGCGCAAAAGCCCTGAGCGCCAGGATTGGTATGAATAATGCTTTGCTATCCCATTACATTAAAGGGGTAAAAAAACCTTCACATAAGCAAGTAGAAAAAATACTCGCCGGAATTAAGGATGTCGGAAGGGAGTTAATGGAATTGGAAATTAAGTAAATATGTTGGATGTGTCCAGCTCGTGAGGGACACATCCGCACTTCAAACACCATCATACGCCGCCTGCAGCGCCGCGCTGTCCAGCTTGATCATCTTCATCATTGCCTGCATAACCGCCCTCGCCTTTACCGGGTTAGGGTCGCCCATCAGCCTGCCCAGCGCATCCGGTACAATCTGCCAGGTTATACCATATTTGTCGTCCAGCCAGCCGCACTGACTAGGTTTACCGCCGTTTGAAAGGAACTTGTCCCACAAAAAATCCACTTCATCCTGATCAGCGCAATGCACAAAAAGCGATATGGCCGGCGTAAATTCAAACATCGGGCCGCCTTCCAGGATCATCAATTCCAGTCCTTTTATGCGGATAGTAGCCGTAAGCATACGTCCCGCTTTACCAGGCGCCTCGTCAGGCAGGCGGTTCATGTTCACGATCCGCGAATCTTTAAAGATCGACATATAAAAATTGATAGCCTCTTCGGCATGGTCGGCATACCATAAAAATGGGGTTACCCTCTGCGCGTTATTTGACTGAGCTTCCATAGTTAAATTTTGATTGCGTTTACCGAAATAAAGGTAGTCAGGAATTTCAGCACAGGCAACCGGCAAAAAAGCCATTTTGAGGGGCCGATGGTGACAAAGGTATGCCCATCCTAAACGGCCCTCAACGAGGCCTTTGAAAAAACAAACGACTCCGGGTTAAACTTCGTAAGTTTTCCCCGATCTTCGTAAGTGTTTCCAAGCCTCAATCCAACTTCTTAAAATCCAAATCCTGGAAATCAAAACTAAAATCCGTCAAAGGAGAAATGGGCTTTAGTTTTAAGCCACTCGGCTTACCGTTTTCATCAAACGAGAACATGGCATAAGCATCAGCCTCCATGCTCCGGTAATTCCATTTGATCACAAACGTATCGCCTTTGTAGGGTAACACCTGTCCGGTAAGCTTTGGCGAGCGTTTGGCGGTAAACCATAATTTGCCGTCTTTTAAGCTGATCACCGCATCGCCCAGCCAGTTATCATGATAAGTGCCGGTTATTGGCGTATAATTTATGGCCGCTGTGTTATGCTGCATCAGGTCAACCTGGCGCCACACGCCAGCCATTACCTGGTCGGCGCCTTGCTGGGCAGCTTTTACCTGGTCGCTGTAGGTTTTTACCCAGTCGCGGCCGTTGATGCCCAGGTAACTGTCTTTTATTTGGTTGGTGACGGCGCTGAATGCCGCGCCCGATTCCTGGTTGGTTAGCACGATTATCGCCAGCTTCAATTCGGGCAGCAGGGTTACCTTGGTTACCATTCCGTCGATCCCTCCCGTGTGATTTACTTCTTTGTAGCCTTTCACGTCACTCAAAAACCAGCCCAGGCCATAAGCCCCGAAATGGGTATTATAAGGTGTGTTATCACCAACCGGCACGATGGTTTGCGGCGACCACATTTGCCTGTGGATTGCCTCGCTGAATAGCTGCTGGCCATTGCCATACTTGCCATTATTCATCTGTACGATCACCCATTTGCTCAGATCGGCCACGCTGGAATAAATGCCGCCGGCTGAGTTGCCCGTGGTGGTGATATACCGCGGAATAACCACCACTTTACCGTCAACCGGTGCATGGGCGTCAACTACATTCGAATAATCTTTTATACGCTGGTAAGCTGCGGCGCTGTGATCCATACCCAGCGGCTTCATGATGCGGGTTTCAATAAATTCTTCCCAGGGCATCCCCGAAACCCTTTTTACCAGTTCCCCGGCTACTTTATAAAGCTGGTTGTCATAATCGTACTTGCTGCGGAAGCTGGAGGCGGGTTTTAAATACTTCAGGTTATGGATCATGTCTTCCACCGTAAAATCCGTCGAATCAGGCCAGTCCATCAAGTCGCCGGCGCCAAGGCCCAAGCCGCTGCGGTGCGTGAGGAGGTCTCTTATAGTAAACTCAGCAGTAACATATGGATCGAACATCTTGAACTCAGGGATATAATCAGTCACCTTATCATCCAGTTTTATTTTACCTTCATCAACCAAAATGCCGATTGCAGCAGTGGTAAACGCTTTGCTGTTTGAAGCAATGCCGAACAATGTATTTTCATCGACTTTTTTATGCGTGGCCAACGAGGCATAGCCATAGCCTTTGGCGAAGATCATTTTATCGTCCTTCACGATAGCTACCGCTATACCGGGCACATCAAATGTTTTGAGCGTACGTTCAACAAGCCGGTCGATGGAATCGGGGGCGATCACCTGGGCGTGTAGCGGCAGACTGGCGGCGAAAAAGCAAACAAATGTGATTAAAAAGCTGAGTTTTGAAATTCGACTTGACATGATCAATAGTTTAAAAAAGAGGTTAATTGTATCTTAACCACCTGGGCTATAAACTTAGGAGTTTTTACGTATATCGGCTATTTTTCCTGCAGGTATTTGTGAATTTTTCTGCCTTCGCGAACTATTATTTCGATGACCTCCTCAATATCTTTTTCTGTGGTTCTGAAATTTACGATACAAGCTCTTAAGCAATACTTTTCCATTACGACGGCGTTCGATAAAAACACCTCGCCGCCCTTTTGTAATGCGTTAAGTAAGGTTTCGTTCAATGTGTTCAAATAGGTTTCATTATTTTGGCCCGCCGGCACACCGTCCAACGGAACGTACCTTAGCGTAGCGATGCTTAAGCTTTGTGTTATGGCTTCCAGTTCGGGATTGCTTTTTGCGAGGTCAAACAATAGCTTTGATAGCTGGATATCTTCACCGATCATTTTTATGTAACCGTTTCGCCCAACCTGCTGTAAAGCGAGCCAAACCTTTAATGCCCTGAAACCGCGCGAATTTTGAAATCCATATTCATAGTAATTTTGAACTAAGGCTTCGTCGGAACCATTAAAATTATAATATACAGGATGTGAACTGAAAGTTTCAATCAAATGGTTTGGGTTTTTTACTAATATACACCCGGCTTCAAGCGGGCTATACAGCCATTTATGAGGGTCAAGCGCAATGGAGTCCGCTTCTTCGATACCTTCGAATAATATTTTTAGTTCGGGGATGACGGCTGCGGGTATGCCGTATGCGCCGTCGATGTGGAACCACAGATCGTACTTTTTACAGATAGCGGCAATCGTAATCAAGTTATCGACGACACCCGTGCTAACATCACCGGCATTACCGATAACCATAAGCGGTTTGCAGCCATTTACCAGGTCGATTTTTATAACCGATTCCAAAATTTCATTATCCATTTTATTGAAGGCGTCTGTTTGAATCCATCGGATTGATTTTGATCCTAAACCAAATAAAACAGCCGCCTTTTCAACCCAGGTATGGGTGGATTTTGAACAATAAATAATCAATTTTGCATCAGTGTTTGAAATGCCATCCTCTTTTATGCTTTTAGGCCCTTTCGCAGTTCGGGCAGCTAAAAAAGCCGTAAAATTTGCCATATTCCCCCCGCTAACCAATAACCCCCCATAAGTCGGGGAGACACCGATAAATTCGGCAAGCCATTTTACGGTTTGTTTTTCTATTTCGGTCGCCGCCGGGCTCAATATGTTTGCACCGACATTCGGATTAACAGAGGCGGCAAGCAGATCGGCCAATGCGCCAATGGGAGCCGGAGACGAAGTGATATAACCAAAAAATTTTGGATGCCCGTTTAACAGGGAATGATTGAATAATAAGTCGGAAGTTTCAGAAAGCAGCCTTTCTACGGGAGCGCCATGCTCGGGGATGGATGAGGTACCTATTATTTTTTGCAATTGTTCGGGCGATTCCCCTTTAGTAACAGGTCTTTGCCTGATTGTATCAATAAAATTGGAAATAGAATCGATCAACTGGTAGCCAGCTTTTTTGAAGTCCTCTTTACTTATGTCGATTGGCGTTTCCCTATGGGTTTTCATTACTATGGTTTTGTAAAAGAAATCGTAACAATTTAAGTTTCATAAGTTTACAGATAAGCGAATTGCGGCCAACGTTTAAACAGATGATCTTTATCCTGTAACGGCAAATTTTTCAAGTATTTTACGCGTTTTCAGCCGGCAAACTTTTTCCACGCCGGACAGATATACCACCAGCCGCACCCTTTTTCCCAATGGTTCAATGCCGAACGAATAATTTTCTTCCAGTTTAATTACTTCCATCACCGTCGATGTAACTCGCTTAAAACTAAGCACAAACAGGGCCAATAACACTTCTTTTATTTTAACTAACAGCTATCAACATCAATTCACACAGTCAGCCCACACATGTTAATAACTTGCGTGGGAGAAAGTGGTAAAAAGTGGTAAATTAATTATAATTTTACACTACAAATAGTCTCAAAGTTTTAAAATGTCGTTTCTCACCGGGGAATTTGAGTGTAAGTTGGATAATAAGGGCCGCATGATGGTCCCTGCCGGCCTTAAGAAAAAGCTTCCGGAAGCTGAATCTGAGGGGCTGGTGATCAATCGCGGATTTAAAAAATACCTGGTCATCTACACTAAAAAACAATGGGAAGAAAAGTTAACAGAACTACATAGCAAACTTAACGAATACGACGAAGAAGACATAAGTTATCTGCGATATTTTATGCGCGGGGCTACTGAGCTTTCGCTGGACGCTGCCGGCAGGGTGAATTTGCCCCAGTTTTTGCTCGACCATGCGGAGATCAAAAACGATGTGGTGGTGACCTGCCTGTTAAACCGCATCGAGGTTTGGAGTGCCGAGTCGCATAAGGAAATGATCAATACCGAGCCAAAGGACTTTAAAAACTTTGCAGCCAAGATGGGTAAGGGAAAGGAGGCAAGCAATGGATAAATACCATACTCCGGTAATGCTTCGGGAATGTATTGAGGGCCTGGCCATCCGGCCGGAAGGTACTTATGTTGATGTCACCTTCGGTGGTGGCGGCCATTCCCGCGAGATATTATCACATCTGAATAAATACGGCAAGCTGCTGGCCTTTGACCAGGATGCTGACGCGAAGCAGAATATCCCCGATGACAGCCGCTTTGTTTTTATCGATCAGAATTTCCGTTACCTGAAAAACTTCTGCCGACTGCATCATGCTATACCGGTTGATGGCATACTGGCCGACCTCGGTGTGTCATCTTACCAGTTTGACCAGGCCGAACGCGGTTTCTCCATTCGCTTTGATGCCGAACTGGATATGCGGATGAATCAACAATCGGTGTTGTCGGCAAAGGATGTGATTAATACCTATCCGGAGGCTGACCTGCACAGGATATTCGGCATGTACGGCGAGATTCAAAATGCCAAATCGCTGGCCAACACTATTGTAATGGCGCGATTAAACAAACCACTGGTCACCGTTGCCGATCTGAAAAACGCAATTTCAAATAGAATTCCCCGGGGCAAGGAAAACAAATACCTGGCGCAGGTTTTCCAGGCTTTACGCATCGAGGTAAACCAGGAACTGGAAGCCTTAAAGGATTTTTTGATCCAGTCGGCCGAAGTGTTGGTATCAGGCGGCAGGCTGGTGGTGATGTCATATCATTCATTAGAGGACCGGCTGGTAAAAAACTTTATTGCCAGGGGTAAATTCAGCGGTGAGGTAGAGAAAGATATTTATGGTAACGATAACAGGCCGTTTGATGCCGTAAGCCGCGGCGCGATTACAGCATCAGAAGAAGAGGTAAAACAGAATAACAGGGCAAGGAGCGCAAAATTAAGGATTGCGGTGAAGAAATGACAAATCGTTTACGCACACCAATTGAGGAAGAAGATGACGAACAACAATTGATTGTTGAGGAAAAGCCTGTTAAGGAAATAGCCGACAATTATTTGTTTAAATACTTCAATAAAAAATTTACAGCCGAGGCGGCTACCCGGGCCTTGCCTTTCCTGCTTTTTATGGCCCTGCTCGGTATGTTCTATATCGCCAACAGAAATTTCGCCGAAAAAAATATTCGTGATATCGATAAGATCGGCAAACAGGTAAACGAGCTCAGCTGGCAATACAAATCGGCAAAGGCGCGGCTGGCCTTTAAAAGTACATTAACCGAAGTGATAAAAAAGGTGGATACGCTTGGTTTAAAACAACCGGTGGTACCGCCCCAGGTTTTAACGGCAGAGGAGGATAAAGATGAGCATTAGGACCAATATACTCCTCCGGGTTTACATTGCTTTCGGGCTGATCCTGGTATTGGCAGGCGCTGTTATCATTCAGTTGTATCGCCTGCAATATATACAGGGGAAAAAATGGCGCGCCATGGCGCAAACCCACTCCACCCAGTACCAAACCGTTGAAGCTACCAGGGGGAATATTTATGCGGCTGACGGCAGCCTGCTGGCGACCTCGGTGCCTGAATATGAACTGCACATGGACCTGCTGGCTGGCGGTATTGCCGACGAAAAGGTGTTTGAAGAGAAAGTTGACTCGCTGGCGCTGAAATTATCACAGTTTTTCCACGACAGAACCACGCGTGAATATGCCAGGATGCTGCGTGAAGCGCGTAATGACAGCTCACGTTATCAATTGATCAGGCGGAAGGTATCCTATGAGGAGCTCGCGGAGATTCGCAAATTCCCCATTTTCAATATGGGCAAACTGAGGGGCGGACTGATCGCGATAGCGCAAAACAAGCGCGTTTTGCCTTATGAAAGCCTTGCGGCACGTACGATTGGTTATAAAAATGAGAATGTGCGGAATGCCGTTGGTTTGGAAGGCGCCTACGCCAGCTATATCGACGGGGAAAACGGCAAACGGCTGGTGCAGCGAATGCCCGGCAACGTTTGGATACCCGTGAATAACGGCCAGGAAGACATTGCCCCAAAAGATGGCGCGGACATAATTTCGACCATTGACGTCAATTTCCAGGACGTAGCCGAAAAGGCGTTAAAAGATCAATTGATACAAACAAAGGCCGATCATGGATGTGTAGTGTTAATGGAGGTAGCGACAGGCGAGATAAAAGCGATTGCCAATTTTACCAAAACAGGTGAGGGCGAATACCAGGAAAAATACAATTATGCTATAAGCGAAGCTGGAGATCCGGGATCTACTTTTAAGCTGGCGACCTATATGACTTTGTATGATCAGCACAAGATCGATACGAATACCATGGTTGACGGCGAGGGCGGTAAATATAAAATCCCCAAAGGCCCCACCATCACCGATGTTGAGCACAATGACATGATGACTGCCAAGCAGGCGTTTGAACAATCGTCAAACGTGGCAGCGGCAAAATTTGTTTACCAGCATTATAGCGATAACCCATGGGAGTTTACCGACAAGTTGTATAGTTATCATTTAAACGAACGGCTCGGCCTGCAAATTTCCGGCGAGGCTACGCCAGTTGTGAAAAACCCCAAAAGCCGCACCTGGAACACGAATTATACACTGCCCGAAATGGCATACGGCTACGAAATGAAGATCACGCCGCTGCAAATGTTATCGTTTTATAATTCGGTGCCCAATAATGGCAAAATGATAGCGCCGATTTTGGTAAAAGAGATCAGGCGGCTGGGGAATACAGTGGCGCAATTCCAGGCGCGGACGATCAACGAGAAAGTATGCTCGGACGCAACATTGGGCAAAATGAAAGCACTGCTGGAAGGCGTGGTAAAAGAAGGTAACGGCAAAACGCTGTTCAAGGGTTCGTTATTCCCGGTAGCCGGCAAAACCGGTACGGCGCAAATTGCGAACGGGAACAAGGGTTACGGTGTTACCAAAACCTACCAGGCATCTTTTTGCGGATATTTTCCGGCAAATCATCCAAAATATTCTATGATCGTGGTAATCAATCACCCCACGGCCGGGGTTTACCTGGCAGCATTGGTGGCTGGCCCTGTTTTCAAAACTATAGCCGACCGGGTTTACGCAAGCGATTTGCAGGTAAGCCAGGCAGCGCCGCTTCACTATGTGGGTAATACAACGATGCCGCAAATTAAATTGGGTAATCCAAAGGCATTGAAACAGGTGTATGGCAAACTGGAAATCAAGCCGCAATACGCATCAAATAATACTGCAGGCGGATCGCCGGATACCAGCGACGGTGTTCCTTTTGAAAACGCAACCTATAAAAGCGGTGTCGTACCATCAGTAAAAGGAATGGGATTAAGCGATGCATTGTACCTGCTGGGCAATGCCGGCTATAAAGTGGCCGTGCGCGGAAGCGGCGCCGTGGTGAACCAGTCGGTTGCTGCGGGAAGCATTGAACCAAAGGGAGCTAAAATCTTAATTGAATTGCAATGAAGTACCTCAGTGATATAATAGATGGGTTAGCCTTTACCGGGCTGCAGGGCAGCGCGGATATGGAAATCACCGACGTCGTGTTTGACTCGCGGAAAGTGGTGCCTGGTTCGCTGTTTGTTGCCATCCACGGAACAGTTTCGGATGGTCATGCTTTTATCGACCAGGCAATCAATGATGGCGCCGTTGCTGTGATTTGCGAAGTGCTGCCGGCACATGTAACCGGCGAGGTGGATTTTTTGATGGTAGCCGATTCAAGTGTCGCTTTAGGCATAGTTGCGGCAAACTTTTACGATAATCCTTCAACTAAATTAAAACTGGTTGGGGTAACCGGCACCAACGGAAAAACAACAATCGCCACACTGCTTTACAAACTTTTTAGCGACCTGGGTTACACGTGCGGATTGCTTTCAACTGTGGAAAACCAGGTAAACGGACAGGTTTATCCGTCGACACACACCACACCCGACCCTGTTGACCTGAACCGGTTTATGAATTTGATGGTAGAGCAGGGCTGCGATTATTGCTTTATGGAAGTAAGCTCGCACGCAATTGCGCAGCATCGCATAGCAGGTTTAACGTTTGCAGGGGGGATATTCTCCAATCTGACGCACGATCACCTGGATTATCACAAAACCTTTGATAGCTACCTGAAGGCAAAAAAAGCCTTTTTTGATGGTCTGTCGGCTAATGCTTTTGCACTGACCAACAGTGACGACAAAAACGGCAACGTTATGCTTCAAAATACAAAAGCTCATAAAAAGACCTATGGGCTGAAAAGCATGGCCGACTACAAAGCCCGGATCATGGAGAACCGGTTCGAAGGGATGTTGCTGCAGGTTGACGGCGAGGAAGTTTGGTTTAAAATGGTGGGCACTTTTAATGCCTACAACATATTGGCTGTTTATGCTGCAGCCATGCTGCTGGACCAGGATAAAACTAAAATATTAACTAGCCTGAGCAAATTGACCGGCGCGCGGGGCCGGTTCGATTATATCGTGTCGCCAAATAGAATTATCGGCATCGTGGATTATGCACACTCGCCCGATGCAGTGGAAAATATTTTGACCACTATTCACAACATCCGCAAAGGAAATGAGAAAGTGATCACCGTTATCGGCTGCGGCGGCGACCGCGACAAAACCAAGCGCCCCATAATGGCGCACACCGCATGTGAATGGAGCGATAAAGTGATCCTTACCTCGGATAACCCACGGTCGGAAGACCCTGCGCAGATTATTAAAGAAATGGAGAAAGGCGTAGATGCGGCCTTCCGAAGACATGTTTTGAGCATTGTTGACCGTCGCGAGGCCATAAAAACAGCGGTTATGCTGGCACAACCCGGGGATATTGTATTGGTAGCCGGCAAAGGCCATGAGAATTACCAGGAAGTCAAAGGGGTAAAACATCACTTTGACGACAAGGAAGAGTTGAATGAAATTTTTAAAGAGCTAGTATAAATTTAAAGAAGGCACTGAAATCAAAATCGGTGAAATCAAACCAAAATCGGTGAAATCCTAAAAAAATGTTTTACTACCTGTTCAATTGGCTAAATAAGAACTACACCATACCGGGTGGAGGGGTGTTTCAATATATCACGTTCCGCATGGCAATGGCAGTAATTACGTCGCTCATCGTTACGACGGTTTTCGGCCGGCGGTTGATCGACTATCTGCGCTTTAAACAAGTCGGTGAGACCGTGCGCAACCTCGGCCTGGAAGGCCAGATGCAAAAGCAGGGAACGCCGACAATGGGTGGTATAATCATCATACTCGGCATAGTTATCCCGACACTTCTATTTGCCAAAGTAGATAATATCTATATTATCATGATGCTGGTGACAACATTGTGGCTTGGTGGGATAGGTTTTTTGGACGACTATATCAAGGTTTTCAAAAAGAACAAAGAGGGGCTGGCCGGCAAGTTTAAAATAGTGGGGCAGGTTGGTTTGGCTTTGTTTATCGGGCTTACGATGTACTCAAATCCTGACATCATCATCAGGCAGGAGGTTAAGTTGCCGGTAACTATCGATGCGCCGGTTAACTTCCATATGCGCGGAAACAGGCCGGTTTACACCCAGGAAGTTCACTCCACCAAAACAACCATTCCTTTCTATAAGAATAACGAGTTCGACTATGGTAAGGTGATCAAGTTTTTAGGGAAGGATTCCACCCAGTATTCGCTGATCGTATTTATGTTCTTTACGATCGTCATCATCACGTTTATTTCCAACGGGGCCAATATTACTGACGGGATAGACGGATTGGCGACGGGTACATCTGCCATCATCGGCGTCACGCTGGCGGTATTGGCATATGTGTCGAGTAATAGCATCGCTGCGGATTACCTGAACATCATGTACATACCCAATTCAGGCGACCTGGTGGTTTTTGCAGGGGCATTTGTTGGGGCCTGTGTGGGGTTTTTATGGTATAACTCGTATCCGGCCCAGGTTTTTATGGGCGATACCGGCAGCCTGGCTATCGGGGGGATCATTGCGGTATTTGCGATAATGATCAGAAAAGAACTGATCCTGCCATTGCTCTGCGGCGTTTTCGTTGTCGAGAACCTGTCGGTTATCATCCAGGTAATGTGGTTCAAGTACACAAAACAACGAACGGGTACCGGAAGGCGTGTTTTCCTGATGGCGCCGCTGCATCATCACTACCAAAAGAAAGGTTTTCATGAGGCAAAGATCGTAACGCGGTTTTGGATCATTGGGATATTGTTAGCCATAGTGACGATAATAACATTAAAGCTCAGATAGAGCCTGGAGATTAGAGACCAGAGATTAGAAAGAAAAAACATAAAGACGAACTAAAAATCAGTGAAATCGGTCACATAAATCGGTGTAATCAAAAAAATAAAATCGGTGAAATCAAACAAAAACATAGCAATTCTTGGCGCCGGCGAAAGCGGGGTGGGAGCGGCATACCTTGCCAAACAGCAGGGTTATGATGTTTTTGTTTCGGATTTTGGAACAATTGCCGATAAATACAAAAAACAGCTGAGTGACTGGAATATCCGCTTTGAGGAAAACAGGCATACCGAAGAAATAATTCTTTCGGCTATTGAAGTGATCAAAAGCCCGGGCATACCCGAAAAAGCGCCGATAATAAAGAAACTTAGGGAAAAGCAAATACCGGTTATCTCGGAGATCGAATTTGCCGGGCGTTACACGGACGCGAAAATTGTAGGTATAACCGGCTCAAATGGTAAAACTACCACTACAAGCTTAACTTACCATATCCTGAAAAATGCAGGGTTAAACGTAGGCCTGGCCGGAAATATCGGGAACAGCTTTGCTTACCAGGTGGCAACGGAGCAATTCGATACTTATGTGCTGGAGCTGAGCAGCTTTATGCTGGACGATATGTACCGGTTTAAAACCGATATCGCTGTACTGCTAAATATTACCCCGGATCATTTGGACCGGTACGATTACAAATTCGAAAACTACGCGGCATCAAAGTTCCGCATTACTCAAAATCAAACAGCAAACGATTATTTCATTTACTGCGCCGACGATCCGGAAACGATCAAGGTAATGGCTGAACGCAAATTGGAAGCGCAGCTATTGCCCTTTTCCATACAAAAAAAAGAGGACCCCGGCGCATATCTCAACAACGACCAAATCATTATTAACGTTCACCAACAACATTTTCAAATGTCGATTTCAGAATTAGCCCTGCAAGGCAAGCACAACATTTACAACTCGATGGCATCGGGCATTGTAGCTAAGGTACTTGAACTGCGCAACCCTGTAATGAGGGACAGTATGAGCAATTTCAAAAACATCGAGCACAGGCTCGAGTCTGTCGGCAAAATCTCCGGCATCAGCTTCATAAACGATTCAAAGGCAACCAACGTCAACTCTACCTGGTACGCCCTGGAAAGTATGACCAGCGATGTGATCCTGATACTTGGCGGCGTGGACAAGGGGAATGATTACTCGATGCTGAAGGACCTGGTAAGGCAAAAGGTAAAGGCAATTGTTTGCCTTGGCAAGGATAACAAGCGTATCCACGATGCTTTTGAAAATGATGTGGACATAATTGTGAACACCTATTCGGCCCAGGAAGCCGCCCAGGTGTCGTATCACCTTGCCGAAAAAGGCGACACGGTATTGCTTTCGCCAGCCTGCGCAAGTTTCGACTTATTTAAAAATTACGAAGACCGCGGCAACCAGTTCAAACAAGCGGTGAAGGAACTATGATGATGTGCGGATGTGTGGATGTGCGGATGTGCGGATTTGCAGATGTGCGGATGATGGAATTTGAAAATTTGATGATGAGATGATTTGAAGATTTGATAATGTTAGGATTTCAAGATTTGAAACGGAATGATGAGCAAGTGAAAAATGCCTCCGGCTATGAACTATTAACCATGAACTATGAACCAAAATGCATAGACTATTAAATAATACCAAAGGCGACCGCTGGATATGGCTGATCGTGATTTTACTTTCGGTGATCTCGCTGCTGGCGGTTTACAGCGCTATCGGTACGCTTGCCTATAAAAAAGGGGTAGGGGCCGAGTCGATTTTGATGAAGCACTTTGCCATGATCGTTGGTGGCATTGCGTTGATGTACATTTCGCATAAGCTGGATTACCGTTATTATCGCGGTATTTCTAAATTGCTGATGATCATAACGCTGCCTTTGCTGGTCTATACCTTAGTTTTCGGCAGCCATGTGAACGACGCCAGCCGGTGGATAGCAATTCCGGGCACCGGCTTAAGTTTCCAGACATCTGACTTAGCCAAGCTGGCGCTTATTACTTACCTGGCGCGCACACTATCGCTGAAACAGGAAAATATCAAGAATGTAAAGCAATCGTTCATACCCATCATGGGGGCGGTTTGCGTTGTGTTTATTCTTATAGCCCTGGCAAACTTGTCAACCGCGCTTATGCTGTTCGGCGTAAGCATTTTATTGCTGATCATCGGCCGGATCAGCATTAAGCAAATCACCATAACCTGTGTTGCAGGGGCTTTTTTGCTGGCGGGTGTGGTATTTTTAGGCCCGCGCCACAAAACCTACGAATCGAGGGTACATGCGTTTATGCACCCAGAGGTTGCCAATCCCGATAAATCATTTCAAAGCGACCACGCCAAAATTGCGATAGCCACCGGCGGCATTTTCGGAAAAGGCGTGGGTAGGAGTGATGAGATCAATTACCTGCCCGAAGCTTATTCGGATGAGATATATGCAATAATAGTGGAAGAATACGGTATAGTTGGTGGTATTATATTGATAGGCATTTACCTGTTTCTGTTGTATAGGTGTATCAAAATAGTAACCAAAGCGCCAAAAGCCTTCGGGGCGTTACTGGCCGCCGGGTTGAGTTTTAGCTTGACTATACAGGCATTTGCCAATATGGCCGTGGCTGTGGGCCTGGGGCCGGTAACGGGTATCCCGCTGCCACTGGTAAGTATGGGCGGTACATCCATATTGTTTACCAGTGTGGCCTTCGGTATCATCCTATCAGTAAGCCGGGATATCGAGGAACCCAAGAAGGTTATTGTGGGAGAGATTAGGGAGGTGCCGGCTTAGTCCGGAAGTCGGAAAAGTTCGAAAAGAAGAAAAAGAAATCGGTGCAATCAAAAAATAATCGGTGAAATCCAAAGAATAATAATCGGTGAAATCCAAAGAATAATAATCGGTGAAATCAGCAAAAAAAATAATCATCAGCGGCGGAGGTACCGGGGGACATATTTTCCCGGCTATCGCCATTGCTAATGCGCTTAAAAAGATTGACCTGGCTACCGAAATATTATTTGTTGGCGCAACCGGCCGCATGGAGATGGAAAAAGTGCCGGCAGCGGGCTACGAAATTATTGGGCTGGATATACAGGGAATACAACGCGGTTCGATCATGAAAAACCTGGCGTTTCCGATAAAATTGATATCAAGTGTGCTGAAAGCCATTAAAATAATTAAGGACTTTAAACCCGACGCGGTTGTTGGTGTTGGGGGATATGCATCAGGACCAATATTGTTTGCCGCATCGTTAAAAAATATACCCTATTTAATACAGGAGCAGAATTCATATGCCGGCATTACCAATAAATGGCTGGGCAAAAAGGCAAAAAAAATATGCGTGGCGTTTGACGGAATGGAAAAATTCTTTCCCGCCGAAAAGATCATTAAAACGGGCAACCCTATCCGCAGGGATTCGGTGAGCATTGCCGGCAAGCATATGCAGGCGCTGGAGCTTTATAAACTATCGGCATTTAAAAAAACGATACTGGTTACAGGCGGCAGCTTGGGGGCACGCACTTTAAATAACAGCGTTATGGCCGGGCTGGATAAGATCATTGCCGCTGATGTGCAGCTGATCTGGCAAACAGGGAAGTTTTACTACAAGGATATTATAGCAAAGCTTGGCGAAAATTACCACGAAGATATCAGGATAGTGGAATTTTTAACCCGGATGGACCTGGCTTATGCGGCGGCTGACATCATTATTTCAAGGGCGGGCGCCGGTACGATAGCCGAATTGTGCGCAATAAAAAAACCGGTTATCCTGGTGCCTTCGCCCAATGTGGCCGAGGATCATCAAACCAAAAATGCACTGGCTTTGGTGCAGGAACACGCGGCTGCTTTTATCGCCGACAGGGATGCTGAAGCAAAGCTGGTTGATAAGGCGCTGGGGCTTTTGAATGACAATGCAGAAAAAAAGATACTGGCAGACAATATCGGGAAACTGGCTTTGCCGGATGCGGATGAAGTGATTGCTAAGGAAGTGATGAAAATAGCTAATGGTTCATAGTTCATAGTTCATGGTTGATAGTTCATAGTTCATAGTAGAAAGAGGGTTGTAAGCAGCGAGAAATAGCAAACATAAAAGATTCGTGCAATTCGATGTAATTCGAGACAATTAGTGTCAATAATATGGAGTTAAAAAATATACAGCGGGTTTATTTGATCGGGATTGGCGGTATTGGCATGAGCGGCCTTGCGCGTTATTTCCATCACCTGGGCTGTGTTGTATGCGGATACGATAAAACCTCTACTGAGCTTACACATGAGCTGCAGCAGGAGGGCATTCCTGTAATTTTTGACGATAACGAGGCCTTTGTACCTGCGAGTTTCCATCAGCCTGACGAGCGTACGCTGATTATTTATACGCCTGCTATACCTAAAGATTCCAACATCTTAAATTTCTTTAAGGATAATGGTTTTGAATTATTTAAACGTTCACAAGTGCTTGGAATCATCAGCAAGGGCATGTACGCGATTGCCGTGGCCGGTACGCACGGAAAAACCACTACATCCACTATGATCGCTCATATCCTAAAATACTCAGGTAAAGATTGCTCGGCGTTCCTGGGCGGGATATCCACCAATTATCACACCAACGTTTTGTATGGCAAAAACAACATTGTTGTGGTTGAGGCTGATGAATACGACAGGTCGTTTTTAACGCTTCATCCTGATATAGCCATTATAACGTCGATGGATGCCGACCACCTGGATATCTATGGCGATCATAGCCATTTGACTGAATCATTCAGGATGTTTGCTTCGCAGATAAAACCGGGCGGAAAACTTATCCACAAAAATGGTCTTCCGTTGAAAACCGGGTTTACCTATGCGGTAGAGGCTGCGGCCGATGCAACCGGATCAAATATCCGGGTGGAGAATGGCGATTTTTATTTCGATTTCAACAATGGAAAAGTAGCGATAAGCGATATTAAATTAGGCATCCCCGGTACCCATAATGTGGAGAATGCTGTCGCAGCGATTGAAGCGGCACTGTTGGTGGATATTTCGCCGGAAGCCATTAAGAACGCCCTCGGTGAGTTTAAAGGTGTAAAAAGACGGTTTGAGTACATCGTAAAAAATGCCGCCCATATTTATATCGACGACTATGCGCACCATCCTGAGGAATTAAAAGCGTGCATCAATTCTATCAAACGCTTGTACCCCGATAAAAAACTGACCGCAATATTTCAGCCGCATTTGTATACGCGCACCCGCGATTTTGCCGATGGGTTTGCCGCATCGCTCGACCTGGCTGACGAACTGCTCATGCTGGATATTTACCCGGCCCGTGAGCTGCCGATTGAAGGGGTCAATTCAGAAATGATATTGGAGCGGATGAAAATGTGGAATAAGCGCAAATGTGGAAAACAAGAAGCTGTTGAAATCATAAAAAACGAAAAACCTGAGCTACTTTTAACAGTAGGCGCAGGCGATATAGACCAATTAGTTCAACCATTAAAACACGCGTTGGAAGATGTTTAAGAAAAGGATATGGCGTTACCTGCTTATTGGTTTTGCCTGGGCGATGAGCCTGGGTGGGCTGGTTGTGCTGATGAGCTTTATCGAGGTCAAGAAGTCGGAGGTGATATGCAAGGATGTGAAAATATACATCCCCGGCAGTCAATATTTTATTGACAAACAGGAAGTTGATGATATTTTAAATATTCACAGCCACGCATTGATCGGCCGGCGGATGGAAAATATCAACATTCACGACCTGGAGGCAAAGCTAAAAGCAAACCCCTTTGTCGAGTATGCGAAGGTATATACGGACATGGATGGGGTAATCAATGTAGAGATCAGCCAGCGGCAACCAATACTGCGGATCATCAATCGATTTGACCAGGATTTTTATGTTGATCAGCATGGTTTGAAAATACCCTTGTCCCCCAATTTCACAGCACGGGTTCCTGTGGCCAATGGCTTTATCGAAGAGTTATTTGCCAACCATGTGGACACCCTGCATACAGAGATGGCAACCGAGCTTTTTAAAACCGCCGATTATATCCGCAGGGATTCGCTTTGGCAAGCGCAAATAGCGCAGATATATGTCAATAAAGACCATGAAATTGAATTGGTGCCCCGGGTTGGAAACAACCGGATATTATTGGGTAACGCCGATTCACTCGACGCGAAATTTCACAACCTGCTGGTTTTCTACAAAAAAGCCATTCCGCAGGTAGGCTGGAATGCTTATAAAGTGATCAATGTTAAATATGCCAATCAGGTTGTCGGCATAAGGAATGAAAATATCAAGAAGGATTCGTTGCAGGCAAAAACCCTGGTAAACGATTCTACTAAAACAATAAAGGATACATCTCTAATCAGGAATTAATATGGACAAAACCTCAACTCTCGAAAAAAGTTCACCAATCGTAGTAGGATTGGATATAGGAACTACCAAAATATGCGCTATTGTTGGTCGCAGGAGTAAAAACGGGAAGATAGAAGTGCTGGGCATCGGCAAAGCCGAGTCGGCGGGTGTAACCCGTGGAATGGTTTCAAACATCGACAAAACGGTGCAGGGGATAGCGCAGGCGGTTGAAATTGCCGGGGCGCAATCAAACGTAGAGATCAGGGTAGTGAATGTTGGCATAGCGGGCCAGCACATCAAAAGCCTGCAGCATCGGGGATTGATCACCCGGAAAGACACGCAGTCCGAGATTTCCCGCCGTGATATTGAAAAATTGATCGAGGACATGTACAACCTGGTTATGCCCCCGGGCGAAGAGATCATACACGTGCTGCCGCAGGAGTTTACAGTAGATGGCGAGCCCGGCATCAAAGATCCTATCGGCATGGCGGGTGTACGGCTGGAAGCGAATTTCCATATCATATCCGGCCAGGTAACGGCTATAAAAAATATCGTAAAATGTGTCAACAAAACCGGTTTGGAGAGCCAGGAACTGATACTGGAGCCATTAGCATCTTCCGAGGCCGTTTTGAGCGATGAAGAAAAAGAGGCAGGCGTGGTTTTGGTTGATATTGGCGGCGGTACCACCGATGTGGCCATATTTCATGAAGGCATCATCAGGCACACCGCGGTTATACCGTTTGGCGGCAACAGCATAACCGAAGACATAAGGGAAGGATGTTCGGTAATGCGGAACATTGCGGAGCAACTCAAGATCAGGTTTGGATCGGCCCTGGCAGACGAAAACAAAGAAAACGAAATTGTGTGCGTTCCGGGCCTGCGCGGGCGCGAGCCAAAGGAAATATCAGTAAAAAACCTGGCCTTTGTCATCCAGGCGCGTATGGAAGAGATCATTGAGCATGTGTACTACGAGATCAAATCTTCCGGATATGAAAAGAAACTCATTGCCGGTATCGTTATAACAGGTGGCGGCGCACAACTGAAGCATTTAGCCCAACTGGTAGAATTTGTGACAGGCCTTGACTGCCGTGTGGGTTTCCCGAATGAGCATTTGGCGAAAAACGAGGTATTGCCAAAAAATGTATACGAAGATATGCAGAGCCCCACCTATGCAACCGGTATCGGCCTGCTGATTAAGGGGATACAAAAAATGGAGTACCAGGAAAGCGCACCTGTGGCAACCGCTGAAGTAAAGCCAACCAAAACAAAATATGCTGAAGAAAAGAAGTTTGGCTTGTTAAGCAAGATACTGGAAAGCGGTAAGAAATTTATAAAGGATGACATCAAGGATGAGGACTTTTTGAAATAATTTCGGAGTTATTCACATCAGCCCATTCTTTCCACATATTCACAAATGTGGATAAACGATGTTTAAAAACAGTTAATATTACATTACGGAAATCCGATTATTCATCAATCGTATTCAAAGAAAAACAAGGATTATGAAGTTTGAGATGTTAAAAGAAAAGTCGTCCATCATCAAGGTTATTGGTGTTGGCGGCGGCGGCGGCAATGCAGTAAACCACATGTACAGGCAGGGAATAACCGGTGTGGATTTTATTGTATGTAATACCGATGCACAAGCTTTGGAGTTAAGCCCTATCCCCAATAAAGTTCAGCTTGGCGCAAGCCTTACTGAAGGAATGGGCGCCGGTTCGATACCTGAAGTTGGCAAAAACTCAGCTATCGAAAATATTGATGATATTAAACAGATGCTGGGCTCCAATACCAAAATGCTGTTTATAACAGCAGGCATGGGCGGCGGCACCGGAACCGGGGCAAGCCCTATCATCGCAAAAGCAGCCCGCGAACTGGATATTTTAACGGTAGGCATCGTAACTACCCCATTTGCCTTTGAGGGTAAACGGAGGAAATTGCAGGCGGATGAAGGGATGGAGGAACTCAAAAAATATGTCGACTCCTTCCTGGTGATCTCCAATGACAGGCTTCGGCAGATATTTGGCAACCTTACGTTAGGATCAGCATTTGCACAGGCCGATAACATATTGACCACGGCGGCCAAAGGTATTGCCGAGATTATAACGCTGCCGGGCTATGTTAACGTTGATTTTAAAGATGTGCGCACGGTGATGAAAGACAGCGGCGTTGCCATAATGGGCAGCTGCGCCGCAGAAGGCGAAAACCGTTCGTTAAAAGCGGTTGAAGGCGCCCTTGCTTCGCCCTTGCTGAAGGATAACGAGATAGAAGGAGCAAGGTATATCCTTTTGAATATCAGTTCAGGCCTGAAAGAAGTGACCATGGACGAGGTTACGGTTATTACCGATTACATACAGGAAGAAGCTGGTTTGCTTGCTGACGTGATATGGGGAAACTGTATTGACGAGAACTTAGGCGATAAATTGTGTGTGACCATCATCGCGACGGGGTTCCAAACCCAGGACGAACGCCAGAAAAAGGAAGGCGAAAAGAAGATCATTTCGGTGCTCGACCCAACCGTTCCGCATACCGTAAAACCGATAAACGAATTTATAACTCCTGTAAATGCGGAACCAACCGCTGTGCCATACCTCAAGTCAAAAGCAGAGCCCAAAGCCAAAGAGGATCAGAAACAAACAGGTCTGTTCGATTTGTTTGCGCCCAGAACCGAGGAGCCTGCTGTGATAAGACACAACTGGATGACCGAAGAACCGGAGGCCGTTGAAAATGAGGCGCCGGAAATGCCTGAGATGACCTTCAAAATTGTGGAGCCGGTTACCGACGCCGAACCTGTTAAAGAAGTTAAACAGCCCGAACCCGAGCCTGAAGTTATTGTGGGGGCGGATGATCATAAAACCGATGAATCCATCGAAGAGCAATTACGCAAATCGCGTGAGCGGATCATGCGCTTAAAAGACCTGAGCATGAAACTACGCAATGGCAACCTGCAGGAAATGGAAAATGTGCCGGCATACAAGCGTAAAGAAATAGCGTTGCAGCAAACACCCGCATCAAATGAAAGCCAGGTTTCCAGGTTCTCTTTATTACCGGATGAGGATGGAAAGACAGAGATCAGGAGCAATAATTCCTTTTTGCACGATCAAGTAGATTGAGTTTATAGTTCATAACTTAGCTGCGCCGCAGCTAAGTTCAACTCTTTCATGCCATACTAAAAATCAGGCCTCCACGCGGCCCAATGCTTTCAGCGCAGCCAGGTTGCCTTTAAAAATATCCTGGTCAACATCGCCTGATGTTCCCGGCAGCGAGCCCGTTTCGGCATATTGCCATATCGCAAAATCATGCCAGCCACCTGTTGCAGGCAATCCCGGAGGGTTGGTTTGGTACGAGGGGATCCACAACGGATTGCCGCCAAATTGCGTAACACCGTTAAAATACTCGTCCCAGTAACTGCGTGCTGTATAAATAACCGGGGTGCGTCCGGTGGCTACGGTAACGGCGTTCAGCCAGTCGGTTATAAGCTGCACGCACGCGTCCTTGTTATTAGCAACATATTGGTCAAGCTGGGCGCTTTCTGCATCGGTGCTTCCTACCTGCCATTCAATGTCGAGGGCCGGCGGCAATACATTCGGGTCGGAAAAATCCAGCCCGTTGGCCAAAAAATTGTTCGCCTGGTCCTGTGCCGGCGATTGGAAAGTTAAAAAGTGATAAGCGCCATAAATAAGCGACTTTTCCTTGATCGCGGCAATGTAAGAGCCAAACATCGGGTCTTTGAAACCCGCGCCCTGGCTGTATTTGCAATACACAAACTGAATGTGCGGCGTCAGGTTGGCCCAGTTAATGGTGCCGTTATTGTGCGAAATGTCCATTCCCTGCGGCGCCAGGTTATCAATTGCGCCCCAGGTGCCGGGTCCGGCAATGCCGTCGGCGCCAAGGCCCTTGTCTGTTTGAAATTGCGTAACAACAGCGGCCGTTCCCGGTCCGTAATTGCCGTCGATGCCAATGGTGTACCCTAAAACCGAAAGCGCCCGCTGCAGCATGGTCACTTCGCCGCCGGCCGAGCCAATTTGTAATGTGTTCATAAGTGTAAGTGTTTAAATTAGTTTAACATGAAACAGCTCAGCCTTAAGCAGATAAAAGCTGTGCGATAAGGCTTAGTCAAAGTTTAGCATAAATAATGGAAATGGCAAACACATCTAAATTATTAATGTGTTATATTTGTATATAGGAGCAATAAAATGATCGATCATCAGCGAAAAGACGGGAAGCAGGCAGCAACTGTTAAATCAGCCGGGGTTCATGCAATCAGCACTTTAAAAAAGGCAAAGGCAAAATTGGCTGACGCCGGCGATATGACGTACAACCCGGAGCTTGATAAGTTTTCAGCAGATAATTTCATTCCCGAAAAACAAAAGAAAGCAGAAACCCGGCTGGCTAATAGTTCATTGCCTCCTTTTAAATAGAAAGGCATCATATCGTTTATCGCGGATAAACTCTTCGAATTTGTATGCCTCTTCACTTTCTGCAAAGTTCGCTCCGTAGGTAAAAAACTCTAATTCAATTTCAGCATACAGGTGATTAATTGCCCCGCGGTATAGCCGTGTAGTTGCTTGGTTACGCCCCATTATAAAGATTTTTTGATTGGGATACGCACGGCTGAAAGTTAAAGCAATATGAAATATAGTGGCCAACACCTCGTTACGATCTCCATTATCGGTAGTTTCCGTATAGTCGACGCTGCCTCCTTTTATCGTGCCCAATGCGAGATTACAGGTGCCTGGTAAATTTTGAAGATTAATAAACCTGACAATTTTTATCAAATCACCTTTTGGCCCTTTACTAACAAAAGAATAAGTTTTAAGATCAGCCGAAATTTCAATGTTCTCGTAACGATCAGTGTCCATGTTACGAAAATATAGAAAAATTTAATGTGTTATTGGGTTTACATTTTGGCGGTCGAGCTGCGAATCTGATGCGCCTGCGAAACGAGCCTAAAACTTTTCAGCACGATTAGCTTTACCTTGGTTAACCATGGCGGTCGGCTCGTTGGAAACAAACCAGCAAAGGCGGAAACTTTTGGTATTAAAACAGGAAATTGTTTATTTCACCATTAAAACTTAATTTGCTTCGTGTTTTCAAAATCAAACATCATTACAGCTGCCCTGATCGGCTTGTTCCAGCTGGTTTGTTTGACGGTATTATTTATTTACTGCGATAGTTACATCAAGCAAATCATTGCTGAAAACCACGAAAAAAAAGAGGCTGAATTAAGCCCGGTAAAAAACGATGTGGGGCTGACTAAAATAGACTGGGTGCAGGTAAAGGAGGCAAAACCCGAGCACGTAATTGGCGGCGTTTATTTAGACCGCATCCAGGATTTTGATATCGTGCACGCTAAATGGAGCTACGAGTTTTATGCCTGGTTTAAATGGAACCCTAAGAAAATTGATTTTATCAATCTGAAGGACTCTGTAAAAGGGGCTATTACACCTGCAAACGCCCCCGTAAATATTGTGAATGGCGCTATCGAGCATATTGAAACGCGAACCTTCTACTTAAATGCCAAAGGCGATTCGGCGTATGTTTTATTCCACATAATAGGGTCAGCTACCAAATTCTTCGATGTATCGCAATACCCGCTGGATAATTACCTGCTGCTGATACAATTGGAAAGCGTGAGTTATGATATCCACCGTTTTGCTTTCGTGCCTGATTCCGCAAATTCGAATGTAAGCAGCAGGGTTTTCGTCAGCGGTTTTGAGATTGACAAAAATTTTATACTCGCAAAACCGCACACCATAAAATCAACCCTGGGCGATCCGCGGAAAAATCAAATGCAGCGCAATACCCATTCGCAATTAAGGTTTGCAGTATTTATAAAAAGGGGCGGCATAGATATTTACCTTAAAGTATTTATCACCCTGTACATCGCCGCCCTGCTGGGTTTTTTGTCTTTTTTTGCCGCCGAGAATGACAAGATGCGGGTAATAGTGGGCAGCTTATTTTTTGCTGCCGCCACATTGAATATTATTATGTCGCGAATACCGTCAACCGGCGGCATTTCGGTCGCCGAAATTGTAAATGACATCAGCCTGGTAACCGTTTTATTGATTGCCGGCCGGGAAACATTTATAAAACACCTGTTCAGGAACAACCTCGAGTTAAATACGTTAAATAAATGGATCACGTTTACCATAACGTTTATTTTTTACGTGAGTATCAATATTGCAATTCCGGTTATTTGTATTAATTCTTTAGACCGGCTTTGATTAAAAGAGCGTTCCGATGGATTCCCGCGCAAAAATCATTTCACTTTCCGAATATGACATAGATTTTGTGATTCAATTCAGTAAATAAACACAAAATAATATTCGGCCTTGCTGCTTTTGTGAAACGCTTAGTGTTCTTTGTGAACGTAGTGGTTAGGTTTTTCACCACAAGGCTCACGAGGTTACACAAAGGCCTATCCAAAATGTAATTTGGCATTCCTTAAATTAAAAAATATTTTTGAGACGGCCCTCCGCTCCAGGTCATCAATTAACTAAACGGCACTACCGGCATGCCTGCTAAACACTTATTTTACAATTGCTTATCTAAAAAAAAATTAAAAAAACCGCAACAAATGTCGTCGTAACACGTATCACAGCTTCAACCTAATTTGCAATGGCCACTATTGTAACTATTGAAGCTGCTTTAGCCGAGAGCCGGAATCATATCCTTTCGCTCCTGGATGAGGCGTATGCCTGTCGCACCAACAATTTAAAACGTAGCATCGAACTGGCCCAAACGTCGCTTTGCATCAGCAGGGAAATTGAGGACAAAACGCTTATTGCCAGGAGCCTGAGCCGTCTTTCGCTCTTTTCCATGATCATGGGCGAGTACGAAAATGCCCTTCGCATGGCCGAAGAAGCTGTAAAATATTACCGGGAGCTGAATGACGAAAAAGGTATAGCTGATGCAAAATATAACATTGCCGGGGTATACTATAAAACCAATAACTACCACTTAGGCCTGGTTAACCTGGTTGACTGTATTACCATTTACCGTAAATTTAACGATTACCATAATCTTTCGAGGGCGCATAAATCATTAGGTACTATTTATGAATATTTTGGCGACGAAAAAAACGCCGTTAAAACTTACAAAGCAGCCATCGCGGCCGGGCAAAAGGCCGGCGACCCAAACCTGGAGTCGAACGCGTATAACACACTTTCAGGTATCTACCTTAAACGGAATGAAATTGAAAAAGCTGCCGGCCTGATCGAGCGCGCTATCAACATAAAGCGGCAAACCGGCGACCTCAGGGGATTGGCATTTAGCCTGTATGGCCGCGGCAAAGTAAACCTGGCCAAAAAGAATTTTGCACAGGCCGAGGTAGATTTTAATGCAGCCATCAGCATACACGAGGAAATGCACGAGGCGCTTGGCCTGGGCATGGCCTATCATAAAACGGCAAATCTTTACCTGCAAATGGGCCGTTTGGAAAAAGCTGAACAAGTACTTATCAAAGGCCTCGATTTCAGCACCGAGCACAATATAATAATGGTAAAATACAAATGTTATTACTTGTTTTACCAGCTGTATAAATTACAGAACGATCCGGTTAACGCGCTGAAATACCTGGAACTATATTATAAAGAAAAAGATACGGTGATCAATTCGCAAACCCTGAAGGTGATTGAAAATTATGAACTGATCACCAAAATGGAAGCCATTGAAAAGGAAACGCAGCTTCAAAAAGCGGAGATCACCAAAAAGAAGGACATAGCGGAGCAGGCCGCCCGGATAAAGCAGGATTTTTTATCGACCATGAGTCACGAAATACGGACGCCATTGAACGCCGTGATCACCATTGCCGGCCTGTTAAATGACAAAGTTAAAAATGAAGAACAGCAGCTGGTCGACACCCTTAAATTTTCGGCTAACAACCTCTTGCTCATCATTAATGATTTCCTGGATTTTACAAAACTCGACGCGGGCAAAGCTTCACTGGAATATCACCCGGCCAACTTTAAAAAGTTGTTTGAAAATATAAAAAATACGTACGATGGCCTGGCCAGGGAAAAAGGATTAAGCCTTTATTTAAATATTGAGCGGGATGTGAATGATTATTATGAAATTGATGAGACCAAATTATCGCAGGTAATGGGTAACCTGGTAACCAATGCCATAAAATTTACAGACAGGGGAGGAGTTACCATGGCGGTTAAAAAGGTAAGCAGCCAGCAGGACACCGATCATTTGCTTTTTGAAGTAAGGGATACCGGTGCCGGTATTGACAGCGAGCACCTGGACAATATTTTCGAGAGCTTTTTTCAGCCGCAGACGATCACTACGCGCAAACAGGGCGGTACCGGGCTTGGCCTGGCCATCGTAAAAAAGCTGGTGGATTTGTATGGAAGCACCATCCAGGTGGATAGTAAGGTTGGCAAAGGATCGGTTTTTTATTTTGAGCTGAAGCTGAAAAGGTCCTGTTCGCCTGTAAAAGTGGCGTCAAAAAACCCGGATGCACTAAGGGGTAAAACGGTTTTACTCGCCGAGGACAATGCCATTAACGCGATGCTTATACGTAAGCTGCTTTCAAATTGGAACATCAATTCGGAACATGCAAAAAACGGTATCGAGGCCGTTGAGAAATCAAACACAAAGGTTTTTGATTTTATTTTGATGGACATACACATGCCCGAAATGGACGGCTTTGATGCCACCCGGCATATCCATACACCCGATAATCCTAATTTCAATACCCCCGTATTTGCGCTCACGGCTGATGTGACTGCGGACAATAAAGAAGATTACGCCTGCTGTTTTAAAGGATTTTTGCACAAGCCAATTGAGTTAGATAAGCTATACGAAGCTTTTATTGAGCAAGTATCGTTGGTTCATGGGTCATAGTTTAGGTGATCGTTTGTGGCCAAATTCAATACACTATCCACCTATTCATCCTTCACCATGCACCAACGCTACGTCCATTGTGCGCTATCAACCATGAGCTGAACGCTTACGCCAGGCCTGCCTCCGCAAAATCAAGCTTGCCGGTTTTACTTCAAACGATTTTCAGGTCCGCGAAGAAACATTATTTCGGCGTTAATAATTTTATTTAATGAAATTTTATTAACTTTAAAGAAACAATCCTCAATTTTTCCTGTTGCTCATAAGATACAGGCTGACCGCGAATATAGCCGTCCCGACAATTTTCAAGCATCTTCCCATTTCCCTCCGGCCAGCAAAAAACTAATTTATTAACCCATAAAATTGAAAGCTATGTCGAACAACACCAACGGACAACGGTCCAATCGCAAAGAAGAAAACAGCCCGCGCAGTGGCCAGGGCCAGTCCTCACAAAACCAGGGTGATCAAAGTCAAAACCAACAAAACAGCGGCAACCAGCAGGAGCAACAATCCTCCAATCAAAATTGGGATAAGGATCAGCAGCGCCAATCCGGCCAGGGAGGTTCGCAGCAAAATAGTGGCAACCGGCAGGAGCAACAATCACATGGCTCTGCCTACGAAGACCAGGACGCACGTTCAGGCCGTGATCAGCAGGGCCGCAGCAATATGGGCAGTCGTAGCGGAGGCGAAATGAGTGACCGCGATGACAGGGACGACGACGATTATGAACGGTCTATCGCCGATGAATAAGTTTTATTTTTCATTTTTTTGAATGCCATAGCCGCGCCGGGAAATGTGGCTATGGCTCTTTTACTAATAGCGCATGAACCAAAGCGGATCACTTAAAAACTGACGGCCAGGCCACCTTGCTTCTACCATGAACTATCAACTATGAACCATGAACTAACTCAAAAGCTAACCCCCAGCCTTATCGCCGAAGTTAAATTACTCCCGCTATTAAACGATGTACCGTACATCAGCCTGAAGTTGAGGTATTGTACGCCGATGCCCAATTCGGTATAGTTTTTTAGTTGCGGCGTGCTGAGATAGTTTATGTCGACGATTTCCTGCAGCTTCAGCTTACGGATAAGCGGAATTTTGTTGAGGATGAAGCCTGAAAAATTTTGCTCCAGGTGGCCTTCCAGGTATTGGCTTTTGGTGCTGAAGGCGTAATAATTGAGCAGCAAAAAGCTATTGATGCCGTTTTTATAAAATAGTATTTCGTTACCGGCAAATTGCTTATAGTCAGGGTAATACAAGTTGCTGCTGTTTAGGAATTTGCCGGCTCCTATGTAGAACGAAGTATTGCCGAATATGCCTGCCGGGATATTGTTTTTGGAAACATCGGCCGAGAGCAGGCTGTAATCCACATCGGAGCCGAATACGCCGCTAATGCCCTGTACGTAGCTTAGGCCAACGGTAGGGTAGGGCGAGGGCAGGTAACGGCGGCCCGTCGGGAATGTTTCGTATTTGTCGCTGAAATCGTAGGTGGTGCGCAGGGTTATTTTAAACGACTGGTTTTCCGGAAATAACGGGCTATCCTGGCTTGGCTGGAATGGGTTATTGCTGGTATAGCTGCGGTTGGCCGGGTTAAAAAAACTGTATCCGGACGTATTGGGCAGCCATTTACGGTCGGCCCATTCAGCGCCGGCTGTTGCCTGCCAACCGCCGGCAATGCGTTTGTGCAAAAAGGCCGACAAGTATTGTTTTTGATAAAGCTTCTGGTAGTTTTCCCGTTCAAACAGGCTGTACAGCGTATTCCAGAAAGGCGAAATGGGGTCGGTATTATTCAGGTCTGTAATTTCCGAGCCGGCATTCAAACCAAGGTCGAAATCTCGAACCGGGATGATGACACTCACACTGCCGGTAAAAATATTATCGCTGAAGCCATAGCCTGCCCGTGCGCTTAACGAAAAAAAGCGGCGCTCGGTACTATCTATCCGCTTACGGTAATTAAAACCCGCATTAAGCGAGAAACCCTGCACGGTGTTGAACCTGATGGAGGTAAGCAGCGGGTCGAGGTTGTAAAACTCATGATCGTACCGGTTGTAATGGCGGTAGCCGCCAAGCAGCCAACCAAGAGGTTTAAATTTGTTGTTCACCCGGTCCAGCGAGTCGAGGTAGGGTTTTGATTCACGTTTTTTTGCAAGGACAGCTTTTTTCTGGTAATCCGTCTTTTCTTCTTCGGTTAACGGAATGGGCCGTTCATTTTCCCAATACGCCGAATCTTTTTTATTAACATCAGGGGTAATTCGCAGCACCTCGGCAAACTCTTTTTTGGCGAAGGTCGGCGCGAGGTCATAGTCTTTAAAAACAGAAATAAAGTAACCGCCAAGCTTAAAACCAAATATACCGCCCGTAAATTCAAACTTAACCGATGCCGGCATCCACACCTTTGGGTTTACCGGGATAAACTGCTCGTTTACGCGCAGGGTATCTACAAAATTGATGTTCTGCTGTTTGGTGATGAAGAGGTCGAGCCCATACAGGCGCCAATCGTCTTCGATAATATAAATATAGCCCTGCAGACAAGCATCGTAGCTGCGCCTGGGGATAACCTTAATTTTATCGATGGTTTCACCATTTTCAGTGGAGAAGCCGATGTATTTATATTTGTAATAGAACAGGGCATTATCAGCGATGGGTGAGATGACCGGACGGTTGCTGATGCCGCCCCAGTTTTGATTATTCTCGTAAAAATTAACCTTAATATCCGATGCCCGATTATAGCTGAAAGCCCGGTTACTGCCCGAAACTTTTGATGAGATCATTTCCTCATGCACATTATCTGGTTTTTCGAAGCTCAGTTTCGACTCAGATTCCGAAAGATAAACAATGCCGCGGCGGTTGGAGTCGAGGCCATTTTCACGGGCCGCTTTCTGGATGTCGAAACCCATAAACTTTTTAGGCGCGGCCAGCAGTTTTTGCAAGCCCTTGATATACACCTCGCAGGTGTAGGCGCTTACCTCGTTCAAATGCTCTTTGCGCCGTTTGATAGTTTTTCTGATAACGGCGTACGCGGGGTCTTCTCCGTCGGCTTTTACCGTAACGTCCTTTAGCTGATAAGTTTCCGTCTGCAAAACTACATTTACCGTTTGGGTGGATGAAAGATCGATCTTGCGGCTTTCCTGCCGGAAGCCCACAGCCTTATATTGTACCTCGTAAATGCCCGGTTTCAGTTGCAGGATGTATTCGCCCTCGCTGTTGGCCGAAGTGCCTTTGGTGGTGTTTTTGATGTACACACTGGCAAATGGAATGGCCTTGTTCTGCACGTCGGTAACCCGGCCGCTTAGGCTAACCTGGGCGAATGCTGAACAGCTAAAAAGTAAAATTATAGTGAATAGTAAGGTGGATCTCATCCGCAAAGGTTATTTATGCTAAGATGAACGTTATTAACAGAAGTTACATGTGCGGTTTTGTTAATTAATGTTAAGGGTTGGTCAATGGTCAATGGTCATTGGTCAATGGTCATTCAATGTCGTTTACTTAAGAGGGCCCTAAAAAAGCAGGAAGCTAAAGTCCTCTCCTTTGTATGTGTTTAGCGCTTGAAGGGTTTAAAAAGATTACGCAAAGCGGCGGCCTGTGCGATTCCCCTCTTGAGAGGGGTGGAGGGGTGTGTTGCACGAAATGCGGGCGAACACACCCCCGCCACAACACGTCCCACCACACCCCCTCTCAAGAGGGGAGCCATCATAACGCTCACATTCACAACTCTAAACACATACTCTCCTTTGGAGAGGATTTAGGTGAGGCGAAAATGCCAGGCGAACCCTTGAGTAAACGACCTTGATTGGTCATCGGTCATCGGTCATTGGTGTTTGGTATTTGGAGGTGATTTGGCGGCGACTAAAAAAGCGATTTTTGACCAATGACGAATGACTACTGACCAATGACCTAAATTAGTTCGGCAATACGGGCAAATGCAGGTCCACCGGTTTTACAGTCATGTCAAAATGGGGCGGATCGGTTTTACCGGTAGGCATCTGGTTGTATGCCGAATAATAAATGCGGTCGTAATGTTTGGCCAGGCCGGGCAGCATACGGCTGATTTGTTTGTTGACCTCCTGGTTTTCCTGTTTTACAGCGGCGGTATTTTTAATATCGAAATGCGTCATGTAGGTAACCATGGGGTAAACGCCATCGGTGGTTTCCTTATCGCCAATGGCAACCAGCATCGGACCGGTGGGCACCATGAACAGCACAAATGGAAATTGGTAGTATTTGATGTAGCCCTGTGCCTTGGTGTTAAATCTTCCGGCATCCTCCAAATCGGGATATTGCCAGTAAGGCGCAGGCTTTATACAGCGCATCGCCTTTGCCGCTTCCTGGGCAGCGCCCGGAAAGTTGGTTTTTTCGTAGTCGTCCCGGGCCTGCTGGTACAATTCAGGCCCTGTTTTTCCATCGATAGTATAGGGGGCCAGGCTTAGGTTGATGATCTTCCAACCATCTTTATATTTGCCGTAGATAAGGCCCAGCATAAATTTATTGTCCGATTTTTCAGGCAGAAAGTAGGCGAAGTACTCTTCAAAGGTAACATAGGGATATTTCAGCCCATAGCGGTTAACGGTTGGTCCGGTGGCGATTATGGTGTCGCTGTCGGCATATTTGTTGATCACATAATATTCGTCCAGTAGCTGGTAATTATTTGCCGACAGTTGTTTGCTGATGGAGTCAACCAGTTTGGTGATATTTTGCTTCGCTTCGTCCTTGGAGCTTAATTTTTTCAGGCCTGCGGCATCATCCGTTTTAAGGCGTTTTAGTACGTCGGCATTTAACTGGTGAAATTCCTCTCGCTTGCCCGATTTGATCTCATCGTTTTTCCTTACGCCCGGCACCAACGTGCACGATTGAAAAATGACGAACATGATTATAAAGATAGCAAGTTTAATTTGGCAGGGGCGATGGTGGTTCATAGCTTATGGCTACTAATATAAAACAAAACCACCAATTGCAATACTGAACCAGTTGTTTTTACCCACTGCTACTGCCAACTACTACTGCTACTACAGTTCACTCACCCGATCATCTCGATCAACTGATCGTCATTAATAATAGGGATGTTCAGTTTTTGCGCTTTTTCCAGTTTAGCCGGTCCCATGTTTTCTCCGGCAACCAGGTAATTGAGTTTCGCTGAGATACTGCTCACGATTTTTCCGCCGTTTTGTTCGATGATGTTTGTCAGTTCATCCCTGGAGTATTTTTCGAATACCCCCGAAATGATAAAAGTTTTGCCGCTCAGTGCATCGCCGGCCAGCTGTACCTCTCTTTCTTCGGTCACAAATTGCAATCCTGCGGCCTTCAGCTTTTCTATCTCCGCTTTGTGTTCTTCGTTGGCGAAATATTCCTGTATGCTAAGGGCAATCCGTTCGCCGATCTCCTCGGCTGCGGTCAATTCCTCCAGTGTCGCACTCGCCAGCCTGTCCACATTTTTAAAATGAACGGCCAGTTTTTTAGCGACCGTCGCCCCCACGTAACGAATCCCCAGGCCGAACAGCACCTTATCAAAAGGCATCTGCTTTGATTTTTCAATCCCATCCAGCATGTTATTGATGGACCTTTCGCCAAAGCGGTCCATCTTTTTCAGGTCGTCAGCATGTTCCTTCAGGCTATAGATATCGCTGATATGGTTGATAAAACCATTTTTATGCAGTGTTTCAATGGTTTCATCGCCAAGCCCGTCAATATTCATTGCCTTGCGGTCGATAAAGTGCTGCATCTTGCCAACAATTTGCGGCGGGCACCCCTCATCATTTGAGCAATAGTAGGCTGCTTCGCCTTCCTTTCGCTCCAGCAGCGTACCGCAGGCCGGGCAGTGTGTAATATATTTTACAACCGGCGCATCAGGTTTACGTTTATCCAGGTTCACGCCGGTGATTTTTGGAATAATCTCCCCGCCTTTTTCTACGTAAACCCAGTCGCCCTCGTGGAGCTTCAGCCTCACTTCAATTTCATCAGCGTTATGAAGGGTAGCGCGTTTAACGGTAGTGCCCGCCAGCACCACCGGCTTTAAATTGGCGACCGGTGTAACCGCGCCGGTGCGGCCAACCTGGTAGCTTACGCTCATCAACTCTGTTTCGGCTTCCACTGCCTTGTATTTATAGGCTATGGCCCAGCGGGGTGATTTGGCCGTAAAGCCGAGTTCCTGTTGCTGCGCAAAACTGTTCACTTTGATGACAATGCCATCGATGTCATAACTCAGCGTGAAACGTTTTTTGTCCCACTCTTTAATAAACTCAAATACGCCGTTAATATCGCTGCATAAACGTGTGTTATCGTTAACATTAAAGCCCCAGCTTTTTACAGCCTGCAGGCTGTCCCAATGCGTTTTGTAGATAGTTTTATCGGCGTACAAAAAGTACAGGAAACAATCCAGCGGCCGCCTGGCTACTTCAGCACTGTCCTGAAGTTTTATTGTTCCTGAAGCAAAGTTACGCGGGTTGGCGTAGGGCAACTCGCCATTCTCAATGCGCTCGTTATTAAGTCGTTCAAAAGCTTTCAGGTGCATAAATACTTCACCGCGTATCTCGAAATGATCCGGGTAATTGCCCGGGTGCAACCGCTTCGGGATAGTGGAGATCGTTTTAACATTGGTGGTCACCTCATCGCCTTGTACGCCGTCCCCGCGGGTAACCGCGCGCACCAGTTTGCCTTCTTCATAGGTAAGGCTCATTGACAGGCCGTCGAACTTCAGTTCGCACACATATTCAAAGTTGTCGCCTATCGCTTTGCGGATGCGCTGGTCAAAATCGAGCAGTTCCTGTTCGCTATAGGTATTACCGAGCGAAAGCATGGGCCATTTGTGCTTTACCGTCACAAATTCTTTGGTAATATAGCCTGCAACCTGTTGCGTAGGGGAGTCTGGATCAATAAACTCGGGAAACTGCTTTTCGAGTGCGATCAGCTCTTCGAGTTTTTTGTCGAAATCAAAATCCGAAATGGTGGGCATAGCCAGCACATAATAATTGTAATTATGCTGCTTTATTTCGGACGCGAGGGTTTCTATTCGGTTTTTTGCTTCTGCCGGTGACATGAAAGCGAAATTAATAAATTTAATAATTACTATTAACAACTTATCTCATCGGCAACAGCCTAATACAAATTAATTATAATTAATTATAAATGAAACATAATCAAAAATTTAAACTTTATTGTACAGTTATTTATTTAAACTTTTTTAATTTTGATAAGTCCTATTTCAAAAATCAACAATTTTTAAAATGAAAAAGATCACAAAAATCTTATTTGTAGTAGCAGTAGTATCACTTTCTGCTTTCACAAAAGCGAAAGCTCAGGTTGACATTGGCGTTAATCTCCAACTTAACCGTCCTGCTCAGTACGAGAATAATGAGCGGTTTCACCCCAACCGTCCTTCACCCCGCCACCAATGGGTTGCCGAAGAATGGACATGGCGCGGAGGTACCTACGTTTACAAGCCAGGCTATTGGGCATTGCCGCCACGAGATGGTGCTTTTTGGGTAAAGGGCCATTGGCAAAAAAGAATGTACCACCCTGGTGTTAAATGGGTACCCGGTCACTGGAACCGTTAATGGAAACGGCCCTGAAGAAGCTTTTTTCAGGGCCGTTTTTATTTTGATGGTGAAAAAGATATAATAAACCAAAATATTTGATTCCAGCCTGCATTTTTTACATTCTCCTTTTCCGGACACTTCAACAGCATATCACTTCAACAATATTGAAAAAGCATGAGTGCCGGCATTTCCTATTCCCCTGCCTCGTTGTTTCAGTCAGTTCTCCATTTGCCGCCACAAGTTTAGCCCCTGCATTTACCAGGATTTGAATATCCTTGATATCAAAAACTTTTACTTTAAATTAATTGAATAATTCGGGTAAACATTATTTGAAATTATTTGTCATAAAAATAAATTCAAATCATTTCTACCATGAAAAAGTTCACTAAATTTTTAATGCTGCTTTTAGGGCTGTCCGTTTTCACAGCCTCGTACAGTTACGCGCAGGAGGTGGTTGTGGGAGCACGCCTTTACAATCACCCGCGCGAAGTTAGGCCAATGCGGCCGTCGCCGCGCCATGTTTGGGTTAGTGGTGAGTGGGCGCCAGGGGGTGGCACGTACACCTGGCGGTCCGGTTACTGGGCTTTGCCGCAACGACCCGGCGGATATTGGGTACGGGGCCACTGGGGCCGCCGGCCACGCGGTTGGGTTTGGGTACCCGGTCATTGGGCCTGATCGTTTAGCATAGCGGCATCTTCAAAAATGCCGCTATGGCTTACCGCTTATAGTCATCTCGATCGTAAACATCATCGGGACAGTCATCCCGCCAGGAAGCTTTGGATTGTCCAGTATTTCGATATTTTCCTCTATTAATTGTTTCAGTTTAGCGTCGTTTATCCAGCCGGTTTTTTGATCGATTTTTATTTCACTCAGCAAACTGCCATTAAGGTCATAGGTAGCGGGCATACCGTTCAGGTCTCCTGGTTTGGTATTTTTTTCCGAGGAGATTGTGCCTTCTCCCCGGACGAAATAAATATCGGGTGTTAAATCGGCCAGTTGATAATTAATGTGCACCTGTGCTGCTGCCGGCGAAGATATTGTTGAATTTAGCGCCCATTTATCATCTTTAGCAATTGGCTTGGCCGGAAGAACGGCCATCCCCATTTCGAGGATGCCTTTAACAGAAGCCGCGCCGAACGCCTGCACAAACTGGGTGGTGACTTTATTTTTTTTAACGGAATCGATAGCCGGAAAACCGCTGACCGCTTTGGCAATCAGCTCGTCCAGGTTTTTTATCGATTGCACCTTTCCGCCAACAGTCATCGTTACCACGAAGGGCTTGTTCACAATTTCCGACATAATTACAGATGGGGTATCGGGTTTTATGCCAGCAGCCGAACTCATATTCAGCGTTGTATCGGCAAGCTTTATTTTCATTTCGAGCGATTGATACCTGGCTTCGATGATGTACAGCGTATCGGCAATACTGGTTACGCTGAAGGCGATCCGGAAGGAAATCGTTGTATTAACCTTGCTTTCCCGGCTCCCTGTACTTTGCAGCGAAGTTGATACAGCAGTACTTTTCAAATAATAGGTTTGCCCTTTCGCCAAATGCAGCAAAGGCCTTCTTTTTTGCGCATCGGCATAAAAAAAGGTCAGCAACAGGCAGAAGATCAAAGTTGATTTCATGATCGGGCAATTTCATGTGCCATAAAGATATTACAAAGTATCAGATGATGAAATGAAATTGCGCGGTGCTGAGGAAAGTCGTGTTAAAAATTAATCATTGCCATACGCAATGGCATTCAAACCGGCATTAAAGTGTTCACGTTTTGCACACACACAGCCCCCGAACGGCCTCCGAAAACACTGGTTTTTAGCCCTTTAAATTTTCACCTTGCGCAAAACTGTCACGTTTTTCAGGAATTTCGTGAACGCTTAAATTACGGAAATCCAGGGCCGCCGTACAGTCATTTATCCGCCATATTTTAAAAGGAATTGGCGCGGCGTACCCGGCATGTTCATTAACGATCGCCCCTAAAATAGAAATAGCCAGGCTCTCAACCCTGGCTATAACTCAAACTAGCATTATCATTAAATATTCACTCGCTGTCTTATACGCAATAACTATCAGCAGGGTTACAAAAAAAAAGCCCAGGCGACTAACACCTGAGCAATAAACTTTATCGCTTAATTTCAATAGCTAAAGCATCAAAACATTAAAACATGCTTTTCCGCTTTATCATCGAAATACTGGTTTTTATGATGAAAAACACCGGAATTGCCTGTATAGCGATGCCGATCCAAGTGAGCGTATTCATGACATTAACTATTTAAGATTTACCTATACTCAAAGTTAGCAAAAATTATATCTAAAATCAAAATATTATTTTCAGTAACTACATTGTTATGATTTTAATCCTATAAAATTGGGGGATTTTATCGGAATATTCAAATAAAGAACTTAAAATTCTCATTATGAGGCAAAAAACTCCTAAAACTTGTAATTCAGCTGCCTCCCGGATTTGTTCGACCTTAAAAAGATCGACGGTTTAGCCGTTTATGATATTTATTCACATTAATTATTAATTATAATCCGGAATGCACTTTAATGGCAGGCCGGCGGGCGCTATTTTTTATCCGGAAAAGAACAGATCAGGGCTTATGCCCTGGCCGGCCATATTTAAGACGGGCCGCCCTGATAGCCGAAACAGATAACGTTAATTTGGGGGTTGAACTTCTTTGGCCAGCATGGCCTCTTTAATGTACATTACCGGTGCGCTGCCATAGCTTAAAAATTTTTCGTTAAAGTCTTTAAGGTTATATTTGTCGCCCATTTTCTTTTTATAGGCTTCCCTAAGGTCGATTATTTCTTTGTAGCCGGCAAAATAAGCATCCAGCTGCACGCTGCTTACGGTAACCCGGTGCCACTTGCCTTCGGCTTCCGCCTGCTGCTGAAAAGCCTCGCGGGTAAGCAATTTCAGGCCATCCTCTTTGGACATATTTTCGGTATGAACACTGTAGTCCAGGATGGTATTACATACCGACCGCAAATGCCATTTATACCAAATCAGCCTCATTTCCGGTTCGTCGTTGCCATAGCCGTTATCCAGCATCATTTCTTCGCCGTATACCGCCCAGCCCTCGACCATGGCATTATTGCCAAAAATTGATTTGATCAGGCTTGGCGCTTTATTGGCATAAGTTTGCTGAACATAATGGCCGGGGATGGCCTCATGGATGCAGAGTATCTGCAGCATATAATTGTTGTACTCCCGGAGATAGCTTTCAGCCTTTTCAGGCGCCCAGCCATTGAGACTACCGACGTTAAAATACGAATTCCCATTTTTATCATAAGGGCCGGGCGCACTGAACGACGCTCCGGCAACGCCCGCCATGTAGCCGGGTTCTTTACGAACAATGAGCGGTTTTGAAGGATCCAGCGTTAACAGGCCTTTGGCTTTAACGAAGGCCGTAAGTTTGGGCAGCGTATTTTCAATCGCCGACTGAAATTCACCCGGCTGTACGTGTCTCGTTGAAATGGTATCGATAACCTGCGCAATCAGGTCGAGGGAGTCCGAAGGCATCGCCTTAGTGCCAAAATATTTTGGCCACAACTTTTTGCTGATCACCAGCATTTGGTGATGGATCATTTTCTTTCGCTCCTCGGCAGCATTATACAACTGTTGTGGCGAGGATTCAATTTGAAGCTCGTATTTGAATTTATCGGAATAAAGGTCCTTACCCAGCCTGAAACTGCGCGGATGGTCGTTTTTTAGCGTTTTCAGCCATTCCGCAAACCCTTTTATTGCATCGGCGGAAGCATGTGCACGGTCGACCATTTGTTTTTGTTCAGCCTGCGGGATATTCGCTTTCTTCAGCGAATCCCCGTAATCTTTTTCAAATATGTCCAGGCCGTCGGTAAGCTGCCCGGCTGCCAGTTCCGTCAGTTCATTAACAGGGTTTTTTATGACTTTTTCCGCCTCTTTGTAATAAGCGGGTATATTGGCCATCTTTTCGTAGAAGTTGCGCAGCCGTTTAGCCAGTGGCGCGTAAGGTTCGTTCAGGATGTAAGCAAAGGTTCCGGTAATGTTGTAGGTGGATGGGTTCCATTGATAGGCCCGTAGCTGCTGAAGCTGCCATTCGATCGATTGCATTTCGTTCTCCATAATATGGTAATCGATCTTATTGGCTTCGTTTAAGGTAGTCACTTCAAACCTGCTTAATGAGTCGAGCTGAATTTTTGCATAGGTTAACAGCTTATCGCGGCTTTTATCATCAGGTACCAGCAGCAGGCTGTCGTACTTATGGTAACCCGCCCCGGTCGCCCGGTCAGGATCCAATTTCCACAAACCCTGGAGGAAACTATTTTCATAAATAGTAAACGAAGCGTCATCCTTGCCCAGCTGCGGGCTTATCGAGCTATCTTTTTTGCACCCGCCGAGCATGATAAACAGGGTGGCGGCCGCAACGAATATTTTTTTGATCACAGGAGCTGGTTTATTTATAAGCTATAAACTTAAAACAATTACGCCAAATAAATCAAGAGATTGCCTGCCGCGATAAAAATTTTACGTTTTGACCGTTGCAGGGGCCTTTATTAATTTTTGATAATTTTATCAACCAAACACGCTTTATGCTTGTTGGATAGTCTAAAATAAACATCGTATGTTTCAGTTAAAATGACTTGATTAGAAATGGATTTTTTTAACACAGAGAAACAAAGAAGACGCAAAGATCACAGAGAAAAAGTAAATAAACTATAAAAACTTTGTGGACTCAATGTCTTGTCTGTATCTCAGTGTTAAAATTTTTAAAAAGTTAGTTATATAGAAGTTTCAAATAAGGGCATGATGTCCGCCAATTTGGCGGATAATGGTCAAAAAATCAAATTAAATTTAACCACAGCGATCACAAAGAAGGCACAGAGCGTACAGAGGAAAAAACGACAAGTTACAAAGGCTTTGTGGCCTCTGTTTCTTCCGCTTTGCGTTCTTTGTGGTAAAATTCTGCAAAGGTTAGTTATACAGAAGCAAAATAAAAACATGGAAAACCAGGATAAATTTATCATCAGTGAATTAACCAAACTGCTGCTTGGCGGCTCGGCACATATTTCATTACAGGATGCGCTAAAGGGATTGAAACCCGCGTTTCGCGGGGCGAAAGTGGAACACATGCCCTATACCATCTGGCAACTGGTGGAGCATATCAGGATAGCCCAATGGGATATGCTGATGTTTAGCAAAGATGTGGCGCATAAATCACCTAAATGGCCCGAAGATTACTGGCCAAAGGAAGCAGGGCCGGCGCAGGAAAATGACTGGAATGGCTCGTTATCCCAAATTAACAGCGACCTGGACGAATTTATCGAACTGATGGAGCACGCAGATATCTACCAAAAAATACAGCACGGCGATGGACAAACCATTTTATGCGAAGCCCTGCAGCTAGCCGATCATAATGCCTATCATATTGGTGAAATAGTGGCTATACGCAGGATGCTGGGCGATTGGAGGTAGTGTTTTAACGTAGGGACGCAATATTTTGCGTCTCCGAACGAAATGATTGAGAAATTTCACCATGATTCCCGGCATCAGGTTCGAGACGTCCCGTACGTACGGGACGTCTCTACAATTACTTTACCCTATTTACAAAATCCGCTATGCCCGGTACCAAAGCAGTGCTGAGAGGTACGTCGTTTTTGGTATAGGTAGCCACATTTTGATCGGGATCGGCCGGCGCATCTTTAAAAATATGGTTCATGCCTTTTACCAGCAAGTATGGGGCGTCTGATTTTGCCTTCTTCAATTTTTCTCCGTTATCCTCGGTCACAACCAGGTCTGTGGAACCCTGGATGATCAATGTCGGAATTTTCATACCCTTTATTCCCCGGATCGGCACCAGGCGGCACCACGACATTAAGAAGTTTTGTTTGCTCGGGCCGGCAATATTGTAAATCGCGGGATCCACATTGTCGGTCATTTTGCCTTTACGCAGGCTATCCAAAATGGTTTTGACTTCGTCGGCCTGGTATGATGGTTTTGATTTCATCTCATTCATCAATATTTTGTCACCCTGTTCGCTCGCGCACTCTGCGGCAATAAAACCCTTAACCGGCTGGCCTATACAGGCAATCATGCCTACTAATGCGCCTTCGCCATGCCCAAAAAGAACGACCTTTGAAAAACGGGGGTCGTCATTAAGCAGCCCGATCATGGTTACGGCGTCGTCGCTGTAGTCATCCACGCGCAGCTGCGATTCTTTGGTTACACTTGTGCTTTCGCCTACCAGGCGTTTGTCATACCGCACCGAGGCGATGCCTTTTTTTGCCAGGTCGTGCGCCAAAGTTTTATATGGGCTGCAGGTAATACCTGTTTTAACATTGTTCCCCTCACGGTCCGTTGGGCCGGAATCGCCCACAATTAATACTACCGCTATTTTGCCGCTTGCACTTGCAGGCATCGTTAAAGTGCCCGCAATCTGGCCGCCTAAAGTTTTCCGCAAAATGGGCGATTCCGTTACATCAGGATCAACGGCCTCCTGCGGAGCGCCCGTTTCTCCCTTGTAAGGGGTCAAAAAAAGCCCGTTCAGCGTATTTTTATCACTCAATGAAAGATTGAGCAAAAAAATACTGCCCTTAAAGGTTGCTTTATAAACGGCTATTGATCCGCTGTAGCTTACAAATTCAGTGGCTTGCAACTCGCCATATTGTTGTTTTAGCTGGTTGGTAGTAGGCTTAAAAGTTTCCAGCGGCAGTACGGTTTTCATTTCCGGGCTAAACATTTTAAATATGCTGTCGACCTGGCTGGTGTTATAAAACGTTTTAAACTTTGCTACCGCAACCCGATAATTGGCCGGCTCGGCCTGGGCATATGTTTTGGCGATAAATAATACAATAAACAAAAACAGGGCTATTCTTTTCATTTCGGATAAATCAGCGGCTTCGAAATTAATAAAAATCGGGTATTAAAACAGCCGTTTTCGATTTTTGACCCGCTCAGGCCGCTTTAATTTTACTGGCTTAGCGTCAGAGCCGGATTTGATTCAGGAACGAGCGCAAAGCAAGAGGGAAATTCTGAGTTTTTACACAATAGATAACCAATTAATTTTAAGTATTTTATATCTTAGGCCTGATAATCTTTGCCCGCCAGTTATGAAAGTATTTGCACTCACCCTCGCATTTATATTTGTATCAACGGCAACGCTATTTTCACAGCAGGAAGAATCTGAAAAACACGACCAACAGGTATTCGATTCCTTGTTTCAGAAAGTCCTTATCTATTATCACTCCGGGCAAATCGACAGCATGCCTCACATCAACAGGCAACTGCTTGAACTGGCACAAAAACTTGATGCGGACAGTGACCGGTTCCATGCCTACAATGCTATTTCCAATTATTTTTATGCTGAGTCTGACTTTGGTAAAAGCCTCAATTATATGCAAAAGGCTGCCGACAACGCCGAAAAAGGGTACCGCGAACGGCTTTCCATGGTTTATGGTAATATAGGTATTCACTATGGCGCGCTGGATAATGTTCAGTTATCACTGCATTATTTACGCAAGGCCCAGCAATATGCAAACCTGGATAAAAGAGGCGATGGGCGAATCAGCGCCGACTCGCACCTTGCTGTGCTTTACTGCAAGCTGAACGAGCCCGATTCAGCGCTAAAGTATATTGAGCTTGCCGAAAGGCTTAACCGGGGAACAAGGATTGAGCATGATTTTAGCCAGGCCAATATATTGATGGCTTATGGCCAGGTTTACGAATACCTTAAAGAGCCCGAACTGGTAAACTACTATTATCGTAAAGGCCTTAGGTTTTGCGATTCGTTAAATTTAAAGCTGGCGCACCTAAATATATTAAGAGTTTATAGTCGTTACCTGTTTGACCATGGGCAAAATGGTGCGTCAAAAAGATATGCCATTTTAGCTTATGCGGACGGCAAAACCATGGGCAGCAAAAAAGCCATTATTGAAGCTACGGATTTGCTGTATCATCTTTACGAACGTCAGCAACAGGAAGACAGTGCGTTTTTTTATTTAAGGGCCAACCATTTGTACCAGGACAGCCTGTTGCAGCAGCAAAAAATAGGGCAGCTGCAACTGATTATCGTCAACCAACAGATCAAAGAGACGGAACAAAGTGCAAAGGCAGTGGAGGATGCCGAACAACGCAGGCACAATATTCAGTATGCCGCTATGGCTTTCGGGCTCATTTTTTTAACGACCATATTCCTGCTGCTTAGCCGCACCATTATTGTAAATACCCGTTTGATCGAGATCGTAGGCGTTATAGGCCTGCTCATTGTATTTGAATTTATTTACCTGGTGCTGCATCCATTCCTTTCCGACGTGACTCATGGTTCGCCCTTGCTGATGCTGTTGATCCTGGTTTTGGTAGCTGCAGTAGTGGTTCCTTTGCACCACAGGCTTGAAGGATGGATTACGCATAAGCTGGTTGAAAAAAATAAGGCGATACGCCTTGCCGCTGCTAAGCGGACCATTGAAAAACTGGAGGCTGAGGGGGAATGAAGAGAAGTCAGAAAGTCCGGAAGTCCGAAAGTCCGGAAGATGGTATCAAGTCTAATCCCGATAGTTATCGGGACGAAAGTCTGAAGTCGAAAGAAGAAAATACTTCCGCTTCCGGTAGTGATCAAGACAACATCGCAAATTCCGAAATAAAAGAACATCCCGCAATCGAGATTCAGCATTCCGAGATCAACGACAAATCCGACATCGAAAATTCGAAATTCGAAATCAAAAATAACTCCGACATTGAACATCCGAAATCCGAAATCAAAAATAACTCCGACATTGAACATCCGAAATCCGAAATCAAAACAATGGAAGTACACCACCACCCCGAAGTAGAAAAGAAAGGTTTTAAAGAATATATACTTGAAGGCTTAATGATATTCCTTGCTGTAACTATGGGCTTTTTTGCGGAGAGTATGCGCGAGAATATCACAAACGGCGAACACGTAAAGCAATTGACAATGCAACTGGTACGCGACCTTAAGAATGATACTACAAATCTGCAGGAAAATATCGTGTACGAAAGAATGCTCAATAAAAGAGAGGATAGCCTTTTTACACTATTGCAGCAGCCGCTGAAAAAAATCGATACAAAAGAAATGCAGCTGCTCATTTCAAAGAACTACAACCTCAAATTATTCTATCCTTCGCTGGGGGCAATCACCGCTATAAAAAATGAACTGCACCTTAAGCAATTTTCAAAGTCGGAAATATCAACTTATATCACCGGCTATGAAGGCCGGGCCAATGTTTTAAAGGAGTTGGAAAATATACAGAAGAGCAATTTATCTAATTATCTGGCAGCATTTTTTAAAGATCATTTTACGCCCGTCAACATGTACGCGCTGTCTCATGACCAGCCTGTTGTAAATGGCGAAATGCGCAACCTGGTACAGGATGATCTCACCAGGCTCTGCGTCGAAATTACGATGATTCAAGGTTTTAACAGCGATCTGATATCATACGATAAAAAAATGAAACAGGATGCGGCGAATTTGATACAATATGTAACCAAACAATATAACCTGGAAGATGAGTAAGGGAAAAACTCCGAAAGTGTGGAAGTCTGAAAGTCCGGAAGATAGTCTGAAGCCTAATCCCGATAGTTATCGGGACGAAAGCCCAAAGTCGGAGGAAAATGCTTCAGCTCCTGATAGTTATCGGGACGACATTTCGCAATCCGACTTGAATAAATCCGGTCCCGATAGCCTTCGGGACGAACATCCGACATCCGAAATCAAAAATAAATCCGAAATCGAAAATCCGAAATCCGAAATCGAAACCATGGAAGTACATCACCACCCCGAAGTTGAAAAAAAAGGCCTGAAAGAATACCTGCTGGAAGGCCTGATGATATTTATTGCCGTAATGATGGGCTTTTTCGCCGAGAGTATCAGGGAACACATTACAGACGGGGACCATGAAAAACAAAGTATTGAAAGCCTGGTAAAGGCTGTGGCAAGCGATACTGTACAATTGCACGATGTTATCGTTCAGGCAACCGGTTCAATAAAAGCGATCAACAGCTTGATGGCTTTAAAAAACCAGGACCTGACCCAGGCCGGCAATAAGCAGAAATTTTACCTGTTTTCGTTAGCAGGGCTCTCAAATGACACCTATTTCAGGAGCAACGACGGGGCATTGGAGCAGCTAAATGCCTCGGGCACACTGCGGCTGATCAGCAACCGCGGCACGGTCGACAGTATTTTTAAGTATGAGCTGCTCAACAAAAACATTGCCGCCCAGGAAGCTGACGATTATTTTGTGTTTAAAGAAATGCTGACTACCATGGCGAAGGTACAGGACCTGACTATTTTCCAGGATACCAGTGCGCTTCGCAAACAAGTTGTCGGTGCCGGGGGCGTTCAATATACCTTCACGGGCAATACACTGCCCGCAATAAGCGGCGATAAGGTTTTGATGCAGGCATATTTCAATTATGCTTCATTATACATGGCTACTAAGTCGGTGTACAATTACAGGCTCCAAAAACAACTTGACTATGGCCGGCGGCTAATCATTTATTTAAAAACAGCATACGATATTGAATAGTGGCGGAAGAAGAAAGAAAGTCCGAAAGTCCGAAAGTCCGAAAGTCCGAAAGTCAGGAAGACCGGAAGTTGGCTGGTGTCATATCACCATTGAAATGACGCTTAGCCTTTACAGCGGTTTTTAACTGCTTGTAGCTAACCGGTTAAAAAATGAGTTTTCGACTGTTGACAAAGGGTGCCTGTCCGGCATAATGTTAAGTTAATTTACTGACAAATTCATGTCAGTGAAATGGGTTAACACAGACGTCGCGGTATTTGACTGATTTTCGTATTAAATACTTGATTAACAAATATTTAAAATAAGGTTAACATTGAAATATGTTAAGTTGTGTTAACCCTTTTGCGCGATTATAGATGCGCCTTATGGGTACATTCGCCATGAGCAATCAAATATCGATATCATCGCAAACGAAGGTCAAATTGAAATCCTGGTTATGATTATGCATAAAAATGCGTTGACCCGACACCAGGCATTTCCTTTAATATTTGTTGCCGGCAAACCATCGCTTTTCTGCGGTTGCCCCGGCCAACATAAGGGCGATCCCGCTCAATCCGATCGGCACAAATAAATTGGTCCATTGCGACTCCTGGCCAGGAAAGGCAATCACAAGCGGGATATGCATCAGGCAGATAAATCCAAGGAACATCAAACTCACCAATAATGACGACAGCCGCACCAGCCGTTGTATAAATATGCTGATGCCGGCCGCGAAAAAGCCGGTCATTACAAAATAAGCCCAAAACTCCTTCCATGGTATCCACTTCGGTATAACAGAAACCACAAAGGCCTCGGATACGTAGTGCAGTATGCCAAATACAAACAGCGCCGTGCCAAAAGCATATTCACCAATGATAAACAGCAAATGCCCGCGCTGTTGCGTGCCGCGCGATTTTAAAATGAGCCCTGCCAGCATTAGCGCGCCGCCAAAAAACAATACACATTCAGTAGCCGAGGTACGTTCCCCGGGCATGTTTTCCCACATGATCAAAAGAGGAATATGCCTTACAACGAAGAAAGCCAGGAAGATAAATGCGGCCAGCAGTGCGCCGATCAGTGCCTGTTTTTTGGTCAGCATCAACACACCGGCAGCGATCAGCAATACGCCATTTACATAAGCCGGGATCGTACCTCCCATAAAAGTGGGGGGCACCGGGAAGTCGAATAGGAAATGCCCGCTTGTTAAATGCAGGGCGCCCATACCAATGAGCGCTATGGCAAACATTGTTTTTCCGGTTTTGAAAATGATGGTATTATTCATGATTTGATTATGTCAATATTTTATTTCCGATACTCATTTGGCTGCCAAAGCCCCAACAATTCCCCAATTTTTTAAAGGCTGGTTAACTGAGCTATAAACCAGCATCCCGATGCCGCAGGTGGCGAAGGCAACAAAAAAACTGGTCCATTGCGGCTCGACGTGCATATGCGTAGCAACCAGCGGCCCGTGCAGTGTTAATACCCAAATGCCGAACATAGCGCTGATCAAAAGAGATGAAAGCGCTACCAGTTTATTAACGGTAAAGCTGACAAAAGCCGCAAAAAAGGCCACCATTACCAGCCAGCACCAAAAAGTTTTAAAAGGCATCCAGGATAGCAATAAGGTTTCGATATAAGCCTCGTAATTATAATGCAGCATCCCGAAAACAAAAAAGCCCGCAGCCATCAGGTACCGGCCAATGGGCAGTAATACAGCGCTTCGTTTTTCCCCGGCCGCGGTATTTTCATCCCTGTAAAAAATGCCCAAAATAAGCATGGCGCCCGCCAGGAAAAAGATCACCTCGAAAGTTGCCGTCCATTCGCCGCCATCGTGAATTTTTAAAAAGAGCAAAGGCAGGTGTACGAAAAGGAGGAGGATAAGAAAAAGCGCTGCGGCCAGCATAGCGCCGGTTTTTGCAAATTTTTGGCTGATGATGAGCAATCCTGCGACTATCATTACCACACCATCGGCATAAGCAAAAAAAGTTCTGCCCGGCAGACCGGCCGGTACGGGTAAAAGACCAACGGGAAAATTGCCTGTCACGATATGAATGATCCCGATGGCCAAAACAGCTATGCCAAAAAGCGTTCCCCCGATTTTAAAGAAAAGATCAGTTCTCATGTTATTTAAGCTTGATTAATACAGAACACAATTCCACGAAAAGAGAAAATTTACGCGCGTCTTCTCAACAGAATAAAGCATTGCAATTTCCGGGGCACCGGAAATTAAAACGATCAAACAGTTTTTTAAACGTGCATAGCCGCGAAGGGGGCTTCCGTAGCCATGCTAAATAAACTGTGCTATAAAAGTAAAAATAATTGTTAAACAAAAAAACTAAAGATAAAGGTCTGAATATTAAAACCTTTTTGGCCGATCGGCATTAGTTGTGTATGCCGCTGCTCACACAAACCGCCTGGTTATTTTTATTGGCCATTCCAATCGCCTGTATTTCGTGGACGGTTACGCACGAAGAAGTTTTCAGGGAGCCCAGGGATTATTGTATAAAAAGTTCAAGCAAAGCGAAGACCTTGGCTGGCAGAAAGTTTTTTTATGTGTTTACCTGTGAATATTGTTTCAGCCATTATATAACAGTCCTGATGCTGTTTATGACCCGTTTTCAATTGCTTTTTAACGATTGGCGCGGATCCCTGATTGCGGGCTTTGCGCTGGTATTTATAGCCAATGTATACATGAGCCTGTTTGGCCTGATCAGGATCGACATCAAAAAAGCAAGAATTGAAACGGAAATTGAGGAAAAGAACAAATAATCTCACCTACGCTTAATTTTGAGCCTTTCAACAAACCGAACTTGAGCTTTACAACAAAACGGCGCGCACTTTAATGCCGCATCTTTGTACTGTTAATTCATAACACAAAAAAGATGAAAAAAGTAGCATTAATAACCGGCGCATCGGCCGGCATCGGCAAGGCCACAGTAAAGTTGTTTTTACAGGATGGTTATATTGTTTACGGCGCCGCCCGCCGGGTGGATAAGATGCAGGACATTGCCGCGCTTGGCGCCAAACTCCTAAAAATGGATGTTTCGGATGATGCCTCGATGGTTGAGGGGATAAATACAATTGTCAAAAACGAGGGCAGGATAGATGTACTGGTGAACAACGCCGGGTTTGGGTCATATGGTACTGTTGAAGACGTTACGATAGCAGATGCCAGGTACCAGCTGGATGTAAACCTTTTCGGGCTGGCCAGGCTTACGCAGCTTGTTTTGCCTCATATGCGCGAACAGCATTTTGGTAAGATAGTTAACGTAACCTCCATTGGTGGTAAAATAGCTATGCCGCTGGGCGGCTGGTATCATGCCAGTAAACATGCTGTAGAAGGTTTGAGCGACAGTTTGCGTATGGAAGTAAAACCCTTTGGTATAGATGTAATCGTGATTGAGCCGGGTGGCATTAAAACAGAATGGACCGGCATCGCAGCAGAAAGTATGAAACGTGTTTCCGGCAATACCGCCTACAAGAGCCTGGTACAAAAAACCATCCCGATGTTTGACGACGCAGAGGAAAAGGGCTCTGATCCGGCTTTAATAGCGCGTCTGATAAAAAAAGCAGTTACCGTAAACAAGCCAAAGGCCAGGTATTCAGCAGGCTATATGGCAGCCCCGATATTGTTTGTTAAAAGGTGGCTGGGTGATGCTATATTTGATAAAATGATTGAAAGCCGGCTGAAATAATGGAAACCTGGGATTTTAAGGATGTGGACAGGATCATGTTCTCATGCGAGTTTGACAGCAAGCGTGAAGGGGAACAGTTTGTGCCGATGCATGTACTCAGCTGCATTGTATCCGGCAGCCTGAAAGTGATTGCCGGCGGGGGGATAAACGTGTTCGGCAGCGGTGACATAATTGTGGCAAGGGCTAACCAACTGGGTAAATTTGTTAAGTATCCCGACGTGGAAACCGGAACGTTTAAGGCTATCAGCCTGTCATTCGACCCGGCTTTGCTGCAGGATTTTAGCGTGGAGTATCAAATAAGCGCAGATGGAACTTATTTGGGGCCCGATAGCCAGGTAATATCTCCAAATGTAATGCTGCAGGATTTTTTTAAATCGCTGCTGCCTTACTTCGATCCGGCAAACAAGCTGAACGGCCCGTTGACGACGTTGAAAGTAAAAGAAGCTCTTTTACTGCTGTTAAGCATCAACCCGGGGCTGAAAAATATGTTTTTCGATTTCAGGCAGCCCGGCAAGATCAACCTGGAAGAATTTATGCAGCGCAATTTTATGTTTAATGTGCCTATCGGCCGTTTCGCCCAACTAACCGGCCGGAGCCTCGCGGCATTTAAACGAGATTTTAACCAGGTTTTTAGACAGCCGCCTGGAAAATGGCTGCAGCGGCGCAGGTTGGAGGAAGCCCACTACCTCATCAGCCAAAAGGAAAAGAGATCATCTGATATTTACCTCGACCTGGGTTTTGAGGATCTGTCGCACTTTTCGTTTGCTTTTAAAAAGGCCTACGGCGTGGCGCCCTCGATGATGTAAATCACAAGTTTACGCCACCAACTGATCAAACAATTTTGCCAAGGTTTCCCCTGCATCATCGCAAAAGCCCGGGTGCACCTTCGAGGTTTGTAATATTGTGCTCCGCGCTGCTGTGAGCCACCTGAAACGCGAGGCCATATCCAGCTTGCCTATGGGGCCTGCATCTTTTTCGCCCAGGCAAATGCGTTCAAAAGCGCAAACATGTTCCCGTATTTCGGCAAGGTCGGGTTCTTTTGAAAAAGCAGCTAAGCGTTCTTCGTTCAGCATGTATTTAGCCCCCAGGAACTTTAATTTTGCGCAGTAAACAATCACCCCGATATTAAGGAATTCCTCGCGATCCACCCTGGGCACTGCCCGGATAACGGCATATTCAAATAAATGTTTCTGCTGCATGTTGGGCTTCCTTTAAAAAAACGCCGGAATGGGCTATTCGGGTCACTAAAAATTCAGTGTAAGCATCGCGGTACCCCTCCGGCGAGTTGAACGGGCCGTCGTTGAGCCATTCAGCGGGTATCAGATGGACGATGGAGCGAATACGGTCTTTGCTTAAAATTTCCCGAAGTTCGATATCCGCCAATTCAAGCATCGTTGCACGGGGCAGCAGCACATGGTCCTTTACCTGCGTAAACGGCTGTATAGCCTTGCCCCGCCAATTGTCCCAGGAATGGTGAAAATACAGCGAAGCGCCGTGGTCGATCAGCCATAACTCCTTATGCCAGGTAAGCATATTGGTGTTCCGCGGCGTACGGTCAACGTTCATCAGCAGGCAGTCAAGCCAAACAATTTTTGAGGCCAATAAAGGGTCTACCGTTGTAATAATGGGATCAAAAGTAATGGCGCCCGACAAATAATGCAAAGCCAGGTTCAGGCCGACGCTGGCTTTCAATAAGTCTTGTATTTCCTCGTCGGGCTCGGTACGGCCGAAGGCTTCGTCAAGGTTGGCGAAAACAATTTCGGGCACCTTCAGGCCGGCCGCCCTCGCTATTTCTCCACCGATCACTTCAGCGATCAATGCCCGCGCGCCCTGGCCTGCGCCCCGAAATTTTAGTACATACAAAAAGCCGTCATCCGCCTCGGCAATAGCCGGCAGCGAGCCGCCCTCGCGCAGGGGAGTAACATAACGGGTGACGTTTACAGCACGAAGCCGGGGCGATAAAAGACTCATTAAATTATTTTCAAAAAATTGATGGCGTAAATTTAAATATTATAATGGTTTTAGCCCGCTGCGAGCAAATTGGTTATTGAATTACAGTATTGCCTCCTTATCGGGCTGCCACGTAACTCACAGACATATACTATTTTAACAAATATTACTTAATTGTCCCGTCTTATTAAAATAAATTGGCAAGATTCATTTGTACTTACAATCAGGTAGTTGGTATGCCTAATATTGCAGTTGGTATAATTTGAAGGCTATTTATGTGGTTAAAATTTACCGGGCAATTTATTGTTGTTATATTGCATCCGTTTAATTAATAAGTAAATTATCGAAAACTTCTACCTTAACTATTAATGAGGCTTTTAGTAGGATGCTTGCTTTCGGCTTTCCTGTCGTGCTTTTTTTCTGCATCGCATGCCCAGTTGGCCACGGCGGCCTTGGAAGGTAAAATAACTACGGACAACGGCTCTCCCGCCGATGCCTCTACCGTTGTTTTATTAAGATCCAGGGATTCTTCTATAGTAAGTTCCGTTGTCGCTGATGACAAAGGTATATTTCGCTTTGCAGGTTTGCAGGCGGAAAGCTATCTCTTATTGATCAGCAAAGCCGGGTACCAAAAAATGTACGCCGGACCATATCTTACCAAAACGGGGCAAACATTTATCGCACCCGCCATCAAGCTAAAACAACTTGTACAAAACCTGAATGAAGTTTCGGTGGTAAGCACCCGGCCCGACATTGAAGCTCAGCCGGGTAAATTGATCATTAACGTGCAAAATAGCCTGCAGGCCCAGGGAAACTCGGCTTTCGATATATTGCGGCTGTCGCCGGGTGTTAGGGTGGATAATAGCAATATAAGTATTATCGGGCACCAAAACGCGCTGGTAACCATTGATGGTAAACCCACTAACCTTACCGGCGAAGACCTTATCACTGTTTTGCAGGGCATGCAAGCCAATACCATCGACCGTATCGAACTGATAACGGCGGGTTCGGCAAAATACGATGCTTCGAGCGGGGGTGTCATTAATATCGTATTGAAAAATGGGAAAAACACAGGGTTTAATGCTTCGGTAACGGGCGTTGCGGGATATGGCAAATATTATAAAAGTAATGCTGGCCTTGTTTTTAATGATCGTACTGACAAATACAATATTTTCGGGAATTATGGATACACCGATAATAAAACCTTTCACGACTTCACCTCAGACCGGGTTATTAATTTTGATAATGCAATAAGCGACTACGATGTAGATTATAACAGTGTTCAAAAAAGCCAGGTTAATACCTTTGGCATTGGTACTGATTTTTACCTTTCGGCCAAACAAACAATTGGTTTTTTTGTGAATGGTTCGGTGGCAGATAATAATTACGTTAAAAACAATAATTTAAAAATCTATAACCAGTCGGCGCTCGATTCAATCATCACAGCAAATTCAAATGTTAACCGCCGTTTAACCAGGGTAAATTATAATCTGAATTATACAGGTAAACTGGATAACGCCGGCAAAGTAATCACTGCAGATTTCGATTATACCACCAATAACCGTAGTTCGGCAGAATACATTAGCAATAATTTTTATAATGGATCGGGAACCCGGGTAAAGGATTCATTGTTGCAAAACTTATCCCCCTCAAACATACAAATATGGCTGTCAAAGGTGGATTTTACAGATCCGCTTTCAAAAACTTCGAAACTCGAAGCCGGCATTAAATATAGTAATGTAACAAGCAACAATGATCTTATTTTCGGCCCGCTGGTCAATGGTGTTTACACCAGCGACCCCGCTTTTTCCAATCACTTTGTCTACACCGAAAATGTTAATGCTGCTTACGTTAATTTTAAAAACAAACAAAATAAGTTTAACATCGATATTGGCTTGCGCGCCGAGCAAACCATTGCAAAGGGTAACTCCCTTACATTAAATCACATTGTAAACGACAATTACATTAACCTTTTTCCGCATCTGCTATTAACTTATACTGAAAGCGATAAGAGTGAATTCAGCCTGAGTTACAGCAGGGGCATAACAAGGCCGAAATACGATCAGCTCAACCCCTTTTTATACTACATCGATCTTTATGATTATACGTCGGGAAATCCGTATTTAAAGCCGGAGTATTCCAATTTAGTTGAATTGTCCTATACTTATAATAAAACCATCGTAACCACATTATATGCCCATATTGTCGATAATTTTGATGAGTTTAATTTTAATGAGCAAAACGATACTTCAAAAGTAAATATAACCACCCAGGTTAATTTTGGCAGGGCTTACAATTATGGCATCAAATTTTTTGCCCCGGCCGTATTTACAGCCTGGTGGAATGCCGATTTTGACGTCGATGCCGCCTATCAGCGCTATGTTGCCTACCCGGCAAACGGTAACCTCAATAAAGGCACGCAGGATATTGTGTTTCATAGTACCCAGCATTTTGATCTTGGTAATAATTATATCGCCGAGATTTCCGGTTATTACGAAAGCCCAAGTTTTTACGGTATTGCTCAACTTAAGGCATATTACCAGGTAGATGCCAGAATTGGCAAACAACTATTTAATAAAAGAGGCAGTATTAAGTTAGAGGCTACCGATCTTTTTAATACTTATAAGGACAGGAGCTATATCAACTATGAAAACCTTAACATCCTGGGCACAGATAAAAAAGAAAGCCAGGTTGTAAGGCTCACATTCACTTACCGTTTCGGGAAGACCTCGGTAAAGACCGCTGTTCATCAAACAGGTAACGAAGAGGAGCAGGGAAGGGCTAATTCCACCAATTAGTCCGCCAGGGGGCCTTATGATACTGATACGGCGTTGAGTTTGGTTGGTATTAATCACCCCGCATGCCCGCTCATCATGCTAAAGAATATAATACCCAATACCAGCAGGCTGATGCCCACGTACATATAATCTTTCTCTAGTACAAAACCGATTGCTGAAAAAATAACTCTCAGTATTGGGGTGGCAATAAGCATCACAATACCCAATTGGATCATTGCCTGGCCCTTTAATGCCCAAATGCCATGAAAAATGCCGCTGGTAGTCCGGATAAAATTGGGGATGCCGTTCCATTTATGATAATCGGAAATGCTTTGACCATGCCGGTAAATGAAAAAAACACCGCCAATAAAAACGATGGTTACGGATATGATGGTACCGGCCCTCAATACGTGGCTCAGTAACAGTTGCATGTCCTTGTCTTTGAATATTTTCATTTCCTTTTAGTTCATAGCTCATAGTTCATAGTTCATAGTTCATGGTAGGAATAGAAAGTCACGGTTAACCGAAATAGCAGCTACCACGAACTATGAACCATGAACTATCAGCCCAATCAAATCCTTCCCGCTATACCATGATAGATCATCTGCACCGCCAAAACCGAGATCACAAAGGCAAAAATGTACCTAAGCCATTTTGACGAGGTTGACTGCACCAATATTTTCGAGCCGGTAAAAGCGCCTGCCAATACGCCGATCACCACCGGCATGGATACACCCGGATTTATATAGCCACGCTGCAGGTAAACCACCGCGCTTGCTGAGGCGGTAACACCGATCATGAAATTACTGGTTGTGGTGGAGACCTTGAAAGGGATGCGCATGATGTTATCCATTGCGATCACCTTCAGCGCGCCCGAGCCGATGCCAAGCAGCCCCGAAATAAGCCCGGCAACTATCATCATCAAAAAACCGCCGCCAACGCGGGTAACACTGTATTCGACAATGCCATTGCCAACCGGGTAACTGCTGTTCAGTTTTAATTTTTCGGCCAGGTAGCTTTTGTTTTGATTGATGTCGTAAACCTTTTTCCGGAGCGACATGAAGGCCGACGTGATCAATATAACACCAAAAAGCACCGCTATATAACTGGTGGGTATGTAAAGCGCAACTATAGCTCCGCACATGGCGCCGGCGGTAGTGGCTATCTCCAGGAACATGCCCAGCCGCATATTGGTGATACCTTCTTTGACGAACGCTGCCGCCGATCCGGAAGAAGTGGCAATTACCGACACCAGCGATGCCCCGATGGCGTAATGAATATCCACGTTAAGCAGCAGCGTAAGCAGCGGTATAATAATAAATCCGCCGCCAAGCCCGGTTAAGGAGCCTAACAGACCAGCCCCATAAGAGCCGATCAATAAAATAAGGGTAAATATTAAGGTCGTCACAAATATGCTCCCAAGCCGTTGCCGCAAAGCTAATAATAACTTTTTTTAAGCACATAGTTTAATGTTTGTCTATGGATTTAGGGGAGAATATTTAACCGGGGCGACAATAAACGATGATCGGCTTTAAATTTTTCAATTTGTACCTTTGTGCCGAATATGAGTTATTCCAGCTTAAAAGCCTGTCTCGACGATCTTGAAAAACACGGCCATTTAATACGTATTAAGGGCGAGGTTGACCCTTACCTGCAAATGGCTGCGATCCATTTACGGGTATTTGAGCGCCAGGGCCCTGCTATCCTTTTCGAAAATGTGAAAGGAAGCAAATTCCCGGCGGTATCAAACCTTTTTGGGACGCTGGAGCGGTCAAAATTTATTTTCAGGGATACGCTTGACAAGGTTAAAGTACTGGTCGATCTGAAGTCTGATCCGCTGAGGGCCATAAAACATCCTTTTAAATATGCGAATGTTGGATTAACCGCTTTATCGGCCCTGCCAAAAAAAGTAAGCAAAAATGCGCCCATCAACTTTGGCAAATGTAAGATTAGCGATCTGCCGCAAATTGTGAACTGGCCCAAAGACGGCGGCCCGTTTGTCACCATGCCGCAGGTTTACACCGAGGACGCAGATAAACCCGGCATCATGAATGCCAATCTGGGCATGTACCGCATCCAACTGGCCGGGAATGACTATGTTTTGAATGAAGAGGCGGGTTTGCATTACCAGCTTCATCGCGGTATAGGCGTTCATCAAACTAAAGCCAATGCAAAAGGACAGCCGCTGAAAGTGAGCATATTTGTTGGCGGGCCGCCTTCGCACCCGGTTGCTGCCGTTATGCCTTTGCCTGAAGGATTGTCTGAAATGACTTTTGCAGGGGCGCTGGGTAATCGCCGTTTTCATTATTTTTATGATGATGAGGGCTTTTGCATTTCAGCAGATGCTGATTTCGTCATAACCGGGACAGTTTTCCCGCACGAAAACAAAATGGAAGGCCCCTTTGGCGATCATTTGGGTTATTACAGCCTGAAGCACGCGTTTCCGCTCTTAAAAGTGCACAATGTCTATCACAAAAAAGATGCAATTTGGTCGTTCACCGTGGTGGGCAGGCCCCCGCAGGAAGATACCAGTTTCGGGGCCTTGATACACGAGATCAGCGGATCGGCTCTTTCCGCGGAGATACCGGGTTTGCGTGCTGTAAATGCCGTTGACGCCGCGGGCGTACATCCTTTGTTATTTGCCATCGGCAGCGAACGGTATACGCCTTATAACGACGAACGGAAACCGCAGGAAATACTCACTATCGCCAATCATATTTTAGGCACAGGGCAACTAAGCCTGGCTAAATATTTATTTATCGCGGCAAAAGAAGATGATCCATCGTTAAGTGTTAATGACATCGGCGGATTTTTAAAACATATCCTTCGAAGAGTTGATTTAACCCGCGACCTGCATTTTTATACCAAAACCACTATCGATACCCTGGATTATAGCGGAAGCGGGTTGAACTCCGGAAGTAAAGTGGCGGTTGCAGTAGCAGGAGCAGTAATGAGAGAACTATGGACGGAATTACCGGCCGGCCTTGAATTCCCGCGCCCGTTTGAAAAATATCAAATGGTAATGCCGGGGATATTGGCGCTCGAGGTGCCGAAACAGGTAAGATATAGCGATTCGCCCATCCTATTTGAGATTTTGGAAGAGCATTTAAAAGAGGCTGATCTGGATGGCCTGCCTTTGATAGTTTTATGCGACGATGCCGCGTTTACCGCACAAAACTTGAATAATTTTGTTTGGGTGACGTTTACCCGGAGCAATCCTTCGCATGATATTTACGGCATAAACAGTTTTACTGAAAATAAGCACTGGGGATGCAAAGGACCGATGATTATTGATGCGAGGATAAAACCGCACCATGCACCTGTGCTGGAGAAGGACCCGGCGGTTGAAAAATTGGTTGATAAGATGGGGGAGAAGGGGGGACCTTTGTATGGGATTATCTAAATTGATAAAAACCACACTACTTACCATGTCGGCGATCTTTTTCGTCGCTAAAGTCTTCGCCCAGCAAAGACCGCCGAAAGTCTACGGAACAGTTTACATCGATAGCACAACTTTAATGAACGAGCGTGAAGTGACCATTGGAGAATGGATGGCTTTTATCGTCAACAATAATTTTGATAATTCACTTTTTCCGGATACTGCGGTCGTTAGTCCGATAACCAAAGCCGTTTTTAACGATCTGCGCAAGCAAAATAACTTTCAATATTTAAAAATAGTTAAAAATCCTCTGCGGTACGCTGGTGAAAAGGCTGCTGAACCGTCGAAAGGCTTTGATAAACTGGCCGATGCCGATCCCGACTATTTTTCGCTGAATGTGCCCGTTACGGGTATCACCTTTGAACAGGTACAGAAATTCTGTAAATGGAAGGAAGATATGATCAACCAAAATCAAAAAATTAAAGTGACCATAGGCCTGCCGTCGGTCGGGATGTACAAAAAGGTGATCCCCAATATCGATTCGCTCAGTAAAAAAGGCAACTGTTTTGTATTAAATTGCAGCACGGCGAAATGTAAAACCGAGGCTAAGGATAAACAAAGCCTATCGCAAGGCAAGGCGCTGGAACATGTTAACAGCTACTTCCCCACCAGTTTGGGGCTTTATAATATAGAAGGTAATGCTGCCGAAATGACCAGCACCGAAGGCATAGCCATGGGCGGCTCGTACAGGCAGGCAGCCAGAGAATCATATAATGATAAGCAGCAAAAATACACCAAACCCGAAGACTGGCTGGGCTTCAGGTATATAGTAACCCTAAAATGAAATTATTTATAAACGCCGCATTGTTGATCGGCCTGGGCCTTGCAGTTTCCTGTTCAAAAAAACAACAAAATGTGCCGCATTACACGATATCTAAAATATTTAAAACCGATACGCTGACTACGGTCGATGTACACATCGCCAACCGGTTACCAGCCGCCCAGTTAATACTCATCGCGGCCAAAATAAAGACAGACAGCGTGAACATAACAAACCTGGCCATTCATTATTTGCTGCCGGGCAATACAGATGTAAGCGCCGGAGATCATAGTTTTTATGCTGCAATACGCTATTTAAAAGATAGTGAGGTTAAACAAACTGATAGTATTAAAGATGATAACGGCAATGCTGTTCGGTTAACTGTCTTCGGTTTAGACAGCGCCAAAGCGCAGGCGCTTATTGCCCTGCAGCCGGATGTGATCGTCGGTAAAAATGTGCTTGGCAAATTTGTGGATGATTATGCCAAAACCCTTATCATTCCATTTAAAGATCCAACCGATAAAAAAGACGAGCTATTTGTGATCGAACTGAATGCAATGGGAAATATTGTATCATCAACCGTTCCGCAGAAAGATGCGGAAGACGGCGTGGAAAAATGGCTGGTGGACAAAAACGGCGATTATATAACGATAAAGGATAGCGTGCTTGCACAATATCCGTCCAACGGGCTGGGTTTGCCGTTTAATAGTATAAAATCGGGCAAATAGCGGGCGTCTTGTTACCGGTTTCGGTTCAAAAAAAAATGCTGCAGCAATACAATTGTTTTCATATCCCTGAAAGCGCCGCTTGTTAATTTTTGCAGCGCTTCATCGAAGGACAATTCAATCAACTCGATACTCTCGCCTTCCTCCTTTAGCCCTCCGAATTTGGGGTGGTCGTTTTTGCTGGTATACTCCGCCATAAACAAGTGCTGAAATTCTGTTACCCCGCCAGGCGAAGTATATGCGCTTGCAATCTTTTGCAGATTTTCAATTTTATAACCTGTTTCCTCCTCTGCTTCGCGATAGGCCGTCTGTTCAGGTGTTTCATTTTCATCTATTATGCCAGCACAGGCTTCAACCAGGTAGCCGCTGTCATTACCATTTAAAAAAGTAGCCAGCCTGAATTGTTTGGTAAGCAGCAGCTTTTGATTTTTCTCGTCCACCGGCAGCACGGCAATGGTATCCGGCCGGTAATACACTTCCTTTTGCAGGTTATGAAAGCCGCCTTCATGATCGGGTTTTTCAAAGTTGACGAGTTGTAGCCGGTATTTCTTTTCGGAAAGTGTTTGTTTATCGAGGATTTGGATGGTAGACATGGTTCTGTTCTTTTTTCAAATAATGGTTTTGCCGGATAAAGGTTTTAGGAAAATTAAAATGTGCAACAGTTTGTACTTTTTCATTCCCCCCTTGTCTGTGTCCTCATCCCCCGTTGTCTGTGTCCCCACAGACAACCGACGGATCGGTGACAGATTTTCAATGAGACGAAAAAGTTGTCTGTGGGGACACAGACAACGGGGTGGGGTGAAAGGTAAACGATTAGCCGCCAACAGTCCCCCTTTAGGGGGCTAAGGGGTTTTCAACTCATCCAGCACCCTAAATATCTTCTCCTTCACCGCCCGGCTCGATCCGCTAAAGTTATTCACCATAATGCTGAAACACAGTTCGCGGCCATCATGCGTTTGGTAGCCGGCATAGGTAAGTACATTCAATATACTCCCGCTTTTCATTTTCATGTTGTTATAGGTGGGCAGGCTTTCGTAAAAATCGGGGAACCAATCCGTCCCTTTTGCCGATTGAAGGACGGTGGCCATGGTCAGCGTGGTTACCCTGTCTCCGGGTGAGAGGCCGCTGCCGTCGACAACGTTTAAGGAATGCGGGTCGATGCCGCGCGCTTTCCAGAAGTTTTGTTCCACCTCGACACCATTATCCGTCGAAGGCAATTTACCGGCTTTCCAGGCAATGGTTTTTAGCAATTGCTCGGCATAAAGATTAATACTTTTTTGATTAAGCCAATAAATGATCTGGCTTAGCTTCGGTGATAGGATGGTAGTCAGATTGGTTGCGATCGCGGGTGTTGGCTGTCCTTTGGCCGTTAAGGTGCCCGTCGATTCGGGATCATTTGCAACGGCGATTCCCAATCGCTTTAAGGTGTCTTCCAGGCGGAAGGCAGCATCAAAGGCCGGGTCAGGAAGCGCCACGGATATTGCTTTTTTTGACTGATCTTCGGCATAAGTACCGCGTAAGTACATCAGTTTGCTATTTACGGGCAAAAAAGCATAAGCTTCGTCGCCGGCCCCGGCAGGGGAATTGAGCAGTTCGCTTTTAAAATCCAGGTAAGGCATTGCGGGAACAGTTCGTGCAACGCTGATGGGACTGTCAACCCTGCCTGTCTTCAGCTTAATATCAAACTGGTTCTCGCGCCAGCAAAGCCCGGACGTGCCTGCGCCATAATAATTGCCTACATCCATCCATATCCAACCGGGAGGGATGGACTGTGAGCCAAAAACGCTGTCATCGCCGATGATACGCCCGTTAATTTTTTTGATGCCAGCTTTTTGCAGAGCATTAACCATCAGGCTTAAAATATGGTCTTCATGAGTACTCTCATACCTCCAGCTGCCCAGGGTTGGGTCGCCGGCGCCTTTGATAATCACATCGCCGTTGAGCGTGCCATCAGCGCCTATCGAGCCTGAATATCCAAATTGTGTTTGGTATTGAAAATCTTTCCCCAATAAATTAAAAGCAGTGATGGTAGTAACGGTTTTTAACGTAGATGCCGTTGCCAGCCCCATGTTAGGGTTGGCTGCGAATACGGTTTCACCTGTTTTGGCGTCCAGGACGGTTAATGATACCGACGCATACCGGCACTGACTGTCGGCCTGCAAACGGTTAAATGCTGCCTGCAAATGTTCCTGAAAAGGCTGCGCAAAAGTATTTCCGGTTATAAAAAGCAGACTAACTAACCACGTCTGTTTGATCTTCATTTTTTGAATTACGTTGGGATATAAAATAGATCGGTATGCCGATCAATACAATTATCAAACCCGGCCAGGTAAACTGGGGTTTGTAAATAATAAGCAAAATGCAAAATGCAACGCCCATTATCATGTAAATCGCCGGTAAAAAGGGGTAGCCAAAGGCTTTATAAGGCCGCTCGGCATCAGGGAGCCGTTTACGGAGGATAAAGATACCAAGAATGGTAAGCACATAAAATAGCACGGCGACAAACGAAATCATATCCAGCAGATCGCCATATTTTCCGCTTAAACAAAGTATGGCTGCAACAAGCGCCTGTATCCATAAACCAAAACCGGGTACAGCAAACTTGTTTAATGTGCCGACACGTTTAAAGAATAAGCCATCTTTTGCCATAGTGTAGTATACCCTGGCGCCAGCCATTACAAGGCCATTATTACACCCGAAGGTTGAGATCATGATCATTACGGCGATAACATAAGTGCCGGCATTGCCAAAGATCACTTGCGCGGCGGAAACGGCAACGCGGTCTTTTGGCGCTGTAGCGATGTCATGCATCGACAAGGTGCCCGTGTATACCAGGTTGGCCGAGACATAAATTATAGTTACGATGAGGGTACCAAAAAAAAGACTTAAGCCGATGTTGCGTTTAGGGTTGTTCATTTCGCCCGCAATGAATGTAACGTTGTTCCACGCGTCACTGCTAAAGATAGAACCTACCATCGCCGCTGCGATAGCGCCGAGGGCTGCGGCCATGACATAGTTACCGCCGAAGCTGCCATCTTTATTTAATTTATGGATGCTCCAGGCATCGCTCCAATTGGCATGCCATATATCGCCTTTTATAGCAAGCAGGCCAAAAACGATCAAGCCAAATAGACTTAGCAACTTGGTAATGGTAAAGGTATTTTGTACCAACTTGCCGGTTTTGATCCCCCGCGTATTTACAAAAGTGAGAAATACGATAACCACGATAGATACCAACTGTGCCGCGCTGATGGTAAAATGCCAGCTGCCGATGTTAGTTGATAATAAAATATTGTCTTCGCTGGCCCAATGGAAAATTTTGAGGTAGGCAAGGAACTTTGAAAACGCCACGCCAACAGCCGCGATCGTTCCGGTTTGTATCACAGCAAAAAAACTCCAGCCGTATAAAAAGCCGGTCAGCTTGTTATAGGCTTCCTTTAAATAAACATACTGACCGCCTGCCTTTGGGTACATGCCGCTCAGCTCGCCGTAGCTTACGGCCGCGGTTATGGTCATAAACCCGGTAATTACCCAGACAAAGATCAGCCAGCCAGCCGAGCCTACATTGCGCGTGATATCGGCGCTTACAATAAAAATACCCGAGCCGATCATGGAGCCGGCTACCAGCATGGTGCCGTCGAGCAAGCCCAACTCATGCTTTAATTTGGCGGGAGGTTTGGTTTCGTTCATATTTGGTTGCAATAGTTTTGGGGAAGATAGGAATAAACTGTTTGATAATAAAATGTGGCGATCTTCCTGTTTTCGCCTTCAGCAAAAATAAAAAATGGTTTTATAGGTCAACCCTTAAACCCGAATAAGCCCTATTTGTAAAATATTTGCGATGACGTTGCCGATATTGACATATTATTGTAAAGAAATAAATTTATTTATTTGCTCCGACGGATTATATTTGCAAACTTTTTAAAAAGCCGACGAAGTTTTTAACAGTAAACACTATATATGGATTTTTTGAACACCTACTTAATTTATTTGATCCCAGTTGTGGGATTGATAGGTATACTTTTTATGGGCATTAAAGCGTCCTGGGTAAGTAAACAGGATGCCGGCGACGGTGAAATGGCCAAGCTTGCCGGTTACATTGCTGATGGAGCGATGGCATTCCTTCGTGCAGAATGGAAGATACTGGGCTTTTTTGTGGTGATCGCGGGCATATTGCTGGCATGGTCGGGCACAACTGTGCATACTTCGAGCCCTGTTATTGCCATATCCTTCGTTTGCGGCGCATTTCTGTCCGCTTTTGCAGGTTACCTGGGTATGCGTATTGCCACTAAAGCAAATGTGCGGACAACGCAGGCCGCGAGAACCAGCCTGGCTCAGGCCTTAAAAGTATCCTTTACCGGTGGTACCGTTATGGGTTTGGGTGTTGCCGGGCTGGCGATTATCGGCCTTGGGTCGCTTTTCATTGTCTTTTATACCATGTACGTAAGAAGCGGCGGACACGATGTTAACGGCGAATTCATGGCGAAAGCGCTGGACGTTTTGGCAGGCTTTTCATTAGGCGCTGAATCCATTGCCTTGTTTGCCCGTGTAGGCGGCGGTATTTATACCAAGGCTGCCGACGTAGGCGCCGACCTTGTTGGCAAAGTTGAAGCTGGCATCCCCGAGGATGACGTCCGTAATCCGGCTACCATTGCTGATAACGTAGGCGATAACGTGGGCGATGTTGCAGGTATGGGCGCCGACCTTTTTGGTTCATATGTAGCCACAATGCTGGCCACTATGGTGTTGGGCCGCGAAATTGTTTCGAATGATAATTTTGGAGGGATAGCCCCGGTATTGCTGCCAATGGTAATTGCGGGTTTGGGTTTGATCTTCTCCATCGTTGGCGCCGCGTTTGTTCGCATTAAAAACGAAACCGACAGCGTTCAAACAGCTTTGAATATCGGGAACTGGCTTTCCATTATATTAACCGCCATTGCTACTTATTTTGTAGTGCAGTGGATGCTGCCGACAGATAATTTCCACATGATTCGTGATGAAATAACCGGCGGCGGTTTAAAAGAAGGCTCTATCGTATTTACTAAAATGGGCGTCTTCGGCGCAATAGCCGTTGGGCTTGTGGTAGGTACTTTAATGTCGATGATCACCGAATATTACACCGCAATGGGCAAACGCCCGGTGCTGAGTATTATCCGCCAGTCGTCAACCGGGCATGCTACTAATATTATCGGCGGTTTAGCGGTAGGTATGGAATCAACCGTGCTGCCCATCCTTGTTTTGGCAGCAGGCATTTACGGGTCATATCATTTCGCAGGTTTATATGGCGTGGCCATTGCTGCTGCCGGTATGATGGCCACCACCGCAATGCAACTATCAATCGACGCTTTCGGCCCGATTGCCGATAACGCCGGTGGTATTGCCGAAATGAGCCGCCTACCGGAAGAAGTAAGGCACCGTACCGATAACCTGGATGCTGTTGGTAATACTACGGCTGCAACCGGTAAAGGTTTTGCCATTGCTTCGGCAGCTTTAACTTCGCTGGCCTTATTTGCGGCGTTTGTGGGTGTTGCTGGCATTGACCATATTGACATCTACAAAGCTGATGTACTTGCCGGCTTATTTGTCGGCGGTATGATACCGTTTATTTTCTCTTCGCTGGCTATTTCGGCTGTAGGCCGCGCTGCGATGGCGATGGTGGAAGAAGTTCGCCGCCAGTTCCGCGAAATACCCGGAATTATGGAGTACACCGGCAAACCTGAGTATGAAAAGTGCGTAGCCATATCCACCAAAGCTTCGATCCGCGAGATGGTTGCCCCTGGTTTGATCGCATTGATCACCCCGGTTATTGTAGGCTTTATTTTCGGCCCCGAAGTGCTGGGTGGTTTGCTGGCCGGCGTTACCGTATCAGGTGTGCTGATGGGTATCTTCCAGAGCAATGCCGGCGGTGCATGGGACAATGCTAAAAAGTCATTCGAAAAAGGCGTTGTAATTAACGGCGAAACATTCTACAAAAAATCAGAACCGCATAAGGCGTCCGTAACCGGCGATACCGTTGGTGATCCGTTTAAAGATACCTCCGGCCCGTCGATGAATATCCTCATCAAGCTGATGTCGATCGTTTCGCTGGTTATTGCACCTCATTTGCACAAGGAAGCAAACCATAGCGCACGCATCCAAAAAGAATTGCAGGAGCGATCGATGATCACGCATACGATTAGGATGGATAAAAGAGTATAAGTTTGTTAAAGACTATAATTGGAAAGGGCGCTGAAAGGCGTCTTTTTTATTTTGAATAGACGACGATTACAATTAAATTTGTAATATGACAGTCACCGTTAATTTACATTCGGAGCAACAGGAAAAGGCTCTGCTCGATTTTTTAGAGCGAATGGATTTCGATTATTCGAGCGATGAGAACGATGTTTTTTTAACCGAAGATCAAAAAAGAGAAATTATCAGGCGTGACAATGATTTTATCAACGGTAAAACAACCGCAAGGGATTGGGAAGACATAAAGCGCGATCTGCAAAGTGTATATCGTTAAGCTTTTACTCGAGGCAGAAATGGACCTGGCGGAAGCATGCGCCTGGTATGAAAAAGAGCGGCCCGGTTTGGGGCGCAGATTTTTGAATGAATTTGATCGCCGTCTGGAGGCTGTTAAGAGGGCCCCTTTCCTATTTCCTGTTAATTTTTCAGAAAAGTATAGGTTTGCCCTGCTAAAAAAATTTCCATATTCTATCGTATTTCGTGTAGATGAAGAGGGCTTCATCGTAGTTATTTCTGTGTTTCATCAGCATCGGAATCCATCTAAATTTTAATTCTTCAGCCAATAAAATTCCGAAAACTCCTCTTCATCCCATTGTTACATTCTGCACTTTATCATTTAAATAAATTTAAGTACGTTTGGGGGAACTGATCTTAACTAATTAACAGACTTTTTTAAATGAGCTTATTTGTAAAAAAATCTTTGGCCCAGTTACAGGCCTCTGCTGACGAAGGCACCAGCCTTAAACGAACGCTTGGAGTCGGCAACCTCATCGCCCTTGGTATTGGTGCGATTATTGGCGCGGGCCTGTTTGTGCGGACCGCTGCGGCTGCGGGCGAGCATGCCGGTCCGGCCGTAACCCTTTCATTTATTGTGGCTGCTGTGGGTTGTGCGTTTGCCGGCCTTTGCTATGCTGAATTTGCCTCTATCATCCCGATAGCGGGAAGCGCTTACACTTACGCCTATGCTACCATGGGCGAAATAGTTGCCTGGATAATTGGCTGGGCGCTGATATTGGAGTATGCGCTGGGTGCTGCAACCGTATCCATCAGTTGGAGCGAATATTTAAATAAACTGTTCGGCGGGCGAATACCTTACGAGTGGTGCCATTCGCCGATGGAGAATATAGTGGGCCATCATGGCATCATCAACATACCGGCGCTGGTTATTTTGGCCCTGCTCTCACTTTTACTCATAAAAGGTACCCAGGAGTCTGCCACGGTTAACACCATAATTGTGATATTGAAAGTTTCCATCGTGTTGGTGTTTATTGCTGTTGGATGGGGGTTTATGCAGGCAAAAAACCATACACCTTACATTATCCCGGCGCATGCAGCCCCCGCTATTTTGGCCAATGGCAAAATATATACTTATACCGACTTTTTCAGACATGGCTGGGGTGGCATACTTGCCGGCGCCGGCGTAGTGTTTTTTGCCTTTATCGGTTTCGATGCAGTGTCGACGGCTGCGCAGGAAGCAAAAAACCCAAAGAAAGATATGCCTATCGGGATTTTAGGATCGCTTGCGGTTTGCACCATTTTATACATCCTGTTTTCGTACGTATTAACCGGCGTGGCGCCGTTTCGCGATTTTATGACCCAGGGCAAAGAGGCATCGGTTGCCTACGCTATAAGCACCTACATGCATATGGGCTGGCTGGCTACCCTGGTAACCGTAGCTATCCTGCTTGGTTTTTCATCAGTGATACTGGTGATGCTGCTGGGGCAGTCGAGGGTGTTTTATACCATGTCGACCGATGGTTTGCTGCCAAAAGTATTTTCCGCGCTTCACCCCAAATTTAGAACACCTTACAAGAGTAACATGATCTTGTTTGTTTTTGTCGGCCTGTTCGCGGCATTTTTGCCGGAGAGTGTTGCCGGCGACCTGACCTCCATTGGCACCTTGTTCGCTTTCGTGGTAGTGTGCATTGGCGTGATGGTGCTTCGGAAGAAAGACCCTGATCTGCCGCGTCCTTTCAAAACACCGCTGGTGCCCCTTGTGCCGATACTCGGTATTATTATTTGTGGCGCAATGATCGTTAGTTTGGATACCAGCACACAGATAGCCGCCTTCGTTTGGATGATCATCGGTTTGATTATTTATTTCAGCTATAGCAAAAGAAACAGCAAACTGGGCAGCATGGGCGATATATTGCCAAATGCTTCTGAGTTTGAAAAGAAGTAAATTTGTTGTTATATTAAGAATATTCGTAACAAAAAAGGTTCTGCATCGTCAGAACCTTTTTTGTTAACCAATTTTACCGGTCATACCTGACGTATGCAAAAAGATAAAAACCTTTGGGTATTAGTACTGGTTTGCGTCATCAATTCGCTGGGTTTCGGCATCATTGTGCCGGTAATGTACACCTATGGCAAAACATTTGGTTTAGACGCGGTTACGCTTGGTGTGCTGATGGCGTCTTTTTCGATAGCTCAGTTTTTTGCCACCCCGGTACTGGGCTCCTTATCCGATAAATGGGGACGAAGGCCTTTGCTGGTGATCAGCCTGGCCGGTACCTGTCTTTCTTTTTTACTTTTCGCCGAGGCGCGTAGCTTGTTGTTCCTTTTTGCCGCCAGGATACTCGACGGCCTTACTGGCGGCAACATATCAGTGGCCCAGGCTATGGTAGCTGATACGGCCACTCAAAAAAATCGTGCACAGCGTTTTGGGATATTAAGCTCGGCCTTTGCGTTTGGCTTTGTCGTAGGCCCATTTGTGGGCGGGTTATTTTATAAAGCCGGCCCACAGGCGCCTTTCTTTTTTGCTGCAGGCATTTCGCTGATCGGTACGCTTTGCGCCGCATTTTTGCTCAATGAAACTAACCCGACCGACAGGCACACACGCCTTAACTTTAACAACAAGTTTAAATTCGCGTCCCTCATCAGCACCCTAAAGCGGCCGGTCATTGGCACGGCAATTTTTATCAGCTTTTTGCTGACCATGGGCCAGATGGCCATGATTGTTGGCTTTCAAACGTTATGGGTAGATGTATTTAAGCGCACCGCTACCGAAATGGGTATTTACCTGGCCGGTTTTGGTATTTGCGGCATACTGGCGCAATTGTGCGTGCCATTTTTTACCAAAACCTTTTCGTCAAAAACGATTATCTTATTATTGTCGTCCATTATTTGCCTTGGGGCAATGTTCTTTACCGGCCTTACCTCCCTAATTATCCCTTTTGCGGTCATGCAGGGTGTTTACGGCTTCTTTAACGGGTTGCGCAATCCCATGCTCAATGCCATTATTGCCGACAATATCGATCACACCGAGCAAGGAAAAGTACTCGGAATTAATCAATCCTATAGTTCCATCGGTCAAACCCTCGGGCCGCTCACCGCAGGCGCCATCACTGTAATATCCGTTCATAGCATCTTCTTTTTATCGGCTTTCTATATTTTAATCGCAACTTTGCTTTGTTTCCGGTTAAAATCAAAAACATAAATCTTTGACGGATCGTGTGGACGATTTTAACACAGAGAAACAGAGAAGACACAGAGGGCCACTGAGTTTCTAAATTTACAAGGCTGTTTTAATGTTTAAAAACTTATAAAAAACAATTACAGCTCTGTGATCTTTGGTGCCTTCCCTGTTTCTCTGTGTTAAAAAACTTCAATACTTAAATTTACCCATACAAATCGTTTTGGAACCATAAAATCTAAAAGGCCATGCAACCATTAATTTTCAGGGAAGTACTCTCCGTAACGATGATTTTGTTTGCGATCATCGATATACTCGGCGCAATACCCATCATCATTGAAATGCGGCAGCGTGTCGGGCATATTCAATCCGAAAAGGCGAGTATCGCGGTATTGGTGCTGATGATTGGTTTTCTGTTTGGCGGTGAGGAGCTGCTAAAAATAATAGGCCTGGATGTTTCTTCATTTGCCATCGCCGGTTCGCTGGTGATCTTTATTATTGCCATGGAAATGATTTTAGGGGTTAAGTTTTTTAAGGAAGAAGTATCCTCGACGGCGTCCATTGTTCCCCTTGCCTTCCCGCTCATAGCCGGGGCAGGCACCATGACCACCCTGCTATCGCTAAAAACACAATACCAAACATCAGATATATTGGTCGGGATAGTAGCCAACACCCTTTTCGTTTACCTGGTGCTAAAAAATGTAAAATGGATTGAAAAACTGCTTGGCAAAACCGGGTTGAATATTTTAAGGAAAGCCTTCGGCATAATCTTATTGGCTATCGCGATAAAATTGTTTAGGAGTAATACGCATTTGTAATTTGAAAAAGTTTTAATTTGAAGATTTGAAAATGATACGTTGTTATTTCCAGATGAATTGCGATAAGTATAAATCAATTTCAGTTTTTATAATTAAATACGCACCGTCGTTTTGATCCTTTAAGCTTTTTAAATAGCTGCCAACTAATGATCCTATTTCTCCACCAGTCGATCCGCTCCTAATTCTGAGTTTAATTTCGTCTACGATGTCTTCATTGTCAGGGACTAAATTATTTTCAGCAATTACCAATATTTCGGTATAATCCATGTTTTTTCTTTTCATTTTCAAATCTTCAAATCAATACATCTTCAAATTCTTACCATCCTCGCCACAAACATCGTATCCGCCCTATTCTCATACCCCTTTAAAATCACCTGTTCCTCCAGTTTCAACCACAATTCTTTCACTATAAAATCAACCACATCCTCATTCTCCGCTTTAAAAACCGAGCAGGTAATATAAATCAGCGGCTTGCCGGGCTTCAGGTATTTCACCACGTTGCGGGCGATGCTTCGCTGCAAACGCTGAAAAAACTCAATTTTATGCGGATCAAACTGGCTGATCATCTCTGGCGTGCGGCCCCAGGTGCCGGAGCCGGTGCAGGGCGCGTCGAGGATAATGCCGTCGAAAGCGTAGTCATGCAGCAGCAGGTCGTTGTTTTGGGTGAGATCGAGGAGTTTTTTTTGGTATTTGGTTATACCCGACTGCTGAAAGCGCTCATCCAGGTTGCTCAGGATCGACTCACGAATATCCGACACTACCAGTTTAACCGTGGGCTCAAGATCATGCAGGAGCAGGGATTTGCCCCCTGAGGCGGCGCAGGCGTCCCACCAGTAATCCCATTTAGTGGGTTTAAAATATTTTACCGTTTGTTGTGAGGAAAAATCCTGCACCTCATACCAATGCGGGTTCGGGATCAGCGTTTCCAGCCTGGTCCCGTTGGGCAGGCAGAAGCAGCCATTGCCTTCATCTTTAAAAACAATTTGCGCTGCAGCCAACGCCGTTTTTATCTGTGTTTCGAAACCTTTATACACACGAATAAAAAGATCGGGCTGTATAAAAAAGGAGCGCAAGAATTCTGATTGATCAATTCCCGCTGAAAGTTGTTTGGTCCAGGGGAAAATGTCTTCCAATGCAAAATCCGGGTGCAGTGCTTTTACCATCGCCAGCTTTTCGGCAAGCGAAAAATCGATACAAGCGGCCCATTCGGGTTTAAAATGCTGGAGGAAGGAATTGAGCTGGGTATTGCACAAAAATTCTGCGATAAAAAGGCGCTCATCAGCGGGCAGATTAGGGAGTGCCCTGCCCAGTCGGAAATAGTTGTAAACCAGCCGGCTCGCTACCCTGCGGTCCGTCGAGCCCATCTGTTTGTTCTGCCGGTAAAAGCCGGGTAAAAACTTGCTTAAAGGGGTTTCGGCAGGGTATTCATCCAAAATGCGCTGAAACGTTTTAAGCTGGTTGACGGCCTTCATTGTACCTTTTTGAGGTCAAAGTTAGTGTATTTATAAACGCTGACGTGGGTATTCATCAAGCCTAAACCTGGCTTTTTTTCAAACTTAAAGTCGTTGTGCAGGCCCGAAAATTCCGCCTGCGCCAGGTTTTTAATATTGCCCGCCGCCAGTTGTTTGCCTAAATACATCCCTTCGTCAAAGCCTTTTATAGCAAACTCAGTGGCATCGGTATGATAGGTTTCGCGGTACACGCGCATAAACGCAATAATGTTTGGGGCCTTATAATCTATACGGTCCGAAGAAGTTATATGCGTATCCAGCCGTTGCAGCAGGTCTGCCTTTAAAAAAGTAAAGTTTATCCAGTTGGGATGACCGAACACGGTTACCGGGTAATTACTGCGCAATGAATCAAGCGCCCGCAAGGTGACCGTTAAAAAATGCTGGTCGGTGGCCGGAACGACAAAAATATTTTTATCGGCTGATGAAAGCTGCGGCAGCAGCGCGCCCAACTGCCCGTGCATAATGGTTACGGTGACAATTTGGATATGCTTTTTACCGAGGCTGTCGATCGCTTTTTTGAACGGAATGATGTATTCGTTCTCATCGCTGTAACCCGAACGCAGGATAAATATCTTTTCGGGGTTAAGATTGTCTTTGATATACTTTGCGGCGGCCCAGGCATGATACTCCAGCGGAGGCGTCATGGTGATCATCTGCGTACTATGAAGGGTTGACGGAGCGGCGGGCGAAAGCGGCGAAACGATGGGTTGCTTCGGACTGCTATTGGCATTTAGGAAAGTTCGCATATCCTCCGGGAATACCGGGCCCACGATCAGGTCGCTTGCCCGCACCGATTGATTATATCCCAAGGCATGCGACTGAGCTTTATCGCTTCGCGTATCATAAACCTGCAATTTGTAATTATAACCCTGTCCGCTAAGCGAATCCAGCGCCAGTTTAAAACCCTGGTAGTAGGCGATGGCAATATCCGCCTCTTTAATGCTTACAGGGGTATACGATGCGCCCGGCGCCAAATGATCGGTCCCGAAAGGCAGCAGCAGCGAAATGGTTGAAACCGCAGGCGCCGCGGGCTTTACCGGTTTAACTTCCTTTGCAGGCTGTTTTGCAACCGGGTTGGCGGGCTGTGTTTCCCTGGGCTGTACCGCTACCGGGCGCAGCTTGGGCGAACAGGCAGATACAACCAGCGCGATAAACAATACTAATAGCCACCTATTCCCATTCAATGGTTGCAGGCGGTTTGGAGCTGATATCATATACTACCCGGTTTATTCCTTTTACATTGTTGATGATCTCGTTGCTGATCTTCGCCAGCAAATCGTACGGCAAGTGGCACCAGTCGGCAGTCATACCGTCCAGCGACTGCACGGCGCGCAGGCAGATCACGTTTTCGTAAGTGCGTTCATCGCCCATAACCCCAACCGACTGCACCGGCAAAAAGATCGCCCCCGCCTGCCAAACCTTATCATAAACACCGCCCGCCCTCAAATTGTTGATATAAATCGCATCCGCTTGCTGCAGTATGGCAACTTTTTGCGGGGTAACCTCGCCTAATATCCTGATGGCCAGTCCCGGACCGGGGAACGGGTGGCGCCCTAAAATGTTTGGATCGATACCCAAAACTTTGCCAACGCGCCTTACTTCGTCCTTAAATAGGGTATTTAACGGCTCAACTACCTTTAATTTCATAAAATCAGGCAAACCACCAACGTTGTGGTGCGACTTAATAGTTGCCGACGGCCCTTTCACCGAAACCGACTCGATCACATCGGGGTAAATAGTGCCCTGGCCAAGCCATTTTACGTCTTCTACTTTGTGGGCCTCATCGTCAAAAACTTCAATAAACACCCTGCCGATGGCTTTGCGTTTCTTTTCGGGGTCGGTAAGCCCGGCCAGCGCGTCGTAAAAACGCTGTTTGGCGTCAACGCCTTTAATATTTAACCCCATGTGCTGGTACGAATCAAGCACCGACTGGAACTCATCTTTCCGCAGCAGGCCGTTATCAACAAAAATGCAATGCAGATTTTTGCCGATGGCATGGTGCAGCAGCACTGCCGCAACAGACGAATCCACGCCGCCGGATAGGCCAAGCACTACTTTATCATCGCCCAATTTTTCGCGAAGCGATGCGATAGTGGTTTCGATGAATGAATCGGGTGTCCAGTCCTGTTTGCAGCCGCAAATGTCCACCAAAAAGTTAAACAGCAATTGCTTGCCATCCACGCTGTGGGTCACTTCGGGGTGAAATTGTATGCCATAGGTTTGCGTGCCTTTTACATGGAATGCGGCTACTTTAACGGTATCGGTACTGGCAATGATCTCGAAATCATCACGTATGCGGGCGATGGTATCCGCGTGCGACATCCAAACCTGTGTGCCCGGTAATATCAGCTTAAACAGCGGGTTATGCTCTTCGATATGCAGCAGGTTGGCCCGGCCATACTCGCGCGTGCTGCTGGGCAATACCTCGCCGCCATTAAAATGGGCGATGTGCTGCGCGCCGTAACAAACGCCAAGTATGGGCAGTTGGCCGTGGTACTTTTCAAAGTCGAACCCGGGCGCGTCATCCTGCCTTACGGAGTATGGACTGCCCGAAAGGATAATGCCTTTTACGGTGTCGTCAACTTCGGGAAAATGATTGAAGGGGTGGATTTCGCAGTAGATATTGAGCTCCCTGACACGGCGCGCGATCAGCTGGGTGAACTGACTGCCGAAGTCAAGAATAAGGATTTTTTCTTGCATGGGCAAAGATAGGGTTTTGATTTGAGATGTGAGATATGAGATTTGAGAATTTCGGTCCCGATAGCTATCGGGATTCGATTTCGGATTTTTGCAGAAGTTCAGCGAACGACAAAAGCATTTGGAGAAAATTGTAAATTGCCGAATGCTCGATACAATAAAGGAAAAGTTAAACGAAATCGAAAGACAGCACAACGTTCGCATTTTATATGCTTGCGAATCAGGCAGCAGGGCTTGGGGCTTTCCATCGCCGGACAGCGATTTTGATGTTCGTTTTATTTATGCCGGACGACAAGACGATTATTTGAGCATAATTGAAAAAAGAGATGTGATTGATTTGCCGGTTAACGAGGTGCTTGATATTGGTGGATGGGACATTAGGAAGGCATTGAAACTGTTCCTCAAATCCAATAGCCCTTTGTATGAATGGTTGCAGTCGCCCATCGTGTACAACGAAAGTTCGGGTTTCGCAGTTGACCTAAGGAGCCTCATGAATCAGTATTTTTCATTGCGGGCCGGAGGGCACCATTATTTCTCAATGGCTTTGAATACAGTCAATAATGACCTGCAGACCGAAAAAGTGAAAATAAAGCGCTACTTCTATGCATTAAGATCAACCCTGGCCTGCAAATGGATAGTTGAGCAGCAAAGCGTACCGCCTATGGAGTTTGGAAAGCTATTGTCGCAGGTTAATGATCAGTTATTTCAGTCATCCATTGATGAATTGTTAAAAGTAAAACTGATAAGCGATGAAAAAACCCTTGTTGACCGGGCTAATGTATTGGACGACTGGCTCAACAGCACGTTGTTGCACTGTAAAGAATTGATAAGCCAAATGCCGGCTATTCATAAAAAGCCGGAAGAGTTAAATATCATTTTCAGAAAATATATTTCGCTATGACTTTCGAACAACTTCAACATAAAAAAGAATTTGTTCTGCTGGATTGCATAAGCGGGAGTCATGCCTATAATCTTAACCAACCGGGATCCGATGTAGATAAAAAAGGTGTTTTTATTTTGCCTAAGAATGAATTTTACGGGTTCGGGTTCCGGGAACAGTTAGCAAACGAAAGTAATGACGAAGTTTATTTTGAAATCAAACGGTTTTTAGACCTTCTGATAAAAAATAACCCCAACATTCTTGAACTGTTAAGTACGCCGGCACAGTTTATATTATCAAGGCATCCACTGATGGATTTAATAAAACCGGGAGATTTTTTGTCGAAACTATGCCTCGATACATTTGCTGGTTATGCCCAAACGCAAATAAAGAAGGCGAAAGGTCTCAATAAAAAGATCAACCGGCCGATGGAGAGAACAAAAAAATCAGTCCTTGATTTTTGTTATGTTATTTATAAAAATGGGAGTATCCCATTGATATCCTGGCTAAAGGAAAACGGAATGTCGCAAAACGAGTGCGGTTTAGTTAATGTCGATCACTTCAGAAATGGTTACCTGCTTTATCACCAAATGCAATTAAGCGAAGGTTGGCTTAGGGGAATAGTCTCTGGGCCGGATGCAGATGATATTCAACTAAGTTCGGTGCCTAAAGGAATAGATCATCTCGCGATTATGACTTTTAATAAAGATGGATATTCCGCTTATTGCCGGGAGTATAAAGAATATTTAGAGTGGGAGGAAAAACGCAACCCAGTAAGATATGAAAGCACCCTGGCCCACGGAAAGAACTACGACGCAAAAAATATGATGCACACTTTTCGTCTGCTGAATATGGCAGAGGAGATAGCGTTGCATCATAAGGTTATCGTTTATCGCTCAGATAGGGATTTTTTATTGAACATAAGAAATGGCGCGTTTGAATTCGACCAGCTAATGGCAATGGTGGATGAAAAGATAGAGAAAATCAAACACCTCTACCAGAAATCGGATTTACCAACGAGTCCTGACCCACAAAAAGCAGAAGAAGTGCTGGTTGAAATCAGGGAGCGATTCTATAATAAAAACACCTTCTTTTAAAAGCGATATTTTATTATAATTTTTGAGTTATGAAAAATATTTTGTTGCTGCTTTTATTTTTCGGGGTTGCCGCCGTTTCCGCCCAGCCCAAAACCTACGATTATGCCTACCTGAATAAAAAAGGCATCTGCGTATATTCAATTGCTAATAAGATGGAATACCTCGCCGATGCCAAAGGGCAGGATCCCTGCATTTCGCCGGATGGGAGGAAGTTGGCCTTTACTTCATCCAATAAGGCCGGCGACCGCTTCATTTCGGTAATTGACCTGGCTACCAAAAAGAAAACCATTTTTAATACGCACAACAACAATTGTTATGGGCCCACGTGGTCGCCAAACGGAAAATATATTGCCTATAACGCCTTTGATGCGCAAAAAAGCAACTGGTCCATTGCCATTATTGATTCGGGGAATACGGCGACGAAAATTTTAACCGCGTCGCTGGAACAAAGCTTTTCACCCACCTGGACTGCCGATAGTAAAAACGTGGTTATTCAGAATATGGAAAAAGTTTTTGTATTCGACCTGGATGGCAATGTCGTTAAGGACTTTAAGATTTCGGACATGACGAGTGATTCAGGCCCGTCCAGCTCAGACCGATTCCAGTTTACGGCTGATAAGCAGAAGATCGCTTTCAGCGCCGAAGTAAATGAACCCGGTGGCGCCGACGGGCCGCCCACAGCGGTTTTTATTTATGATATTAACCATAAATCAAGCCTGCGGCTTTCGCCCAAAGGCTATTTCTGCGACGGGGTTATTGTTAAAGGCAACCAGGTTTTGTACACCGGTTCAAAACTCCGGTCTACCGTCCAAAATGTGTACATCGTTGATACCGATGGAAAGAATCTTAAAATATTGTTTCCGGGCTGTTCCGACGTGTCAGCGAAGAACTAACCAATTTATTTGTTATGCAAAAGATCAGTAATTTCCTGATGTTCGAGGGCAGAGCCGAAGAAGCCATGAACTTTTATATTTCGCTGTTCGAAAACTCAAAAGCAGAGCATATCATCAAGTACGGTCCCAACCAGGGTGGCGTTGAAGGCTCAATTATGCACGCCAAATTTACGCTGAACGGCCGGGAGTTTATGTGCATTGACAGCACAGTAAAACACCAGTTTACCTTTACGCCGGCCATGTCGCTGTATGTGGATTGCAATTCGGAAGCGGAGGTTGACAAATTGTTTAGCGCTTTGTCCGAAGGCGGCCAGGTGTTAATGGCGCTGGGGGCTTATCCATTCAGTAAAAAATATGCCTGGTTGAGTGATCGGTTTGGGGTTTCGTGGCAGTTGAGTTATAACCCCGAGATTTGACAACTTTTAAAAAGTTGTCAAATCTGATTCAATATTAAAATGAATTCTATAAAGGCGATGTCAACCATCGCCACAATAACAACATCTTCAATGCCTGCTACACACCGCCCAGCTACTTCCGATGATATTCCGGTACTGAATGGACTGATAGCGAAGTCCGTTCGTGCCCTTAGCCCCGGCTATTACACCCCGGCGCAAATAGAAAGCGCGATAAAATATGTGTTCGGCGTGGACACACAACTGGTCATCGATCAAACCTATTATATTGCTGAATTGGATGGCCAGTTAGCCGGCTGCGGTGGCTGGAGCAAGCGCAATACGCTTTATGGCGGTGATCAGCATAAAGAGGTTGAAGATCCATTGCTCGATCCGGCAAAAGATGCCGCGCGGATACGTGCATTTTTTGTTCATCCCGACTACGCCCGCCGGGGCGTTGGCCGTTACTTAATTGATGTTTGCGAAAATGCGGCTAAGGCAGATGGGTTCACACGCATTGAAATGGGCGCAACGCTGCCTGGCGTGCCGCTGTATAGTGCGGTGGGGTACGAAGCGATGGAGAGAATAGACACCACTTTGCCTGATGGTGAAGTTTTGGGGATAATCCGAATGGCAAAGGGGCTTTTATAATGTACCCAAGACTTACGAAGTTTTTAAACGGCGAAGCCCTCAACGAGGCCTTTGAAAAATAAACAAATCCGAGTTAAACTTCGTAAGTCTTTCCCGGCAGATGGGAATATTCAAGGTTAACGAAGTTTTTAAAGCGGTTAAACTTTTTTAAATTTTAAATATCTTATTGTCAACCAATCAGTTTACGATTATAGTCCGAATGAAATATTTATTTATAGCATTTCTTTTTGTTGCAGTAAACGGAGTGGCGCAGGGCCGGCTGCAAAAGGGCGAAATTATTGTGGACAGCCTCAAGCGCAGCTTTGTGGTTTATATTCCGGCAGCCGGCAGTACGCTGCAAAAGCTGCCGGTTTTAATTTCATTGCATGGAAGGTTTGGCACCGGCGAACAAATGCTGCACTTTGCCGATTTCAGGCCTATTGCCGACAAAGAAAAATTTATCATTGTTTGCCCTGACGGGATCGACAAAAGCTGGAATGCCGGCCTCAACACACCGGCGAACCGGAAGGGAATTAACGATGTGAAATTTATTGATCATTTGATCACTTATATCCTGGATACCTACCATGGCGATGCCAGACGAGTTTACGTTACCGGGATGAGCAACGGCGGCTTCCTGGCCTCGCGCCTGGCTTGCGAACTGCCCGACCGCATAGCAGCAATAGCCGCCGTGGGCGCCTCGATGGATAAAAATATGAACTATGTACCTGCCAAACCTGTCCCGGTTATGTACATACAGGGAACTAAGGACCCGCTGGTACCCTTTGATGGCGTGGCGAAAAGAAACAGTGCACGAAGACTTATTTATAGCCATGATGCCATACTGAAACTTTGGAAAGACGCAGATGCCTGCAACGAAAAACCTGTAATTACGAATTTGCCTGATAGCGCGGGTGACGGCACAAGTGTTATTAAAGAAGAATACAGCAATAGCAAAACCGGTATCAAGGTTATCGGCTATACCATAACCAACGCCGGCCACACCTGGCCTGGTGGTAGCCAATACCTGCCAAAAATGATGATCGGTTCTGTTAGCCACAATATGAATGCCTGCGAGGTGATTTGGGATTTTTTTAAGGGATATAGACTGGCGGAGTAGTTAATTATTTAATATCTCTTTCCCACTCATCTCTTAATTTCTTTTGAATGGCCAGGGCGTCATCGTTCAAAGGTATTTTACCGTTATATTTTTTTGCATTAAAGCCGCCGGAATTCTTTTTTTTATACAGGGCTTCCTCCAATTCCTCAATTTCCTTTTTTGTAGCCCCGCTTTTTAATACGACTTCCATAGATCCTTTTTTACAAATTTACTTAAATAAATTATTTATTTTAAAGGCATCATAACACAGCAAGAACCGGGTTTTATACCCCTTACAGCCTGGGTACATTTGTGCTATAAATAATTAACATCATGAGCACACAGGAAAACATCAATTATCATCGCATCGAGGATGCGATCAATTATATCAAGCTTAATTTTAAGGAACAGCCCGACCTGGACAAAGTTGCGGAAAAAGTACACCTCAGCCCTTTCCATTTTCAACGCATGTTTACTGATTGGGCAGGCATCAGCCCCAAAAAGTTTATCCAGTATTTAAGCCTGGACTATGCCAAGGGCATTTTAAAAAACAACCAGGCTACGTTGTTCGACACCGCTTACAAGACCGGGCTTTCAGGCACAGGCCGCTTGCACGACCTTTTTGTCAACATAGAAGGAATGACCCCGGCCGAATATAAAAACGGCGGCAAGGAACTTGCTATCAACTACAGTTTTGCTGAAAGTCCTTTCGGCAATATCATCGTGGCCTCCACCGACAAGGGAATATGTTACATGGCTTTTGCTGATGACAGGGAGGATGCATTTAAGCAGTTGGTAGCACAGTTTCCGAACGCCGGTTACACTCAAATGGTTGATGCGATGCAGCAGGAAGCCTTGTTTATTTTTAAAAAGGATTGGTCGCAATTATCCAATATCAAATTGCATTTAAAGGGTACCAGTTTCCAGCTAAAGGTTTGGGAAGCGTTGCTGAATATCCCCATGGGCGGTTTATCCACTTATTCATCAATCGCCCAAAACATTCATCAGCCAACGGCCAGCAGGGCGGTAGGCAGCGCGGTAGGAGATAACCCGGTTGCGTTTTTAATACCCTGCCACCGGGTGATTAGATCAACGGGTGAATTTGGCCAGTATCATTGGGGACCAAGCCGTAAGTCGGCAATTATCGGATGGGAAGCGGCTCAATTGGGTTTGGTTGGATAGAATCCAGTTCGAAGTCAGCAAAGTCAGTAAAGTCCGAAAGCAGCGGCAATTGGCCTTTCCGCAAGATAACGGTACAAAATAAATTCAGTTTTAACCACAAAGACCACAAAGGAGGCGCAAAGAACACAGAGAAAAATTTGTTGAACTATTAAAGCTTTGTGGCCTCTGCGCCTTCCCGCTTGGTGTTCTTTGAGGTTAAATTCTACACGGTTTTTTATATAGAATGAAATGAAGGAAAAAATCAATCAACTGGATTGGCCGGCAATCACCGAAAGTTTAAATAATAACGGTTATGCTGCCGCAAATAAAATTTTAAATGACGAGGTGTGCGCGCAACTGATCAGCCAATATCATGACCACGCGCCTTATCGCAAAACTGTCATTATGGAGCGCCATAATTTTGGCTTGGGTGAATACAAATATTTCAATTATCCGCTGCCGCCGGTTGTGCAGGCGCTAAGGGAGGGCATTTACCCAAACCTCGCCCCGGTAGCTAATAACTGGATGCGGGTTTTAAATATCAATGTGCAATATCCGGCAGGCTTTGAGGATTTTATGGAGAATTGAACTAT
>Ga0210389_10000107_pt1 | contig 82316 bp, 71 predicted proteins | sample IncBWH28OmetaG_FD_160127 | JGI IMG/M metagenome (GOLD analysis project Ga0210389, IMG submission 160127) | Forest soil microbial communities from Barre Woods Harvard Forest LTER site, Petersham, Massachusetts, United States - Inc-BW-H-28-O ...
GTTTATGCAAAACGCGATGTGCTCGTCAAGGGGCACGCCAAGTTCCTCTGCCCCTTTGACCACGTCTTCGCGCGAAACCCCTCGGGCGAACGCCTTATCTTTCATCCGCTTCTTCACCGAGCTGGCCTCGAGATCGAGGATGCTTTTCGAAGGGCGCACCAGCGTACACGCCACCAGGAAGCCGGCAAGTTCGTCGCAGGCAAATAGCGTATGCTCCAGCGCCGACTGCCGGGCAACCCCGGAATAGTCGGCATGGGATAGGATGGCGCGGATGATCTCGTCCGAGTATCCGCGCTCGCGCAGGATTTTCGCGCCTTCCGCGGGATGCTCGCGGTCAGCAGCGTGCTCAGCGTTGGGCCACCGCGCGTAATCAAAGTCGTGCAGCAGCGCGGCAAGGCCCCAGGTCGTTTCGTCGGCGCCGTGTTTGCGGGCGTAGGCGCGGACGCAGGTTTCGACTGCCAGCATGTGCTTGCGCAGGCTCTCGGATTCAGTGAATTCACAGACAATCTTCCAAGCGTCTTCGCGCGTGGGCATAAAGGCTCCTGAGGAAAGGGAAATTGTAACGTAGATTCGGTGAGCGAAGTGATTGGGGAGAAATGGTTGGCATGGGTGACAGTCTAGGAAACGGAAGATGAGCTTTCGTGTTCCATAGTGCGCCGAGATGGAACGAATGTGCGGAATTGAAAAGCAGCGTATGTAAGGAATGAAAGCACAAGATATAGTGCTGCGACAAAGAGGAAAGCACTAGGGGCTGTTGAAACAAGAGAGGGCCGTCCAGACGGACAGGCGAAAACACGGCGTAAACCGGGACGATTTCGGGCGTTTCCGTCACTTTTTTTTGAAAAATACTATTGACAAGAATCACGCGCCCGAGTGACACTCCCATCGCGCCAGTAACTGCCTTCCCCCGAGAACGCTCCGACGTTCCTTCCTATCCGCGCGCCGGAAAAAACAAAAGTCAAACGAGGAGTGCCGGTGTCCGCACAAATGGATAAAGAGGCGACGATGAACTCATTGGAGATGGACCGCGAAGTCATTCGCTGCAAGACCTGCGGCCTGGTGCAGTACCGTACACGCACCGGCAATTGCCGCAGGTGTGTCCGGGCCCTGCCTCAGCGGATGGAATACCTCATTCCGCAGGAGGCTCCGCAGGAAGAAGTGGCTCCCGAAGCGATCTCCCCCAAGTTCGCGAATCAGGAAACGGTCGAAAACATCGGCCAGCGGATTCGCCAGCTCCGGGAGTCGCGCGCCATGACCCAGAGCCAGCTGCAGTCGAAGTCCAAGGTCAGCCGCTCCTACCTCTCGCGCATCGAGAGCGGGCAGATGACCCCAAGCCTCGGCACGCTGGAGAAGATCTCCGAAGCGCTGAACGTCGGCCTCAACCGGTTCTTCATTCCGGAGTCCGACGGCGAAGCGCTCCTCGAAGATCCCTTCATCCAGGGCCTGCGCCCATTCTTGCGTCAGCTGGACTGGGAACAGTGGCAGTCCATCCTCAAGCGGCTCCAGGCGATCAGCGATCACGTCAACGCTGCGCCGATCACTCTCCGCCCTATCGGTAACCCGGCTCGGCTCCCGCAGCCCGCGCCGGCGAATGGCAACGGGCAGCACGGGCACATCGGACATGCCAGCCATTCGAATGGGCTGATCCCCGCGCAAGCCCATGGTCAGCCGCAGGGATATCCGCTGCGGAGGCCAGGTATGCCGGTGTTCCAGCGCCCGCTGGCACGCTAACAAAGTTTCAGGGAGAGAAGGCCAGGGTTCCAACCGAACGGCGTCCCGAAGTTGGGACGCCGTTCGTGTTTTCCGTGTGACCGAGACTAGGCCAAATTTGTCCGGCTGGCCCCAACTGCGGATGCAAGGCTAGATTAATCAACTTGTTCGGTAACCGACTAATCGTTAGTAGGCCTATTTCCGCCCTAAGCCAAGGATTTGAGTTTATTATTTCTGCAAATCGCAAATTGCCAGAGGAAGGAATAAGACGCCCGCATGACTAAGGACAAGATACTCATCGAACTCTCCAGCTCTACGAAGACCAAAGTGCATAAAGAAGATTTTGCGAATCAGTCATTTCCTCAGAAGGTGTTCTCCGCAATTTGGGAAGTCGAGGCTGAGGTAAATAACGGCGGCTTTTCACAATATTTCTTCAATAACAGTAGAGCCTCTGCTTGGTTTGTTGCGCTTGCCCTCGAGCACGTTGGCGCGCCCAAAACTGCTAATATTTGTCAGCGCGCTATTGCGGTCGCATTTCCATCCGGATTACCGGAAGACCTATATTCTATCCGTTCCGCCGCTAACAATTTTCCTAAGAACATCCAGGAGAAGTTATACGCTCTTGACAAAGAATTCTACGCTTATCCGCACGATTTGGTGGATCTTCTCTTTGCTTACGTGAAACAGAATCCTGATGAGTTCGGAACGTTACCCGAACCCGATGATGCCTAGTTGCTTTTCGCCCGATTAACGCTTACCAGACAGACGGATTGCTGAGACCCCCAGGCTGCAGCGGGAATGGGTAGTGTCATTCGCGGACGACGGCTACTTCGAGGCGGATGAGTTTGTGGGCGGAGTCGAGGTAGAGAAGGATTTCGAGGTCGGAATGGTGGCTCTCAGGGCTTCATAGGATTTTCCGCCGGCTGTGGCTGCGCCGGTGGATTCGACGGTTATTGCGCTGGGGTTTGACTCCGGTGTTGCGTCGCATTTTGACCCCAAACGAAGTAAGCTTCCATTCTCCACATCCCACTTGCCGGAGGACGAAATGGCAGGCTCACCCGCAAGCGCACCAAACGTTCCCCAACCACCAAAATTTGCCACCGCAGCCGAGGAGCGCCTGCACCGCAAACGTATGCTAGCCGCCGCATTTCGCCTCTTTTCGCGTTTCGAATTTGATGAAGGGGTAGCCGGCCACATCACGGCCCGAGACCCTGAGCGACTTGACCATTTCTGGGTAAATCCGTTCGGAATGCATTTCGGACAAATCCGCGCGTCGGACCTGATTCTGGTGAACCATCGCGGCCAAGTCGTCGAAGGCAACCACCCTGTAAATGGGGCGGCATTCGCGATTCACTCGCAAGTTCACGCGGCGCGCCCTGACGTGGTTGCCGCGGCCCACGCGCATTCGGTGTTCGGGAAATCCTGGGCGTCCCTCGGGCGGCTGCTCGATCCCATCATGCAGGACGCGGACTTTACAGGTGTGGTGTACGAAACCTCCGAGGGAGAGCGGATTGCAAAAGCTCTCGGCCCGCACAAGGCGGCAATTTTGCGGAATCATGGCTTGCTCACAGTGGGCGAGACGGTGGAAGAGGCGGCCTGGTGGTTCATCACCATGGACCGGAGTTGCCACGCGCAATTGCTCGCCGAGGCGGCCGGTGATCCGGTAAAGATCGATCACGCCCAAGCAATCGCTACCAGGGGGCAGGTAGGAACTCATCTCGCGGGATGGTTCCAGTTTCAGCCGCTTCTCACGCGCATGCTCCGTGACGAACCGGATCTCCTCGACTAGGTTATTCGCGGACGACGGCGACTTTGGCTGAGGGGACTTCCAGGCGGATGAGTCTGTGGGCGGAGTCGAGATAAAGAAGGATTTCGATGTCGGAGGTTGTAGCTTTCAATCCTTCGTACGACTTTCCTCCCGCGGAGGCTGTGCCGGTAAATTCGACAGCGATGGTGCCGGGAGTAAGTTCCTGCGGTATAAGCACCGGAAAAGTTTGCGCGCCTTTCTTTCCCCAATCGTAGATGTGCGCCAGAAGTTCGAACTGGTGATAGAGGTTGTTGTCGAGCACCGCGATAAGCGGCGAGCTGAAGGAATTGTCCTGATTGTAAGGAGCAGCGCCTTGCATCTGCAAGGTAGTTTTCGCAACCCCGTTGACAAAAATAATGTGCGCGGAGTTGTTTTTATCGGTCTGCGCGGCCCAGTCGTAGCTGAGCGGGGCTCCATCGGGCTGCAGCGTGAGCGTGCCAGTCACCTTGGAAGACTTTCCGTCGGGCGTTTTCATGGACGTCGAGCCCTTGGCCGTCCAGTTGCCACCGGAGGGTTCGATTTCGAAATCCTCTCGGCCGATGGAAGCCCCGTCGAGAAGGATATTGAATTTTCCCTTGTCGGCGACAAAGACCGATCCGGGCGCGGCTTTCTTGTCGGCCCCGTAGGCGGAAAAGCCAAGCACCACGGCGAGAGCAATCACCGCAGCTAGAGCGGCTAACGAATTTCGCCGCAAAGAATCACTTCGCATTCAGCCCCCTCAGGTTTTCGGCTTCTCCAACTCCAGATGCGCTTCCAGATCAGCCGCCGGGACCCCGGCAATACCACGGCGAAGAATTTCTGCCACCACCACGGCTGCATCCCCGGAACTATCCACACGAAAGTCGGCGAGCTGGTAAGAAGCAATGCGCTGCGCGTGCAGCGCGCGAAAGCTGGCCTCATCGCGGAAAAGCGGTCGGCCCGTCATGGTCAGACAGCGAGAAAGCAGCACTTCGATGCGCGCATCGAGCCAAATAACGGGCACGCCGGCGTTCCGCAAAAATTCAGGTGCGCCCGATTGCGCATAGGTGCCCCCGCCGAGAGCAAGGATCGTGGGTTCCTTTTGTTCGACAGCCCGGCCAAGCGCGGCGCGCAGTTCGTCGGCTTCCAGCTGCCGGAACGCCGGCTCGCCGTGGCGCTCGAAAAATTGCGGGATGGTGATGCCGGAAGAAGCTTCGATACGTTCGTCAAGGTCCACAAAGCGCCAGCCCAATTGGCTGGCCAGGCGCGCGCCAACGGTGCTTTTGCCGGAGCCCATGAAGCCGGCGAGGCACACGATAGGTATGCGCGAGAGTGACCCGCGAGATGGCACAGTCTGGTTCACGATGGCGTCGAGCACGGAATTGATTTCATAGCGCTAGATAAAAGAATACAGCGGCAGCGCATACATCTAAAGCCCAAGATTGCAGAATTGGTGAAAACGCTACGGTAGGAGATCTTTTGAGTGCGAATGCGAAGCTTTCGCTTTTACCCAGTAAGCCAAGCCCAAAAACTTCAGCAGCACGCCACCGCACGTCTTAGTCGCGCTTCAGTATCCGGATCGTGCCGCTGTAGGTGGAGATTTCCACCTTCGCGAAGCCCAGCCCGACGGTGCGGTTCAATACCCGCGTGAATTTGTTCCCGTGCCGGCTGGTGTGTTGCTCGGGCTGCATGAACTGCGCAGCTTGATTGTCCACGGTGCCGGAATAAGTCTTGGCCTGCAGATCGAACGAATCATTGCCGGAGAAACGCACTTCCACCAGGCCTTTCCCGCTCTTCATCGTGTAAATCCCGGTGCGCAGAAAGTCGCCATCATAAAGAATGTTGCCGGAGGTGGTCATCAGATTCACGTTGGTAAATGACGGCTGCAGCAGTTGCGCACTACCGCTTACCGAAGTGAATTCCAGTTTTCCAGAACACAGTGTGCAGACGAAAGAGCCCCCCGTCGTCTTCACAATAATGTAGCCGGATACTTCCTTCAGGTGCACATCGCCGGCAATGCTCTCCAGCTTCATGTCGCCGGTAACCTGCTCAACGTAAATCAGTCCAGTCTGCGTTTTCAGCTGCAACTCAGTATGTTCCGGAACCGTTAATTGAAAATTGGCTTCAACCTCGTGCGGCTGGCCGGAGGCGACCGTGGACGTGGCCGCGATGTCGATGCGGTCCCCCACCTGCTCCATATCGATGGCAACCTTGTCTTTCGCCGCAGTGCTGGAAACGACGACCTCCGAATTCTTCCAGGACTTCACCTCAATCCGGCCGTTCACCACGTTCTGCAACACGACGACGGGATGCCCCTGCACCGTGAAATGCCGCTCCTGGTGCTCGGGGGTGGCGGCAATGGCGGTGGAAGCGGCGAAAAGAAAAAGTCCGACGCCCCACACGCTGAGCGATTGGCGAGACCTGATCGAAGGCTGCATTTTAGTTATCACCCCTGCCGCTTTCCATCATCGCGGCCAGTAAATCGGATTTCTGCTGATAGGCGGTATAAAGATATTCGCGCGCCAGCTCATCCTGCGGATTCTGCTTCAGCCGCAGTTCGCACTCGGCGATAAAAGCGTTCAGCGTGCGCAGGTTCTGCCGGAGCGCCGTGTCCACCTGGGAGTTTCCGGCCAGCTGCATGTTCGGCACGTCAAGCTCCGCCTGGTTCAGCGTGAAAGAGGCGGACTCGGAAGGCGAGGGAGCAAGTTCCTTCGTCTTCGGAGGAACCGATTCCTTAGTGGGCGCAGTGTTCGCGGGAACCGCGGTAACCGGCGGAACCGCCGCCAGCTGAGTTTGCGACGTACGCGAGCTTTCGACCGGCGTCTGCTTCTTTGCGGTGTCCGAGCCGCCGTTCAGCGGCACGCGTTTTACGTAAACAGCCGCAGCCACCACCAGCGCCGCAGCCGTAACAGCCGCAAAGGCGCGAAGTTTCCATGCCGCCGCGAACGATTCCCACCAGGAAGCCTTCTCGGAAACCTCCACAGGCTCCTTGATCAGCCCTTCCGCTTCAAGTTGTGCGCGTAGCGAAATCCAGATGCGATCCGGCGGATTCACCTCTGCGGGAAGCGACTTCGCGGCCTCGGTGATGGAGTTGAAATCGGCGAGCAATCCCTGGCAGGAGCCGCACGTGGCAAGGTGCAGGCGTGCGTCTTTCGAAAGTTGCCCCAGCCCTTCAGCTTCGAGAACGGATTCCAATTCTTTACAGTGCATACAAGGAACTCCCGAGGGCAAAGCACTGGCTCGCTGTCCCTGGTAACCTATCCCACGAATTCTGTGCACCGGATGACTGGAGTGTTTTATTCATTCTAACCTAATCCAAACTTCCTGTCGGACTTTTTGCGGCCTTGCGTTCCTCGCGCGCCTGCTGCCGGAGCTCTTCCTGCAACAACTCGCGAAGCCGGGTGCGCGCCTTATGCAACTGCGACTTCGAATTTCCCACGGAGCATCCCATGATGTCCGCAATCTCGTTGTGTTCGTAGCCCTGCACGTCGTGCAGTACGAACACCGTCCGGTACCCCGGCGGGAGCTTTTCGATGCAACGCTCCAGGTTCACGCGGTCAACGGCACCGGTAAGGCGCAGATCGGGCGCGCCCACATCCCGCTTGGGGGCGCTGTTTTCCGCGTCCGGTTCCAGGGTCTCTTCCAGCGAATCGGTGGGGAGCGATTTCTTCCGCAAACGCATTAGAACCACGTTGACGGTCATGCGATGCAACCAGGTGGAAAACGCCGATTCGCCTCGAAACGTCCCAATCTTCCGGAAAAGCTGCAGGAATGCCTCCTGCATCAGGTCTTCCGCATCCGCCGGATTCCCCACCATCCTCAGGCACAGGGCATATACCCTCCTGCCGTGAAGCTGGTAAAGGAACTCAAAAGCAGCCGCATTCCCCGCCTGAGCCAGGCGGATAGCCTCTGCTTCGGTCAACGCTACCGGTTGTGCTGGTCTTTGACGGGCCAACTGTCCAGTTGCGGCGCCACTGATAGGACGGATGCGCCGAGTCGCTCCTAAAGTTGTCCCTGGGATGACGGACGAGGCGCACATATGCACCTATAGAAGGTAAATGCGGTCTATAGGTTGCATGGGGCCAAAAAGACATCCCCAAGGGGTCAGCTTCATTGTCCCTTGAGCAAGGTCATCCGTCTATGGGCAAGATGCCGCTTCGGGACCAGCAACGGTGAGGAGGACGGCAGGGGAGCACCCCGGAGTGCCGCATCAAATTCCAGCAATTGCTCATCCGGCAACGCCAGCAGGAAGCACTTAAGCACAACGATCGATTCGCGCAGGCAAGTGTTCAGGTCGTAGTGCGACGCGTCAAGAATGTCCCATTCGCGTTCGAGCTCCAGCGTGGAAGGGTCGCCCAGCTCTTCCGCCGCATGGCAAAAAGCTTCGTTCAGATTCTCCACCAACTCCACCAGGGTCGAGATCTTGTGAAGGAATTGTGAACGCTGGCTCAAAAATATTCGGCTGCAGATCCCGTTGAAGCTGGCGGCGCGCCGGCTCTTCGCTTGTTGAAAATTATCGGGGTCCAGCGGGCTGAGGTTGGGAACCACTCGAAAATGCTTTGCATGGCCCAGCATCGCGCGCAGCAGCGCCAGCAGTGTCACAGCCATTCGTTTGCAGAGTGTGGGAGTCACCGACAGCGCTTGATGGGCCTTCCCGAATCGTCCTTGCCGGCGAAGACCTATAGTCTCATCCAGATTGACGCTGAACATCGCGTACGATGTTTCAAGATCGCGCAGCGTGTCCAGGTATGTCCTCGATTTTTGTTCGGAGAGCGGAGCGCGCCAATCTTGCGACACGGAGCCGACACGTAGAGGAGAAAAAGTGATTCGCACTGTTGACCTCCGCGGGACAAGTAGAAGAGTTCGAGGAGTATAACAAAACTTTTAACATTCGATAATATATTATTTCGTGTACCAAAACGGGAATGTATCGTTTGAGACAGTCGAGCGCGTTCCTTGCCCTACCCTGCCAGCCGCCTTTATACTCCTCCTGCAACCGCATGGAAAGGGAATTTCATCTTGCAATTCGAGCCGCATGACCAGTTTGAACAACGCCAGAAAAAACTGGAGCAGATACAAGCTCTTGGATTTGAAGCATTTCCGCGTGAATTTCGCTGGTCTCACACGGCCGCAGAATTGGCTAGGGCATACGCGTCGGCCCAGTCTGCGGACTTGGAAGCGGGCAAGAAGGAAGTGCGCGTTGCTGGGCGTATCGTTTCCTACCGCCTGATGGGAAAGGCGGGCTTTGCCCATTTGCAGGGCGGCGGCAATCGGATTCAGATTTACGTGAAGAAAGATGTGGTGGGCGAACGAGGCTTTCAGCTTTTTCAATTACTCGATTTGGGCGACCACATCGGTGTGCGCGGGCATATGTTCCGCACAAAGACCGGCGAACTTTCCGTCTGGGTGGAAGAATTATTTTTCTTGTCCAAGGCATTGTTGCCGTTGCCGGAAAAATGGCACGGACTCGCGGATATCGAACTGCGCTACCGCATGCGCTATCTGGATCTGATCGCCACGGAAAGATCGCGCGAGATTTTTGAAACCCGGGCGCGCATTGTCCGGGAACTGCGCAAGTTCTTTGACGCCCGCGGCTACATCGAGGTGGAAACCCCGATGATGCATCCCATCGCCGGCGGAGCCGCCGCCCGCCCGTTTGTTACTCATCACAATACGCTCGACATCGACCTTTATCTAAGGATTGCCCCGGAGCTTTACCTGAAGCGCCTGACCGTGGGCGGTTTCGACCGCGTCTACGAGATCAACCGCAACTTCCGCAACGAGGGAATCTCCACCCAGCACAATCCTGAATTCACCATGCTCGAATTTTACGAAGCCTACAGCAACTACCGCGACTTGATGGACCTGAACGAGCAGCTTTTCGCCCAGATCGCCCAGGCGATTACGGGTTCGTCAAGAGTGAAGTATGGCGAAGTGGAGCTGGATTTTGGCAACATGCAGCGACTTACCATGCGCGAGGCCATTGTGAAGTATTGGCCAGAGGGGGCGGGCGCCGCGCCAACGCTGGAGGAATTGACTGCTTCGGGTGGCCCGCAACAGGCCACAGAGCGCTACAACCTGTGGGCAAAGACGAATCACGCCCCCTACGCCGCTGCGAAGGGCAAGTTGGCAGACGGCGAATGGACAGGTCTGCTCTTCGAAACCATTGCCGAAGACAAGCTGATCCAGCCCACCATCCTCTACGATTTCCCCACGGAGATTTCACCGCTCTCCAAGCAGAAGCCGGAGGATCCAAGTCTTACCGAGCGCTTTGAAATTTATGTGGCGGGCATGGAAATCGCCAACGGCTTCTCCGAATTAAACGACCCCGCGGAGCAGGAGCGTCGCTTCCTGGCGCAGATCGCGCAGGGGGGCGACGAGGTTCCCAAGCAGCTCGACGTCGACTACGTCCGCGCCCTCGCGCACGGCATGCCACCGACAGCAGGCGAAGGCATCGGCATTGACCGCCTCACGATGCTGCTCACCGATTCGCATTCCATCCGTGACGTCATTTTGTTCCCCCTCCTTCGTCCCGAAGGAAACTCCGAAGAGCCGCCGGCGCAGGCAGCCGGAAAGGCGTAGAGATACCGCGCGCCATGAGCTTCGAATGGTTTGTGGCGCGGCGTTACTTGAGGTCGCCGCATCGACCTGCCATTCTGCGCTTGATTACTCTCTTTTCGGTGGTCGGCGTCGCGGCAGGCGTGGCCACGCTGGTTATCGCGCTCTCGATGAACAGTGGCTTCCGCGAAACCCTGCAGGACCGCCTGCTAGGCGTGACGGCTCATATTTCCCTCACGCGGCCGGGCTCCGGTGGAATCGCCAACTACATGGCGCTATCGGAAAAACTGCAGCAAATGCCCGGGGTCCGTTCCGTAACACCCGCGATTTACGAAACCGTGTTGCTCTCATTTAACGGGCAGGCGCGTGGAGTGGTCACCAAGGGGGTCGACCTTGCCCTCGAAAAGAAAAGTGATCAGGCGTTGCAAAAGCTGACCTCTGGCCAACTCGATTTTTCGACCGACGCGGACGGAATCGATGGATTGATCGTAGGTAGGCAGCTCTCGGACGAATGGCAATTGCGCCCGGGAGATTACGTCACCCTCACCAGCCCCCAGGGGCGCCTGACTCCGTTCGGCTTGCTGCCGCGGACCCGAAGATTCCGCGTTGCCGGCGTATTCGAATCGGGATTCTACGACTACGACGAAAACTGGTGCTTTGTCTCCTTGCAGGCCGCGCAGTCGCTGGCGGGCGCTGGGGATATCGTAAACGTGCTGGAATTTCGCCTGGAGAAGCCGGAGATGGCGGCGCAAATCGCGCCGGAGGCCGAGCACTCGGCCGGCCAGGGATTTTCCGCCGCAACCTGGATGGAAGAGAACAAGGCTCTGTTCCGCGCCCTGAAGCTGGAAAAGCTCGTGACCGCAATCTTCATCGGCCTCATCACCTTTGTCGCCGGCCTGAACATTCTCGTCGTGCTTTCCATGTCCGTCACCGACAAAGCCCGCGACATTGCCGTGCTGCTTTCCATGGGTGCTCGCCGCGAACAAATTCGCCGGATATTTTTGCTGCAGGGAATTGCAATCGGAGCGTCGGGCACGCTGCTCGGACTAATCACTGGCTATGCCTTCGCCTGGATCGCGGGCACCTATGAGCTGATTCCCCTCGATCCGCAGGTCTACGCTGTTTCCTACGTGCCATTTCATCCCAATTTCCTCGATGGTCTCTGGATTGGGCTTGTGGCCATGAGCATCGCGATCGTGGCGACCCTACTGCCCGCGCGGGAAGCAGCCCGCTTGCTGCCGGTCGAAATCCTGCGGTTCGAGTAGCTCTGAAACCAATGGTCCTGAAACTGGACCAGGAAAGGGATATGGCGCTCGATTTGCTCCTACAACAGCTAATACTTGGGAGGCTGGTCCAGCCGCGTCGCCAGAGTTGTACTCTGGCCGCAAAAGCCTACCCTAAAGTATTGAAACACCTACAATTAGGAATGTTACAAATTCGAACAGTTTCTCGGTCTACCGGCATGGGTAGCTTCGGGAAGAAAATGGGAAAACTGGTGGGCAAGCCGGTGCAAACAAGTGACATTTTGCAGAAGCGCTCTCCGGCCATTCTTTCGCATCTTATGTATATGGACGAAAGTTCGCCTTGTGATGAAAAACCTTGCCGAACCCCGCCCAGGGACGGAGTATGCCTCCAATGACTTCGCCGGACACCACGGAAGCAGTTCCTCCGGACGAATTCGTTCTTGAGTCGCGCGGACTGCGCAAGACTTTCACTACCGGCGGGAAAAATCTCGAAGTTCTGACCGACGCCAATCTGGAATTGCGCGAAGGAGAGATGGTCGCCATCGTCGCTCCGTCAGGAGCTGGCAAAAGTACGTTGCTGCATTTGCTCGGTGCGCTAGACACTCCAACAAGCGGTACAGTATACTTTGAAAATAAAGCGATTGAAACGAATCAAGACGCGGCTCTGGCGGAATTTCGCAATCGAGCCGTGGGGTTTCTCTGGCAAAGGCATCAACTGCTGCCGGATTTTACGGCCGCAGAGAACGTAGCGATGCCCTTGCTGGTGCGCGGAGAACCACAGCCAGTCGCGCTCGAAACAGCGCGTAAATGGCTGGCGGAGGTTGGGCTGCAGGATCGAGCCGAACACCGTGTGGGAGAACTTTCGGGCGGGGAACAGCAGCGTGTTGCGATTGCCCGGGCGCTCGTCACTGGGCCGCGCGTGCTGCTGGCGGATGAACCGACCGGAGATCTGGACGAGCAGAATGCTTGGGCCGTGTTCGAGTTGCTGGAACGGTTGCATCGCACCCATCGCCTGACGTCGCTCATCGCGACGCACAACCTGGCGCTGGCGGCAAAATGCGACCGTGTGGTGGGACTGGAACATGGCGTTCTGCGGACTCGCTCGGTGAAAGCCGAAGCGACGGGGACCCCCGGGGGAGAAGCGAGCTAACGTGTTCGAACGATATACAGAAAAAGCGCGACGCGTCATCTTTTTTGCCAGGTACGAAGCCAGCCAGTACGGAAGCCCGTACATCGAAACCGAACATCTCTTGCTCGGCTTGATGCGCGAGGACAAGGCGCTGGCCAACCGCTTCCTTCGCCAGCAGGGCTCGATCGAATCCATCCGCAAGGAAATCGAAGCCCGCATCACCATCCGCGAGCGCATTTCCACGTCGGTGGAAGTGCCGTTGAGCGCGGAGTGCAAGCGCATCCTGAACATGGCGGCGGAAGAAGCGGAGCGCCTGGGCCACAAGCACGTCGGTACCGAACATCTGCTGCTCGGAATTTTGCGCGAAGAAAAGTGCTTCGGCGCGGAAATCCTGATGGAGCGCGGACTGCGACTTTCGGCCCTGCGCGAAGAGCTTTCACGCACCACGGGCGAGAAGACCACTGCGTCACGCCCTAAGGAAACTTCGCTTCTGGCGGAATTCAGTCGCGATCTGACGCAAGCCGCCACCGAAGGATCACTCGACCCGCTCGTCGGTCGCGAAGGCGAAGTCGAACGTGTCATTCAGATTCTGTGCCGTCGCACGAAAAACAATCCGGTCCTGATCGGCGAACCGGGCGTCGGCAAAACGGCAATAGTCGAAGGACTGGCGCAGCGAATTTCCGATGGTGATGTTCCTCCCTTCCTGGCTGACAAGCGAATTCTTTCCCTGGACTTATCCTTAATCGTTGCGGGCACCAAATATCGCGGCCAGTTCGAAGAGCGCCTCAAGACCATCATGAAGGAATTGATGGAGAGCCAGAACTCCATCGTCTTTATCGACGAACTGCACACCCTGGTGGGCGCGGGTTCGGCGGAAGGCTCGCTGGACGCCGCGAATATCCTGAAGCCGGCGCTTTCCCGCGGCGAAATCCAATGCATCGGAGCAACCACCCCGGGCGAATATCGCAAGTCGGTGGAAAAAGATCGTTCTCTCGAGCGGCGCTTCCAAGCCGTGAAAGTTCCGGCCCCCAACGAAGAAGAAGCCATCCAGGTCATCAGCGGCGTCCGCGAACGCTATGAAAAATTCCACGCCGTCAGCTACACCGATGAAGCCCTGCGCTACTCCGTTTACCTTTCGAACCGCTACATCCCCGACCGCTTCTTACCCGACAAAGCCATCGACCTGATCGACGAAGCAGGCGCGCGCGTAAAATTGCGCCAGGCTTCCGTGCCGGAAGAAGTCGCCGAAGTCCAGAAGCGCGTGAAATTCATCACCCACCGCATGGAATCCGCCATCGCGGCCCACGAATTCGAAAAGGCACGCTTCTATTCCGAAGAAGAGCGCAAAGAAAAAGAAAACCTCCGCGTCCTCCGCGAACGCTACAAGCTGGACGACGCTTCCACCGGCATCGTCACGCGCGAAGACATCGAGGAAGTCGTGTCCCGCTGGACGGGCATCGCCGTCACCTCCATCAAGGAAGACGAGCAGCAAAAGCTTCTCCGCATTGAACCCGAGCTCCACAAGCGCGTCATCAGCCAGGACAAGGCCATCACCGCCCTGGCCCGCGCCATTCGCCGCAGCCGCGCGGGCTTGAAATCGCCTTCGCGTCCGGTCGGCTGTTTCTTTTTCCTCGGGCCCACGGGCGTCGGCAAGACGGAAGTGGCTCGCCGCCTCGCCGAATTTCTCTTCGGCTCGGAAAAATCGCTGGTGCGCTTTGACATGTCGGAGTTCATGGAAAAGCACTCCGTATCAAAATTGATAGGTGCACCCCCAGGCTACGTCGGCTACGAAGAAGGTGGCCAGTTGACCGAGCGCGTGCGCCGGACCCCGTATTCGGTTATATTGTTGGACGAGATTGAGAAAGCGCATCCCGACCTCTTCAATATTTTGCTTCAGGTGTTTGAGGACGGGCAGTTGACCGATGGTCTCGGAAATACGGTTGATTTCCGCAACACCATCATCATCATGACCTCCAATATCGGCGCGCGGCATTTGCAGAAGCGCACCTCCATCGGGTTCCAGGCCGGCATCGACGAAGCCAGCCTGCGAAGCATGGAAGACCTGGTATTGGGTGAAGTGAAGCGCGCGTTCAACCCGGAGTTTCTCAACCGGCTGGACGAAGTTATCCTCTTCAATCCATTGGGTGACGAAGATCTGCTACGCATTATCGATTTGCTCGTCGGCCAGTTGAATGACACACTCATTCACCGGCAAGTGCAAGTAGTACTGTCGCCCGAAGCAAGGCAGTGGATTCTTGAGAAGACGTGCGCGGACCGCAATTACGGAGCGCGTCCGTTGCGCAGGGCTCTCCAGAAATACGTGGAAGACCCGCTCTCCGAATCTCTGATCCAGGGGGGAATTCAGAGACCTGCAACATTGCAGATTTACGTTGCCGGGGAAGGTCTCGCGTTCCGGCCTGTTGGTGAGGCAACCCCAGTCGTCCACTAGCGAATCTGACGCAACACGTGTGAACGCGAAACGGTTTGGCAAGAGTGGAAACCGTCGCGCGTGGTACGCGCTACCAGCCCCACCGGGCCTGGCGGGAGAATAATAAATTGAATTTGGGGGCGCGGCCTTGAGATTCTCATTGGCCGCTAAACGGAAAGTCTGTGTCTTCGCGGAGATGAACCGGGCGCGTTCGGCGCGGGCGGGTGTCTCCTGGCGACCCGTAATTCTTCTGGCGCTGCTTTCGTACTTTTCTCCTGCTTTGATTCAGGCGGGGGCCGCAGGGTTAGAAGAAAAAACGGTCGCGGAGCATGATCATTACCTCTTTCACGCCAACCTGGATCTGAACTCCCTCACGGAAAAGGTGGACCAGTTCCCGCCGGACGAAACCGTCCCAGCGCAGGCTGCCGGCAATTATGTGATCGACCGCATTGAGTTCACGGGGAACCGCCGCATTCGCAAGGACACGCTGACAGCCCGTATTTTCAGCCGAGAGGGTGATCCCTACAACGAAGAAACTCTCCGCCGCGACTTCCAGGCGCTCTGGAATACGCAATTTTTTGAAGACGTGAAATTGCGAATCGAAGATTCACCCACCAAGCCGAACGGAAAAGTAATCGTGTTCGAAGTGACGGAGCGCCCGGTGATCCGGCGCATTCGGTACGACGGCATCCATTCCATCTCGGAATCCGACATTCTGGACCGTTTCAAGGACAAAAAGGTCGGTTTGACCGTGGAAAGCCAGTTCGACCCCACCCGCATCAAAAAAGCTGAGGTGGTCCTGAAGGATTTGCTGGGCGAGCACGGCCGCCAATTCGCAACCGTAACACCGCAGTACGAACGGATCGCTTCGAGCAACGCCGTGATTCTCGTCTTCAAAATCGAAGAAGGCCCCAAGGTCAAGGTGGGTGAGATCCAGTTCACGGGGAATCATGCCTTCAGCCGCCGCAAGCTCATCCGCGCCATGCACAACGACCGGCCCTATGCGATCCCGCTGAAGATCACCGAAATAAACGTGATGTCCAAGACTTACGACCACGACAAGCTGATCGAAGACATCGAAGTCGGCATCCGCGGCCTCTATCAAGACAACGGATATTTCAAGGTGCTCGTAAAAGACCCGATCCTGGAAAACGTCGACACCAACGGCTGGCGCTGGGGTGTCCCCGTCGTGCTGGGCCGCTCCAGCGGCAAGGCCGTCAACATCACCATCCCGATCGAAGAAGGCAACAAGTACACGATGGGCACCATCCGCATCGCCAGCAGCGACCCGGACAAGGCGCTCTCGCTGAAGGTGGAAGCCTTGAAGGGCGCGTTCCCCCTGAAACAGGGCGACGTCTTCTCCACCGCGAAAATCCGCAAAGCGCTCGAAGACTACACTAAAATTTACGGGCAATACGGCTTCATCGATTTTGTGCCCACGCCGGAAACGGACATCGACGAAGCGGCCAAAAAAATCGACGTCACCATGAAGTTCGATGAAGGCAAGCAGTATTACGTCCGCCGCATCGACTTCAGCGGCAACACCACTACCCGTGACAAAGTCATCCGCCGCCAACTGCTGCTCGACGAAGGCCAGCTCTTCAACAAGCGCGCCTGGGAGTTGAGCGTCCTCCGCATCAACCAGCTCGATTATTTCGACAAGCTGGACCCAGACAAAGCCGTCGAAATCAAGCGCAACCAGAAACAAGGTACGGTGGACCTGCTGCTGAAGCTACATGAAAAAGGCAAGCAGTCCATCGGCTTGCAGGGCGGCGTCAGCGGCCTGGCAGGCGGATTCATCGGCCTCACTTATCAGACCAACAACTTCCTCGGCCTCGGCGAAACGCTCACCCTTTCCGCGCAAATCGGCCAATACCAGCGCAACCTCATGTTCGGTTTTACGGAACCATACTTGTTCGATCGCCCGATCAGCAGCGGCTTCACTATATTTTCCACATTGTACAAGTTCAACCAGGCGCAGCAGGCCGCGCAACTCACCGGCCAGCAGGTCAGCATCAATCCGCAATTCATCCAGGACTACAACCAGAACAGCACCGGCTTCACCACGTTTGCGAACTACGCGCTCAAGAAACACGTTTTCACGCGCGTCGGAATCACCTACGGCCTTACGCGCACCAACATTTCCACCTATAACCAGTCTTCGGAACTTCTCTTCACCCAATTGCAATATGGCAGCCTCGCCGGGCCAAGCGCGCTCAACGGAATTATCGCCAGCACGGTTACGGGCACCATCAGCTACAACACCATCGACAATCCGATCAACGCCACCCACGGCAAAAGCTATTTTTATTCCCTGTCCTTCACCGGCGGGCCCATCGGCGGCAACGTAAACACCATCACCAACACCGGCGAGTTTAAGTATTTCCATCCCATCAATCACCGGCGTAACGCGGTTGGCGTCAGATTTCTGGGTGGATTTACCACCGGATATGGCGGAAAAGAAATACCCCCGTACAGCCGCTTCTACCTGGGCGGCGAAAATGACCTGCGCGGTTTCGACATTCGCGCCGTTTCCCCGGTCACCTACATCCCGAACTCGGTCAACCAGACAATTTCGGTGTCGGGCAGGGCGCTCAACGTGCCGGTGCTGCTCAAATCGATTACGTTCCCGGGCGGCGACACCCAGGGCGTAATGAACCTCGAATACCGTATTCCGATCGCCGGGCCGGTCGCGATGTCTCTGTTCAACGACATCGGCACGGTTGGAGTCTTGCGCAAGGGCGGACTGCTGCTGTCGTCCACCGGCATCGACAACATCAATAATTTGTTCCCGCTGGCCAACCAGCAGGCCCAATTGCAGATCGCGCCCGGCACCAACTTCAAGCTGCGGGATTCCGCGGGCATCGAGTTCATCGTCAATCTTCCGATCGTTCAAGCGCCCTTCCGGATCTATTACGCGTACAACCCGCTGCGCATTCACCAGACGTTGTATGCGCCAAACGCCCAGATCAACGGCCGAAATCTGGCCCTGCAGTGCCAGGCCGCCGGAATGACGAATCCGCTCTTCCCGTTTAATCCGGATAGCTGGCAGACCAGTTGCAACACGGCGGTGGTGACCGCCGTCGGCCCGATTTTCGCGCCTTCGGGGCTGAACTACTTCGAACCGAAGACGACGTTCCGCTTTACGGTAAGCCGCACCTTCTAGGAGGCTGTTGAAAGAGTGTCTTTGTTCTTTAGGAGGCAGGGGCTTCAGCCCCCGCGTACAGGGGATAGAGAATATGGGCTTTCGCGGTTTTTGCGTCCGCCGGTTTCTGGCGGAAGCCCCTGAAGAAAGGCCTTTGGCAGTTTTTCAGCAGACTGCTAGAGGCGAGGCGGGATGCGAATTTCAAGTTGCGAGATTGCTTGGGAACGCCCGCGGAAACTTTCCGCGGTGATTTCACGGGGGAGATGTCATCCATGAGTTGGCGAATGGCAAGAAATTCGATTCTGGCCGTATGTGCTGCTGGCGCGGCGATCGTGATGTCCGGTTGCGGCAGCTCCAGCGCGAACGTTGTGACGGTTTCCGTCGTGCCGAGCGAAGTCTCCGTGCTCGCCGGCCAGGTGCAAAACTACACCGCGACTGTGGGTGGATCCACAACGCTGACGGTGACTTGGACGTGTACCTATATATTTGTGCCGCTTCCGACGACGGCAACTCCCAATCCGGTTGCTACAAAGGCAGCCCCCTGCACATCGGGCCAAACCGTTAACGGTGGAAGCGTCGGGACGTTCACCACAAGCTCCACCAATGGTTCGAACGTCCTTACCTACACCGCTCCATCGCTTAGCAGCTTTCCCAACCCGATTCCCCAAGTCACGTTTACCGCGGCTGCAGATGCGGACAAAAAGAAGACCGCAACCGGAATCGCCGACCTCGACTCCGGTATTCGCGTCTCAATCCTTCCTTTGACGGCAACCGTGCCGGTGGGAATCGCAATTCCCCAAACAGCTTCCTTCAACGCCTCCTTGCTCAACACGAATCCATCCACCGTTGCTTTCAAACTGGTGCAGCAGAACACCAGTTCTAAGAACACCCTCGATCAATCCCCAAATCCCTTGTCGGACACGTGCGACCCCACCTGCGGCACCATCGACAAGAACGGAACCTATACCGCGCCGGGGACATTGCCGACTGCCACGACACCCGCGGGGGGAGCGTCGCCCACAACGGTAAGTGTGGTTGCCTACTCCACTCAGGACACGATTCACTTTGCCATCGCGACAATCACGCTGGTCAATGCAACTACCAACCCCGTCAGCTATTCCGGCCTCTACCCGCCTAGCGTTGCCGCCGGTGGAATTCTTCAGGATGTGTTTCTGGATGCGAAAAACCTGCTGAACACGACGCAAATTAATTTCGTCCCCCCAACCGCGGCCGCGAATCTGACTGCATCTTCCGGAAACCCCCTCAGTTCGACGCAGATCTTTACCATTCCCATCTCTACTTCCTATTGCACTCCAAGCGCAACGAACGTGACCCCGGTGGTCAATTGCGATGCCTCCATCATGACGCGCGTCCGCTTGCAGGCCCCGCAATTGGCAGCCGCGGAGCCGGATCCGGATCATCCCGCCTGGATCATGATGCCAAGTATCCCGAGTATCCCGGGTGAGCCGCCGCCTACATTGCCCGCGCAGTGCCTGTTGGTTCCGGTCCCGAAGGATTCGCCGACGGCGATTGCCTGTCAACTGCACATTCTGAACGCCAGTCCTGCCTTGGTATCCGCGGTCCCCGATAGTTTCCCGCAAGTATCGGGCCTGGGCACCATCTCCCTCGGAGCGATTGGCGGCTATTACGGTTCTACCGGCGGCCTGGTGAACCTGACATTCAACGATCAGGCGACCCTTGTGAACACTTCCTCGTCCGGTCCCAGATCGTTGTTCGGAACAAAAGACAACGGCCAGCTTCCCAATCCCGGCCTTTACGAAGTCTCTATCACCAGCAGCAGCACGCAGGGAACGCCGCCGATGTTCCCGAGGACAACAACCAACGTTGCCGTGCAGCCCAATTTCGCAACTTTTACTCCCAATCAGCCAAGTGCAGCGCCCCAGAATTGCACCTTTCCACCCCCACCGCCGCCTCCGTCGCTGCCACCGGTCTTTCCAGCTTGCACCCTGCTAAATGGCGCTGGGAATCCAGCGCCAAGCGCTATGGCGCTGAATTCCGTGGCGCAGTACGCCGTGATTGCCGAACAGGGCACCAGCGCCCTCCAACTGGTGGATTTAAGCTCCGGCACGCCTGTGCAGTTGGGGAACCCCGTACCACTGGCTGCGGTCAGCGCCACTTCGCCCGCGCCGACTGATATCGCGATCGATAATCAATTGAGCGTAAACGGCGGCGACTTGGGAGTCATTGTCGGGAGTGCCGACAGCACCCTCTATCTTTATTCCATTACTCCTCACGGACCGACGCCTTTGCAATTCGTTAAATCCTTCACCCTGGACCTTCGCACCCTTCTGCAGGAACCCAGCGCGACGGGCCTGCCAACGCCTTATGCCGTCGGTGTGGATCCGGGCACGCACTTGGGCGTGGTTGCGTACAGCAACACCAACATCGGATTCATTGTGGACGTGAATCCAAATCTGGACGGAACCGATACCCACACCTGCTTTGTTTCGGGACAAACCCCGCCCTGCGTCATTGCGCCGACTTCGGTCAACACCGGGCCAACACCCCGGGTGGTCATGCAGCCGCAAGTCCCACTGGCGTATGTAACCCCGGGCGGCGGCTTTGGCTCCACGTCGGTCGTCGATCTTTTGCAGCAAGGCGTAAGCGTCCAGATACTGCCCGCTTCCACGACCGGTCCAACCGGCGCGACGCGCACCGCAGGTATCACCACCATCCGAACCCAGTCCGCGCACGGAATCAATCCGATTCTGGGCGGCACGGTGATTATTTCCGGTGTCACCACCAATACGGCAAACTCCAACTTCAACGGAACCTTTCAAATCATTCAGGTCATTGATCCGTTCACCTTCACCTACGCCCAGACCGGGCAGCCGGACGACACCGAAACGAATACGTCCACTGCACTGGGTACCGTCCAGTATGGCGTCCCATTCTTCTCGTTCAGCACCTCGGCCAATGTTTCCGGAGCGGCGATCAACCCGGTTACCCGCACGTTTGCGTATGCCGACTTCAACCAGGCTGCCGCTCAGATCGGGTTTATCAGCACGCTCGATCAGACCCTGACCTCGCTGAGCCTGAGCGCAGGTAGCTGCAACGGATGCACTCCCTCTCCGGCCGGTGCGCCGGAGCGTGGTTTCCGCGCGGTGGCATTTGATCCCTTTACTAACGTGCTGGTAGCCTTCAATCCGAGTGAAAACTCGGATACCAACTCCGCGGGGAACGAGATTTCGCTCATCAATCCGGGCGGCCCGACGCCCAACGGAGGCACCAGTTTTCCGTACCGGATCATCGCCGCCATTGATACGGGACAAGTGGGCACGGGCTCGTATACTCCTACGGGGCAAACCGTGGCGGTCCCGGTGTTTGGAGCGATGGCCTACGATCCCAGAACTAAATTTATCCTGGTGGCCAACGCCGGCAGCAACACACTTACGTATATGAATCTGGACCCCGGCAACACTTTCCAGAAGACCCACATTCAGGCCTTGCTCCTGAAAGACAACGTCCCGGCATATGGCGTTCCAGTGGCGCAGCCGGTGCTTGGCTCTCTCGCTCCCTCAACGTCGTGCAGCCTCACCGACCCGAAAAAACCCTGTATGCCACAAGCTGTCAGATCGGGTCAATCCGCGAATCTCCGAATCCTTGGGCAGGGTTTCACGGCCGGAGGCCCGCCAGTGGTACGCCTCGATGGTTTCACAAGCATCACTCCTCCGGGAGCGACGACGCCTACGCCGCTTCCGGCTCCCACGTCTGTGACCGACAGTGAAATCGACATCACCATTCCGGCGGCGTTCCTCTTCACGCCGCACGATTACGCACTCGATGTGCAGACCAATTCGGGCGGCACCACCTCCAACTCCATCGATTTGCATGTTGTCGGAATTCTGGACCTGGCCAGCACTTGCGCCCCCACGGCCGCTTCGCCGCAAGGGCCGGAGGGCGTGGCGATTGATGAATCGCGCCAGATCGCTCTGATTACCAACTTCTCCTGCAACACCGTCTCGGTAATCGCGATCAACCCTTCCGGCTTTGTGAAAAAAGACGCCAGCGTGGCGCCGTTTGGCACGATTCTCGGCTCCGTCACCGTAGGCAAAAATCCGATCGGCATCGGCGTAATCCCGCGCATGGGCTTGGCCGTCGTGGCGAACAACGGAGATACGCCAAACGGCACGGCGCAGATTATTGACATCACCAATCCCGAATCTCCGGCGATTGTCAGCTGGCAGGTGACATCTGGAACGACCACGACTACCGCGAACACCGTGGCCGTCGGACTTGCTCCGCTCGGCGTGGCCATCGATCAGGATCGCGCCCTCGCCCTCGTGGCCAACGGGGGTTCGAACACCCTGTCCTCCATCGACCTGACAGTCTTGGTCCCCTCCGACCCGACCTCCACCACGGGCATCGTCGGCCACGTGATGGGCGTTCCCGCGGCAACCATGATTGGACTCAGCGGCCCGCCTTCTGCGATTGCCGTCGATCCCAACCGCGCTATTGCCGTGGTAACCAGCCTGCAAAGTCCCGGCACCACCAGCGTCACTGGAGGTTTGGACGTGGTGCTTTTGTCCACGAACCCTCCCATCAAGAGTTCCACCGCTTCCATCTCCTCACTGTCTGCCAGTGTCACCGGAATCGCCTACGACCCGGCGCCCAATCCCGCGGTCTTCTACGCCACTTCGACGCAGCAGAATGCCATCTATTCGTTTAACCCGGACATTGGCTCGGTCCAGACCATTCGCGTCGGTATCAATCCTTATTCGGTCGGATACAACTATCAGACCGGCACTATGCTTACGATCAACTCCACCTCGAACTCCAGTTCAGTGGTGGATTCGCAGAACTTGAAAACGCGGCAGACCTTGGGAATCAGCAGCATGTCCCAGTTCGCAATCGCCGTGGATAACTTCACGAATACTGCCGTGATTGTCGATCAGAACAACAATCGCGTCGTCTTCCTGAATCTGCCGAAATAGCAAAGGCCGCGCGGCGAACCGCGGGCCGGGCGGGATACCGTTTGCAGCGGTCTTCCGTGCTCAGCTATACTGTTCGCTTTGCGTAGGGGCGGTTTGGGCTGCGGGAGCTTGCAGGGAAGATCTTGTCCCGTTTCCCCAGGGCATTGAAAGAATTTGACCGGTTACCGGTTAAGTAGACCAAGGCTTGCCAGTCTTAATGGCGTCGGCCGCCAGAGACCAGGCAGAGCCAGGATGAATAAGGAGAAAACAGTGAATTCAGGAAACATCATTCGTGTGGCTGCGGCGGCCACGTTGTGCCTGCTGGGCACCGTATCCGTTCGCGCTCAGGGCGCAGCACCGGCAGGCGGGGCTAGCGCAGGCAAGATTGGCGTTTTGAACGTCCGTCAGGCCATCGTGACCACCGCGGAAGGCAAGCAGGCTTCAGCGGAACTTCAGTCGCAGTTCGCTCCACGGCAGAATGAGATGGAAGCCCTCAACAAGCAGATCAACGATATCCGCCAGCAACTCGCCGCCAACCAGACCACCTGGAGCGACGAGCAGAAGAACAAGGCCCAGACCCAGGGACAGCGTCTCGCCGCTCAGCTCGATCGCAAGAACACCGAACTGCAGACAGACGTCAACGATGCGCAAGGCGAAGTGGTGGACCGCATCGGCCGCAAAATGATGGAGGTTCTGGATCGCTACTCGCGTGAGAACGGATTCGTCGCGGTGTTCGATTCCTCCGCACAGAGCTCGCCGATTATCTACGCTTCCAACAACATCGACATCACCCAGGACATTATCCGCCTCTACGATCAGCAGTATCCGCTGAAGGGTGGCTCCGCCCCGGCAACCCGGCCGGCATCCACGCCGAAACCCGCTGGCGCTCCGGCAACCACTCCGAAGCCAACCACGCCTCCAGCCTCTAAGCCGTAACTCCAGGTTGGATTAGCATTTCGGAAACCAGGGCCGCCGCAAGGCGGCCCATTTTATTTTTGAGCCCTTATTGTTCTACAGTCTGTTTGGATCCCCTGCGGGAGCAGCCTGGATCGAAGGGGGCGCCGGCGGATCCTTCGGCTTGCCGACTTTGTGGTTGGCATCCACCCCGAACAACATGTAGTCCGTCAAATAATGCTTGTGATGATACCGGTGGCCGTGCAGTTCCATATGCATCTCCGCGCTCCACGGCAGCCACAGGGTTGTATTCGAAGCAGCGAAATTTACCGGGCCATATTCTACCTGCAGATGATCCCGGTTGAGTGCGAGATCAGGGACGGGCTCACGGAGATCCGTTTCGATACGCAGCACGTCGGAACTTGCGGATGAGATCCAGACTCGGCCCTTAACCGGAATCTGGTAGGACTTCCCGTCGCGCCACCAGTTCCGCACTCCTCTCTTGGCGTCCTTTTTTTCCTCGAAACGAATCTGCCAAGACGCTTTCCCTCGGATGCTGGCAAGGCCTTCGCATTTAAACTCAAAATCGATCCGGTTGGCCGGCTGCAATATCGCGACGCCGAGGTTGTTAAGACCCTGGGTGGCCAGGGAAGTGGGAAAACTCGGATCGTCCGCGGAGGAATAGCGGTCTTCGTTAAGAAAAAAAGAATCGTCGGCGTACCGGTTGACGAACACAATATAGGAAAAGGCGCGCGTTCTGACTGGCCCGGGCCTTCCCAGACGGTCAATTTCCTGATGCTCGATGTGTTCTGTCGCCGTGAACTTCTCAAAATTCTGCAGCTGGGACTTCAGCCTTTGCAGCGCTGTCAAAAGGACGTCCTCCGCGCTGCATGCGGCGTTCTGCGCCAGCGGGAATTCCCGGCTATCGATGTCCGGCGGCGCCCACGGGCGTTCCTTTGCAGGCAATAACTCAACCGCGGGAATCGCCGGTACCGGCAGATCGGCGAGCGAGTCCGGCTCCGTGTGAACTGCAGCGCCGGCTGCGGTCGCCGGCAGGGAAGCAAGGCGCGCCTTGGCTTCTGCCGAAGCTGGATCGCCGGGGAACTTGGTGGCGAGATCCTGCCATGTAATTTGCGCCGCGGCCAATTTTCCTTCCGCCTTCTGAATTTCTCCAAGCATCAGCCGCGCAGCGCCTCCCTGTTCCCGCGCCAATTCGGCCGCGCGGTACGCGTGCGCTTCGGCATCGGGCAAGCGGCCGTTCTTCGCGTACGCGGTGGCTAGCAGCAAATGTGTGCGCCATCCCCCCCCGTTCTTCAGGAAGGCTTTTTCCAGTGTAGCGATCGCCCCGGGAGTGTCGCCGCTCCGGAGTTGCAGTTCGCCCAACGCGAGCAATGACCGCTCGTGCCCCGGGTCGATTGCCAGGGCATGCTCGAAACCCTGGCGCGCAAGGTCCGGGTGCTCCAATCCAATTTCCGCTGTGCCCAGGAGAAAACTCAAATCAGGATTGCCGGGTGCCAGGGCGAGCCCCTTGGCAAAATGCGCGCGCCCCGATTCGAATTGGTGCTTGCGAAGTGCCCCCACGCCCTTATCGATTTCATTCTGCAGCTTTGGCGATATCGCCGGGTGTTGCTGCCCGGTTGCTTGCGATTTACTCTCGGATTCGGGAACAAGGTAGATGTAGATCTGTGTGCCGCTGCCGTATTTACTCACAATAACGTTCTCACGGATGGTCTGATAACCCGGATAACTCGCTTCCGCCTCGTACTCACCTATGGGCAGCTCATCGAAAACGGCGGTGCTCACGTCCCTCGTGGTGGTCGTCCGGTTGACGCTGCCTGCCGCCGCGTGTACTCGGACGACCACGGGGCCGTCTATGGGAACCCCACTGTCGTCCCGAACACTGATGGAAAGCGTCGCATAAATGAAGCCCAGGTTTTGCTGACCAGTAGTGGTTGCAGAGGGGGGTCTCTGTGCGACAACCACGGAGTCGAAGATCAGGAAAATTATGACAATGCTAAAAAGCGCTCTACCGAGCGTGAGCAAGCCGGACCTACTTTGGATCATGTTGACCTTGGCGCGACGGAAGACCTTCCGATACACTACTCATCTGCCGGCGCATCGTCAAGGCGTCGAATGGGACCACAGCCGGATGAGTCGTCAGAGGTATGGGGCTGTGACGGCAGGAAACGCGGCGTGCGTTAGTCTTTGTATTGCATTGAGTTAAATCGATTTGCACCCGGGTAGGACGTCTTGGACAACCTTGTAACGGCCGCCCACTCGGCGCCTAAGCCCTAAGGTACCTTGCATTTACCTTGCTCCCAGAATATACTCATTCTTCGCTCTGAATCGGGTCGCACCATGAAGTGGGCGCAAGCCCACTTTTTTGTTGCCGCCGGCGGTGCTGAGCTTTCGACCGGCTTAGGCCGTGGAGTCTTCGCGTGAATTTGGAAAAGGTCCGCGAGGCCGCTGAACGCGTTGCTCGTTCGCTTGGCCTGGAAGTCGTGGATGTCGAATGGAAGATCGGCAAGCAAAGGTTTCTAAGGGTGTACATCGACAAGGTGCCCCCCGCGAAACCCGCCGAGGCGATCGAGGGTGAAGGGGAAGAAGCGCCGAGTCCTTACCCGAAAATCAGCCACGCCGATTGCCAGCGCGTGAGCCAGCAACTCAGCGTCATTCTTGACGTCGAAGAATTGATTACCGGGCCGGGCTACGTCCTGGAAATCAGTTCCCCGGGAATGGACCGCGCGCTGACCAAAGCCGCGGATTTCGAACGCTTCACGGGGCGCTTGGCGAAAATTTCGACGGCCGAGCCGGTCGGCGAAGCCAAATTTTTTGAGGGACGGCTCCGGGGTTTCGCGGACGGAAATGTCCGCATGGAGTTGAAAGGAAAAGAAGCGCGAATCGTGGAGATACCGCTCGGCGCGATTCGGAAGGCGAACCTGGTCGTGGAGTTTTAGGAAAGCGAAATGGCGAATCTGCTCTATCAACAAATCGAGATGTTGAGCCGGGAGAAGCACATCGAACCGGAGGTGGTGATTTCCGCCATCGAAGACGCCATGGTCGTGGCTGCCCGGAAATTTTATAAGACCGAAGAAGACCTGCGCGGAAAGTTCAACGCCGAAACAGGTCAGGTCGACGTCCATTCGGTCTACACCGTCGTCGAAGAAGTAACCGATCCGAAGCGCGAAATCAGTCTCGCCGACGCGAAGAAAAAGAATCCGGCCGCCGAAATTGGAACCGAAATACTGACCGTCAAGCCCACCGACGTGCTGGGCCGCATCGCTGCGCAGACCGCCAAGCAGGTAATCCTGCAAAAAGTCCGCGAAGCCGAGCGCGACACCATTTACAACGAATATCACACCCGCGCCGGCGAACTCGTCACCGTGATCGTCAAGCGCGCCGAAGGCCCCGACCTCATCGTCGACATGGGCCGCACCGAAGCCCGGCTGCCGAAGCGCGAGCAATCCAAACTCGAGACCTACAACATCGGCGAGCGCTTGCGCGTCGTCATCAAGGCCGTCGACCGCGCCGCCAAAGGCCCGCAGGTAATCGTTTCTCGCGCCGATGCTTCCCTGGTGCAGCGCCTGTTTGAAATGGAAGTGCCCGAAATCTACGACGGCACCGTCCAGATTCGCGCCGCGGCTCGTGAAGCCGGCGAGCGCACCAAGGTCGCCGTCGCCAGCCGTGACAAAGACGTCGACCCCGTCGGCGCCTGCGTCGGCATGAAGGGTATGCGCGTGCAGTCCATCATTCGCGAACTGCGCGGCGAAAAAATCGACATCATTCCCTACAACGAAGAAACCGTCGCGTTCGCGCAAAAGGCCTTGAGCCCCGCGAAAGTAACACGCGTCCAGATTACCGATCCGGAAAACAAAAAGCTCGAAGTGATTGTCGAAGATTCCCAGCTTTCTCTCGCCATCGGCAAAAAGGGACAAAACGTCCGCCTGGCCAGCAAGCTCATCGGTTGGGACATCGACATCAAGAGCGAAGAAGAGAAGCGCCGCGAAATTGAAGAGCAGATGACCGCTCTCACCGCGCCGACGACTCCTTTGACGGTCCTCGCGGGCGTCGGACCAAAGACCATCGAAAAGATCGAGGCCGCCGGAATTTCAAACCTCGAAAAACTCGCCAGCATGACCCCGGAACAGTTGATGGAAATCCCCGGCATCGGCGAAAAGATGGTCGACAAAATTTATCAGGCGGTGAATCGCTTCTATGAAGGTGGCGACGCCGCGGGCACGCCCGTGGAAGCCACCGACGAAAGCGGCGAAGAGACCCCCGCAGCCGAGTCCGCGCCCGATTCGGCGACGGAATCGGCAGTTGAAGCATCAGACGAAAGCCCGGCCGAAGCCGCCAGTGAATCGCCAGCTTTGGCTCCAACGGATTCCACTTCGGAGATTAACTCTGAAGCCGCTGCATCCACCGAGAACGAATCTCCGGCGGAACAGCAGGAAGAGAAAAGTTCCTAAGAAGCATGAGCGACGCAAATCAAGTCCGCATCAATGAGCTCGCGCGCGAACTCGAGGTCAAGGCGAAAGCCATCATTGACCTTTTGGCCGGATTCGGCGTTACCGAAAAGAAAACGCACTCCAGTTCGATTCCCGCCGATGTCGCCGAAAAAGTTAAGCACCACTTGAAGGGTGTGGCGGACGCCGAAAGCGCTGCCGAAGCCGAACGCGCCGCGAAAGAAGCCGCGGCCAAAGCGGCTGCGCGCCGGCCCGCGCCTCCAGTTGCAGCTCCCGTGGTTGCACCTCCCGCGCCAATTGCGCATCCACCCGCGGTAGCGAAGCCTCCGGCCCCCGCGCCGCCGACGGTGCCTCCTCCAGCCCCGCATGCTCCAGCACCAGCGGCCGCCAAACCCGCGCCAACTCCGGCTCCTGCGCCTGCTGCAACGCCGACACCAGCTGCACCAGTTGCGAAGCCTGTCGCTCCGGCTCCGGCCGTCACGACTGCGCCCGCAGCACCAGCGGCGGAACGTCCCGCTGCCCCTGCCGCGCCGGTTGCTCCCACCGCGCCGCGCCCTGCGCCGCAACAACCTTTGCGTCCAACGCATCCTACGACGCGCGCACCAGGCCAACATCCCGCGGCACGCCCCGGCGGAGCGCCGTCTCCGCAAGCGCGCCCGCAGCAGCCAGGTACCCAGCCGCAAGCAGCGCGCCCCGGCGCTTCCGCAACTGCACCTCGCCCGCAGCAACCTCTTCGTCCGATGCCCACGGGAAACCGTGGCCCAGTTCCCGGAACTGCCCCCGGTGATCGTGATCGTCGGCCCACTGGCCCTCGCCCCGGCCAGCCGATGCGCCCGCAACAATCCGGCGGTCAGGGCGGACGTCCGTTTACACCGCGTCCTAGTGGACCTGGAGGTCCAGGTGGACCCGGCGGAGGCCGTTCGTTCGGCCAGCGCACCGGAGCGGCACCCTCCGGCGCTCGTCCGGGCCCCCGCACGCCAGGTGCTCGTCCTGGAATGTTGCCCTCGCCGTTTTCCGAAAAGCCGTCCAAGGCGGAGCCAGGCAAGCCCCTTTACGCGCGCAAGCCGCAGCAACGGCAGCGCCCGATGGCCGACAAGCGCGAAATGGAAGGCGAGCGGAAGCTGCACCCGACCCGTCAGCGTCCCGGAGCAGGCGGTCGCGGCGTGGCTGCTGCGGCAATCGCCCCGCCCGAACCGCGCGCCCCGCGCGACATTCAGTTGACCGAAGGCATCACCATCCGCGAACTCGCGGAAAAGCTCGACGTTCGCGCCAAAGATCTTTTGAAAACTCTGCTGGATCGCGGCGTCTTCGCCAGCATCAACCAGGCGTTGGACGTTCAGACAGCAACAGATCTGGCCCAATCCTTCAACGGCGTCGTCAGCGTTGTCTCCCTCGAAGAGGAAATGGTTCTCGAAGTCGCCAAGGAAGAAACCAAGGAAAATCTGAAGCCCCGGCCCCCGGTCGTCACCGTGATGGGCCACGTCGACCACGGCAAGACCAGCCTTCTCGACGCCATTCGCCAGGAAGACGTCGCGGCCGGCGAAGCCGGAGGCATCACGCAGCACATCGGCGCCTACAAGGTGCAGGTGGGCGAAAAGAGCGTGGTGTTCGTCGATACCCCTGGCCACGAAGCCTTTACCCGTATGCGTGCGCGCGGTGCAAAGGTTACCGACATTGTTGTTCTGGTGGTTGCCGCCGATGATGGCGTGATGCCGCAAACTCGCGAAGCCGTTGACCACGCCAAGGCCGCGAACGTGCCGATCATCGTGGCCATCAACAAAATCGACAAGCCGGAAGCCCAGCCGGAGCGCGTAAAGCGCCAGCTCTCGGATATGGGATTGATGCCCGCGGAATGGGGCGGTGAAACGGAATTCGTCGAAGTCTCCGCAAAGCAGAAAAAGAATCTCGACAAGTTGCTTGAAATTATTCTGCTCGTCGCGGATTTGCGCGAACTGAAGGCCAATCCCGATGCCCCCGCTAGCGGAACAGTTCTGGAATCGCGCGTGGACAAGGGCCGCGGCCCGGTGGCCACCGTCCTGGTGCAGAACGGCACCCTCAACAATAGCGATTTTTTCATCGTCGGCTCCGTCTTCGGCAAGGTCCGTGCCATGTTCGACGATCACGGCCGCCCGCTGAAAATCGCGCCGCCATCCACTCCCATCGAAGTCCTCGGCTTGCAGGGCGTTCCCGAAGCCGGCGACCATTTCCAGGTTACCGACGAAGCCAAGGCTCGCCACGTGGTGGAATTCCGCCAGTCGAAACAGCGCGACGCCGCATTGCGCGCCAGCGCCGGCAGCCGCATCACGCTCGACCAGTTGCACGAGCAACTCAAAGCCGGAGAAGTCAAGGAACTTCCCATCGTCATCAAGGCCGACGTGCAGGGCTCCGCCGAAGTTCTGGAAGAAATGCTCCCGCGGCTTTCGACCGACCAGGTCAAGCTGAAGATCATCAGCGCAGGCGTCGGCACGGTCACTGAAAACGACATTTTGCTCGCCTCGGCCTCCGGCGCCATCGTCATCGCGTTCGGCGTGCGCCCCGATCGCAAGGCGCAGGATCTGGCGCAACAGGAAAAAGTAGACATCCGCACCCACAACATCATCTACGAAGTTTCCGACGAAATTAAGAAAGCCATGGAAGGCCTGCTGGAACCTGTTTTCCAGGAGACTTACGTCGGCCGCGCGGAAGTCCGCAACGTTTTCCGCATCAAGGGCTCGGGCACCGTTGCCGGTTGCTACGTTACGGACGGCGTGATCAAGCGCGACTCGCAGATCCGGGTGATGCGTGACAGCGCTGTCATCTACACCTCCAAGCTCAGCTCCCTGAAACGCTTCAAGGACGACGCCAGCGAAGTGCGCACGGGATTTGAATGCGGCATAGTCATTGCTAACTTCAACGACGTCAAGGTTGGTGACATTCTGGAATGCTTCCAGGTCACCAAGCTGTCCGCCGCCGAAGCCGCCGCCCAGGGTTCCGTCGCCGCGCGCAAATAAAATTGCTTCATCAGGCTCCCCGGCCTGAGGGTGGCTTGCCATGCCGGTCGGATTACTCACACTGGAGTTGCATATCGCGGATGCGCAGTCGCTGAAAGACAAGCGGCAGGTACTCCGCAGCCTGAAGGATCGCCTGCGGGCCCACTTTAATGTTGCGGTGGCCGAACTGGATTTTGAAGACACTTGGCAGCGTTCCGTGGTCGGTGTAGTGACGCTATCCAACGAAGAGCATCACGTCGAAGAAGCGCTGCAAAAAGTATTGGCGGAAGCCGACAATATTTTGGGTCCGATGGTGGTAGGCCATTCCGTCGAGCTGTTGTGAGGGGCGATTACAGGTCTTTAAACTTTTGAACTCTTAAACTTTTAAACTGATTCTCAGACTCGAACTTTTAACTCTTAACTTTAATCTTCGGCGGGAAAATACGTCCATGAGCCCTGATCATCATCGTCATTTACGAGTCGGCGAGGAAATCGCGCACGAACTTAACGCCATGCTGGTCGGCGAATTGAAAGATCCCCGCCTCGAAGGAAACGTCTGTGTCAGTGAAGTCCGCGTGCAGCCCGACATGAAGCACGCGCGGGTCTACGTCAGCGTCCGCACGGAAAACTCCAGGGAGCAGACCGACGCGATAAAAGCACTCGAACACGCCTCGGGCTACATCAAGCACGAACTCGTGGAACGTCTGCAGTTGCGCCGCGTCCCGGATCTGCACTTCACCCTGGACCTTTCGCAAGAACACGTAGAACGCATCGAGCAACTCCTGAAGCAAATGAAGCTAGACAAAGCCGACAAGCCCGAACCAAACCCGTAGCTCAGCATTTGTAGTGGCCGACTTTCAGGTCGGTTCTGTGATCTCCCGACCAATAAATCCATGCCTCGCCAACCACAACCCGCTCCCTTCGACGGCGCCCTGGTCATCAACAAACCCCAGGGCAAAACCTCCCACGACATCGTTGACGCGGTGCGCCACCTCGCCGGATTCCGCCAAATCGGCCACCTGGGCACCCTGGATCCTCTAGCGACCGGCGTCCTCGTTCTACTGCTCGGCAAGGCAACTCGATTCGTCCGGTTCTACACCGGGCGCCGCAAGCGCTACACCGCCGGTTTCCGCTTTGGCTATGCCACCAACACGTTTGACTCGGAAGGCCAGCCCGCTGGCCCGGATGCTCCGCCCGTGCTACAGCGGGATGCGCTGGAACGGTTGGCCGCGGAATCCACCGGCCGCTTCGACCAGATGCCTCCCATTTTCTCCGCTAAGAAAATTCACGGCCGCCCGGCCTACGAGCTGGCGCGCAAAAATCAGGTAGTCGAGCTGAAAGCCGTGCCGGTGGAGATTTTCGAATATCGGCTGACGGATATTGACGGACACATCGCCCGCTTTTCCATTGAGTGTTCTTCTGGAACTTACATCCGCTCCCTCGCCCACGACATGGGCCAAAAGCTGGGATGCGGTGCCCACCTCGCGGAAATCTCCCGCACGGCGGTGGGCGAATTCTCGCTCGACCAGGCCATCAGCCTGGAAGAACTGTCGCAGGCCAAAAAAGACGGAAAGTTCGAGTCTTGCCTGATTCCGCTGGAACACCTGCTCCCGAATTTCCCCCGCACCAATGTGCTCCCGGTGCTCGAAAAGAAAATCCGCCACGGGGGCAAGTTCAACGTAATGCCTTCCCAGCTGAAACCGGGCCGCGTGGAATTGCCGCCCGGTGCCACCACGCATCTCGACACCGAAGAAGCCCAGCCGCCGCGGTTGCGCGTCTTCAGCCAGGAAAACAAATTGATCGCCATCGCCGAAGCGGTTGTGCCGCGGACCTACCAGCCGGTCGTTGTATTCGACCCGCTCCCCTGAACGTTTCCCATTCCAATAGGAAATCCTGAAGTACACGCGGGCGATTTCGCCCACGGTGCATCCCTATCCTCGCCGCTAGTGTAGCGGGGAATTTATCCCGGTGGTTGCTGCAGTGGAACTTCGGGCTGCGGTTGCGGGGGTTGATTTGGCGGCGGCTGGTTTGCCGGAGGCTGCTGCGCAGGGGGAGCGCCAGGCTGCGGTTGTGGCTGCGCGGCGGGCGGGGCCGCAGGCGCGGGAGCAGGCGTTTCTACAGGGGCAGGCGCCGGAGTCGGTTCCTGGTCCGGGCGCGCAGGCGCACCCCCGCCCCCCTGGCCGTGGCCCGTGGCTGTGGGTTCGCCTGTTCCCGCGTAAATCGTCCTGGATTCGTGGAAAGGCGAACGCACCCGGCGCGGCGTGATCAGGAAAAGCAGTTCGTCATTGGAAAACGAATTGTTGCGAGTGCCGAACGCGTACCCAATACCCGGCAACTGCGCAAGCCCGGGAATCCCCGAAAGCGTTTTGGTTTCGTTGTCGCTCAGCAATCCGGTAATCAGCGAAGTTTCGTCTTCCTTCAGTCGCACCGTCTGCGTCACCGTTCGATTCGAAATCACCGGAATGCCGTTGATGCTGCTCCCGGAAAGTGCCTTGATCTCAAATTCCAGCTGCAGCGTCACATCCTTCGTATCATGCAGCTGCGGCGTCGCTTTGATTTTTATCCCGACGTCCTCGTATTCAGACCCGGGGTATGGCGTCTGCGTGATCGCCGGATTGGAAATCAGGCTGGCCGGGCTTTCCACCAGCGTTACCTGGCCGTCTGCGTTCGAAATATTGTTCGTGACCACGATGTCCGGAAACGAACTGTTCGTGAAATTGCCGGCCAGAATAGCCACGGGATTCGTGCCCGCCGCGGGCTCAATCGCGCTTGCGAACAAACCGCTGCCAAGATCCGCAAACACGGTCACCGTTCCGACGGCCGTATTCGTAACCGCGATCCCGCCGGTGGAAGACTGCGCAAGGTCGGCAATCACAACCCCGCTCGGCGTTGTATCGGTTTGTAACGGCGATTGCGACGCCGCGAAAAACGTACCGTCCCCGTTTCCAAGATAAACCGTAAGTGAGTTGTCCTGCTGATTCACGATGGCCAGCGCCGGCCCGTTGCTCCCGTCCAGCGCGCCCGACGTGATGGCCACGGGAAGGTTCCCGACGGCAAGCGAAGCGTTAGTGTTGGGGAATGGCGCAAACGTGCCCTTGCCACTGCCCTCCAGAATGGTGACGCTACTCGTTGTCTGGTTATTCGTTGCTTGATTGAGGATCGCGAGATCGAGATTTCCGTCTCCGTTAAAATCTGCCACCGTCACAGCCACTGGCCCCGTCCCAGTGGTGGGCAGCAGGAATGGCGATCCCGCCACTTCGGTGAACGTGCCGTCTCCATTGCCGTTGAAGACGGAATACGTGTTGTTGCCGAAATTGGTGACCACGAAGCCCGGGTTGGAGTCGCCATTTTGCGTGTTGAACGTCCCGATCGCGATCGCGCTCGGATGTGTCCCCACAGGAATCGGAGTGGCGGGAGTTTTAAACGTCCCGTCCCCGTTTCCGAGAAGCACAATCACAGAATTTCCCACCGGATCGGCTACCAGCAGGTCCGCAAAATTGTCGTTATTTGCGGCGTTCGATGACGCGTTCAGGCTTCCAGTCGCTATGGCCGGCGCCGGTGTCGAACTGGTCCACGCCGTTCCCAGTGCCACTGGCGAAACCAGACCGATTCCGCTCGTGGGCGGCGCAAATTGTGGCACCACCCCCGTCCCTTGGTTCAGCAGAATCGTCAGCGTGTTATCTCCCTGGTTCACCACCGCCAGGTCCTGCGTGCCGGCGTTACGAAAATCCGCCGTCACCATCGCCACGGGATTTTTCCCGACCGTGAATTGTTGCGTCGGGATACTGATGCCTGTCCCGCCGGGGTTCGGCGTGAACCCGGTCGAGCCCAGGCTCCCCGAAAGCAGCGACAATGTAATCGGCACCCGGTCGCCCACAAAAAACGTTGCCGGCTTGCCGTCCTGCGCGCGCAGCAAGACTTGCCGGCCGCTGTGCACCAGGGAAAGTGCTTCCGAAAATTGTGCGGAAAGGGTGGGCAAGACCAGGAGATAGGTGCTCTTCCCGCCGCCGATGGCGGCTACCGCAGGAATGGAAGCGGCAAGGCTGGAGATGCCGCCGCTCGCCAGCGCACCCGCGGGTCCGCCGAAAACCTGCGCCAGCAGGGTCAGCAACGAAGTTAAATCCGGTGCTGTGCGCAGGGAGTTGGCAAGATTGGCGGGCACTGGCACCAGCTGCTGGTTTGTGGGCCACGTAACGCCGAGATTTCTGGCATTCGTTCGGTCCACTTCCAGCAGATCAATCTCCAGCAAAACTTCACCCGGGCCGTGCTCCAGGTTGCGCACAATTTCATCCGCCAGCCGCACGCGCTGCACGGTTCCCCTCACCGTCACGGCATGCGCCGAGTTGGATTGGCTCACGCGCGTGATCCCAGTAAGCTCGCGAATCGCACGAACCACGTCCCCGATTTCCGTTGGCGTCACGGAAGCTGTCAGCGGAATTGTCTCTTCAATTTCGGGATCCAGCGCCCGGCGTTTTTCCGCCGTGTCGGCGGCCACGACAAACTGTTTGGAATCCAGTGCCACCCAGAACGTGCCGGTTTGCATCCCCAGCACTTTCACCGCGGTATAAAAATCGACATCTGGCAGCCGCAGCCGCGTGTTGCGAGCCTGCAAATCCGGATCGAACACTACCTTCAAGCCGAATGCTTGCGCCACCCGCTCGTACGCCGACTTAACGTCCGTCTGAAAATCAAAACTCTTGTTGGCCTTCTCAGGCGCCAGTTGCGGCAGGCCTTGAATCGGTTCCACGCGCCGCTCGCCTTTCACGGACTCCTTCATCGAGCCCAGTTGCTGCAGGCGCTCCAGGATCGCGGGGTTCCCAGGATCAATCTCCAATGCCGCGGCCAGTTGCTGCGTGGCGCCATCCATATCTCCCGCCACGGCCAGGCGTTCCGCGCCGTCCAGGTGCTCGCGCAGCAGACGCGAGCGAAGCGCGTTGCCCTTGGCCACGATTGTTACGTCGAACGGAGCATACCGTGCCGCCTCCTCGTAATCCCCAAGCGCCCGGATATAATCCCCCGCGGTTTCTTCCCGGGCGGCCTGCTCGACAAGTTTCTTCGCCAGCTTGGGATTGGGCTTTACCAACGCGTATTGCGCATCCCGCTTCGGGTTAGGCGATTGCGGCTCCTGGGCCGGAAGGGATGGGCAGACGAGCACCCAGGAAAGCAGCAGAGCGGTCGCAGCGCTAAGGGGCGTTCTTCTCATTCGAATAGATAGACGCAAGCCACCATTCTACCGTGTCGCGGAAAAGGACGTGTGCACTTGACGACCGGCAAAGAGAGGCGCTAGACTGGAATCGTTGTTGCAAATCATTTTCAACTGGAGTCCGCTTGCTCTCCGCTTTCCTCATTGCCCTTCGTGAGGGTGTTGAAGGCTCCCTCATCGTTGGCATTATCCTTGTTTATCTCTCCCGAACCAACCGGACTCATTTGGTCCGCTTTGTTTGGGGTGGCGTGGCCGCCGCCGTCGCGCTCAGCCTCGCCGTAGCCGTTGCCCTCGAGCGGTTCAACATCAGCGAGGACGGATTTGAAGGGCTGCTTCTGCTGGTGGCTGCGTTTTTCGTGGTCACCATGATTTTCTGGATGAACCGCATTGCCAAGCATCTGAAAAAAGAAATCGAACAGAAAGTAGAATCCTACGCCGCGAAGGCAGGCTCTGCCGCCGGATGGGGTTTGGGCCTCTTCGTCTTTCTAATGGTTGTCAGAGAGGGCGCTGAGTTAGCGTTAATTTTGCGTGCCGTCGAACTCTCAACCGAGGGTTTGCAGACCTGGATCGGAACCATCGTCGGCATCGGCGCCGCGGTCGCCGTAGGTCTCTTCTTTTTCAAGGGCACGCTGAAGGTTCCCCTGCACCGGTTCTTCGCCGTGACCAGCTGGATCCTGATGCTCGTGGCTGTCCAATTGGCGGTGACAGGGCTGCACGAACTAAGCGAAGCCCGTTGGCTGCCGTCCAGCAAAACAGAAATGGCCGTCCTCGGGCCCATCGTCGCCAACGAACTCTTCTTCTTCGTCTTTGTCTTCGGCGCCGCCGCCCTGATGATTTTCCGCGAGTGGCAATCGGCTTCGCACAACAAGGCCACCACCGCTGTGACGAATGACGCTGAACGCCGTCTCATTGAATCGCAGAATCGCCGCCAGCGTCGCTGGATGATCGCCGCGGCCAGCATGAGCCTTGCGGTGATCCTCGCGCTAACCGCCGATTTCATTTACGCGAAAGTGAACTCGGCTCCGCCGCAAGCGCGTGCAGTGGAAGCGGTCAATGACATCGTGAAAATTCCGGTTTCCGAAGTGCAAGACGGGAATCTGCATCTCTTCACGCTTAAGGCCAACGGCCAGACCATTCGTTTCATGGTCATCAAGAAGCCCAACGGCTACGGCACGGCCCTGGATGCCTGCCTGATTTGCGGTGCCGAGGGCTACCGCCAGGACGGGCAGAACGTAATCTGCCGCCATTGCGCCTCCGCGATTTATATTCCCTCGATCGGGGGGAAAGGCGGATGCAATCCAATCGGTTTCACGTCGCAGGTTCAGGGCGACAACGTGGTCATCGATGTCTCGTCGGTGACCAAAGCTGCGGAAGAAATTCCGCGATAGGAGATTTGGCGCGCTCCCCCATCCCCACAAATGTTCCTCCGACTCGTAGCCGACTCGTTCACCCGCCGGCCAAAACGCAAAATCCTGACCCTGGCCGCGCTAGCCCTGGGGATGGCTGTCGCCACCGCCGCGTTAAGCGTTTCCCTCGATGTCGGTGACCGCCTCGCCCAGGAATTCCGCAGCCTCGGCGCGAATCTTCTGGTGACCCCTGAAGCCGATTCGCTCCCCCTGGAAATCGGCGGTGTGGACTATCGCCCCGCAAACGCTGGCGCCTACCTCCCCGAAGCCGACCTCGGCAAACTAAAAACAATTTTCTGGCGCTTCAACATCAAGGCCTTCGCTCCAATTCTGGAAACGCAAGTCAAAACGTCGCTATATGACCTGGACTATTTTCCCGATCCCCCTCCGGAAGCCAGATATACGTTCATCGGAACGTGGGTGAATCATAAGGTGGAAATTCCCGACGGCACGACTTACGTCACCGGTATCGAAAAGACCAATCCATGGTGGCAACTGAAGGAAGGCCGCTGGTTTTTGGAAGGCAAGAATGAATGTGTTATAGGAAAAAACTTTGCCGTGCAAAGAGGGAAATTCCGGAATCGAGAAACGCCGACTGAGCCTCTCACCAGAGCTGACTTGAAGCCTGGAGATCGCTTGCTCGTGTACAAGCTGCAGAGCCAGGTTCCAGTTACCTTGCAAATCGTGGGTGTCCTCGATACGGGTGGACCCGAAGATAACGCCATCATTGCGCCACTCGACGTGGCCCAAACCCTTACCAGCAAGCCCGGGCAATATCGACGCCTGTATGTCAGCGCGCTGACCAAGCCGGAGGACGCGTTTGCGCGCAAAGATCCGAAGACCATGACGCCGGCGGAGTTCGATAAGTGGTACTGCACGCCGTATATTTCGTCGATCGCGTTGCAGATTAGCCAGGAATTAAAAGGGACCGACGTGCGCGTGATTCGCCGCGTGGCGGAGGGCGAAGGCGCGATTCTCACCCGCGTGCGCACCCTTCTATGGCTGGTGACGTTCGCGGCGCTGCTTGCGGCGGCACTGGCCGTGGGAGCATCCGCGGCGGCTTCCGTAATCGAGCGGCGCACCGAAATTGGCTTGATGAAAGCGCTGGGTGCGGGCTCCGGTTTGGTCGGCGTCCTGTTGGCTGCGGAACAACTACTGGTGGCATTTGTCGGCGGCGGAATTGGCTACGCAGTAGGAATCCTTTTAGCCCGCCTGCTTGGCGAAAAGATTTTTGGATTCACGCCGGAGCCGAAACTCTTTCTCCTGTTCATTGTACTGGCGCTTGCCTCTCTCATCACGCTGCTCGGAAGCGCTTACCCGCTGCGCCGTGCCTCGCAGTATGACCCGGCGCCCATTCTGAGGGGCGAGTGATGAGCGATTCCCCCATGTTCTGGCGAATCGTTCGCAAGTTGATCACCGCGAATTACAGCCGCCTCTTCGTGATTCTGCTCGCGCTGGGAGCGGGCGCGGCGATCACCTCGGCTTTGCTGAATCTGCAGGTTGATGCCAAGCGTCGGCTGACAACGGAATTTCGCGCCCTCGGAGCAAACGTGATCGTTGTGCCGCGCGATGCGAACGCAAGTTCAGTCGGGGGCACGCTGGATCAGACAGTGCTCGCGGCTTTGCCAACCGAAAATTCCGGAAAGCCCGTTCCGGCAGTGGCTTTTCTGTACGTGATCGGCGAAGTAGCGAAAGCCGGCGAAATCCATCACCAGGCCGCCGTGATTGCGGGCACGGAAGGGCTGGGACTCACCAGAGTCCGGCCCGGCCATCGCACCGAATATTCCGCCGATCTCGAAAAAGACCCAGCGGCCTGCGAAGCCGGCGCAAAAGCCGCGATGCAGTTCCAGGTTCATGCGGGAGATTCGCTGCACCTCCGCAATCAAGGCAGGGAAGCAACGTGCAAGGTTTTCGCCGTGGTGGCCACAGGCGGCGCCGAAGACACGCAGATATTCATCAGGTTGGCCACGGCGCAAACGCTTGCGGATTTGCCCGGACGCATCAGCCTTGTGCAGCTCAGCGTCACCGGCACACCAGATTCGATTCAGGCCTTCATCGCCGCTCTTTCGCAGCACTTGCCATTTGCGGATGTGCACGGCATCAAGCAGCTCGCCGAAGCCGAAGGCAAACTCTACAACCGCATCAGCGGCCTGCTTTCCACCACCGTAGTCATCGTGCTCCTTTTGACATCTCTTTGCGTCATGGCGGGCATGAGCAACGTGGCAATGGAACGCAAAAACGACGTCGGGCTGATGAAGGCAATCGGCGGCAGCGTGCGTCGCGTAGTACGTTTGTTCCTCGCGGAAGCGATCCTGATGGGCATAGTTGGTGGCATCATCGGCTCGGCCTTCGGTATTGTCGGCTCCATCTGGCTCGGTAAAGCCGTCTTTGGCGTGGCTGCGCAGCCACGCTGGATTGTGTATCCTGTTTCTGTAGGCATCACCATCCTTGTTTCTATCGCCAGCGCATTCCCCCTGCGCCGTCTGGCGAGTGTCCGGCCTGCAAACGTCTTTCGAGGTGAAGCGTGACCGCGCAAGTGCGCATTGAATCGCTGGTGAAGGAGTATGGAACGCTGCGCGCGTTGAACGACATCTCTTTCCACATTCAAACCGGCGAATGGGTCGCTCTGATGGGGCCTTCCGGCTCCGGCAAGACCACGCTGATCAATATTCTGGGCGGGCTGGACACGCTGACCTCGGGTCACGTCATCGTGGACGGCGTGGATCTGGCCAAACTTTCTGAAAACGACCTGGTGCGTTACCGCGCCGAGAAGATTGGCTTCGTATTCCAGCAGTTCCACCTGGTGCCGTACCTCAGCGCCATCGAAAACGTCATGCTGGCCCAATATTTTCACAGCGTCACGGACGAAGGGCAGGCCGCCGAAGCTCTCAAACGCGTCGGGCTGGGCCATCGGCTGACGCATCTGCCGTCCCAACTTTCCGGCGGTGAGCAGCAGCGCGTGGCAATTGCCAGAGCGTTGATCAATCAGCCGAAATTAATTCTCGCCGATGAACCCACCGGCAATCTCGACGAAGCGAACGAAGAAATCGTACTCGGCCTTTTCCGCGAACTTCACAGCGCCGGCCACACCATCCTCATGGTCACGCACGATCCGGACATCTCCCTGCAAGCCGACCGACGCATCGAACTTGCCCACGGACATCTTTCCTTTGACACTGCGTTGCACGGGCCGAATCATCCGATGGCCTGCGCGCTCGCGAATTCTGCCGATTGCTGCACGTCGGTTTCCAGCGACGACGAAATCCGCTTCGATCACCTCCTCGAGCAGATCTGGATTTGCCGCGAAGACGGCAAGCCCGCGCAAAAGGAGTTGCTGCGCTCCGAAGGCCCCGCGGGCCAGCTTCCGGTGATCGCGGCCGAGCCTGTTTCCCGTCTGCTCACCCGCATGTCCGATTTGCGATTAATCGAAATGCAGAACGGCGACGTCCTCCTCACGCAAGCCGGAACGCAGCGCGCACGGGATGTCGTGCGCCGCCACCGGCTGGCCGAGCGGCTCTTCAAGGACACCTTTCGCATCGAAGATCAGGAAGTGCACAGCGAGGCCTGCAAGTTCGAACACATCATCAGCCCGGAGCTCGACCAGCGCATCTGCTCGTTCCTCGGCCATCCGACAACGTGCCCGCACGGCAATCCGATTCCCCCGGGCGAATGCTGCGATCGCAAGAAAGAAAAAGTTTGAAGCACATGCACCTGTAGCGGCCGCCTTCTGAGGCGGGCGCCTTTTGCAACCGCTTTACAGAAGATCCTGAACAATGAATTACGAGAGGAAATATTTTTCCAAATGCCCATACCCATCGACCAACGCAAAAAGCCAACCGCGGTAAAAATTCACGTAAAAACCGGCGCCGGCGTCGACATCACCTGGGCCGACGGGCATTCCAGCCACTACGATTTCACTTATCTCCGCGACCAGTGCCCCTGCGCAACCTGCAACGACGAGCGCGGAAAGAAAGATGCAATGCCCGTAGCCACCACGAATCTCCTCTCCTCGCCCCTGCTGCCCATGTACAAGCCCAAACCCCGCGCCCAGGCCGCAACCCAGGTCGGCAACTACGCCGTACAGATCAGCTTCACCGACGGCCACTCCACCGGAATCTACAGCTACGATTATCTGCGCACTCTCTGCCAGTGCGAGGAATGTGGCCGCGCCTTCCGTGAATCTCCCGAAAAATCTCAGCAAAAAACCGTTTAGCCGCGGGCCGTTTGCTGGACTTGTCTCTTGAAAAATGGGAGCATTGGAATCTGCAGGTCCTAACTACCCGTAAATGAGCAGCACTCCCCAAAGCCCGGCTGCCAAGGGCAGCCAGAGCAGCGGCATTCCGCGCGTCTTAATTGCGACCACGGCGCTGTTAAGCTTCATATCCTTCTGGCGCGCGGCCGCCATCGTCCTTAACGACCTTGCCTCGTCGGCGTATTACGCCGGCGGCGAGGCCGAAGGCTACATCGGCAAGGCTGCCCCCTGGTTCATCCTCGCCATCATGCTGTTTTCCTACGCCGTCCGTGCGGTGTACGTGGAAAGCTGCAGCATGTTCGTCCGGGGCGGTGTGTACCGGGCAGTGAAGCAGTCGCTCGGCGGCTCGCTTGCAAAATTCAGCGTATCGGCGCTGATGTTCGATTACATCCTCACCGGCCCGATCAGCGGCGTGGCCGCAGGCCAGTATCTGGCCGGGCTAATCAGCGAACTCTTGCAATATTTTCACGTGAGCAGGCCGCTCTCCCTGGGTTCCGTTGATTTTATCAGCGCCAGCTTTGCCATCGTCGTGACGCTGTATTTCTGGTGGGAGAACACCAAGGGGATCCCGGAATCGAGCGAAAAAGCGCTCCACATCATGAAGCTGGTAACCGTCATGGTCGTGATCCTGATCACCTGGTGTATCTACACATTACTAATACACCCTTCGCCCCTGCCGCCCTTCCCGACCCCCCAGAACCTTAGGTTGAGTGGAAGCGCTTTGGGATGGCTAGCGCACAGCAGCCTGCCGCACATGTTTGGCATCGTTGCCATTTTCATCGCCCTGGGGCATTCGGTGCTGGCGATGAGCGGCGAAGAATCGCTGGCGCAGGTCTACCGCGAAATTGAACATCCGAAACTCCCGAACTTGAAAAAGGCCGGGCTGGTGATTTTCATCTATAGCCTGGTGTTCACTTCTCTCGTTTCGTTTTTTGCGGTGATGATCATCCCTGATTCAGTCCGGCAAGGTTACCTGGAGAACCTGATCGGCGGGCTGGCAATGAGTCTGGCGGGGCCGTTTTGGGTGCGGCTCATCTTCCATGGATTTGTCGTTGTAGTGGGCACGCTGATTCTCGCCGGCGCGGTCAACACCGCCATTGTGGGTTCGAACGGAGTTCTGAACCGAGTCTCCGAGGACGGCGTCCTGAGTTCCTGGTTCCGCCAGCCGCACCGGAAATACGGCACCAGCTATCGCATTATCAACATCGTCGTCGCCCTGCAGGTCATCACCATCATCATCAGCCGCGGCGACGTGACCTTCCTGGCAAACCTCTATGCCTTCGGCGTGATCTGGAGCTTTGCGATGAACGGACTCGCGGTGCTGGTTCTCCGTTACACCAAGCCGGGGCATCGCGATTTCCAGGTGCCCTTCAATTTTTATGTCCGTGGCGTCCAGGTTCCCGTCGGCCTGATTCTGATTACCCTCACGCTCTTCCTCATCGCCGTCACCAACTTGTTCACCAAGCCCGTCGCCACCATGGCCGGCGGTGCCTTCTCCATCCTGCTGTACATCGTCTTCACCATTTCCGAACGCCGTGCCCGGCGCGCCGGCGCCCATGTCGAGATGGATCAGTTCAACCTTGAAATGGAAGGCGAACTCACTCCCGAAGCGCTTGGCGCAAAACCTGGAAATATCCTGGTTCCCGTCAGCAACCACTACAATCTTTATCATCTCGCGAACGTGCTCGACCGGATAAAGCCCGGCAGGCGCGACGTCATCGTTCTCCACGTCCGGCTGCTGAGGCGCTCCGCATCAGGCGAAAACGAACTGGAAGCCTACCAGCTTTTCGGCAGCATCGAGCAGCACCTCTTTTCCCAGGCCCTCTCGATGGCCGAAAAGCGCGGGAAAACCATCCGGCTTGCGGTTGTTGCCTCGAATGATATTTGGGACGCCATCTTGCGTGCGGCGACTTCTCTTCAGTCCAGCACCATCGTTGTCGGCCACTCGCCCAAAGAGCCCACGGAGGAGCAGGCACGGCACCTCGGCGACGCGTGGGAAAAACTAGGCGACCCCAAGCCGCAGTTCAACCTGGAAATTCACATGGCCAACGGCGACAAGGTCTACAAAGTCCTTGGCCCGCACGCCCCGAACCTGACTGCCAACGAAGTAAACCTGCTACATCGCCTGTGGCTGAAATTCAGCGAATCCGCCGCGCCGCTGGAATTGCATCACCACGATGTGGTGCATTTTGCCCTGGAAGAGGTAATGAAAGAAGTTGATGACGGTCACGAGGAAGCCGTAATTACCCGTCTGAAGGCCCACCTGGAATCCAACGTGAAGAAAAAACCACCCGCGATTTAAGCTCTTTTTCTCAGAACGAGACATTCGAACAAGATATTTTGCCTGTACTAGTCCGTGCCCTAAACTCTTAACCACTTTTCTTTCCGCAACTTGAAATTTCTCTGCGATATTCCGTTAACCAAACAGAATAACCTTCAAGTGTTACTTTAAATGTCGGCGCGCCGACATTTTCCCAGCCGACTCCTGTAGTGGCCGGACTTCAGACCGGCCCCCTCCGTCTTTCCGTTCGCCGCTAAACCGCGCTAGTGCAATGCCCGCACTTCTTCGCTGCCACGGGTATCGCCATGGCGCATTGCGGGCAATCCTTCGTGGTTACCGGCGCCGGTGGCTTGGGCATCCACCGATTCGCAATCCGTACCACAACGAAAATGGTGAACGCAACGATCAGAAAGTTGATCACAGTGTTGATAAAGTTGCCGTAATTCAACGTCGCCTTGCCCGCCGCCTTCGCGGCCTGCAGAGTGTCGAAATGCGTGCCGCTCAAATTGATGAAGAGTCCCGAAAAATCTACCTTTCCGAGAAGTTGGCCGATAGGTGGCAGGAGAATGTCGTCCACCAGGGAAGCGACGATTTTTCCGAACGCCGCGCCGATGATCACCCCGACGGCCAGATCCAGAACGCTGCCCCGCATTGCAAATTCCTTGAATGCTTTGAACACGATAGTTCTCCTCTTTGAAGATGCGAGCGGTATACACCCGTTCGCAGGCAGGTCTTCCCAGAGCGGAGGGAAGCGTTGATTGCCCCGCATTATAGCTGAGGATTCGCTATCGCTGCCGCAAAATGAGGAGGGAGCCGAAGATACCGCGGAGCACGAGAATCAATCCGCCGACGGCGAGGAGCCTTACAACCCAATCGAATGTGGCATGCGAGATGGAAAGCATTACCAGGCCCAGAAGCACCAGCGAGAAGCCGCGATTCCACTTCTGCCACTTGGCCCAGGATTGTCCGGGTTTCGCCAGCGCCAGCAAGCCCCACGCGGTCAGCGCCACACTGACGCCAAGCCACAATTTGCTGCCCGGATCGAATCTTGAAAAATCGATTCGGCCGTTAACCACCAGCCATAACAACAGCGCGCCCATCAACAGAAAGACGAACTCCATCAGCAATTGTGTTAGGCGCGCGGGCGATAGCATGCAGCCTCAATCGTCAGGAAATGCGTTCGATGCGGACCTTCATCGTTACCGGAACGCGCGGCCGATCCATTCCGTCGCGCGATGTTTTGGAAATCTTATCCGCGATATCCTGGCCTTCCACAACTTCGCCAAAAATGGAGTGGCGGTTATCCAGATGCGGCGTCGCCGCCACCGTAATAAAGAACTGGCTACCGTTCGTTCCCGGTCCGGCGTTGGCCATCGAAAGTTTTCCGGCTTTCGAATGGCGCAAGCTCGGGTGGAATTCGTCGCCGAACTGATAGCCCGGGCCGCCGCGCCCGTCGCCCTGCGGGCATCCGCCCTGAATCATGAAGTCCGGAATCACGCGGTGAAAGATCAGCCCATCGTAGTAGGGCCGCTTTTCCTTCTTGCCGCTGATGGGGTCCTTGAATTCCTTCGTGCCTTCGGCGAGGCCGATAAAATTCTCCACCGTCTTCGGGGCCTCTTTTTCAAACAGCTTGCAAACGATGTTGCCCATCGAAGTTTCAAAAATTGCGTACGTGCCTGCGGGTCGCGCCATGTGCTCTCCTTTTTGGTGTACTTCTCATGTTACTGTTTTTTCGGAAAGCAAAGCAAACGCACCAAGTCGCCGCGAAAGCTAGTAGCGATCCTGATTTTCGCGCAACGGATTCGTCTCGCCGGAGAAAAATCTAATTCCAGCCTTTTTGCTTGCGAAGCTCCGTGATGTGCGCAGTGTGATGCTTCCCGTGCCACGCGTACAGGAACAGCAACCATTCCAGGCTTTTTAACCCAGATTCGGAATGCCGCACCGGCCGCGCGAATTGCTCCGGCGTCACGGTCCTCAAGAGACGAACCCAGCGCTCGTGCAGCGGCTCCAGAAGTTTAAGCGAAATTTCCACCGGCGCATGTTGCGCATCCTCCAGTCGCGCCCAGTCGGCCTCCTGGTATGCCTTGATGGGCGCCTCCGTTTCCGTCAGCCCCAGTCGCAAGCGTATGTAGGCATTGATGTGGCTGTCAGCAACGTGATGCACCACCTGGCGCACCGTCCACCCTCCTTCGCGATAAGGGGTTTCCAGTTGCTGGTCGCTAAGCCCCGCAACAGCCGCACGAAGCTTCCCCGGCGCGTGGGCAATGTCTTCAATCGCGGCCTGGCGCAGGGCCGGAGTAATTCCAGACGGCATCGCAAAATCTCCAATCGGATAACGCGGGTCCATGATGGCTCCTTGAAGCTGTAACTTTCGAACGCGATTCCACTCTAAAAGAGCCGCGGCGCCGCGTCCAGCTTCGCGCAACTTAGACGCATCGCCAATTTGGCCGTTTCTCCCATATTCCTCCACTAACTCGCGTTGCGCGCCATTGCGGGGAACGCCAGGTGCGGGACACCGGCTTCAACGCTCGGGCGTCTGACCGATTTCCAGCGGCGCGGGATGTTACAATCTTCCTCTTGCGCCCTGCAGGCCATGTACCATCAGGCCCGTTTTCCGAATCTAAGTTATGGAGCTTTTCTCTAATGAACAATGTGGTAATTATCGGCAGTGGATGTGCCGGCCTGACCGCCGCGATCTACACCGCGCGAGCCAATCTGAAGCCCATAGTCCTGGACGGCCATGAACCCGGCGGGCAGTTATCGCTGACCACGCACGTGGAAAACTATCCCGGCTTTCCCGACGGAATCATGGGGCCGGAACTCATCGAGAACATGCGAAAGCAAGCCCAGCGATTCGGCGCGGAGTTCAAGGCCGGTGCGGTGACCGAAGTCGATCTGACCAACCGTCCGTTTAAAGTCACAGCCGGGAAAGAAACCTACGAATCGCGCTCCGTAATTGTCGCGGCCGGTGCTTCCGCACGGTTGCTCGGGCTGGAGGGCGAAAAGGAACTGATCGGGCGCGGCCTGTCCACCTGCGCGACCTGCGACGGATATTTTTTTCGCGGCAAGCCCCTCGCGGTTGTTGGCGGCGGCGACTCCGCGATGGAAGAAGCCAATTTCCTTTCGCGCTATGCCAGCCGCGTCTACCTGATCCACCGCCGGGACGAATTTCGCGCCTCGAAAATCATGATCGATCGCGCCCGTGCCAACGAGAAAGTGGAATTTGTCACGCCGTACGTGGTGGACGAAATCCTCTCCCCGGAAAAAGTGGTCACCGGCGTGCGCCTGAAGCACGCCAAGACCGGCGAGAAGCGCGAAATCGAACTGCACGGGATTTTCGTGGCCATTGGCCACAACCCGAACTCCACGGCGTTTCGCGGCAAGCTCGAAACCGACGAAAACGGCTACATCATCCCCCGCCACGGCAGCCTGACCAATGTCCCCGGCGTATTCGTCGCCGGCGACGTTCAGGATCACCGCTACCGGCAAGCCGTGACCGCTGCCGGCTCCGGCTGCATGGCCGCGCTCGACGCCGAAAAGTTCCTGGAAGAGCACAAAGACTAGTCCGCGACTGGCCTCCCGGCGCAACTCCGGGCATAATCGAATAGTCCATGCTGCGTTCGATCCTGCTGAAGTTTTCCGAAAGCAAAAGTTTCGCCCACTGGGTCACCACCAACGCCACCACGCGTCGGATGTCGCACCGTTTTGTCGCCGGCGAAACCCTGGATGAGGCGCTGCAGGTCGCGCGCGTCTGCAATGACGCGGGCATGCATGCCACGCTCGATTACCTGGGCGAAAATGTCAGCACCACCGCCGACGCCCAGAAAGCTCGCGACGCCTACCTCGAAATTTTCGACCGCATCGCCCAGGAACGCCTGCACGCCAACGTCTCCTGCAAACTCACGCAACTCGGCTTGGATATTTCCCCGGACTTTTGTGAAGGAATGGTGCTCTCCATCGCCGAACGCGCGGCAAACTACGACAGTTTTCTGCGCATCGACATGGAAGGTTCACTGTACACGCAGCGCACGGTTGACCTCGTGAAACGCGTGCGCGCGCAAACTCCCACCGTCGGCACGGTGATTCAGTCCTATCTCTACCGCAGCGAAAGCGATGTCAACGACCTGCTCGCCGTCGGCTGCCGCATCCGCCTCTGCAAAGGCGCCTACAAAGAGGACGTGGAAGTAGCGTACCCCCGGAAGGCCGACGTCGACGGCAACTACATCCGGCTGATGCGCATGCTGCTGCCAAGCGGCTTTTACCATGGGATTGCCACGCACGATCCGAAAATGATCGCGGCCACGATTCGCTGGGCCGCGGAAAAGCAGATCTCCAAGGACGATTTCGAGTTCCAGATGCTCTACGGCATTCGCACCGACCTGCAGCGCCAACTGGTGCGCGACGGCTATCGCCTCCGCATTTACATTCCCTACGGCCGCGACTGGTTTCCGTATGTAATGCGCCGGCTGGCGGAGCGCCCCGCGAACCTCATCTTCTTCGTACGCAACTTCCTGCGCTCCTAGTAGCGCCGGCATCCTGCCGGCAAGCGTTCTGCCCGCACAGATAATGCCGCTCCTTCAACCCAACGATTCCCCAGGCTTCAGCGCATGCACGTGCACCCCCCGCACACCCGTCGCCTCCTTGCACAGCGTTTCCGGCGTCCCTGTGAGCGTTGGGAACGTCGCATAGTGCATAGGGATCATGTGTTTCACGTCCAGCAACCGCATTGCATGCACAGCCTCCTTCGGGCCCATCGTGAAAACATCCCCGATCGGCAGCATCGCAATTTCCGGTTTGTACAGTTCGGCGATCAGCTTCATATCGCCAAATACGCATGTATCTCCCGCGTGATAAATCGTCACGCCGCCGGGAAGCTTAACGATGTAGCCCGCGGCCTCGCCGCCGTAAATGCGCTCCTCGCCATCCTCGATCGAGTTCGAGTGAAACGCGTTCGTCATCGTGACGCAGAAATCGCCCACCTTTTGCGTCCCGCCCTTATTCCCCGGAAGGCATTGCGCGCCGGTTTTCTTCGACTCCAGCCAAAGATAAGTTTCGAACGTCGCCACAATTTTCGGTTTGAACTGCTTCGCCAAAGTCAGCAGGTCGCCGATATGATCCGTGTGGCCGTGCGTGATGAAAATAGCGTCGAGCCGCGCCAGGTTCTTCAGATTTTCCGGGCAGCGTGGATTCGACATCACAAACGGGTCGATAATCGCGAACTCCCCGCCGGGCGTCGTCAGCCCAAACGTGCTGTGCCCAAAATAAGTGATCTTGTTGCCCTTCAAATCCAGCATGGAAATCTCCTCAGTAAGCGTTAACCGGCTACAAAAAAGTACCGACGGGCTGTCACAAAGCAGATTCCTCACCTCGTTCAAAAAGCGAACGGGGTTCGGAATGACAAAACTGCTGTTATAAGTAGCTCATGGAAATTGCGCGCGCCAGCAAAATCATTCTAAGTTGCCGTCTATTTCGAGAGCAGCATCTTGATCGCTGCCTCGTACGTCTCGTGGTCTCCGGCTCCCACTAAGTGCCCGACCTGCTGCCCGTCCTTCCCATAAAAAACAGACGCGGGGATCGAGCCGTTCCAGCCGGGCAGTACCGCCTGAACGAACGCGTCTTCTTCGCCCTTTTTCTTACGATAGTTCGGGAATATGGGTTTGTATCGCGCCAGGAATCGCCGCATCAGGATCAGGTCGCCATCCTGGTCCAGGCTGACGCCCACAACTTTCAAGCCCTGCGGCGCGTATTGTTTCGCCAACTCGTTCAGCATCGGATACTCGTCGCGGCACGGCTCGCACCACGTCGCCCAAAACGTCACCAGCAGCGGCTTGCCTTTGTATTGCTCAAGCAGCTTCTGATATCCCTGGGTGTCAATCAGTGCCGGGTCTTTCGGCGCAGGCGTTTGTGCCGTCGCCAACGCCAATCCCGCGGCCACCAGCAATCCTGCCAGTGCCATTCTAAGTTTCATGTCGTTCCCTCTCCCTTACATTCTAGCCTTTCCTGGCCGGTTGAGAATCCAGGGAGTACCGCGTAGAATGGGTTTGATGCTGCTCTTTGTCCCGCAGCGCCTTTTTTATTGGACTATCGCCGGTTGAGTTACGTAAGCTAATCCCAGTCCGCTACCGAAGCAAAGGAGAGTTTGCATGGCATATGTGATTGCCGAACCTTGCATCAACACCAAAGATACGGCGTGTGTTGATGTCTGTCCGGTGGACTGCATCCACCCGCGCAAGGACGAGCCTACCCATCAGGCCGAAACGATGCTGTACATCAATCCCGTCGAATGCATCGATTGTGGCGCGTGTGTTCCAGTCTGCCCCGTGACTGCGATTTTCGCGCTCGAAGATCTTCCGGAGAAGTGGACCCAGTTCACCGCGATGAACGCCGACTGGTACGCCAAAAAGTAAGCGAAGCAGTGCGGGTCAAGTCAGTTTTCTGATCTACCGGGCTCCGGACATCCGGGGCTCTTTTTTTGCCTCGGCCTGGACTGAAATCGACTCACGCCAGAGGCGGCATTTTCAGCGCATTCCACATCCAATCCGATACCATGGCTGTGCTGTTCAAGGGGAATCCTTGCGCCGGATATTGACGAATCTTTTCCTGCTTCCGTTTTTGTTGCTGCTCCCATTCGCAGGCGTCGCAGCCGCGCAATTGACCGGCTCTCCACAAGGCACGTATTCCGGCACTTTGCAGGCCGGCGAGGCGCAACTCCACCTGCTGTTGCATCTTTCCAAGAATACGAACGGCGCGCTCCGCGCGACTCTCGACAGCTTGGAGCAAGGCGTCTTCGCCATCGAAGCGACCTCGGCCTCGTTTGCGAACTTCAACCTGAAATTGGAACTCGGTTCTGTGGGTGCGCGCTTCGAGGGCAAAGTTACCCCGGACCACGAAATCATTTCCGGAAGCTGGTCCCAGGGCAACGTATCCATCCCGTTGATTTTCCGCCGCGAGACGGGCGCCGTAGCGCGAAAGCCCGGCGATGCGATCTCTCCCGTCGAAGGCCTCTGGCAAGGCGCCGTGGAAACGCACGGGATGCGGCTCCGATTTCAATTGCACATTTCCCACGATATGGAAGGCTCTCTGATCGCCGCGCTCGACAGCCTCGACCAGGGAGTCACCGGGCTGCCCGCCAACCATGTGACCTTGAAGGATCCGATTTTTCATTTCGAGATTCCGTCCGTTGCCGGCGTTTATGAAGGCTCTCTGAATTCCGCGAAAAATGCGATCACCGGAAAATGGTCGCAAACCAGCGCCGATAATTTGCAGCTGGACTTCAAGCGTTCGGACCAGACTCTGGAATTGCGCCGCCCGCAAACGCCCACCAGGCCATTCCCGTATCTCGAAGAAGAAGTGACCTTCGCCGGCGGAGCCGACGGAATTGTGCTGGCCGGAACTCTGACCCTTCCCAAGGGAGAAGGGCCCTTTCCCGCGGTTCTGCTGATTCCCGGATCCGGCCCGCAGGATCGCGACGAATCTCTGTCCAGTCACCGGCCTTTTCTGCTGATCGCGGATGCTCTCACGCGGAAGGGAATTGCCGTGCTGCGCTGCGACAAACGCGGCGTCGGCAAATCCACCGGCAATCTGGACGCCGCCACCACGATGGACCTGGCCGCGGACGCAAAGGCGGCGCTGGCGTATCTGAAATCGCGCAAGGAAATTGACGGCACGCGGATCGGCCTGCTCGGCCACAGCGAAGGCGCAATCATCGCGCCATATCTGGCTGGACACTCCAAGGACGTGAAGTGGCTGGTGCTGCTTGCTGCACCGGCGACCAATGGTGAGCAGACACTTCTGAATCAGTCCGAATTGATCGGCCGTGCCGGTGGATTAAGCGACGAACAACTCGATGCGAGCCTCGGTTTTGATCAGGCCGCCTATGCCCTGGTTCGCAAAGAGAAAGACCCCAACACACTCGCCGAGAAGCTGGTCGCGCTGGTGAAGGAGTCGGGGCTGGATGCGGCGCTGCCCCCCGCGGCGTTGGAGACGCAGTTGCGAATGCTGACGTCCCCCTGGTTCCGCTTTTTCCTGGACTACGACCCGCTGCCCAATCTGAAATCCGTGAATTGCCCGGTCCTGGCGCTTTACGGTCAGAAAGACCTGCAGGTGGCGGCGAAGGCCAATCTCCCGTTACTCAAAAAGACATTCCAGGAGTCGATGAACACCCAGGCGGAGACCCGGGAGCTGCCGGAGCTGAATCATTTGTTCCAGCACGCCTACACGGGAACTCCCGCCGAATACGCCGCCATTGAAGAGACCTTCTCGCCCGAAGCGCTGGCCCTGATGGTCGACTGGGTTGCGGGTCACAGCTCCTCCAAATAACAAAGGATTAATCAATTCAAGCAGCTCTTCCGTTCAAACATTCGCGCTTCTCGCGGTATCATGGAATGTGAATCTGATGCCCCAGTCTCGTCCTCCATTCCATCTTTTGCTGATTGTGCACGCTCACCAGCCTGCGGGAAATTTCGAGCACGTTTTTGAAGAGTGTTTTCGCACTTCCTACGATCCTTTTCTCACCATGATCGAAAAGCATCCTGGCGTGCGGCTGGCGCTGCACTATTCGGGGCCGCTGCTTTTGTGGATAGAGAAGAATCATCCCGAATATTTCGAGCGCCTGCGCAAACTGGTGGCTACCGGCCGCGTGGAACTGATTGGCGGCGGATTCTACGAGCCGATTCTGATTTCAATTCCGATCACGGATCAGGTGGAGCAGCTGAACCGCCTGGCCAGCTATATCGAGCAGCATTTCGGCAAACGCCCCACGGGTGCCTGGCTGGCGGAGCGCGTGTGGGAGCCGCAACTCCCCGCTTCACTGGCCGAGGCAAACGTGTCGTACACGCTGGTGGACGATTTACCGTTTGTCGCCGCAGGATTCGAAGCGGAGGAGTTGTTCGGCGCGTATATTGCCGAGGACCGCGGCAAATCGGTCTGGCTCTTTCCCGGGCTGAAGGATTTGCGCTATCTGATTCCGTTTCGCAAGCCCGCGGAAACGATTGCCTATCTGGAAAAAGCCGCACAGGTGCGTCCTGGCGGTGTCGCCGCTTTCGGCGACGACATGGAAAAATTCGGCTGCTGGCCGGGGACGTTCAAGCATTGCTACACGGACGGCTGGCTGGAGGAATTTCTCACCGCGCTCGACGAAAATTCATCGTGGCTGAAGACCATTACTCCCGGGGAGTTCATGTCCAGCCATCTGCCGCTCGGCCGCGCGGATCTGCCCGCCGCCTCTTATGCGGAAATGATGGAGTGGGTGCTGCCCACCAACACGCGGCAGCGATTTTTCGCGCTGGAAAAGGAATTCGCGCTGCGACCCGATGTGCTGACATTCTTGCGCGGCGGTTCCTGGCGCGGTTTCTTTCGCAAATATCCAGAGGCCAACCTGCTGCACAAGAAGATGCTTCGAGCCTCCGCGGCGGTGGCTTCGGTTCCCACACGGCGAACCAGCCTGGAATACGCCGCGCAAAACCAGGAGGCGCGTGACCGTGTTCTGCGCGGACAGGGGAACGACGCCTACTGGCACGGCGTCTTCGGCGGAATTTACGCGCCGCACCTGCGTACCGAAATCTGGCGCAATCTGATTCGCGCGGAGGCGCTGGCCGACCAGCTCACACCCGGCGGGCTGATGCCGCGCGTAGAGATGGTGGACTATGACGCCGACGGCGCCGCCGAAATACTTTTCAGCGCGCCAGAATTTCAAGCCCTCCTGAAACTTTCCGATGGCGCCACACTGGCATTCTTTGATTTTCGTCCCGCAAATGCCACGCTGATCAACTCCATCATCCGCCGCCAGGAGGCCTATCACTCCAAGCTTCGTGAAGCCGCAAGTGCGAAGCCCGCGGAAGGCACGGCGGTTTCCATCCACGATCAGGTGCTCGTGAAAGAACCCAATCTCGACCGATTCCTGCGCTACGATCGCTATCCGCGCCACGCGTTTCGTTTGCTACTTTTCGATCCGTCGCAGACCCATGCCGATTACGAGGAACTCCGGCTGAAGGAAATTTCGGACGCCGCCTCCGGCTCCTATCTCTTGCACGCCTCTTCCGCAAACTATGCGGATTTGCAGTTTGCCTGTGAACTTCCGGAATACGCCGTCGAAGGCAGCCCCGTGCCACGGCTCGCGGTTACGAAACTATTCCTCTTCGGCCCGACGCCCCAGGGCTGCGAAGTCAGCTGCGATCTCTCGATCTCGATTTCCGCCCCGTTGGCCCGCCCGCTGGCGCTGGGATTGGAGTCGGTGATCAATTTCCTGGCGCCGGCGGATATGGACCGTTTCTTTGAGACGCCCGCTGGCCCGCAAAACCTGCGCTTCTCCGGCGTCTTGCCGGCTCCCCTGGTGCGAGTCGAAGACGGCTGGCAAAAGGTTCGCGTCACGCTGCATGCTCCGGGTTCGCAGGAGTTCTGGGTCGCTCCGATTGAAACCGTCTCGGAGTCCGAAGGCGGCTTCGAGCGCGTCTATCAAGGCTCTCAGATCCTTGCCCTCTGGCGTCCGGATTTCATGCGGCACACATCGTTTTCCGCGCGCTTGTTGTGGCGCGTGGATTTGCTCTAGCCGTTCGCTTGGGTGGCATGGCCTTCTGGAGTTATTCTTTTCCCGGTGAATCTTCGAATTCAGCCCCTGCTTTCCTCGCCATGGTTTATCTTCTCCGTCGCTTTGCTTCTGCGGCTGAGCTTCCTGTTTTATGAAGCTCACCAGGTCCCGTCCGAAGCGCTGGCCACCGTCCCTTTTCAGAATGAACAAGGAAGCGTCGCTGCCGCACTTGCTCAAGGCCAGGGATTCTGCTGCCTGTATCAGCAGCCGACGGGCCCCACGGCATGGCTTGCTCCGGTCTATCCGGTTTTCCTTGCGATTATCTTTAAGCTTTTCGGCACCTTCACGGTCGCTTCCTTTTATGTGGCGGCGTTATTTAATTGCATTTTTTCCGCCCTTGTCTGTTTACCGCTTTTCCTCACTGCACTACGAATTGGAAATCGCGCCACGGCCGCCACGGCCGCATGGCTCTGGGCCGTATTTCCGAGCGGCATCCTCATCCCCTTCGAATGGATTTGGGAAACTTCGCTCTCCGCATTGCTGGCGATCACCCTGCTCTGGGCCGCTTTTCGTCTGGCTGGCGATCCCCGCCGGCGAAATTTTGTTCTCTACGGCCTCTTCTGGGGATTTTGCCTGCTCGTAAATCCCGCGCTCGGGGCCGTGCTTCCAATCCTGCTGCTGTGGATTTATCTCCGGATCAGTTCTTCGCGGCTGCAACGAATTCGTGATATCTCGGTTGTCCTTTGCCTGGCGATGCTCGTCTGCATCCCGTGGACCGTTCGCAACGCCATCCAGTTTCACCGGTTCATTCCGATCCGCTCAAACCTCCCCTTCGAGCTATGGATGGGTAACAATCCGATTTACGATCCCCACTCCCGCCAACTGAATCGCATCACGCGCTACGAAGAGATGCATCGGTACTCCCAGTCGGGGGAAGCCTCCTACCTGGAAGAAAAAGGGCGCGCCGCGAAGGAATTTATCCGCGCGCATCCCTCGCTGGCCCTGCAACTTGCGGAAAGGCGCGCAGTGGGGCTTTGGATGGGAACTCCCTCGCCCTGGCGGGACTTTCAGCGGGCCGATTCCAATCTCGCGCGGTTCATCTTCATTTGGAACGCACTCACCCTGCTCAGCGCCGCCGCCGGGCTCGTCTGCCTTTCCTTTGTCCGTCGGTGGTTCGTTCTGCCCGTCGCCGCATATCCGTTGGCGTTTCCGCTCGTCTACTACGCCACGCAATCTTCGCTGAGGCTGCGGCACCCTTGCGATCCGATCCTCGCGCTTCTGATGGCCCTGGCTATTACCTGGCCCTGGTTGCGAACCGCCGCCTCGCATGCAAATAGCGCGTGATTGCGGTACACTTCCGGCAGCCCAAAAATTCCAAAAATTCAGTGGAGTTGTTTGAAGTAGTTTCATTCGTTAAAGACCTTACCGATGAACAGCAGCCCGCACCCCTCTTTCCAGTCGGTCCACGTTCAACTCCTGATCACCATTTTTCTCGCGGTTCTTCTCTGGGCGCTCTACCAACGGCTGCGAAAAGTGGAGTTCTTCCACTGGTGGGCCTGGGCGTGGACATGTTCCGCCGTTTTTCTGGCCGCGGCCATTGAGTCGGTGGCTGTCGGCCCGGACTGGACGCCGCTCAAGATCAGCTTGATGGCGGCAGTTCTTGTTTTCGGGATGCTGCAATCATTGCTGCTCGCGCTCGGTGGGCTCAGTTGGAGCATTCCGGAGCGCTCGCTTAAGAAAATATTCAGGACCGGGCTTTGGCTGACCCTGGCAATCTCCGCGGCGGCGTTCTGGGCCGGCTTCCATTTGCGTTCCCATCGCGATGTCAGCTTTGCCGCGCGCAATCTACCGCGAACACTAACCATGATGGCTGCGCTCGGCTACTGCTGTGTCGTATTCTTCGGGCAGTGGCGCAGAAAGAAATCTTGGGCCGCACTGATGTCGGGCGCGTTTTGCCTCTTTTATGCCCTAAACCAGGTTTCCTACACCATCGATTTTGTCGGGGTCTTGCGCAAGTATTACGGAACCGGCGCGGAGATAACCCCCAACCCGATCGATCACGTACAGGTTTTGCTCGGCTCTCCCCTTTTCTTCCTGGATCTGGTGCACATCTGCGGCATCTGCCTGGGAATGATTCTGCTGCTCGTCGAGCAGTCGCAATCCACCGAGCGCAACCTGGAAGTTAGCGAAAGGCGCCGCCTGGGTCTGGCCGTGAATAACGTCGAGCTCCAGCAGGAAATTGACGAACGCCATCGCGTGGAGCACGCGTTGCGAGAGAGTGAGGCCAAGTTCCGCCTGGTGGCGGAGACGGCGCCCTGCGCTATCTGGATTCTGCAGGGCGAAAGGGTCGTTTACGTCAACCGTTATGCGGAAACACTCAGCGGCTACTCGCGGGAAGAGCTCTTCTCGATGAATGCGTGGGAGTTGGTGGACCCCGAATTTCGTACCATGGGCGAGCAGCGGTACAGTGCGCGGCTCCGAGGAGAAAATCCCGAGCCTCGCTATCAGTTCAGAATCCGCACGAAGGCCGGCGAACTCCGCTGGCTGGATTTTTCCGGCGCGCGCACTAACTTCGAGGGGAAGCCCGCCATCCTCGCCACCGCGTTCGACATCACCGCCATTAAGCGCGCCGAGCAACAGCTTCTGGAACGCACCATGTACCTGGACGCACTGATTGCCAACAGCCCTCTGGGCATCGTTACCAAGGACGAGCAGAACCGCGTGGTCTTCTGCAACCCGGCGTTTGAACGGATGTTTCACTACTCCCAGAGCGAACTGCAGGGCAAGGATATCGACAGCATCATCGCCTCGCACGACCTGGAAGAAGCCAGTCGCATGACGTTTGCCGTCCACGACGGTGGAGTGGTCCACGCAACCGCGCAACGCCGCAAAAAGGACGGCACGCTGATCGACGTGGAGCTTCACGGCATCCGCGTCTACTCCGGAGAGACTTTTGTCGGCGCCTTCGCCATTTACCAGGACATCAGCGAACGCCGCCGTTCCGAGGAAAAACTTCAGGCCTTGCGCAACCGCCTGACCCGCACGCAAGAGGAAGAGCGCTCGCGCATCGCCAGGGATCTTCATGACGATATCGGCCAGCGGCTGGCCATTCTAAGCATCGATCTGGAGCAGATGAAGCTCGCTTCGCAGCAGGACGGCTCGGCGTTCGCCCGGGAGCTGGAAGCCCTGGTGCGGACGGCCGGCGAGATCACCTCCGATGTCCATAATATTTCCCGACGCCTGCATCCTTCGCAGGTGGAATTGCTGGGCCTTGCGCCCGCGCTGAACAATTTTTGCCGGGAGTTCGCCAACCGCAATTCCATGCGCATTCAGTTCACCAGTGCTTGCCTGACGTGCAAAGTTCCTGAAGAAGCTTCCTTATGCCTGTTTCGCGTGGCCCAGGAAGCGATCCGCAATGTCCACAAGCACAGCGGGTGCAGGGAAGCGCTGGTGGAACTCGACGAAATCTCCGGTTCGCTGCGCCTCCGCATTTCAGACCGCGGCGCCGGATTCGATCCGGTTCTGGCGGAGGCCACACAGGGCCTGGGACTCCTGAGCATGGAAGAGCGGTTGCGCAGCATGGGCGGTGAACTGTTCGTGCATTCGCGGCCCGGCGGAGGCACCTGCATCGAAGCGTGCATCCCGGCGACGCAAAACGTCCCCGCGTAGAACGCTGCCATTCGCAGACGGGAGGAGTTTCGCCTGGTGGCGGCTCCGCTGATCCTCTGCTAAAGTTTCCTTTCAGCGCTTGGAGACTGTTATGCCAATTCCCAAAGATGTTCTGGCCATGCTCGTCTGCCCTGTTTGCAAGAAACCCCTGCATGCCGCTCCAGACGATTCCGGCTACAAATGTGAAGCGTGCAGGCGGGTATATCCCGTGCGCGATGGCATCCCCGTGATGCTTGCTGAAGAAGCCACGATCGCGCCCGAATGACTCATGACCTGCCGGCCGACATGGAAACCCAACTCGCGAACAGCGGTCCACGACTGAAGCGCCTTCTGCCGCGCTTCCGCAAACTGCGCATCGGCGTGCTTGGCGACCTGATGCTGGATCGTTACGTCTGGGGCAACGCGAACCGCCTCTCCCCAGAAGCCGCGGTTCCTGTCGTTGATTACGTATCGGAGCAGGACTGCCCCGGTGGAGCGGGCAATGTTGCCGTCAACATTGCCGCGCTCGGCGCGCAGGTGGAAGTGTTCGGTGTAATCGGCGCGCGAAAGGATTCCAGCCGCGGCCACAAAGCCGCGAAAATTGCAGCGGATGAAGCAGGCACTGCGCTGCACGCCAGCCTGCGCAAACTGAACATTGGCGACCGCGGCATCATAGCCGACGCCGAACGCGTGACCACGCTGAAGACTCGCATCATCGCAAAGCACCAGCACATCGTGCGCATCGATCATGAGCGCAGCAACCGGGTTGGCCCAGAAACAGAAGAAAAGATATTTCGTCTTCTTGTCTTCGCGCTAGAAAAACTGGATGGACTGGTGCTTTCCGACTACGACAAAGGATTGCTTGGAGATGGTTTTGCAGACCGGGTGCTCAGTGCCGCACACCAGTTAAAGGTGCCGGTGTATGTAAAACCCAAGACTTCCCGGCTGTATTCGTATCGCGGCGCTCGCGTGATTGTTTGCAATGCCAAAGAAGCGGGTCATTACGTCGGACGCACGCTTTCCGACGAAACGTCCATCGAAGAGGCCGGCCGGAAACTACTACCGCACTTTGGTTGCGCAGCGGTCGTGATTACGCGGGGTAACAAGGGAATGAGTATTTTTGACGAAGATTCGCCCCGGCACGTTCACATTCCGGCGACTGGTGTTGAAGTGACGTACGCGCGCGTGGGCCAGCCGGGGATTGAACGTGGAACCACCGGTCGCCAGGTCTTTGACCTAACCGGAGCGGGTGATACGGTGTTGAGTGCATTGTCATTGGCTTTGGTAGCTGGCGCACCGTTGCTGGAGGCAGCCATGCTAGCCAACATTGCCGCAGGTGTCGTGGTCGGCAAACTTGGAACTGCCAGTGTCTCGCCAGAAGAACTCTCCGGGGCGCTTGACGAAATCCACGCGTAGTTCTCTCCGGACCGCGCGGGCACGCTTCGGTTTTATTTCTGCGAATAATTTATCGATATTTAGTTACGGGAAAAGTTATGGCGGGAAGCTGATCGATTTGTCAGACGGCAAAATCCACAGCGGAACGACCTTCGTTTTCCGGCTCTTCTCGCCATCCGAGGCTTCCGGCATCGGCGAAAACGGGCTGATCGCCACATCCACTTCGATTGAGTCGCTCTTCCTGGGCGCTTTCGCCCCCATGATCTTGTAGCTCTTCACGGGCCCATAATATCCCGCGGGTCCCCAGTCGGCCGTAAAATCACTCAGCCGGTACGTCTCGGAGGGCTTCCACAGTTCATAAGCTTTATTGGTGTCGCCCGCGACCAACGCGTCAAAAAAATGGGCCGCCGCTTTTTTCTCCGGGTAATAGCGGAAGGTGAACCACAGCACCACGGCCAGCGTGATTGCCAGCGCGGCCACCGTGAAAAGCATGACGCGGGACTTGCGCGGCTTTTCAATCTCCGGTTCGAGAAGCGACATTCAGTTGTCTCCGGCGCGCATAAGTCAAATCCCTGGCAGCGCGCCACGCTCTAGAATGTTACAAGAGCAGGCGAACGCCCGCAAAGTCCCCATTTCATTGGACGCCGTCCATTGTGAATTGGTTCCCGACTCGCGCCCGAGCAACTGAAGCGCGTCTTTATCCCGCCAGCGCGCCGCCGGAGCCCTCCGGCAGTTCAATCGCATACTTGGTGCGGGCTTTCTCCCGGTGCATTTCCAAAGCCAGCTCGATCAGCTTGTCGATCAATTCGCGGAATCCGATCCCCGAGGCTTCCCACAATTTGGGATACATACTGATGGAGGTGAAACCCGGAATCGTGTTTACTTCATTCAGGAACAGTTTGCCGCCCTTCTTTTCGAGAAAGAAATCGACGCGCGCCATTCCCAGAAGCTCCAGTGTGCGAAAAGCCTTGACGGCCAACTCCTGGATTTTCTTCATCTGCGCGGGTTTCAGGTCCGCCGGGATCAGCAGTTGCGTGCCGTCCTCCAGATACTTGGCGGTGTAATCGTAAAATTCGCGGTGCGGCACAATTTCACCGGGCACGGAGGCTTGCGGGTCGTGATTGCCCAGGACGGAGACTTCGATCTCGCGGGCACTCACGGCTTGCTCGACCAGGATCTTCATCCCAAACTCGCAAGCCAGATTCAGCGCTGGTACCAGTTCAGCGGAATTGTGCACCTTGGTCATTCCCACGGAAGAGCCAAGCGTCGCCGGCTTCACGAAAACGGGGTACGGGAATTTTGCCTCGATTTCCGCCTGCACCGCGGCCGGCTCTTTTTCCCAGCGCCACCGGAACACCGTCACCCAGGGCACAACGGGGATTCCAGCAGCCTCGCAAAGCCGCTTCGAAACATCCTTATCCATGCCAATCGCAGAGCCAAGAACGCCGGCGCCGACAAAAGGAATATCCGCAAGTTCCAGCATTCCCTGAATCGTGCCGTCTTCGCCGAACGTGCCGTGCATCACGGGGAAAATCACATCGAACCGTTGCGCGCCCGCACCACGATCGAGAGGCACGATGGCCGCCTCCGTCGGATCGGCAGTAAGCATCACGCGCCGCCCGCTCTTCAAAATGTCCGGCAGCGGCTTTGCCGCGCCCTCGCCAACCAGCCAGTGGCCGTCTTTGGTGATGCCGACGGGCACAGGCTCATATTTGTCCGGGTCCATGCCGCGAATGACGGATGCGGCGGAAACCAGGGAAACTTCATGCTCTCCGGAGCGGCCGCCGAAGAGCACGCCGACGCGGAGTCTTTTCTTTTTGTCTGGGGTCACAAATCGTTCCTGTCTTGCCGGGCCGAGCGAGCAATCATTTTAGCTAAGAATTCAGTTATAAGTGGAAACGCGGAAAAAGGGAAAAGGGGACTCGCGAAACGTTGCGGAAGCGGCAACGGTAGTTTGCAGACTCTCGGCAAATCTCAATCAAGAAGTCAAAATTACAGGATTTTCTTGCCGAGGGCGGAGAGGACGAGTTCCACGCCGAGCAGGGCGGTGCGGTTGTGTTCGTCGATGACCGGATTGATTTCCACGACTTCCATCGACACCATGGCTTCGCTATCGGCAATCATTTCCATGGCGAGGTGGGCTTCGCGATAGGTGACGCCCCCGCGAACTGGTGTGCCAACGCCGGGTGCATCGCTGGGATCGACAAAGTCCATGTCCAGGCTGACCGCAATGCCGTCCGTGTCGTCCATCGCGAATTTCAAGGCGTCGGCCATCACTTCGCGCATGCCGCGCTCGTCAATTTCGCGCATCGTAAACGCCTTCACGCCAAGCTTCTTGATGAACTTCTTTTCGTGGGAATCCAGGTCGCGCACGCCGACGAGGACCACATTCTGCGGCTCGACCTTAGGCTTGTAGCCGAAGAGATCGTAGAGTTCTGGAACACCGTACCCCAGAATTCCGGCCAGCGGCATCCCGTGCACGTTCCCCGAGGGCGAGGTCTCCGGCGAGTTCATGTCGCTATGCGCATCCAGCCAGATGCACCCGATCTGCTTTTTTTCCTTCTTGAAATGAGCCGCCACTCCGCCCACGGAGCCTGCCGCGATGGAATGGTCTCCACCCAATACGAGCGGAAGCCAGCCTTCCTCGATTGCCTTCTCAACGGCTGTGCCGAGGTCCTTGCAGGTATCCGTAATTTCTTCTACATACTTTGCGCGCTTTTCCCCGATGGGCATCTCTTCCGGCTGCTTCACGGAAATGTTGCCGATGTCTTCCACCTGCACGCCAAGCTGCTTGATGCGCGCCTGCAACCCGGCGACGCGCAGGGCAGAAGGCCCCATGTCCACGCCGCGGCGGCTGGCGCCAAGGTCCATCGGTACGCCGATGATGCGAACTTTTTGAGGCATGAAGAACTCCGTGGCTCGTCGCCGGTGACTCGTGAATCGCGACTGGTGTCTGCCTGAGGCGGAGAAGCACCAGTCACTGGTCACCAATCACCAGTCACTTTGTAAATAGCTTAAAACGAATGGTTGAATCTGCCGGGATGGTACCGCATCTACCCCGGATTAAGGATATACCCGGTAAATCATCCGTGGGAAGGGGATGACCTCCCGGATGTGCTCAGTGCCGCAGATCCAGGCGACGGTGCGCTCCAGGCCCAGCCCAAAACCGGCGTGGGGCACGCTGCCATAGCGGCGCAGGTCCAGATACCACTGGAAGGACTCCACCGGTAAGTTGTTCTCTTTCAACCGATTAACAAGCAGATCGTAGTCATGAATACGCTGGCTGCCCCCGATAATCTCGCCGTAGCCCTCCGGGGCGAGCATGTCGAAGGAGAGTGCCAAATCGGGACGCTGGGCGTCCGGCTGCATGTAGAAGGCTTTGATGGCCGTTGGGTAATGGTGAACCATAACCGGGCGATCGAAGCTGCTGGAAATGATGGTTTCCTCGTCGCCACCAAAGTCGTCTCCGAACTTGGCGGGGTTGCCGTTCTTCTGAAGCACGCCAACGGCTTCCTCGTAGGTGATGCGCGGAAAAGGCGGCTTGATGTTTTCAAGCTTCTTGATATCGCGCTTCAGAGTTTCGAGCTCGCGTGGCTTGTTTTTAACCACGCCCTGGACAATCGCGCTCACCAGGCCTTCGCCGAGGTCCATCATGTCTGGGAGTTCCGCATAAGCCGCTTCGGGCTCCAGCATCCAGAATTCGGTGAGGTGGCGGCGAGTTTTGGATTTTTCCGCGCGGAAGGTGGGGCCAAATGTGTAGACCTTGCCGAGCGCCATCGCGGTGGCTTCGATGTAAAGCTGGCCGCTCTGCGTCAGATAAGCCTTCTGGTCGTCAATGTAGTTCACTTCGAAGAGCGTGCTGGTTCCTTCGCACGCCGCAGGCGTGAACATCGGCGCGTCGGTGAGCGTGTAGCCCTGCGAGTTCATGAAATCGCGCGCGGAGCGGATGGCCTCGGCGCGGATGCGCAGGATCGCAGCCTGGCGCGGCGTGCGAATCCACAGATGCCTCTGGTCAAGCAGGAAATCGACTCCATGCTCTTTCAATTGAATAGGGAAGGGCGTGGCTTCGGAAACGCGCTGGACGATCTGAATCTTGGTGACGCCCATCTCGTAGCCGCCGGGCGCGCGCTGTTCAGCGCGAATCTTGCCGGTGACGATGACGCTGGACTCCTGCGTAAGCCCTTTCAGTGCTTCGAAGGCCTCCGGATTGTCCTTCAGCGAACAGACTCCCTGAATAATCCCGGTACCGTCGCGAAAAATGGGAAAGACCAGCTTGCCGGATTCGCGAATGTTATAAAGCCAGCCCCGGATGGTAACTTCCTGGCCGTCGTACTTGCCTGCACTTTCAATCGTGATCGTGGTCATGGTGAGCTTCTCTGTGAAAACTCCAAACAATTAGTTTAGCAGAGAAGGGCAGAGGCTTTCTTAGGGCTGGTGAGAGGATCGGACCCGACTTGAAGATTGAATGGGCCGGACCTATCCCGCATGAGCGGTGCGATTGCGAGGCTAGAGGCTTTGCAAATCTTCCTCGAGGCGGTCGAGGGATTTTGCTGCGGCGGTGATTTGGTCGGGGAGGCCGGGGGCGTCGGGGCCGGTCTTTTCTTTTAATTCCAGGGTGAGAGGAATCTCGCCACCTGGCAGGGAGCGGAATAACTTCAGCGCGGCGGGCCAGTCGATGGAGCCGTCGTGGGGCGCAAGATGCGCGTCTTTGTCGCCCAGGTTGTCGTGGATGTGGGCGCTGGCGATGTGCTCGCGCATGGCTTCGAAGCTGGTGGCAACGCGCTCTTCTTGCGGGCCGTCGGCCAGGTGGGCGTGGCCGATATCGAAATTGAAGCGCAAACCGGTGAGCCGCGTCTCTTCCACAAAAGCACGCAAATAGGCGGGCTGGCCCATTTCGCCCGTGGTGTTTTCCACGCAGATGGTCACGCCGACATGTTTGGCGTGAAGCACGAGATGCTCCAGGGAACTGAACGCCGCGTCGCGTTTGCGCGGGTCGGCGGTATCGCGATGGCCACCCATGTGAAGAATCATCCGGGAGAAGGGAAGGTTCTCGGCAATATCGATGGCGCGCTTCAGTTCGTCCATGGCCTCGATGCGCCGGACGCGTTCAACTTCCGTGATGGAAAGGGGAGTGCCGCCTTCGCGGTTGGGGCCAAAGTCGCGGCTGGTTGGAGCATGCAGGGAGGCAAGCTGCAGCCGGTTGTCGGCCAGGATTTGCCCCATTCCGCGGACATCCTGCGTATTCGTGTAATCAAAATGGCCTCTGCTGGCAAAAAGCTCGATGGCCTGGAAGCCCGCGCCATGAATCAATGCCAGAAACTCCGGCGTCAGCTTCTTGGATACAAAGAGATAGGTCGAAAGGATTCTTTGCATAAGTTAAGAGTTTAACCGCACGGGCGGCCGCATTGAAACGAAAGCAATATCGAGGCCGAAGGATGAGTAAACAGTTCGTGAGCCGCGCAAAAGAGTTTATACTTCCCGGGCAGTGAGGCGAATTTTCGGCCATCCGAGAGGAGTTGCACCATGAAATATTTTATTGCAATGGCGGTTTGCCTGTCGCTTTTGTCAGCGACGCCCGCGCTGGCGCAAAAAGCCCCCGAGGGAATCTGGCAAGGATACGACGGGGAATGGACGCATGTCTCTCAACAACTGGTGGCTTTAGCCGAGGCTACGCCGCCGGAAAAGTTTGCCTGGCGGCCTGCGCCTGGCGTCCGCTCTGCGAGTGAAGTTTACATGCACATCGCGATTGCGAATTTTTATTTGCTCAGCGTGACCGGCCCGAAGATGCCCGCTGACCTCAATCAGGGCATGGAAAAAACAGTGATATCCAAGGCGGAAGTTATCGGCTGGCTGAAGCGATCCCTCCAGGCAGTAAAAGAGTCGCACTTGGCGGAGAAGCCCGACGACTTGCAGCGCAAGGTCCATATCATGGATCGGGATGCGACGGTGGATGGTATGTACCTGCGCATCATCGTTCACGCGAACGAGCATATGGGGCAACTAATCGCATACGCGCGTATGGCGGGCGTTGTGCCGCCATGGACAAAGGAATAAGCGCAACCTTTGCGCGTGGGGCAGGGCGCTCTTTTTATTAGATGCCGCCGCGGAATTGCTGGCTGGTCATCTCAAGGCCCATGTAGTGTCCGGACGCTTGCAATTCTTAGTAGCCGATGGCGGAACCATCGTCGCGGGGGTCGGCAGCGCCGCAGCGCTCGCCGGTTTTGGGGTCGATGCCTATGGCGTTGACCAGACCGATATGCCCTTTGCGTTTCACCGTGTAGCCGCGCTCTTTCAGCTGCTCTTCCATTTCGGGTGAGAAGAGTTTCTCCATCAGCACCACGTCTGGCAGCCACTGGTGATGGAAGCGGGGAGCGTTGATGGCCGATTGTGCGTCCATGCCCAGGCGCATCCAGTTCAGGACGGTGAGCAGCGTCGCGGAAATAATAGTCGGGCCACCGGGAGAACCCGTGACAAAACTGAGCTGGCCGTTGCGAAGTACGATCGTCGGCGTCATCGAACTGAGCGGTCGCTTGCCGGGCGCGATAGTGTTGCCCTCGGACTGAATCAGGCCGAACAGTGCGTTGGGCACGCCGGGTTGCGTGGTGAAGTCGTCCATTTCGTCGTTCAATAGAAATCCCGCGGACGAGGTGACATGTGAGCCGTAGCCGTCGTTAAGCGTGGTGGTGCTGGCAACCGCGTTTCCTGCCGCATCGACGACCGAGAAGTGCGTCGTATGCGGGCCTTCGCCGAGGCTGATGATTGTATTCGGCGCGGCGCTAGCGCTCACTCCCTGGTGGCAGACATGTGGATTCCCAGCGTGCACCTCTTTGCTGGATGAGGCGCGATTTGGATCGATGGTGGAGAGAAGTTCTGTTGCGTAGCAGGAATCGATCAGCCCCGAAACCGGCACATTGTTGAAATCGGGATCGGCCAAGTACGCGGCGCGATCGGCGAAGACGCGGCGCATCACTTCCACAACCATGTGCACGCTCTGCGGGTCGTCCCAACCTTTCAGCGGGACATTTTGCAGCATGTTCAGCGCCTCGATTGCGGCGACGCCGCCGGAGCTCGGCGGAGGGGCGGAGAGCACTTCCCATCGCTGCCCGCCGGAAGTGTAACTGCCGTGGACGGCTTCGCGAATCTTCGGCTGATAGTTGGCCAGATCTTCCATCGTGATTAATCCGTCGCCCGCCGCCATATCCCGCACAAGCATCCGCGCGGTTTCGCCTTTATAAAACTCGGCAGGACCCTTTTTTGCAATTCGCCGGAGGGTGGCGGCCAGCAGCGGCTGACGGAAAATGTCTCCCGCGTGAAAGGGTTTGCCGTCGTTCAGAAAGATGTGGCGGCTCACCGGAAACTGCTGCAGGTCTGCACCTTCTTCGGCGAATTCGCGCACTAGTTTATCGCTGACGGGAAAGCCTTCTCCGGCGAGGCGAATGGCGGGGCGCATCACGTCGGCAAGTTTCATAGTGCCGTGGGTCTTCAACGCCAGCGCCAGGCCGGCAACGGTGCCCGGTACGGCGACGGAGCGGTAACCGATCGTGGAAGCCTTTTCGTCCAGTGTACCGTCGGGCTTGATGTACATGTCGCGCGTGGCTTTGCCAGGAGCCATTTCACGGTAATCGAAGAATGCAGTTTTTCCGCCGGCGAGGCGGACCAGCATGAATCCCCCGCCGCCGATGTTTCCGGCCGCGGGTTCGACGACCGCAAGGGCGAATGCGGTGGCCACGGCGGCATCCACGGCATTGCCACCGCGCTTCAATATTTCGACGCCGACCTGTGAGGCGAGCGGTTCATCTGTGGCGACCATGCCATGCGCGGCGCGAACCGGCTCGCGCGGCCACTCTTTTGGGATGTCTGGGTGATCGCGAAATTCCGCGGCGGCTTGGCCGCAAGTACGAATGGAAAGGGAAGTGAGAAGAAATACAGCCAGGGAAACACGAAGAAATCTGGGATACATAGCGAAGAAACGAGACTAAGGGATTCGCCCAGACGCGTCAAGTTGGGGAGCCGAATCGATACTTGCAGGTCTGCGCAAAGTGTGTTGGTTGCCTGAAATGGAGAGCTGGTGTTCCCCGTTGGCGAGTATACCGCCGTTTTCAGCGGTGCCACTTGGGAGGGCACCCTCCAATGCACTGGCGGTTGGTGGCTTCAACTTCCTGCCCGCTATCCAGACACGATCAGTCCGGCCCGGAGGATCTTCCAACTCACCTGTCGAGATAATGTGGGTTCATTAGCACCGATGCGGCACTCGCTTACTGTTCCATCCCAGTCAAATTGCCATCTGTTGTAACGAATATCGCTGTAACTTATCTAAAAAAATGAAACAGGCCGCACTCGATGCCGAGAGGAGACAAGCCATGCCATACAGCATAACGACTTTGCTGATCCGCAATCTTCGTGATGTCTTCGGTGAAAACGATCCCGCTCGCCGGCGCGCCGCCATCGACGAGATTTACACTGAAGATTGCGTTTTCTACGACCCCAGCAAGGGAGTCTATCGTGGCCGCGACGAAATCGACCGCATCGCGGGCGCGATCAAAGCTACTCACCCTGAATTCCGATATCAGCCAACTACCGAGCCTGCGGAATCGGGTAATGGCGGGCTGGTCCGCTGGGTATCAGGCCGCCCGGGTGAGGCACCAGCTTACTCCGGGACCGATTTCATCATTGCGCAGGACGGCCGGATCGCCGCCGCGTATCTCTTTTTCGACAAGCTACCGTGAGCTGGACTCTGCCGCGCGACGTCTTATGCTAAGGATTGGCAAACGGCGGGGGGAATATTTCGCAGTCGCTCAAGCTGCTTTGCTTGAAGCGAAACATCGAAAATCTATCGGCAATGCAGGAGAAAAGCCGCAATCTCCTCAGGCAACGGGGCAACGACCGGTTTGTCGGCCATCCGGAGGTAACGATTTTTGCGGGCTTATTCTTCCAGGAATTCGACTTTGGCGGGTCCGGGGAGCAGGCCGGCGGTGGTGCCGCGTTCGATGAGTTCGCGGACGGCTTTCTTGCCTTTTTCGCCGTAGCCCAGAGTCCATTTGTTCACGTACATGCCGACGAATTTGTCGGCGAGTTCGGTGTCCATGTCGCGAGCAAACTGCATGGCGTAGTTCAACGCTTCTTCGCGATGTTCCAGGCCATAAGAGACGCTGTCGCGAATGGTTTTGGAAATCAGGCGGCCCATGTCCGGGCCGAGCGCGCGACGCACCGCGTTGCCACCCAGCGGCAGGGGAAGATTCGTCAGTTCCTGCCACCAGATGCCGAGGTCGACCACTTTGTGCAGCCCTAGCTGCGGGAAGAAGAGCTGGCCTTCGTGAATCAGCAGTCCCGCTTCCACCACTTCGTTTTTCACCGCTTCAATAATTTTATCGAACGGCATCACCACGGCTTCAAAACCCGGCTCGTAGAGTTTCAGGGAAAGATACGCCGAAGTTTTCAGCCCGGGCACGCCGACGCGCTTGCCTTTCAGGTCCTGTGGCCGCATGGCCTTGGTGGAAACGACGATCGGGCCGTAGCCTTCGCCGAAGCTTGCGCCGCAATCGAGCAAAATGTATTTATCGCGCAACGAAGGATAGGCGGCGAAACTTACCGCGGTCACATCGTAGGTTTCCGTCAGCGCGGCTTCGTTCAGGCTCTGGATGTCCGAAAGAATGTGCGTGTATTTGTAACCCGGCGTCTGCAGTTTGTGGGTCGCCAACGCATAAAACATGAACGCGTCATCGGAATCGGGCGAATGAGCCAGCTTGATCTCGCGGGGCTCTTTTTCGGTCTTGGATGCCACTTGTCGTGCGGCCATGGGCTCGGTTTCCTCTAACCCCGGAATGCGGCACGCGGAGACGACCTCACCATCGGTTCACTCTTCACGGACGAATGAAGGGAAGGTCGATGAGCGTTGGGACTTGCGTGGCTTACGGCCGGGCTTACGTTTGCAAAAGAAAGCCTAACATACAGGCCCTTCCCGTTCAAACAACCTGACGGTGGAGTTAAACAGCGGACACCAGGTGGGCGATGGCGTCTTCGAAATTTACCTTGCCGTCAAGATACGGCTGCCAATAAATGTTCAGCAGGCGGATGTACTCCTCCCAGCCGCGCTGGGTGAATTTTTCGCGAAGGTCGGGAGGCATGGGGGACATATTCGCCTGACGGGGAACAATCGCGTCACCCAATAATGCATCCGACGCGGCTTCCTGCATTACCGGACGCAGGACTTCGCTGGTGGTGTAAAAAACCACTGCGTGCCAGAGGTCGCGCGGGATCGGTTTGTCACGTTGCCGGCACTCGCGCGCGATGGCGTTCTCCACCGGGACGGCGATGCCGTGCGAGGCTTCGTGGAAGAGAACCTCCAGCGAATCCGGCGCCTGATTGCGCGGTTCAGTGCTGGAAATTGTCACGCGGAGGGGATCCATGGTCGTGAAGGCGCCCGCTGAAGCGGCATACGCGCAAACCTCCACGCGAATCTTTACTTTCGGCCACGTGGACTGATAAATGTCGGCGAGGCGCTGCGAAAGCCCCACGCCCTGCTCGCGAATCAGCGGGGCGACGCGCGCCACCCAGCGGCGATTTGCGCGATCCTGGTTCGCCCACCAATGCGCCCGGTAAACAGGCGCCGCCGCTTCCAGGATTACGCCGATGTTTCCCGGCAGGCCCGCGTCGCAAACTCTTTTTTTTCTGCCCAGCAACTCGTCGCAGTCTTCAAAATCGCCCAGCTGATTTTTCAGCAGGATCAGGTCGATATTGATCTGCGGATCCTTGCCCGCATAGTTGGCGCGGTAATACGCGATGGCCTGTTCCCAGGTTTTCTGCTCCGTGGGGCTCAGGGAAATGGGGGTTTGCTTCAACGCAGGCCCTGCGGCGGCCGCGGCCTTGGCCTCCGGCGTGGATTCGCGCAAGCGCGCCTCGTGATAGAGAAACTGGTGGAGATTTACCCAAAAGCCGCTGTGGAATTCAAAGACCGGCAGAGGGCCGTAGCCGGATTCGACTTCCTGTCCCCGGCTGAGAGAAGCAGCCCCAGCCAGAATCAGAAGAGCGAGCAGCTGCCGCGAAAATCGAAGGAAAGGCAAGTTCATACCTGGAGCGGAGATAGTATCGCAACTTTCCCCGCTTACATATTGGGAGTTTGTATTCGCTAGTATTCTTTGAGAGGTTCGGAGAGCCAGCGGTCCAGGCAAGCCATTTGTTGATCCTCGACATTGGTGAACGTGAGTCCCATCCCCATTCCGGGGCTCACGTAAACGATACGCGCCGACGCCACGAAGTTCTCCGCGTGATGGGTTACACGGAGTCGGACCTCGGTCCCCTCTGAAATCGGATTCAGCGTATCGATATAGCAGCCGGTGCGGCTGAAATCCGCCGAGCGTGCATTAAATTTTGCGCCGAGCGGAATATCGACAACTTCGGCGTCAAGAACCATGGCGCGTCGCGGCGCGGAACGCCGCTCCTCCGTGAAATCAGTCATGTCTCTTCTCCCGAGAACAAATACAGCTGCCCGCAATAGAAAAAGTGCGCCGGGCACGGAAAAACCTTGCGTGAACGTGGGACGAACGTGTCGTAATTCTGGCTCGTCTTGGGCCGTTGCGCAAGGGCCTTTTCGGTAAATGGGTCTATCACGACAAGAATCGCCGGAGAGACAGTTTCCTCACACCGGAGCAGGAATAGTATCGCAACTCCCGCCGCCCACATATTGAGAGTTTGCTTGATTCAGAATTCTCGGTCCGGCTCGGAAAACCACCGCTCCAGCCTGGTCCGTTGGTCGTCTTCCAAGTTGATGAAAGAAATCCCCATTCCCAACCCGTAGCTGACATAGACGACGCGGCCCAGGGACACAAAAGTCTCTGTTCCGTGGGTGACCCGCACCCGGACCTCCGAGCCCTGGGGAACCGGGTTCAGCGTGTCAATGTAACAACCCGTAAGGCTGATATCCGCCGTGCGCGCATTAAGCTTGGCGCCGCGCGGAAGTTCAATCACTTCCGCGGCCAGAACCATCGCGTGTCGCGCAGCGGACCGCCGCTCCGCGGTGACTTCGGGCATGCCTCTTCTCCTAGCAGACAAACTTCCGCCTGCTGATAGGAGAGAGTGGATTCCGGCGCAGGAATAGCGTGCCGGAAACGGTGTGGATGAACCCGTTCTCATTTTTGCGCGGGCCGCCGTGCGTCGCAATAGCCTTTCGTGGGAAGGCACGAAAGGGTCAATGCGGTGGCTCTTCGGCCGATGGCTCGCCTTCCGACAGCTTTGGATCCAGATCACTGCCGACTGCGCCCTTGTGGTCGCCGGCGTGGAGCTGGCCGGAGGAATCACAGAAAAAAGAGCGCAGGCCGCTGCGCCCGTATTCGGAAGGGATGGCCGCGACTTCGTACTTGGCTGGCGCGCCGGAGGTATTCGCGCCAACAATCACGTAGCGGTAGGCGTAGCCGTCTTTGCGGCCTCCGGCCAAATCCTCGTCCACCAGGCCGGCGCCATCGCTTTTGGGCATGTTCTTCGCCGCCGGGCCGAGGACCTTCATTGATTCGGGCAATCGGGTGTAGGTTTTGCGGTACGTTTCGATAGCCTCGACCAAAGCTTTGAGAGAGGCGATGGCGGATTGTTCGTTGGCCTTGATCTCCGCACGGTCCCATTCGATTTCGAGGGAAGGAAGATCCAGGAACAATAGTCCGAGCGAGAGGATTTTCCACTGACCGGCTTCGCGCACCATGCCCATGGTGACGTGATGTGCGTTGAGGCCGGCGGAGTCTGTGGAATCTTTCACGATCAAGGGAAGATAGGCGAGATTGTCGCGGAGTTCGGGTTTTGCAATTTCCATCTGGGTGGTGACGTCAGACGTTTCGCAGAAGACCACCACGTTTCCCGAGGCTTCATTGTGCGCGCGCGGCTTTCCCGGTTTGTCGAGAAGCACGAACCGCTTCAAAAATGTTTCGCGGGCGGGCGGGGTCATCCGTCCGAAAGCTTCGGCGTTGCGCACGGTGAGGGATCGCACGAACTCGGAGGAATTTTGCGAGCATGCGGCTGTCAGGGCTTCCTTCAGAACCGTGGAAGGGCTTTCCGCCGCGGGCTGCGCGGCTGCGCGGCCTGACGCCAAAAACGAAAATAGAAAAAAGAGAAGCAGTCCTTGCGGAACCGGGGCAAATACCAGGGATTTTCGGGGCACGAGCACTAGTCCTTCGCGGCTTGAAGAATGGCCGCCAGATTTTGCGTGAATACCGAGCGCGGCATCACTTCCAGGCAGCCTGCGGCGCGGGCCTGGGCGGCGAGTTCGGTCTGCACGTGGGACAGAAAAGCCACCACGCGCAGCTCTTTCTGAGTTGCGCGCAGGCGTTCGATGGTTGCCACGGGCTGGTTGCGGGAGTTCAAATCCACGATCACCAGCTTGGTCGGTGGCTCCAGCAGCGTGAAGAGCGCGTCCGGACTGCTTGCTACTTTGAATTCGATGCCACCTAGCTGCTTGGCGGTTTCCGCCACTTTCAACTGAAAAAACAGATCGTCAATCAAGGCTGCTACGCGGCCCATGCGGATTGCTCCTTGTCTCTAACGTCCACGTTAAAAACCCTTGTGGGGGCTTTCCCCGGCGGCCTTCGAGGGATTACAATCAGCCTGCCCCCCTGAGGACCCTGATGCAAGCTCTTTCGCCAGCCTCTTCTTTATTGCAGCCGCCCGTATCTTTGCTGGAGAAGACCCCGGCCATCCTGGAGACGCTGCTACGCGACGTGCCGGCGGAGATTCTTGACTGGAAGCCCGCGCCGGATCGCTGGTCGATTACAGAAGTTCTGGCGCATCTGCTGATGATCGAGCAATTGTACGGCGACCGCGCGAAGCGAATCGTTGTGGACAACAATCCCACGTTGGAGAAGTACTTCGAACCGGACGCGGCCAACCTGCGGAAAAAAACGTCAAACCAGTACCTGAAAGAGTTTGTGGCGTTGCGCCAGGCCAACTATTTTTTCTGGCACGGCATCCCTTCTTCCGCCGCCACGCGCACCGGGGTTCATGCGGAGATGGGAACCATCACCCTTTTGCAATTGCTGAACGAACTTGCTAATCATGATCTTGGCCACTTGCGGCAGATTGCCGAACTGTATCGCGCGAAGGCGTTCTATCCGCAGGCAGGCCCATTTCAGAGGTACTCAAATCCCAAGCCATGACCGAACATCCTGAAGACCTGCGATTGGCCGGGGCGGGAGCGCTGGACGTTACGCTCTACTCGCGACCCGGTTGCCACCTTTGCGAAGCCGCCAAAGCCGCGATCGATCCGCTGCTCTCGGAGTTTGGCGCCACGCTCCACGAAATCAACATCGACGGCGATGCCATGCTGACCGAACGCTACGGCTGGGACATCCCGGTCCTGTTTGTCGGCACCAGAAAAGCCGCGAAGCACCGCATCAACGTCAGGCAACTGCGCAGGCAGCTGAAAGAAGCGAAAGAAAGCCTCTCACAATCTCCACCGGTATTGGCCCGAAAAAAAACTGCCTAGAACTTATCAACCTAGCTCGTAAATCGTTCTTTAGGAGGTCGGGGCTTCAGCCCCGACGCCAGGGTGCCGGAGAACGTGGGCTTTAGCCCCTGAAGAATACTCCGCGGCGACTCGCCCTAAATTTTTGGCATGGCGGTGGCTTCTAGTGGCCCGTGGTCGCGGCGTGTACGCCGACGGTTTCGTCGGGCACGTCGCCCTTGCGGCCTTTCACGCGATCGTAGACGCTGACCTGGCTTACGGAACCCAGTGCTTCGTTGTAGAACGTGGGTACTCCCAGCGCCGTCCGCAACTCTTCGTTGAACATCCGCAGGTTTTCGAGGTGCGTCGCCAGCGCCGGCACTTTTAAGCCTTCGTCGGTCAAAAGAAACTTCTGGTAGCCCGCGTCCCACAGCCGGGTGAATTTCCCCTTCAGCATGATGGTCGGCAAAACCGTCAGGTGAAAGCGCCCGTCAGGCTCCTGCCGGAATTCCGCGCCGGAGCCGTATTTCTCCACGCGCACCACGCCGCGCGTGCTGCCCACGCCGAAGCCCAGAGCCGCCAGGCTGTCGATGGCCTTCTTGTCAAACCGTTCGTTTACATTCCACATAGGACTTTCAGCGTAAACAATCCGTGTCCCGGTGTAAAGCTTGACGAATCGGCGAGGCCTGTCCACTATTCCTGCGATGAACGGAGAAGCCTGGGAAACTTTCCGTCTGTCTCCTGGTTTTAGAAACGAAATACGATTAGATAAGTTCGCAACAATCTGTAAATAATGGATGGAGGACTGGATGACCAAGGGCTTCACACTTTGTGAAGAAGGTGGAAGGAAATTCCTTTTGTTGCAAGGACCATGGACCGATGACATTGGCTCATTCATGCGTCCGAGGAAAATAGACGGACTTCGCTTGAGCGCATATGCGGGATGGAACGAACAGTCGATAGATTTTCTGAAATCACTTCCTTTTCTTGCGCGCCTTGATTTGTGGACCGCGAAGATCAGGGATTTGAGCCCGCTCTATACACTGCCCAAACTTCGAGCCTTGTCTCTAAATGGAGTGAGCAAGAAAATTGATTTTACTAAAATCCAAGGACTTGAAGATCTCCATCTAAGCCAGTGGAGGGAGGCGCGCTTCAATAGCATTTTTGAGTGCAAGATGATCAAAAACCTGGCTGTCACCGGATACTCTGGTGTTGACCTTAAGCCGTTCACGCGCATTGCCACCCTCACGAACCTCGCAATGAGTTTCTCGAAATTGTTGAGCCTAGAGGGGGCTGCCGCTTTGCCTGCGTTGGTACGCCTCTCTCTGGCCAGCACGAATCAAATCGATACACTGAATGGAATCCAGACCTGCAACAAATTATTGCTCCTCTGGGTTGAAAGTGCGAGAAAACTCCGGAACCTCGGAGCTATCTCATCTATAAGGTCCTTGAGGACATTAAATCTTAGCGATTGTCCTTCCCTGGAATCGATAAAACCTATGGCGCGGCTACCGGAGCTGGAGGCGGTCTGGTTTTACGGCTCGACAAACATTCATGATGGAGACCTCTCCCCGTTGACAACCCTTCCAAAACTAAAATATGCGAAATTCGTCGATCGAGAGCACTATTCGCATGCCAATGTCATCTTCCCCAAATCGCTGCCAATTTTTCAGTAGTTGGAAACTGCGGACAGACGAAACGTCTGCATGGGAATTGTCCGACCTCGGCGGCAGACGGGACGATTCCAAATTTTGATTTCTCTCGACAAGATCGGCGAACTTCCCGTTTGACCCCCAATTACCCTTCCCGGATTACTTCCTCCAATTTACCAATATGCTTGCGAAGAATAGGGAAAGATAGCCGCGAGGGGGCATACCATCCAATATTCGAGCTGGGCTCCTACGGTGTATAATTAGCACATGGTAAAGCACGTGATACACATGTCAGAGAAAGAAGCTGCCGCCACCGACGTGGCCAAGCTTCTGGCCCATGTGCGCGCGGGTGCAGAAGTGGTCATAGAGGACGGGGAGCGCGCGCTTGCCGTTCTGCACGCTGCTGAACCTCTGCGCGGACGTCCCATCTCTGAGTGCATCGCTCTTGCCGAAGCACATGCGAAAGAACTGGGCTACGAGCCCAAGATGGACCCGGACTTCGCCGCCGACCTAGAAGAGATTATCAACAGCCGCAAGCCTCGCAATGTCTCGACATGGGAATAATCCTGGACTCCAGCGTGCTCATCGCCGGGGAGCGACGCGGAGAAAGCGTGCGTCAAATTCTCCAGAGAGTTCAGGCCGCTCTCGGGGAAGTTGACTCCGCCCTCTCGGTTGTGACCATCGTCGAACTCACCCATGGTATCTACCGGGCCAAAACCGACGCGGACCGCGAACGGCGGCGAGCCTTTAGCGAAGAACTCCGTCGTGACATGGTGGTGCATTCAGTTACCGTGGAAATCGCAGAGCTTGCTGGCCGCGTTGAGGGCGAACAGGCGGCCCGTGGAGTCAGCGTCGCCTTCGAAGACTTGCTAATTGGCGCCACTGCATTGCACGTAGGCTACGACGTCGTGACACTCAATGTTCGACATTTCCAGATGATCCCGGGCCTCAGAGTCCTGCACCTCTAGCCACCAGCGATTTGGAAACACGGGACGTTTCCCGGCATGTGGCCACTCGTCGCTTTCATCCGGGAACTACACCGCGTAAAATGGAGTTTGGGGAAAAGCCAATGTCAACCAAGACGCAGCCGTTGACCGGACAGTCGCCGGCGGCGAGCCTTAGTAATGAAGAGATACTTCGCTACAGCCGGCACTTGATCATGCCTGAGGTGGGCATGGAGGGGCAGCTGAAGCTGAAGGCTGCGAAGGTGCTGCTGATTGGGACGGGCGGACTTGGCGCGCCGCTGGGCCTTTATCTTACGGCGGCGGGCGTTGGAAAGATTGGGCTGGTGGATTTTGATGTGGTGGATTTTACGAATCTGCAGCGGCAGATTACGTTTGGCACCAGCGATGTTGGCAAACCGAAGACCGCGGCGGCCCACGCGCGGCTGAGCAATCTGAATCCGGACATTGAGATCACTACGTACGAGACTCGACTGACCAGCGAGAATGCGCTGGAGCTGTTCAAGGATTACGACATCATCGTTGATGGCACCGACAATTTCCCCACGCGCTATCTGGTGAATGACGCTTGCGTGCTGCTTGGCAAGCCCAATGTGTACGGGTCCATCTTTCGATTTGAAGGGCAGGTTACGGTGTTCGGCATGCCCGCCGGGCCTTGCTACCGCTGCTTGTATCCCGAGCCGCCTCCGCCGGGCCTGGTGCCTTCGTGCGCGGAGGGCGGCGTGCTTGGCGTGCTGCCGGGCATCATCGGCTCGCTGCAGGCGATGGAGACGATCAAGCTGATTTTGGGGCGCGGCGATTCACTCGAAGGCCGGCTTGTGCTCTTCGACGCGCTGGCCATGAAATTCCGCGAATTGAAGCTGCGCAAGAATGCTGGCTGCCCGATGTGCGGCACGAATCGCACGATTCACAAGTTAATCGACTACAACGAATTCTGCGGCGTCCGCGGCGAAGAAGAGCCGGAGAGCAATCTGCATGTGCCGGAAATCACGCCTCGCGAGTTGAAACTGCGTATGGATCGCGGCGACGATCTCTTTATTCTGGATGTGCGCGAGCCGCACGAATACCAGATTTGCAACCTCAATGGCCACCTGATCCCGCTCGGCGAACTGCCGCGCCGTGTGCACGAACTCGACTCTTCGCACGAAATTGTGGCCCACTGCCGCAGCGGCAAGCGCTCGGCCGAAGCGGTGGATTTCCTGCGCAAGGCCGGCTTCCGAAAAATTCATAATTTGCACGGCGGGATTCTGGCGTGGTCCACGGAAGTGGATCCATCCGTTCCGCGCTACTAGGCTCTTCCCATAGATGGAGCTGGATAATGGAAGAGTGTCCTCAGGGGCTGAAGCCCCGTTCATTGGAGTTCCAAATGTCGGAGCTAAAGCTCCGACCCCCCGGGAAAACAATTAGGAGATATGTTGTAGCTGTTGTAGCTGAGGATGTGTGGTGCGATTTCGCTCGCGATCGCTTGTGTTTCCCCGTTCGCGCCGTTATCTTGGAATCGTCACTTAACAGGTCATGAACTATTCAAGCGGAGGAATCCTTGGCTGGCACAAAAGTCACAATTCTCAATAATGGCCCATTGCGCGTCGAAGGCGATTTCACAGTGGTGGATCAGGACGGCAAAGAGTTCGGATTGGGCGGGCGCACGGCGGTCTCCTTTTGCCGGTGCGGGCATACCGGGAATGCCCCGTTCTGCGATGGCTCGCATAAGCGGAATGGGTTCGCGGCTATCACGCCAGCCCGCGATTTACCCCCAAAACCCTGAGAAACACTGACTCAGGGCAGAATGAGACTGTCTCAGCCTGAGACTTTGCACAGATTCGGGACGATAGTGCCTAAACCCCTGCTAACTATCTGGATACATTAGCGATAGTGTTTCAATTGTGGACTGAGACAAGGGCTCTTCCTGTCTCGTTTCCAGTCTCAGGTATTCAACTGCATTTTCCCTCCTCTAATAAATCTATTATTTTCTTTAGTTTACAGTAATTACAATAGCCGACGGAAAAGGGCATGGACGTGCTATTTCCCGCCCTGTCCGGTTTTCTCCGGCAATTGGGGGTTGTTTTGGGCGATAGGGGGCAAATCACGGGGTTCTTCCGCAAAGATCGCGGAAGTCTGCCCGCCATTGCCTATGGGGTTCTCGGAGCCCTGTACCTGTTCGTCGTGTATTACTCCCGTCAATCTCACGCTTTCGGCGCACCCACAAATTATCTCTACCTGGAAGTGGGCGGTTCGCTCCTTTGCTTCTGCTACGCCGCGAACGCCCTGGTTCGTTTTCGCGGGACGCATGACCGCATCGCGTTGATCCTGGCATTCGGTTTTGTGCTTTCCGGAATGATCGAGACGATCGGCTATTTCGGACTGAATAGTCTGCTCCGCTCGGGAACGGTCGCTCTCTCGCATGTGCCGATGGGCTGGATGGTTGGCCGCACCATGCTTGCGGTGTTGCTGCTGGCCGCTCTTGCTGTGGAGCGCTTCATGCCCACGGCACGCCAACCGAGCCGCGAAACCGCCGGCGCACTCTTTGTGGTTGCCGCAGCCGCATACATTACGAGCGCCGCTTTCATGGCCGCTCCGGCTGCGCCTGTCGCGCAAGCCGGCGCGTTCTTCTCGCGTCCCTGGGAACTGCTTCCCGGCGGACTGTTCGCCATGGCAGCTCTCTTCTTCTACCGCCGCTATCAGACGGAGAAGAGAAATGAGAGCGACGCCTCGCTCTACGATTATTCGCTGTTCCTCGTTGCCTTGCTGAACGCCGCTTGCCACGCTGCGGCACTCTTTTCGCAGCGGTTGTTCGACGGCCCGTTCTTCTTCGCGGAACTCAACAAAGTGGCCAGCTACGCGATCATGCTGGGCGCCGCCTTGATCGACCAGGCTCGCCTGTTCGACCAGGTGCGCACGATGGCGGTCAGCGATCCTCTGACTGGTCTTGCCAACTACCGCCGGCTGATTGCGGTGATTGAATCCGAACTGGACCGGTCGCGCCGGACGCAGCGGCCCTTCAGCATCGTCCTGCTCGACATGGACGGATTGAAAGCGATCAACGACCGCTACGGACATCTGGTGGGCAGCCGAGCGCTGGTTCGCCTGGGAAAAACACTGAAGCATCATTCGCGCGCTATTGATACTCCGGCTCGCTACGGCGGAGACGAATTCGCGCTGGTACTTCCCGAAGCGCCGAAGGAGATCGCATCCCGCGTCTCCGGCCGCATCCGCGAGCGCCTCTCGATGGAAACCGAGGCGCCCGCGCTATCCGTTAGCGCCGGAATTGCCGCGTATCCCGAGGACGGCGACTCCGCGGAAAAACTTTTGGGCGCCGCCGACCGTGCGCTCTACCGCATGAAGCATCGCGGAAGCGGTAATCCAATAAATTCCATCACGCGCATTGCCGCGTGCCTGTGAGGATGACGAAAAATGCCTCCCAGGATGATTCATCCCTTCAACCGCCGCGAAAATCGCATCCCGATGGAGATACCCGTCGTGCTCGACGGCCATCGGCATTTGCCCGGTCTGGAGGCGACGTTTACGGAAAACGTCAGCGCCAAGGGAGCGCGCGTAGTCAGCGTGCGGCGCTGGGAGAAAGGCGCGCCGCTGGTGCTGGCGTCGCGCACGGGAGAATTTCGTTCTGAAGCTCGGGTGGCCTACTGCCAACCGCTGCGTGGCGACGGCTTCGCGGTGGGGGTGGAGTTTCTCGAAACAAAAGGACGATGGGTAGTCGAATCTACAAATTAGCTTGACGGAATCCGGCGAGCGGACAGGAGGGCACTGCTGGAACATTCTTACAGGGAATACATTACTAGCGCAAAGTTTGAAAGTGGAAGCGCCGCACAGGAGGTAAAGGACCTGTTCGGCGCTTTTGCTTTTGGAGTTTGTCCGATTTACCTCTTGCTGGTACTCATGGCCCGACGCGCCTTTTCTAGCAATTCCTGCCGAATTTTCAGAAAGCGTTCTCGTTCCGAGGGATCAGCAGAGCCATATAGGGTGTTCAACTGCTCAAAATATTTTCGCTCTTCCGGTGAAATAGCTGCCTTGAGTTTCGTGATTCGTTGCTTGGCTTTCCATTTGATTCTTGTCCAGAATCCGTAGGAACCCAGCGCCAGTGCCGCCATCAGAATGATTGCCCAAGCATATCCGGGAAGAGTCAGGTTCGTCGGATTCTTGACACCCAGAAGGAGCGCGATCACAAAGTAGACGGACGCCGCCAGAGCGAGTCCCGCCAAGGTCAGGATCCCGAGCCAGAACAAGATCCCTATCCACATCAGGAGCGCGAACCAAGTTACTTTTTTTCGATTGTAAACGCGGTTGACGAGCTTTCCGCTCGAATCATAGATCACGCAAACCACCACCGGATGTCGTTGGCAGATCTCGCTTCCATGCTCATTTGCCTCTTCAACAGAATCGAAGACCCTGCAATAGCCATCCTCTTGTGCCAGAAGGCCTCCATCAGCTCCGATGGGTTGACTTGTTTGAAAATGCTTGAAGTGGAGAGCAAACTCTCCCGGCTGCATGTGCTTGCGCCAGGACTCTTTCGGGAGCGGTGGGCTTCCTGGGTCGCCAGAGTACATTTGTTCCCAGGTTGGAAACAGCTCATCAAATAGCTTTACCTCTCTGTAACCCACGCGCAGAGCTCCTCCACAGTCACCGCAAGAAGATCGACCTTGCCTGGAGCTTATAACATACTGGCCGTCACACCCCATCGGGTTGTAGGCGAGGTTGTATACTGGAAACGGTCGCTCCCAAATTTTCAAAATGGAGAATTCTCGTTGAATATTCTTGTGACTGGAGGCGCCGGATATATCGGAAGTATCTGCTCGGAGGTGCTGATTGACCGCGGCCATCGGGTGATTGTGCTGGACAACCTTGTGGAAGGCCATCGATCGGCTGTGCCCGCGGCCGCTGTTTTCATCGAAGCGGACCTGGCCGACCGCCCGCAAATCGAAAAAGTTTTCGCTACCCAGAAAATTCACGCGGTTATGCATTTTGCCGGCGAAGCTTTGGTGGCGAAGTCGGTTCGCGAGCCGAGCACATTTTATGCGGCGAATGTCGGATGCGGCGTCAATCTGCTGGACGCGATGGTCCGGCACGGCGTGGACAAGCTGATTTTTTCCTCTACAGCGGCAACGTACGGAGAGCCGGAGGTGGTGCCCATCCCCGAAGACCACCGGCAGGCGCCGATCAACCCGTATGGAAAATCCAAGTTGAGGTTCGAGCAAATCCTGGCGGATTATCGCGGCTACACCGGCCTGAAATATGTGACCGTTCGTTATTTCAACGCCGCTGGCGCCAGCAAGGAGCGGGGCGAAAATCATCGCGTGGAAACGCATTTGCTTCCGC